>ENA-OPNJ01000933-OPNJ01000933.1-human-gut-metagenome-genome-assembly--contig:-NODE-933-length-12521-cov-2.494385_pt1 | contig 12521 bp, 10 predicted proteins | sample MGYA00241535_ERZ501767 | MGnify/ENA primary metagenome ERZ501767 (study PRJEB25962, sample SAMEA2042564) | human gut metagenome | biome: human gut; feature: human-associated habitat; material: faeces...
CTTGGCAAGGTCGTGCTCTACCAACTGAGCTATTTTCGCGTTGCGTCGTTGTTCCCGACTTTTCTAATTCAAAAAACTCTGAGCGAAAAACGGGACTCGAACCCGCGACCCCGACCTTGGCAAGGTCGTGCTCTACCAACTGAGCTATTTTCGCAGTCGCTGTTGTTTCGCTTTTGCGAGTGCAAAGATAGAACAGATTTTTTATTCCCGCAAATTTTTCGGTAAAAAAATTAGAAAAAAATCACCGGAATCCTTTTGTTGACGGGTGTTTTGAGGGATAAAAAGCGGAGGAACAAACTGTTATAAATTTGCTCCTCCGCTTTGAAATTTTTCTGCCGATTAGTAGTTTCTTGCGAAGATTACTCGGCGCTCAGAAGGCTTGCCTGTGAAAATGCAGGTGCCGGGTGTTGTGTCGCCGTCCAAAGGAATGCATCGGATTGTGGCTTTTGTCTCTTCTTTTACGCGCTCTTCTGTCTCGGTGGTACCGTCCCAGTGTGCGAGAACGAAGCCACCCTTTTCGATAAGCTCTTTGAACTCGTCGTAAGAGTTCGCCTCGAAGATGTGGGAGTCGCGGAAGTTGCGAGCCTTGGTGTAGATGTTGTTTTGGATATCTTCAAGAAGGTTTGCAACGTAGTCGACGATTCCGTCGAGCGAAACGGTCTCTTTCCCGAGTGTGTCGCGGCGCATGACTTCTGCCGTGTTTTCCTCCAAGTCCTTCGGTCCGATGACGAGGCGCACAGGCACACCCTTCAGCTCGTAGTCGGCGAATTTGAATCCCGGGCGTTTGTTGTCGGCGTCGTCGTATTTCACGCTGATGCCTTTTGCCTTCAAGCCTTCCACGATGCCTGCCACTTTTTCAGAGACCATGGCGAGTTGTTCCTGCTTTCTATAAATAGGGACAATCACCACTTGTATAGGAGCCAGATGTGGTGGCAATACAAGGCCGTTGTCGTCGGAGTGGGTCATGATCAGAGCGCCCATGAGTCGTGTCGATACGCCCCATGACGTTGCCCAAACGTAGTCGAGTTTGTTTTCCTTGTTGATGAACTTCACATCGAAAGCCTTTGCAAAGTTCTGTCCGAGGAAGTGCGACGTGCCCGATTGCAGTGCTTTTCCATCCTGCATCATTGCCTCGATGGTAAATGTCTCGAGAGCTCCTGCGAAACGCTCATGTGCTGTCTTCACGCCTTTGATCACAGGCACGGCCATATATTTTTCAGCGAAGTCGGCATATACGCCGAGCATTTTCTTAGCCTCCACGAGGGCCTCTTCCTTAGTGGCGTGTGCGGTGTGTCCTTCCTGCCATAGGAATTCGGCGGTGCGCAGGAACATGCGTGTGCGCATTTCCCAGCGGAACACGTTTGCCCATTGGTTGCAAAGGATAGGGAGGTCGCGATATGAGTGTATCCAGTTTTTATAAGTGTTCCAAATGATGGTTTCCGAGGTTGGTCGGATGATGAGTTCTTCCTCGAGTTTGGCTGCGGGGTCGACAACCACACCGCTGCCGTCTTCTGCGTTTTTAAGACGGTAGTGTGTCACTACGGCGCATTCCTTTGCGAATCCCTCCACGTGTTCTGCCTCGCGGCTGAGGAATGATTTCGGGATTAGAAGAGGGAAATATGCGTTGACGTGTCCGGTTTCTTTGAACATATCGTCGAGAGTGCGTTGCATTTTCTCCCAGATGGCATAGCCATAGGGTTTGATAACCATGCATCCTCTGACTGCCGACTGCTCGGCGAGGTCTGCTTTAACGACCAGGTCGTTGTACCATTGCGAATAGTTCTCGCTGCGTTTTGTAAGTTGTTTTAGCTCTATTGCCATTTTCTTAAAAATATTTTGTCACAAAAATACGGTATTTTTCTGAATGTTACGGAATGTTGTGCTAAAAAACTGTGCAAACGCGACTTCCCCGGGGCGATGATTGCGCGATATTGCGATTTTTCACAAATAACGTCCGGCGAGTTGGACAAAATTGGTATATTTGTATTGGCTGATTCTTGCGTTGCCGTGTTTGTTGTGGCTTGGCGCGGGGTGGCATGGTATAATTGCACGATAATGAGATTTGGTGTTGGCAGGAAAACGTTGATGGTTGTGGCCGGAATTGTGTGGACAGTTGCCGGCGTCAACATTCTGCGTATCGGGATAGACTGCTGGGCGCAGGTGTCGGGCGGGTTTGTGCTGATGTTGCTGGGGGCGGTTGCGGTGTTCGCGGCGTTCCACTATATGGTTTTCAGCAGGATGTTTCATAAGCACAAGCGTAGGATTTCGCAAAAAGGCGACTCCAATTGTCTGATGGGCTTTTTCGACGTTCGTGGTTGGATTATTATGGCGTTTATGATAACGTTGGGTGTGTCGATAAGGCGTTATGAGTTGATGCCGCTGTGGTTTATCGCTCCTTTTTATACTGGGCTGTCGTCGGCATTGGTGCTGACGGGCATCCGTTTTTTGTTCAGCAGCAAGTTTTGGAACAGAAAAAGTGTGGGGTGAATTGCTGTCGTGTCCGGCTTTTCAGTCGAGTGTGTGGTGCATGGCGAAAACGACGATGAAAAAACTTCAGTACGTAATATAATGTGGAACAAGTGATTATGGTAAATGAGAGCAGAATGCGTGAAAAAAGATGCCTGAAAATTTGGAGGTGGATGAAAAAGTTACTACCTTTGCACACGTAAACGAAACATCGCGGGATGGAGCAGAGGTAGCTCGTTGGGCTCATAACCCAAAGGTCGTAGGTTCGAATCCTGCTCCCGCCACTAAGAGAGGCTCACCATTTGGTGGGTCTCTCATCTTTTATATGCTCGGCATAGGCATGTGCGCCGCTCATCCGTAGTGGCGTACCTCCGGCGCGCTCTGCTGTGCTCGCGCATCGGCTACGTTGGCAGGCATGCGCTCCTATAGTCTGGATGCGCCTTGTGCGATTCCGCGCCAAACAGGTGTGTGCTGCCGTCACGCATGCCGCGCCGTTTCCCGGCTTATATGCCGCTTTGTCGCGATGGGGAAGTTTCTCCGTCGGCGCATACGCAAACAGGGCGGAGTCAGCTGCTTTTGCAGCTCTCCGCCCTGTGTTGGGGTTTAGGTTGGCGTTGTCTTATTTCGCCTTTGCTTCCACGTCGGGAGCAATGAGTTTGTAGCCCTTTCCGTGGATGTTGATGATTTCGATTGAAGGATCGTCCTTCAGGTGCTTGCGCAGTTTGGTGATGTATACGTCCATGCTGCGGGCGTTGAAGTAGTTGTCGTCAATCCAGATTGTCTTCAGGGCGAAGTTGCGCTCGAGGATTTCGTTTACGTGAGCGCAGAGCAGGCTCAGCAGTTCCGACTCCTTGGTCGTGAGTTTTGTGATTTTATCCTCGATCATCAACACTTGTTTCTGAGTGTCGAAAGTGAACTTGCCGATTTTGTACATCGTGATTTCCTTGCCTTTCTTGCCTTTCACGCGGCGCAGGATAGCCTCGATTCTAAACACGAGCTCTTCCATGCTGAACGGCTTTGTGATATAGTCGTCGGCACCGATTTTGAAGCCTTCGAGGATGTCCTCCTTCAGTGATTTTGCCGTAAGGAAAATGATAGGCACTTCGCTGTTTACGGTTCTTACTTCCTGTGCGAGAGTGAAGCCGTCTTTCTTAGGCATCATCACGTCGAACACGCACAAGTCATACTTACCCTTCAAGAAAGCCTTGTAGCCGGCTTCACCGTCGGGAAACAAATCGGCGTTGTAGCCTTTCGCTTGAAGATACTCTCTCAGCAGCATGCCGAGGTTTTCGTCATCTTCACATAACAAAATACGCAATCTTTCTTCCATGATTATTCATTTATTAATGGTAATGTAATTATAAATTTCGATCCCTTGTTGAATTCGCTCTCCACGCGGATTTCGCCTTTCAGCTCGGTCACCATCTTGTGCACGTATGCCAGTCCGAGGCCGAATCCTTTCACGTCGTGGCGGTTGCCGGTCGACACGCGGTAGAACTTTTCGAACACCTTTTTCAAGTCGTCGCGTTTTATTCCGATGCCGTTGTCGGCTATCGATATTTCGATTTTGTCGCCCGGAAGGCTGCGTGTCGCCACGGTGAGCTGCAGCGGGCAGTCGTCGCGTCGGTATTTGACAGCGTTGTCGAGCAGGTTGAAAATCACGTTGGTGAAGTGCATCTCGTCGACTTTCACGTCGGCAATTTCGGCGTCGAGTCGGGCGTCGATGCGTCCGCCGTATTTCTCAACTTTGAGTTTGAAGGTGTTTACGATGTTTTGTATCAATTGGTTTGCGTTTACTTCCTGCAGTTTGAGGGTGGCTTTCTGACGGTCGAACATCGACATCTGGAGCACCTTCTCAACTTGGAAGCGCAGCCGCTTTGTCTCGTCGTTGATTACGGTTGATATGTGCTGCATCATCGTCGGACTTTTGCGCATGGTGTCGTCGTTGAGCATCTGCGCTGCGAGCGAGATGGTTGATATCGGAGTCTTGAATTCGTGGGTCATGTTGTTGATGAAGTCGTTTTTCATTTCCGACAGTTTCTTTTGGCGGAATGCGATTACGATGGTGCACAGAAACACTACAAGCAGCACGAATGTGAATCCGAACGACGGAATCATGAAACGTACGGATGAGAATATGTATTTGTCGCGCTCGGGGAAGTAGACGTATAGATAGTTGCGCCGCGACTCGGTGTCGTTGGGAAACAGCGTCTGTATGAATACGTCTTCTTTGTCTACCGTTTCGTCGTAGCCGTTAGTCTTGTAGACAATGTGGCCTTTGCGGTCGGCTATGGCATATTCCCATGCGAGTGGAATGCCGTTGTTGCCGAGCTCGGTGCGAAGGTAGTTGTTGACCATAGCTGAGTCGGCGCGCTCTGTGATGGGGCGGTTGCTCGACTGGTTGAGTATGGTGAGTATCACTTCGTTGAGCAGACCTTTCTGATAAAGGAATTGCTTGCGCAGGTTTTCCTGAAATTTGCGCAGCTTGTCCTGCTCTACGGGAGTGCGCCGGTTTGTTGCCGGAAGGTCGGACTCTTGCGAGAGGGATGTGTTCATGAAGTTGTCTGTCTTCAGGAATGAGTTTGAGTCAAATATCCCTGGCTCCAACATCAGCAGCTCTTCCTCGAGATAGTTTTTTGTCTCGTTTTTCTCCAAAGCTGTCGACAAAGAGTAGAGGCTGCGCTTCACGCCTTCCGAGAAGTGCTGTTCGCGCATCTTCACCATCTCCTCCATATATACGAACTGCATATACAACAGGCCGACAAATGTCAGCGCCATTATGATGGTCAATATCCAAATCGTACTTTTCTTCATCGTTTTTACACTTTTTTTGATATTGCAAATATATGAAACATATCTTAAATCCGACTCTTAAATTTATTAATTTTTTATTTTTTAATTAAAATGCACGATTGTAAACTGTTTTTAACTTGAAATTGCGGCGGTTGGACGGAAAAGTGTGATTTTTAATGGAAAACGCTTCCTCCACGTGGAGGAAGCGTTGTGCCAGGTTTCTGAATTGGCAGTTTTAATTGGCAATGAATCCGCCTAACTGGTATGGCATTTGCTGCTGATAGGTGTAGGCTCTTGCAAACTGCTTCAAAAACTCGATTGTTGATTTTCTTGGTTTAACGGAAGATTGTTGTGTTCCGTTGCATTCTTTTGTAATCAAATGAGTAGAGTTTTTCTGCATAGGCAATATTGTTTAAAGTTCATACATATCAGTAACGCATCAGTGTGGCGAATTATTATATAACAGGCAAAAAAATAATGGGTTGCACACATGCGCAACCCATTATTTATGATAAATATCAGACTATTTTTACTTAGTGATGCCGAATTCTTTCGCGATGCGGTCGATTTTCTCGTCTGCGCGTGCCTCTGTTGCTTTATATTCATCGGCGGAAGCGAGAGTGTCGTGAACCTCGATGTAGAATTTGATCTTAGGCTCTGTTCCAGACGGGCGGACAGACACTTTCGTGCGGTCGGCTGTGTAGTATTGGAGCACGTTTGACGTAGCCGGCATGTCGAGTTTCTTTGTCTCGCCTGTCGCCACGTTTGTCTCTACGAGCGATTGGAAGTCTTTTACGGTCACCACTGGCGATCCGGCGATTTCCTTCGGTGGGTTCTCGCGGAATTGTTTCATCAAGGCGATGATTTCCTCTGCGCCCGATTTGCCTTTGCGCACCAAAGAGATGCCTTTCTCGCGCGAGAAGCCGTACTTCATATAGATGTCGATCAGCATGTCGGTCATGTTCAAGCCCTTGTCTTTTGCCCAAGCTGCGATTTCAGCCATGAGCGAGATTGCCGACACTGAGTCTTTGTCGCGGACGAAATCCTCGGCCAGGAAGCCGTAGCTTTCCTCGCCGCCACCTATATAGCGGGCTTTGCCTTCGTTCTCGCGCATCACGTTGGCAATCCATTTGAAGCCGGTGAAGCAGTCATACATCTTTATGTGCTGAGCTTCGGCGATTGTGCGGATTGTCTCGGTTGTCACGATTGTCTTCACGATGTATTCATTGCCGGTGAGTGTGCCGAGCTCCGTGTTGCGGGTCATCAGATAGTTGAGGAAAATCATCACAATCTGGTTTCCGTTGATGAGCACATACTCGCCGTTGTTGTCGCGGATCACGAGGCCGATGCGGTCAGCGTCGGGGTCGGAAGCCATCACTACCTCTGCGCCGGTTTCCTTTGCTTTCTCGATGGCCATTGCCATAGCCGACGGCTCTTCTGGGTTTGGCGAAGCGACGGGAGGGAAGTCGCCGCTGAGCACTTCCTGCTCAGGCACGCCGATGATGTTTGTGAAGCCGTAGTTTGCGAGAGAGCGGGGAATCAGTTTCAAGCCGGTTCCGTGGATTGGCGTGTAGACAATCTTCATATCGTGATGTCTCTTGATTGCCTCTGGGCTGAGCGACAGGCTTTTTACTTTTTCAAGGAAAATCTTGTCAACTTCCTCTCCGATGATTTCAATCTTCGACGGGTCGCCTTTGAATTTGATGTCGGCAACGTCGGTCACCTCGTTGACATATTTGATTGTGTTCACGTCGTGAGGGGCAATCATCTGCGCGCCGTCGTCCCAATAGGCTTTGTAGCCGTTGTATTCTTTCGGGTTGTGAGATGCAGTGATGATTACACCGCTCTGGCATCCGAAATGGCGGATTGCAAACGACATTTCCGGAGTAGGGCGGCAAGAGTCGAAGAGATACACCTTGATGCCGTTGGCCGAGAAGATGTCGGCAACGATTTCGGCGAATTTGCGGCTGTTGTTGCGCACGTCGTGACCCACCACAACCTTGATTTCCGGAAGGTTCTTGAACGCCACTTTCAGATAGTTTGACAAGCCTTGGGTGGCGGCGCCAACGGTGTATATGTTCATACGGTTTGAGCCGGCGCCCATGATTCCGCGCAAGCCACCAGTGCCGAATTCGAGGTCTTTATAGAACGACTCGATGAGTTCTGTCTTGTCTTCGCTGTCGAGCATAGCCTTTACGGCAGCGCGTGTTTCTTCGTCGTATTCAGGAGAAAGCCATTTCTCGGCTTTTTCCGTAACTTGTTTTAGGAGTTCGTTGTCCATAATATTTTTAGGTTTTATAAGATTTTTCTAAAGTGAACAAATTTAATGATATAAAAGGTAATGACCAAAAATAAACAGGTCATTTTTCTTCGTTGCCTTCTTTTCGGCTCCGTTGCGGCAATTCTTCATCGTTCTCGCGCAGCTTTTTGAGGCGTTCCTTGCGCTTGAGCGTGAAATGCAGCAGCACGATTACGAGCAGCGACACGCCCATCACTCCGAAATATTGCAGATACTTGCCTGCAGCCACCTGTCCGCGGCCTACGTAGGCCATCACCATCAGATAAACAAGCAGCAGCAGCGGCAGCCATGTGGATTTTTTAGTTTTCATTGTCGGTTGATTTTATGACTTTATATTTTGACTCTTCCGGCACAAACGCATCGCTGAGCAGCCGTCGGTAGATGCGTATGCACGCCCATGCGTCGATGGCGGCATAGGATGTCTGTGCCTCGGTGAGCGTCTCGGCGTCCCAGTTCGACAGCTGTTGCGACTTTGAGATTTTCATGTCAAACAGGATTGCGTAGATTTTCTGTAGGCTTGAGCAGCCGAAATTGTAGTCGGGCACAAGTTTCTGCAGGTCGATGAATCCCTGGGGGTGGAAGTCGTAGTTGTGGGCGAGCATCGAGAAGTCGTCGTGGAGCGACAGTCCGATTTTTGGAATGTCGGGGTTGTCCATGATTTCGTGCAGAGGCTCGAGGTCGTCAATCTTGCGCACGCGGAACAGGAAGCACACATCGTCGGCTGAAATCTGAATCAGCGAGACGTGGATAGGCACTCCTTTTCTGAATGTGGGCTTTGATTCGGTGTCGAAGCCGAGGATAGGATATTTTTTCAGTATCGACACCGCTTTGCGTGCCTCGGCGGCGGTGTTTACCACCTTGATTACACCGGGAAACTCCACTCGGGGCAATTCTGCCAGTTGTTCTTTTGTTATGGTGAGAGAATAACTCTTGTCTGTCATCTTTTGAATTTTGGTGCAAAGGTAGGTATAAATAATATATTTATGTCTAATTTTGTGCCCGATTATGGAAAAATTCAGTTGGAAAGGCCACGGCGCGATGCTGCTGGCGAATACGAGTTGGGGCTTGATGTCGCCCCTTGCCAAGGTTGTTATGGCTGGCGGTGTGGTCACGCCGTTTGTGCTCACCGATTTGCGCATTTTCGGCGCGATGGTGCTGTTCTGGGCAGTGTCGCTGTTTCAAAAATCGGAGCACGTGCCGCCGCGCGACATGCTGCGTCTGTTTGTCGCGTCGCTTCTTGCCATAGTGTTCAATCAGGGCAGTTTCATCTTTGGGGTCAAACTGTCGTCGCCTGCCGACGCGTCGATAATCACCACGAGTATGCCTTTGTGGGCAATGCTTCTTGCCGCCGTATTCCTTCGTGAGCCGGTCACGGGGAAAAAGGTGGCAGGCATAGCTTTCGGGGCTGGGGGCGCGTTGATGCTCATTCTGGGCAGTGGAGCCACTGCCACGGCAGCAGGCTCACATCCCATACTTGGCGACCTGCTTGTGCTTTTCGCCCAACTGAGTTATGCCACCTATCTTGTCCTGTTCAAGAATTTTATATGCCGCTATTCGCTTGTGACGGTGATGAAGTGGATGTTTACCTATGCTTTTCTCTGCACGCTTCCGTTCTCATATTCGAGTCTTGTGGCAACCGACTGGCTTGCGCTTGGATGGGACGATGTGCTTGCCGTGGCGTTTATCGTGGTGTTTGCCACGTTTGTGAGCTATATATTTATCATTGTCGGGCAGAAGAATCTGCGTCCCACGGTGGCTGGAATGTACAACTACGTGCAGCCCGTAGTGGCGTGTGTCGTGACGGTTTGTCTCGGGCTCGACTCGTTCAATGTGATGAAGGGGCTTGCCGTGGCGATGATTTTTGTGGGCGTGTTTCTCGTCACAACGAGCAAGAGCCGCGCCGACGAGTGCCGCGAGGCACGACGGTGACATAAAACGAAATCGGCGCCGTGCCTGTGCAGACACGACGCCGACCATATTGTGAAGCTTTAGATGCTTGCTGTTAGTTATTCTTTAACAACCTTCCAAGCCTGCTTGCCATTGTAGGTGGTCTCTACCGATTTGTAGCCAGGGGCAACGAAGTTGGTGTGTGCGCCTTCGGCAGTGTTGTCGGCAGGATTGAAGCCTACGAATATGCCACCCATGATTTTAATGGCGCATTTGCCATCTTTGTATGGCTTGTCCAAGCAGTTGATTAGATATTTAGCATCTCCTGTTGTCTCGAAAACGCCACCGTAGATGTTTAGGTTGCATTGGTTATAGGCTGCTCCATATGATGGTTGTGAACTTTGCACGTATATGCATTCAGCGTTCCCGCTGGATCCTCCTGCTGTTTTGAAATGACCACCGTAAATATTCGCCGTGCCATTAATAAGTCTTAAAGCATAGCTGCCAGCTGCTCCTGAGTTGCCCTCGAACGTGACATTGCCGTATATGTTTACGGTTCCAGATTTTGATGCAGATCCGACTTCTATAGCTGAAGCCAGATATGTTGTTGGGTCGGGAAGGACAGGGGCAATGATAGAGCCATTGCCTGAAATGCTTAAGTTGCTACCGCCGTGTGCTCCTAATGTATAGTTCTGAGCGATTCTTGTTGGCTCTACCTTTAAGACGCTGCCATTTTTTAACACCAAATTTGATTTAGTCTTGCATACAATTGTTTCTGTTGCAGAAATATTTGTGCCAATTGTTGTTACAGAGCCTCTTTTGAAAGAACCCTTAAGTTCCGCTCCTGTTGTAGCCTCCACAGCCGGCACAACTTTCCAGATGGTGCGGCCGTCGGCAGCTGTGCCGTTTGCGATTGATGCATAGCCAGGGGCTACGAAGTTGGTGCCGTTGCCCTCAGCCTTGCAGTCGCCAGGGTTGAATCCAATGAACGTGCCGCCGGTAACGATGATTTTCGCTGTTCCGTTTTTGCGGTTCGCGTCATAGCAGTTGAGCACGAACTCATCGGCTTTATCTGCGTCAGAATATTTCTGCTGCACCTCGAATGTTCCGCCTTTTATTTCCGCAACACCTTTATATACATAGACTGCGTGGACGTTGCCGTTAAAGTGTCCGTCCTCGATAACAAGATGTCCTCCGTCCTGAACATCGACAGCGTAGCAGTCGTTGGCTTTGGCGATGTATGCACCACTGGTAATTGTCAGCGAGCTGTTTTCTCTTACAGAAAGCAGTGACCAATCGGAGTCAGAGACACTCCAAATATTATTTTTGTTGCTGATTGAGAGGTCTCCGAGATTGAGCGTCTCGCTTTGTCCGCCTGAAAGGACAAGCGTTTTTTCGGCGTCAACGCTCTGGCCGTTGGCAACGGCAGCTTTCAAAGCAGCAAATGTAGACGCACTTACCACTTCATGTGCGAACTCGCCGCTGAATGCCGGTTCGATGACCACATTGAAGTCAACAGAATTTGTGAGCAGCGAGCCGTAGATGTTTGTACGGTAGTTGCGTTGCAATGGGACATTTGTGAAAGAGCGGAATGTGGACTTGCCGTTGTAACCGAATGTCATATCAACGGTTTCCTTGGTGTCGCTGATGGGAATATATGCCATCAATAGATATTTATAGCCGGCAACAGGGAATGCACCGTCATCTGCTGTAGGTATAGCTTTCATTTTGAATGTGCGTGTTGCCTCAGTGCCTTCCATCTTGCCTGTTGCCAAGTTCAAGATGTCGCCAGCCGTTGCTTTGACTTGTGTCTGAGTAAGATTGAGACCAGCTATGGTCGCAGCGTCAAAGTCGTCGGTTCCGATGTTCACCTGCGCGAACGGACGCGTAAGTTTGACGTCAACATTTTGGTTGCCGCTTACGGTGATTGTTTCTTTCTTGAAGAAAGCGTCGCAGATGTCATTGTTGGAATACACATTTGTATACGTTATTTTGACTGTCTGAGTCAACGGGTCGAATGTGTAAGGCTTCTTTGCGGAGTTGTCTGCGGCCCAGAAAATCACATCGTAGGTCTTGCCTGTGGTCAGTTTCAACGAGACTGTCTGCTTTAGATTGTTCATTTCGGCTTCTCCCACAACAGTTGTCTCGTCGCCGAACACCTTCAGAGGTGTTGATTGCCCAGCCTCATACACTGCATATTGCAGGTGTTTCGCCGTCAGTCCGTCGGCAAACGCACGAGTTCCCATCTCCGAAGGCAGTTGCGCTGTGAATGTCACGGTTCCCTCGTCGCCTGTCTTCAGGCCGTTGTCCATCTCATCGTTACACGATGTCACGAGCAGCGCCGCGGCTGCAATCGTGAAAGTGGAAAGTAGATACCTTTTCATTGTTTTGGTTGGTTTTTGTTTGGTTATGTCTATAATTTAGTTTTGTTTGGTCAAGTTTGTCGGATGTTTCGGGGCTGTGCCCCAATATTGGCACAAGCACCCGCGCTTAGCGGAACGCCGACAATGCGTCGCGTTGCGAGGTGCTTGTGATTTTTATAATTATTGTTTGGGAATGGAATGTCGTAATGAGAGAAAGGACAGGCACAATGCGTCCTTCAGCCGAAATTGTGCGCTTCTCGGCATTGTTGAAGTTATGAATTGTAGCATTCATTGTCGTTTCTCTGATATTTTTTTGCAAATATAGGGGGGGTAATCAAAAAACCAAATAAATTCCCAACTTTTTTCACAAAAAAATTAAAAAAAACGGCGTTGCTGCCGGATGCGGCTGTAAAGCCAGTATCCCGATAGCGGAATGCCTACGCCGGCAATGGTGTACAGAATCCAGAAGCAGTCGGTCTGCGCATAGTCGTGAATCACCATGTGGCACCCGATCTGCCGTGGGTCGAGTCCGTACCACCATATTTTCAGCAGGCTGACCACCTTGTATGCCGACACGTGCCAGATGAAGATGTAGAGAGTGTGCTCGCCGCAGTACTCCAAAAACTGGATTATGCGTCCCTTGAGGTGCGACAGGTGGTAAGAAATGTTGTAGGTCATCAGCCATCCGGCGACTCCCGTCACTGGCAGCGACA
>ENA-OPNJ01000937-OPNJ01000937.1-human-gut-metagenome-genome-assembly--contig:-NODE-937-length-12487-cov-2.139720_pt1 | contig 12487 bp, 8 predicted proteins | sample MGYA00241535_ERZ501767 | MGnify/ENA primary metagenome ERZ501767 (study PRJEB25962, sample SAMEA2042564) | human gut metagenome | biome: human gut; feature: human-associated habitat; material: faeces...
GTTATTGAACCGTTAATGAATGGCGTGGGTGCTCCCTGGTTGCTTTACGGCATTGGTGCAGTACTTGCTATCGTACTGAATGCATTCAAAATTCCCGCATTGGCATTTGCATTGGGTATGTTCATTCCGTTACAACTGAACATTCCTCTCGTTGTGGGTGGTGCTGTGAACTGGTACGTAACCAGCCGTAGCAAGGATGCTGCTCTTAATGCAGAACGTGGCGAAAAAGGTACGTTGTTGGCATCCGGTTTCATTGCCGGTGGTGCGCTTATGGGCGTAGTCAGCGCAGCAATGCGTTTCGGAGGTATCAACCTGGTGAATGATGCCTGGGTAAACAATACGTGGTCCGAAGTACTGGCATTGGGTGCTTATGCATTGCTGATAATTTACTTCATCAAGGCTTCGATGAAAACCAAATAATAAAAATACAATGAGAACAATTTTATTTATCACAGCACTGTTTATGTCAACTCTGCTATCTGCTCAGAAGCCCGTTGAGATACCCTTGTGGCCCAACGGTGCTCCTAATACGAATGGCCTGACAGGAGATCAGGAAGATTTGAACGGCGGTCGTGTGGCCAATGTCGTTAATCCCACCATCACGGTTTATCGTCCGGCAAAGCCGAACGGCATGACTATCTTGATGTGTCCGGGCGGCGGATATGCCCGCCTGGCAATGAATCACGAAGGGCACGATATGGCAGACTGGTTCAACGCACAAGGCATCACATACGCCGTATTGAAATACCGTATGCCAAACGGACACCATGATGTACCGTTGAGCGACGCCCATCAGGCTATCCGGCTGATGAGAGAACACGCCAACGAATGGCATATTCAAAAAGTGGGTATCATGGGGGCCTCTGCGGGCGGACATCTGGCCAGTACGGCAGCCACCCACTATACAGCCGGAACGCGTCCGGATTTTCAGATCCTGTTTTATCCCGTCATAAGCATGGATCTGTCCAACTGCCATAAGGGCTCACGTGACAATCTTTTAGGGAAAAGCCCGTCAGAAGAGCTAGTGAGACTTTACTCCAATGAACTGCAAGTAACAGGCGACACTCCTCCCGCCTTCATCATGCATAGCAGCGATGACGGAGCTGTACCCGTCAGCAACAGCGTGAGCTATTACCTGGCGCTGGTAAAGAATAAAGTCCCTGCTTCCCTCCACACCTATCCTATCGGCGGCCACGGCTGGGGTTTCCGCGACAGCTTTACCTATAAGCGCCAATGGACGGGAGAATTAGAAAAATGGCTGAGAGAAATACTGTAAAAAAGCAAGGAGATGTGGCAAAACAAAAATGACTGCTCCGAAAAGTTACAGATAGTAATTATAACACTTATTCATTGGCCATTACCTGTCACAGGTGTGGTATAAACGTATTTGAATACCTATGCGACATTATAGACCGTTGTGCCGCATGGCTTCCCAATATCTATAGAAAAATATCGTGATTTACTTCCGGGCAAATGGAAGCAGACACAAAAATAGCCGCCCCAAAATCCGGACGGCTATCTTTTTTATAGCTTATACGCTATCGCGGAAAGTTGTACCAATACAGAGTTTGATGCGACCCTTTCTTTAGTCTTTTAGGATGCTCAAATTATAAATTCATATTTCCAAAAACTGGATTTTGACACACCCACTTTCTATTTCCGATAAACACCTGCATCTTTATCTGCAGAAGACAAAAAACAGGCATTCGTTTCTCTTTCGCTTATTTTCTTGCGCCAAGTTGAATATCCAAATGATACAAAGCCACATCACCACCCAGCTTGATCTTGTCCAAAATACCCTGAACGGTAGCTTCCTCTTCTACCTGCTCGCGTACAAATCCCCACAAGAAATCCTGAGAAGCCTTGTCCTTTTCAGCAGAAGCAACATCTACCAGTTTGTCAATCAATTCGGAAACATGGCATTCATGCTTGTATACATGCTCGAACACATCCAGCGGAGAAGCCCATTCCTGAGGAACAGCATCCACAGCCCCCACCTTGGCTTGTCCGCCACGTTTCATCACATATTGCGCCAACACATCAGCATGATCACTCTCCTCATGAGCCTGCGCTTTCATCCATGAAGCAAAACCTTCATAGCCTTTCGCAGCGAAGAAATAAGACATGGAAAGATAAAGATTGGCCGACCACATTTCGGCTACAATCTGAGCATTAATTGCGTCTTGTAATTTTTGTGAAATCATAATTTTTATTTTTTAGTTAAATTGTAACTGTTGCAAATATATAATTTTTCTAGCGATTAACACTATGTCCATTCACCTTTTTATAAAAATTATATTTTATCTCATCCAAGTCTTTGCGATTCAAAAGAAAAGTCTTACCTTTGCACCCGCTAATACGGGTTATTAGCATTAATTCAAATCATTAATTATAAAAACATTATTTAGAAATGGCAACTAAAATCAGATTGCAAAGAAACGGACGCAAAAGCTATGCGTTTTATTCAATCGTTATCGCAGACGTAAGAGCTCCACGTGATGGTAAATTTACTGAAAAAATTGGTACTTACAACCCTAATACCAATCCTGCCACAGTAGATTTGAATTTTGAACGCGCACTTCATTGGGTAATGTGCGGTGCACAGCCTACTGACACAGTACGTAACATCTTGTCAAAAGAAGGTGTTTACATGAAAAAGCACTTGCTGGGCGGTGTTGCCAAAGGCGCATTCACAGAAGCAGAAGCTGAAGCTAAATTCGAAGCTTGGAAGAACAACAAACAATCTGGTCTGGCTACTTTGAAGGCTAAACTGGATGAAGCAAAGAAAGCTGAAGCAAAAGCTCGTTTGGAAGCTGAAAAGAAAGTAAATGAAGAAATTGCCAAGAAAGTAGCTGAGAAGAAAGCTGCTGAAGCCGCTGCCAAGGCTGAAGCAGAAGCCGCTAACGCTCCTGCTGAAGAAGCACCTGCTGCTGAAGCTACTGAAGCTCCTGCTGAAGCATAATTCAATTTTACTTCAAAAAGAACAGCTCCTCTGATCTATATCGGAGGAGTTTTTTATGCTCTTATCCGAGGAATCAAAGGGAGTTTATCTCATCTTCCGAAAGTCCGGTAACTTTTGCGATTTCAGCTATGGAAAGCCCGGCATTCTTCAAATTTCCTGCAATAGCTTTGGCTTTCATCCATTCACCTTCTGCAATGCCTTTCTGAATAGCTGTATTAATCACATTGTTCCAATCTCTATATACTTTCAAACTCTCCTCATAGGCATAAAGGTTCTCTTTTGAGAACTGAGCAATTTCGGCAGCCTCAAACAGCCGGTTGAACACACGTTCCTGAAGGGCAGTGGGACGTTCCATCAAACGGGCCAGATTCTTGAGCACAAACATCCATTTATCAAACAACGTATCCAACTCCTGCTCGGTTTTATGGAATTTAGGCATTTCCAGATACACAAAAGTCAGTTTGTCAAAAAACACTTCATGAGTAGTTGTATCCATCAGCTTCACTTCATGGCGGAAGCCGGAAGACGAAACATCATCCAAGGCAAAATTCAAGATACCGATCACATACACTGCTTTCAGTTCATAGTCCCAGATTTCCCCTTTAATAGCCTGTTCCCTGATAGGATAGGTAGCATAATAAATACTCCGGTCCTTGAAAAACTGTTGCTCCCCTCTCTGCATTTCTATCAGAATCTTTTCTCCTTTTTCATTTTCACAATAGACATCAAAGACAGCCCGGCGGTCAATCTCTTTGCTGCCCAGATGCTCTGTATTCAAGTAGGTGACATCCTCAATGACCTGCTTGCCATCGAACAAGGCATTCAAGAAGCCAATAAGAATCTCTTTGTTCAAGTCGGTTCCAAACAATAATTTGAATGCAAAGTTCGTATAGGGATTTACATATCTTTCACGCAATCCTTCACTACACATAAGCGTTTGATATTTAAAGTTATTTTAATTCTGTTGAAAGCAGTTCAATACAAAGGAACGAAAAAAAGCGGATTTTAAGAAAGTTATCTGCTAATAAATTGTTAATGTTCCAATTGTACTTACAATTCATGTACAATGACAACACATTCTATCCTTATCTCTTCATGAAAAGAATATCTCCATCTTCCCTAAAAGGATGAAAAGCCGATAAATTCATATCTCCAAAAAGAAAAAACTATCGGCCTATGGTGCTTGCTTCTTTTCTCCCAAGAAATTATTCCAAATTAACCCATGTTATAACGGGATTATGATCAGAACTACGATAAGGATCTTCTCTATAATAAGATGTATATTTAAATCCCCAATAAGCAGGCTCACTGGCATTGATATCCCAAGGAGCAGCACCAACTATTTGTGAAGTCAGCGTAGGAGAACTTAAAGAATGATCCAAATAGCCAACCTCCCCACGATAACAATAACTCCAAGCCGCAGGTGAATATTTCTTTAGCAAATTTATATACCCAGCATCCGTAAACACCTTAATGGCATCCTCCATACCGTAGCTGTTCAAATCACCCAAAACCAGCACATCCGTATCTTCATAATAAGCAACAAGCTCATTATATACTTTCAAACACTCACGCGCTTCCATAACCCTACGGTCGGCAGAACCTCCCTGACCGTCATTCTTATCTATACCACTAGTTTTAGCTTTAAAATGATTCATAGCTAAAATCACTTTCGCTTTATCATCCTTCAGTTCAAAACATTGAACTATGTACCGCATCTTCAGATTATCAAAATTATAGCTTTTAAACTCCTTATAAGGCAAAACTTTCACTTTATCATAAATAAAAACATTTGTTTGTACCTTTGATGATTTTTGTCCGGGAGTATTCAACCAAGCATACCGTTCTTCCCCTAACGCATTGTTCAAAGACCTACAAAGATAATCCACAGTAAAATCTCCCTGTTCTACTTCACAAATAGCATAAATATCCGCTTTCGCCTCTTTCAATGCAGCTAAGATTTTAGCATGCTGACGCAAGGTTTCTGCATTTCCCGTATTACCATACATATAAAAATTTTCCGCATTGAAACTCATCACTTTCAAATTATAATCATTTACAGTAGGAGCGACAGACCGAGCATTATAAGAAACTGACGGCTTTTCCGTTAATGTAAAATGATAACCGGAAGTACTATAAGTCACTTTACCTTTAACCCCAGCCATCTCACTTCCTATACGAAGTGTGTTACACGGGTCAATCAAAGGGAACTCTGATGTAATCAGCAATTTATCAACCTCCTGCTTTTCTACCCATTTGGAATATTCAACAACCGACGGGAGGTTTACATCCGCAAATGCACGTTTCACCTTGGAAGAGACAACAATAGTTCCTTGAGGTTTCGAGCCGCTATACGTCTGAGTGACAAAAAGCGGATTGACAATTGTTACTTCTTTACCAGCTACAGACGCAGCCCATTCAGGAGAAAAATCCGAAGGAAAAGTTACCTTCAAATTATCCTTTTCCGGAAATTCCATTTCTTCCTTATCCGCAGAATCGCTACAAGCAAAACAAAAAAGGGACAAAAGGAAGAGAAAACATACTTCACTTTTTTTCATACCTTATCATTCAAATAAGAAAAAGAAAAGGGAGTTCATACTTTTACAGCTAAACTCCCTTTTGCTCATTATTAAGAAAATAATTTATTCAGCCTCATCCAATGATTCTAGAACGAAACGACTTTCCTCTTCGCTCCAAACAATCTTTGCCACATAAGAAGCGGTACCCGTACTAGTATAAATCGAAGAAATAACTTTATAATTAGTCACCTGTCCGTCCACAAAGACTGGTTCCGGATGAACTAATTCGATAAACTTCACAAGTCCCAATTTTACCTGTTCTATACAATAAGCATCCATCTCTTCATCCGTAGTCAAATTGGCCATTGCTCCGGTTACATCATAATACTTTTTACGCGTATATCCTTTTGCATTCCAGTTGCCATAAGCAGAACTTGCGCCATAATAATATTCTCCCTGACCCACTTTCTGAGTATCCAGATAACCTTCATCAAAATTTGCCGCCACATAATCAACCACAAGCTGAAAATCTTCTTTCTGCATGGTGATGGTTTCAAACAACAATCCAGAAGGAACAGTACGTTTAAATACCCATTCATTCTCTTTATAATCGTATTCATCCACTTCTTTGTTTACGATGGTTTCCGATTCATTTCTCATTACCAGCACATTGTCAATCTGCACACTGGTAGTCACCCCATCAGGAGCCCCTTCATAAACGAAAGCAATATAAATATTCTTACCGGCAAATTCATCCAGTTTCATACTTCCTGCCCTCGCCATAGAGCCATAGCCTTTAACCGGTTCCTGAGGAATAGAGAAATTATCTGTTACATCTTCCCATTCCGTATACTTATTGGTAATACTGCCCGAATTACCTTGAAAAGTAGAGGACACATACACCTTTAAAGCATCCCCCTTATAATTTCCGATACAGACGTCAAAAGAGAATACATCTCCCACTTCTGCCTTGAATTTCGGTGAGATAATCCATGACTGTACTTCACCATCTGCCTTATATGCGGAACATTCCGTATAAACATTATTACTATATGCCTTATCATACCAAGGTGCTGTTCCTTTTACAGAATAATTCAACCATCCAGCCACATCCGTAGCTTCCTTATCTACGACATTACGTTCAAAATCTTGCTCCAATACCGGCACTTCTTTGATTTCAGTGGTTTCCTGCATATAACTTACAGAAGCAAACGAACCATTGTCACAGGTATAATATTTCTGGGTGAGCCATGGAATAATAACATCCTTGGCACTTTCTGTTTCTTTGAAAGTTTTCTCTGTATATTCTACAGTATATTTCTGGACATTACTTTGGTCTGTTTCATCAAAACCTTCAAAATATTTTTCATTATAATCACAAGCAGTCATTAACGAAGCGGCTGCCAGCACCATCCATATATTTTTCTTCATATTCTAAAATTCTTTAGGCTTTGAGTTTAAAAATTAAGTTTCAATTTCAAGTTGTATGTACGACCGAATCCATAGAAGATGCCATAAGCAGTTTGCCAGTCATGATTTGAACCATCTGTAGCATCAGAAATATATTCCTGATCGAACAAATTGTTCACAACTCCTGAAAGAATAGCGTTTACCCCACCTATCTTAAATCTATAACTTGCATTTAAATCACATACATACGCTGAAGGAATACGCCATGGGGAATCATACACCAACGTCTTGTTGATATTATATGTCAAATCAGAAGATTCAATAGCCCAGTCAGAATAATTACGTCCATAGAACACACAATCGAAACCTACGCGTAATGCCTTTGATATCTTTGCCGTAGCACCCAGTGAGGCTGTGGTTTGCGCGGAGCCTCCTACTCTGACACCATCCAAATCCAATGCAACAGAAGCATGGTCAGGAGCCATAATACCAGTAGCCTCTACAAATTTTCCATTTTCATAAGCCAAAGGCTGTCCCAATGAATTGTAAAAATATCCTTTCGGCGTGCTGCTCCAGCGCCAATTTCCAATAGAGAACATACCGTTAATATCCAACCATCTGAAAGGTCTTGCCACAAAGTCCAGTTCAATTCCTTGGTGAGTGGCATCGACCCCCTGCATATTGATAGTGGCACGATCCACCTGATTGCCTTTCTCATCTTCAATATTCACAGATGCGGCATTGGTCTTGTCAAACCACTGGGTATGATATACATTCAGATTAGCAGTGAAATAAGGAGAACGGAATCCATAGCCTAATTCAAAAGAAAAAATCTTTTCGTTTACAGCATCCGGATTAGTAGCATTACTAGTTGCACTCTGTAAGAAAGCGCCACCTGAGAAGAAAGGAGCACGACTGATGTAACCTACATTTGCAAATACATTATGATATTCGTTCAGATTATAGTTGGCACCACCTTTCACTGTATAGCCTATAAAATTCACCGTTTCCGATTCGGCATGCTGCTTGTCATAATAAAAGCGGTCATATCTCCAATATCCGGTATTGGAAATTGAACCTGCAAGAAACGCACTCAATTTATCTTTATTGTACTCAGCTTGTGCAAATACTCCTTCTGACATAGCATAGCCATCATAATCACGATATACCACATCTCCCACCTGTAATTTTTTCTTCACATATTCCGGAGTTCCTGCCAAGGCATTGTTCACCGCTTTCACCTTCTCTCGGCTTTCATCCAAGAAATATTTGCCGCCATACAAATCACTCAATTCATTAGTATGCGTACCTTTATAATAACGGAAATCTATACCTCCGTAAAAATCAATGTAATCACCAAATTTTGTCGTATATGTAGACAACAAGCCATACCAGTTGTGTTCGTTGATACTTTTTGACATAGCCATCATAGAACCGTTATCACTGGCTTCATTCATATCATAAATCTGGTCATAAGCAAATGTACCGTCTGAATTTCGGAAATAAGTATTCAAGTTTCCTTTATAAGAGCCATACCACATATTACGATAAGTAGTACCATTGGCATCTTTCTTATATCCTTGTCCCGCATTACCATATCCGCGGCCAATGGAAACATATGCCGCTGTGCTCAATGATGATTTTTCATTAATTTGCCATTGATGGTTCAATGAAAGCTGCGGCTTGTGATATTCATTGTGCGAAGCAGACATACGCTCACCGTTAGGGCCGAATCCATAAGTAGGATTATAGCGATACGGACTCTTGTCACCCATATAATTTTTCACTGCCTGCCATCCTTTGATGCTTAAACCGTCTTTATTACTGCGCTGGTTATGCCATTGGGGTGATCCGAATGCAGTAAATGAAATCTGGTGTGCATCATTGATACGTTTGGCTATGTTTACAAAATAATTATAAGCAGAGAATTCGGTCCCTTGTATATATCCGTCTCCCCAAGTCTTTCCACCAAGTAAAGTCAATGCCCATCCATCTTTGGACATACCTGTAGAAACATGGAACAGAAGCTTGTTATAGCCGTCATTCCCCATTGCATAAGAGATAGAACCACCTTTTTTCTGATCAATGGTACGGGTAACAATATTGATAGAGCCACCTACCGAAGGAGCAGACACCTTCGAAGCGCCCAAACCTCGCTGAGTCTGCATGCTACGTGTCACATCCGACAGTCCTGCCCAGTTACTCCAGTACAAGCCTCCCCATTCCATATCATTCATTGGAATACCGTTTACCATAACAGCGATATTTTCGCTCTTGAAACCACGCATGTTGATTTTTGAATCACCGTATGCACCACCTTGCTTGGTAGCATATACACCCGGAGTTGATTTTAATATCTCAGGGAATTCCTGTGTACCTAATTTTTCTTCTATAAATTCCGGAGCCAAAGTTGTTACAGCCACCGGAGTCTTACGGGCTACAGCAATAGAAGAAGTTATCACAACATCCCCTAAAGTCTTTGCATCCAGTGATAAAGCAATAGTTCCCAAATCAACATTGCCCTTTTGAGTAACCTTCATTGTTTTGTCCTGATACCCCAAGTATTTAAACTCAAGAGTAGCCTTAGAAGAGGTAAGTTTCAACACAAAGTTACCGTCAATATCCGTTACAGTACCCAGTGTCGTACCGCTGACCGATACAGTGGCACCAATCAATGGCTCATTGTTCTCGGCATCTACTACTTTACCTTTTACTGTTCCTTGCGCAACAGCCGTAGCAGTGAAACAGATTGTCAGAACTGCCAACAGGAGGAAATGCTTTAGATGATTTCTCATAATTTTGTCTTTGATTTAAATTAATTAGTTAGTATTTCATTCCCAATAGGAAAGACAAAGATAAAAATTTAATTCATATAAATTGAATTTATATTAGATTATTTAAACGAAAAGGGTACTTTTTAGGCGGAATATGACAATTATGTTAAGAAAAGAACAAAAAGCCGCCTCAAAAGAGGGGAAAACTGTCCGGAAATTCCAGAGCAACTGCCACATATTACTGTAGAAAGAAGGGCAAATGGAAACCGCCGGAACTATTTTCAGCATACCTTATTCCCAAAGCCGTATCCACTGATCCGGACAAATCCGGCCCGCCCCTACGACAAAACGACAGGTCACTTTCATTCAGGCTCTCTCACTTTCAAAATGACAGAGCAAAAAGAAAACGAAAGAATGTGCATACAAAAAGAGGCGCACCTTCATGGGTACGCCTCTCTATCCTGTTCCTGTATTGTCTGATACAGGCTATTTCATTTAGTTAAAGATATAACGGACACTGAACTGTATGGAATACGTAGAATTGAAACTGTTCAGATTGGAATACGTATCAGTCAGTTTCTTTCCTCCGTTCTTCTGGAACTGGTAAGCGCCGCCCTTATAGCTCAACAAGGAAGTATTGTTCACCGTCTTATAAATTCCCCAGTCGCTGTTCAGCAAGTTCAGGAAGTTCTTGATATCCACTCCGAACTGCAAGGTATTGCGCTTGCCCCCTACATTGAGGAAGAAATCCTGATTGAACTTCAAATCCAGCTGATGATGCCAGGGCATGATGGCTCCTCCGCGTTCGGCATACTTGCCTTTACGGCCTTTCAGATAACTGTCCTCATTAATGTAAGCCCAGAAATCATCGCGCTGCTCCTTGGCAGAATAAGTCACCTCACCCGTCTTGCTGTCAGTATAATCGGCAAAGTTCCACTTATCCAGCGCCTCGCGGGATGCCGGAATGTACAGCAAGTTGTTTGAGCCGTAATCGCCTACAATATTTCCGGTGAATGTATAGGAATAACGGGCGGCGGAATATCCTCCGGCATAGCCCATGTTCATACCCTCATAAATCAAAGACAAGGAGGAAGCGAAATTCTTGGCGTATTTAATACGGTAAGCGGCGGAAGCCAGCACACGGTTGGGCGATACATACGTACCATAGCCGGTCTCCGTGTCATTATTTCCGTTGACAGAGTAACGGTTGTTGTAATAAGCCGAGTTCACCTGGTCGCCGATGCCGTCGCCATACGACTTGGCATAAGAACGGGTGTAGGAAGCGGAAAGATGCAGGCCGAAATCAAATGTCTTGGCCAGTGAGGCGGTGAGTGAGTAATAATAAGCGCTGTTTCCCGCATTGGTGATATAATAAGCATCCGTCTTGTTCGCATTGGAGTACTCAAACATTCTGCGGACATCACCCGGAGCTATCTCCTGCTCTCCTTTAAACTTACGTCCCAAATTGGTCACTGTAGCCGGATTGAACTCTTTACTGAAAATACCTTCCAACGTAAAGTCAATGTCTCCGGGAAGTTTTGCATCAAAAGCCAATGATGACTTCCAGGTGGCATTCATCTTCAAGTCGCGGTCAATGATGGTGGCTCCGGAAGGTGCGGCAGGATCGGTAGCCGCCGGAAGGTTCAAGTTAGGATCTTTCAACATATCAGCCACGCTGGTGTGGAAACTCGGTTGTCCGTACTTAGCGTCCTTCTGCTCGTTATAATAATAGGTGCTTTGTCCGCAATTGGCATTACCTACTGCCGAAACCAGCCATACGAACGGCAGACGGCCGATGAAGTAACCGCTACCGCCGCGCAATACATACTTACGCTCGCCTGTAAGGTCCCAGTTGAAGCCGATACGGGGGGAGGCGGTCAGCTGGTAGGATGAAGGCAACTGGTCTGTGGCGTAATGATATCCGTCAAAGTCAATCTGTGCGAAATTCTTGTTATAGTTGTTCTTCAGCTCCGGATAAATGGGCAGTTCGAAACGCACCCCGGCAGTCAGTCTGAAGTTGTCTGTGATATTCATCTGGTCCTGCAGATAGAAAGAAAGCTGCTGGTACTTCATGTTCGCCAGGAACTGGGAACCGTCCCCGGTGTTGGAATAAGTGACACCGAAAGCAGCCGGAGCTCTGTTGTTCACAAAATCATCCCAAGAGGAATAGACATAATAACCGCTACCCGCCTGCATGAATCCGTTCACTGCCTTATTGGACTCAAACTGGATACCGCCCATAAAGTTATGGATACCGCTGGAGAAATTGAATTCATCGGTAATGACAAAGGTCTTCACCTGGCGCAAGTTCCCTTCTGTAAAGGGGTCCGGACCGAATGAGGCGTACAGCGAGCCTTGATCAAGGATGTCCACCGTAGGGAATGTCCCCCCTTCGTATGTACGCGGTTCGTTCTGATAAGAATAAGTGAAACGCAGGGCGTTATTGATAGCCCCCCATTTTGAATTCCATTCGGAAGCGATGGAGGTGAAGTTCTGTTCCTGCATATAGCGTGAGCTTTCAAAGTACAGACCGGTGTTTGCTGTACGGCCCGAACTGCTCTTGCCCGCACTGCCGTCTACTCCACCCGGATAGATGATTGAATCCTTAAACGGAGTGGTGGAAGAGGAAGGGTTAGAGGAATACTTGGAATGGGTATGGGTGAAACGGAAATTAATCTTGTTGTTGTTGTTGATGTTCCAGTCCAGACGGCCCATGATCTTGTAAGAAGGGGTTTCCAAAGAGTATCCTTGATAACGTCCCGGATTATAGTTGTATTTTTCCGACAGGTATTGGCTGATGTTGTTCATCCCCACAAAGGTAC
>ENA-OPNJ01000945-OPNJ01000945.1-human-gut-metagenome-genome-assembly--contig:-NODE-945-length-12401-cov-2.216345_pt1 | contig 12401 bp, 8 predicted proteins | sample MGYA00241535_ERZ501767 | MGnify/ENA primary metagenome ERZ501767 (study PRJEB25962, sample SAMEA2042564) | human gut metagenome | biome: human gut; feature: human-associated habitat; material: faeces...
AAAAGAAAAAAGCCATACTCTCTCAAGTATGACTTCTCTCCTTTTTCAAATTCTTTTTAAGGAAAAAGAATTACTCTTCTTCTGCGCCGTACAGTTTTACGAGTTTGTTCAGGTAAGTGTAACGGTCTTTTGCTTCCTGCTCGTTCTTGCCGAACAGTCTTTCTGCTTTCGCCGGGTTTGCACGTTTCAGAGAGTTGTAACGTACCTCGCCGTTCAGGAATTCCTGATAATCTCCTGACGGAGCCTTGGAATCCAGTGTGAATGCGCTCTTGCCTTCTGCAGCGAGTGCCGGGTTGAAGCGGAAGCAATGCCAGTATCCGGTCTGAACAGCGAGCTGCTCCTCGGTCTGTGCTTTGCTCATACCTTTCTTGATACCATGGTTGATACATGGAGCGTAAGCAATGATCAGTGATGGTCCCGGATAAGCCTCTGCCTCTGCAAGAGCCTTAACACACTGATTCATATCAGCACCCATAGAGATGTGTGCTACATATACATAACCATAGCTCATTGCGATACCGGCAAGATCCTTCTTCTTGGTCTCTTTACCACCGGCAGCGAACTGTGCGATCGCACCTGTAGGAGTAGACTTAGAAGACTGTCCACCTGTATTTGAGTAAACCTCAGTATCGAATACCATTACGTTGATATCCTTACCGGATGCTAATACATGGTCTACACCACCGAATCCGATGTCGTATGCCCATCCATCACCACCGAAGATCCACTGAGACTTCTTAGCGAGGAAATCTTTCTCTTTTAATACATTCTTGGAAGCATCGCATCCGCAAGCCTCTAATGCTGCTACTAACTTCTCTGTAGCTGGTCCGTTCTCGATACCGGAAGCGAATGTATCATTCCACTCCTTGATGGCATCCTTAACATCAGCCTTATCTGTGTTAGCTGCGATCTCATCCAGCTCGTTCTTTAATCTGTCACGGATTGCTCTCTGAGCAAGTAACATACCATAACCAAACTCTGCTGCATCTTCGAACAGTGAGTTAGACCATGCAGGACCATGACCCTTCTTGTTTGTTGTATAAGGTGTAGAAGGTGAAGAGTTTGCCCAGATAGAAGAACATCCAGTTGCATTTGCAATGTACATTCTGTCACCGAATAACTGGGTAATTAACTTAGCGTAAGGTGTCTCACCACATCCACCACAAGCTCCGGAGAACTCAAGTAATGGCTGACGGAACTGAGATCCCTTAACAGAGTTAAGTTTGAATTTCTCGATAACATCTTCCTTATCCTCAAGAGATACTGCGTAATCGAAGTACTTCTGCTCATCCTCATGTGCCTCGAATCCGGTCATTGTGATAGCCTGTACCTTATCAGGACATACGTTTACACAAGAACCACATCCTGTACAGTCGAATGCGGAAACAACGATTGCGAACTTGTAACCTGGCATCTGGTTGAGATCCTTCATCTGCATTCCTTCCGGAGCCTTAGCTGCCTCAGCCTCTGTCATAGCGACTGGACGGATTGCTGCATGAGGACATACATAAGAACACTGGTTACACTCGATACACTTGGTAGCATCCCATACAGGAACGTCTGTTGCAACACCACGCTTCTCGTATGCTGCTGTACCGGATGGAGTCCAGCCTGTCTCGTATTTCTTAACAACAGATACAGGAATTGTGTTACCCTGCTGTCCGTTGACTTTCTGCTGAATATCCTTAACGAAGTCAACAACTTCCTTGTTGTCTCCCTTAACTTCTACAGAGTAATCATCATCTGTGCAGTTCTTCCAGCTCTCTGGAACATCTACCTTAACGTATGCTGTAGCACCGGCATCGATTGCGTCGTGGTTCATCTTAACGACATCGTCACCCTTCTTAGCATAAGATCTTGTAGCTGCGTCCTTCATAAGCTTGATAACTTCCTCTTCCGGAATCAGCTTTGTCAGAGAGAAGAATGCTGACTGAAGTACAGTGTTGATACGGTTTCCAAGACCGATCTCTTTACCGATCTTTACACCGTCGATGATGTAGAAGTTGATGTTGTTCTCTGCGATGTATCTCTTTACCTGACCCGGTAACTTCTCATCCAGTTCATCAACTGTCCACTGTGTATTGAACAGGAATGTACCGCCCGGTACCAGATCCTGAACCATGTTGTACTTGTAGATGTATGCTGTACAGTGACATGCTACGAAGTTTGCCTGAGAGATCAGGTATGTGGAACGGATTGGAGAATGTCCAAAACGTAAGTGGGAAATTGTAACACCACCGGACTTCTTGGAGTCATAATCAAAGTATGCCTGAGCGTACATATCTGTGTTGTCACCAATGATCTTGATGGAGTTCTTGTTGGCACCTACTGTACCATCTGCACCAAGACCCCAGAACTTACAGTTTGTTGTTCCTTCTGGTGTAGTAACAGGATTCTCCTTAACTTCAAGAGAAAGATTTGTAACATCATCAGTAATACCGATTGTAAATCTTGGCTTCTCTGTGTTGTTGTATACAGCGATGATCTGTCCAGGAGTAGTATCCTTAGATCCTAATCCGTAACGTCCGCTTGTAATTGTAACCTGATCGAACTTAGATCCCTTTAATGCAGCAACTACATCTAAGTATAATGGCTCACCAAGAGAACCTGGCTCTTTTGTTCTGTCTAATACTGCAATTCTCTTAACAGTATCCGGAATAGCCTCGATTAAAGCTTCCTTTACGAATGGTCTGTAAAGACGAACCTTAACAACACCGACCTTCTCGCCCTTTGCCATTAAGTAATCGATGGTCTCATCGATGGTCTCACATACAGAACCCATAGCAATGATGACACGGTCAGCATCAGCAGCTCCGTAGTAGTTGAACAGCTTGTAGTCTGTGCCGATCTTGGCATTTACCTTGTCCATATATTCCTGTACGATTGCAGGCAGCTCGTCGTATGTAGAGTTGCAAGCTTCTCTTGACTGGAAGAAGATGTCAGGGTTCTGTGCAGATCCCATTTCTACCGGATGATTTGGATTTAATGCATTCTTACGGAAAGCATCAACTGCATCCATATCTACCATATCTTTCAGATCTTCATAATCCCATGTCTCGATCTTCTGAATTTCGTGAGATGTACGGAATCCATCGAAGAAGTTGATGAATGGAATTCTTCCCTTGATTGCTGCGCAATGAGCAACCGGAGTTAAGTCCATAACTTCCTGTACGGATGACTCACAAAGCATTGCAACACCTGTCTGACGGCAAGCATATACATCAGAGTGATCACCGAAGATGTTCAGTGCATGTGTAGCAACACAACGAGCGGATACGTTGAATACGCCCGGAAGTCTCTCACCAGCTACTTTGTACAGGTTCGGGATCATAAGTAACAGACCCTGGGATGCTGTGTAAGTAGTTGTTAATGCACCAGCTGCAAGAGATCCGTGTACAGTACCGGCTGCACCAGCCTCAGACTGCATTTCTGTAACCTGAACGGTCTGTCCGAAAATGTTCTTACGACCAGCGGTTGCCCACTCATCTGTAGCCTCAGCCATAACAGATGAAGGAGTAATAGGATAGATTGCTGCAACATCAGTAAACGCATAAGAAGCGTGTGCTGCTGCATGGTTTCCATCCATGGTTTTCATTGAACGTTTCATGAATTAGTCCTCCTATTTTTAATTAAAGTTCAAACATAAAAAACATTGAATCAGAATGTCTTCTAACTAAATAATATAGGATGAATGCACCCAAAAATCAAGCGATAGCGACAGCATTTCTTGTTTTTTTACAAATACATCTTTTCAAAGTCGCCAATCGGAACCGGACAATTGCATAAATATCCCTGTCCGCAGGTGAATCCACCTTCTTTGAGGAACTGCTCCTGTTCCTCCGTTTCCACCCCCTCTATAATAATATCTTTATGTAAAATCTTTACCATACGGCCGATTTCGTAAAGAAGATTTTTCTTTTGTTCCGTCATGCCTTTATTAATAAAACTTTTGTCAATTTTTATGACGTCTGCAGGCATGTCTGCAAGTACGGAAAGTGAAGAATATCCTGTTCCGAAATCATCAATTGCCACACGGAATCCAATCTCGTGCAGCCGGTTCATACACTTTTCAAGGACTGCTACATTTTTTACAAGTACGCCCTCTGTCACCTCAATTTCTATATACTCCGGACGGACACTGTATTTGGAAAGCACATGCTGGATACGGTTTAAAAATTCCTCTCCGTCCGACTCAAAATGACGCCCGGAAAAATTGGTTGAAATCACAATTTTTCTCCGGTGCTGCTTGTCCCATTTTTCGAGAGTTTTTAACACTTCCTCATAAATATAAAAATCAAGCTCTGTGATATATCCTATTTTTTCGAGAGAATCAATAAACATTCCCGGCGGAAGAATCTTTCCATCCGGACGTTTCCATCGTGCCAGTGCTTCTGCCCCATAAACACTCCGGTCACGTAAAATAAACTTTGGCTGCAGATACATCTGGAAATCATCCCGGTATAATGCCTCATAAAATTCCCCGACTATTTTTTGCTCCTCGGTACGCTGGATACGCAGGGAAGGATTATACAGGGTAATATCCCTCTTCCCGGTATTTTTTGCATTTTTCCATGCAAGATTGGCATTTTCGATCGCAAACTCGATGTCCATTTTATTGTCTTCCAGAATATATACCCCTGCCGATATCCCCATTCCACTGTTTGGATACCTGTGATTCTGCATATTGGAAAATCTTTTATTTCTGTTGTGCAGACGATCGATCATTTTTTCCTGACTTTCATCTGCAATCAGAAGCAGAAAAAAATCCGAATACAAACGGCAGCCTGCACGGAAATACTCCTGCATAAAGATATCCTGTGCAAACATTTTAAGGACACTGTCCCCTACTTTATAGCCATAATTTTCATTGATATATCCAAAATTATTGATATCCATATACTCAATGGCATATACTTCATCCGGCTTGGAATGTGCCAGAATTTCAACCACCGCTTCACGGAATGCCTCCTGATTGTACAGCCCTGTCAGCGGATCTTTTTTCTGGATGGAACTGATCTGTTCCCGGCTTTCCGCGACCCGATAGCGCAGGGACACAAAAATAGCCATCATACGGGTCAGTTCCTGAAAAATTTCCAACTCTCCCGGCTGCCACTGCCGTTCTTCGTCCAGTGACACATAAATTACTTCCCCTGTACAGCCCCCAACATATTCAAATTTTCCAACCACAGCAGAAAACGGAGCTTTTTCGTTGTATGTATCCGTTGACTTAAGATACTTTCCCATCCCCGTTGCAAAATTGCTCCGCGAATTTTTAACTATCATATACTCCCCTGGCTGTAGTTCCTTTAGTGAAGGACTTTTCTTTGGAAACGCACTTTTCCCATAAAAAGAGAAATTATTTCCAAAATAATTGGTCATGACCATTCCGTCATTTTCGGTGTTATCCTCAAATACCATAACAAGATCCAGCTGGTATCTTTCCGTAATCCTGTTTAAAAGCATATTCAGCGACCCGTCTATATTTTTGGCGTGCGCCATAAGACTGATGGAAAATGCAAGGAATTCACGGTCTTCTGCGCCCATGTTTTCCCGCCGCTCAATGTTTTTGATTCCGTTTCTGATCATTCCCACATCTTTTGCACCGGCAATCTCATATCCATTTTTGCCCCCCTGCTTGGTACGATACATGGCATGATCCGCTTTTTCAAACAGGGAACTGTATGTATTTCCATCCCCACCGTTACAGGCGGCCAGACCAATACTTGCCGAGATCCTGTAGTGAATGGAGCCCCCCGTATAAACTTTGCAGAGTGCTTCTCCAAGATTTCCGGCACGTTCCTTTGCCTTCTCGAGTGTTGTGTTCTTCATCAGCACAAGGAATTCATCCCCACCGACCCTTCCGGTCAGATCATTGTTGCGGAAAAAAGATTTGATAATATTTGCAACATCTACGATTACGGTATCACCGAATGTATGCCCGAAATTATCATTGACACCTTTAAAATTATCAATATCAATCAGAAACAATACATGGGTTCCGTCTTCTGTTCCTTCCAGAAATGCATCGGTCTCCCTTTGGATTTCCAGCTTGTTGAGCAGTTTCGTCAGCGGATCTCTCCGCACTTCTTCCTGAAGATTCTTATCTTCATCAATATTAAAACTTCTTCCGATAATCCGGGTGATCCGTCCATTATGGTCTGCAATGCTCTTGTAATAAGTTCTAAACCAGAGATATTTCGGTGTCTCATTTTCCGTATGGATATTAAACCTTGTATCCATACTTCCGGTTTTTTCCTCTGTGGCAGCTTCTTTCATAGCCTTCAGAAAAAGCTCCTGATCCGGTGGACAGAGTGTCAGAACTTCTTCATCCACCGGAAAATATTGTTCGGAATAATCGTATTGTCCCCTCAGTTCCATCAGCCGGTACGAGCGCAGCATCGTCCAGTTTTCCACATCCAGATCAAACGGATATTCCAAAGACAGCTGTTCCATCAGCTCATATTTCTGGTTCAACAGTTTCTGATGTTCTTCCCGTCTTTTTTCCTCATCAATATCCCATAAAAATAAAACCACATATGGTTTTACATCGTAATGTGCCAGAACACTGCACCGCATCTCCACCCACCGGGTTTTCCCATCGGGGCGTACGATACGAAGCTGCATTTTTCCGTTGTCATGTGTCCGGACAACATTTTCCAATACACTGACCAGATTTGCATAATCTTCGTCATATACCATTTTTTGTGGTCTGGTTTCCCGCAGTTCCTTTTCCGTGTATCCAAGTACATCCGTAAACTCTGCGTTTGCCTCTTCCACTCTCCAGTCTGCCCCACAACTGACAATTGCAACTGCGACAGGCAGATCCAACTGTATAAATTCCCTATAATCCATAGCTTTGCCCCAATTTCGTTCAATTCTTTCTCCATTATATCATTATTTCTATACATTTCCAACAAGAAAGCGTTTTTCTTCTTGAAATATATCCCATGTCATGTTTATAATAGAATTTGTGATTTTATCATAGACATATTAAGTAAAGCAATGAGGTTTTCGTATGATTAGTGCAAATAACATTACTTTAAGATTAGGCAAAAAAGCCCTTTTCGAAGATGTAAACGTAAAGTTTACCGAGGGGAACTGTTACGGTTTGATCGGTGCAAACGGTGCCGGCAAATCTACCTTTTTAAAAATTTTATCCGGGCAGTTAGAGCCAACCAGCGGTGACATTGTCATCACACCGGGACAGCGTCTGTCTTTCCTGCAGCAGGACCACTTCAAGTATGATGAGTATACCGTACTCGACACGGTTATCATGGGAAATAAACGTCTGTATGACATCATGAAAGAAAAAGATGCCATCTACATGAAAGAAGATTTTTCCGATGAGGATGGTATCCGCGCCAGTGAACTTGAAGCAGAATTTGCAGACATGGACGGCTGGAATGCCGAATCCGATGCTGCCACCTTGTTAAACGGTCTTGGAATTCCGACCGAGGATCACTACACACAGATGGCAGACCTGCCGGGTGCCGCAAAAGTCAAAGTACTTCTTGCGCAGGCACTGTTTGGCAACCCGGACATTCTTCTTCTCGATGAGCCGACCAACCACCTGGATCTTGATGCCATCGCATGGTTAGAAGAATTTCTGATCAACTTTGAAAACACGGTTATCGTGGTTTCCCATGACCGTTATTTCTTAAACAAAGTCTGCACCAACATTGCAGACATGGATTACGGCAAAATCCAGCTGTATGCCGGAAACTACGATTTCTGGTATGAATCCAGCCAGCTTCTTGTCCGTCAGATGAAAGAAGCCAACAAGAAAAAGGAAGAAAAAATCAAAGAGCTGCAGGAGTTTATCTCCCGTTTCTCTGCAAATGCTTCCAAATCCAAGCAGGCAACTTCCCGTAAGCGTGCCCTGGAAAAAATCCAGCTAGATGACATCCGTCCTTCCAGCCGTAAATATCCGTACATTGATTTCCGTCCAAACCGTGAAATCGGAAATGAAGTTCTGACCGTAGACGGAATCAGTAAAACCATTGACGGTGTAAAAGTTCTTGACAACATTTCCTTTATTGTCGGACACGATGACAAAATCGCCTTTGTCGGTGGAAATGAGCTTGCAAAGACAACATTGTTTAAAATTCTCGCCGGGGAAATGGAACCGGATGAAGGATCTTACAAATGGGGAGTTACAACAAGCCAGTCTTATTTCCCGAAGGATAATACCGCCATCTTTGATTCCGATGAGCTGATCGTTGACTGGCTGACCCAATACTCCGAGATCAAAGACGCAACTTATGTCCGCGGTTTCCTCGGCCGTATGCTTTTTGCCGGTGAAGATGGTGTAAAAAAGATGCGTGTCCTCTCCGGTGGAGAAAAAGTCCGTGTCCTTCTCTCCCGCATGATGATCATGGGAAGCAACGTTTTGATCTTTGATGAGCCGACAGACCACCTGGATATGGAATCCATCACCGCATTGAATAATGGTATGATCAAATTCCCTGGTGTCATCCTGTTTGCCTGCCGTGACCATCAGGTCGTACAGACAACTGCGAACCGCATCATCGAGTTTCTTCCGGATGGAAGCATGGTAGACAAGGTTTCTACTTATGACGAATATCTCGAAAGTGATGTTATGGCAAGAAAACGTCAGGTATACAATACAACTGCAGATGAGGAGGCAGATGATTAATCTGTTACCCTCTGTCTGTTTGGTAAAAACAGGAAACCCTCTCTGCTGGTCTGTCCAGCAAAGAGGGTTTCCTGCATTTCGAAAACTCATTTTCAACTATTTAAAACATATCTGTAAAAATATTTCCGCTGTTATAATTGTAATTATACGTGCCATTCTTCGTATATGTATTGGATTTTGCGGCTTCTGACTTTGCATAGGACTCTGTCATGGCTGCCTTTGTTGCCACACTGTATGCGTAGGAACCGGTTCCATTGAACAGGTTCTTTATTTTCTCTGTGTCCGCACTCTTAAACGTTGTCTCATCCACCGACAGCCTGCCGGTCTTTTCATCGACCGTAATTCCTATTTCCTTTAAGGGTTTCTCATTGTAAGAAGTCTCATTTTTCATAGAACTTACCGACCGGGAAATGCGGTTCGTCGATGACTTGCCGGCTGTATCCAGCATGGAGTTGTAATCATCCGCAAAACGCTTTACTGCTTTGTAGATCTTGTCCGTATCGTAGCTGCCCCCGGAATCCTTTGTAAACACCTTGTTGTTACTGCGGGTATACAATGCCTTGGCAGAGTCTGTCAGTTCCTTGGCATCGGACTCAATCGCAGCCAGCGTCTTGGTACTGTCTTTTGACGTTGATGTGGTCGTGGCCAGATCCTCGATCGTATTTTTGGTGCTGTCATCCGACTTCGAGGTGCCCTTCGTGGAATCCATTGAAAAATAAGAGCGCATTAATTTGCCATAAGAACCACTGCGAATACTTGCATACTCACTTAAATTGATTCCAAACAGGCCACTTCCTGTGCTTTTCGAAGAACCCAGACTGGAAAATAAAGTACTTACTGACGATGAATCATACATCGAAATTCCTCTCATAGTATCACCTCTTTCACACAATTCTTTCTTTTATCCTATCGCTTTTTCACTGTTTTTACAATACTTTTGTGGTATTTTTCCGTATTTTGGTTATAATTACGAAAAGATAACAATTTCTTTTCGTTTTGTTCATATTTTATTCACAATCAGATGCTATTATAAGAACATAAAAGAAAGCAAAGTTACTAACTTGTTATTTTTTCATAATTCGCCCCATTGTCCATTGGACAATGGGGCACTCCTCTTTTTATCAAGAAATTTCTTAAATGTCTTCTATCTGCCAGTCAATCGGCTCGATTCCATGTTCTTTTAGAAACTGATTTGCCTGACTGAAATGTCTGCATCCAAAGAACCCGCGATACGCGGAAAGCGGACTTGGATGCGGTGCCTTTAAGATCAGGTGCTTTGGATTTGTAAGCATCGGTATTTTGCTCTGCGCCGGACGTCCCCACAACATATACACAATCGGACGATCCTGCGCATTCACTGCCTGAATGATCGCATCCGTAAACTGCTCCCATCCTCTTCCCTGATGGGAATTTGCCTGATGCGCCCGCACCGTAAGCACGGTATTCAAAAGCAGTACACCCTGATCTGCCCATTTTTTCAGATAGCCGTTGTTTGGAATTTTACACCCCAGATCATCCTGCAGTTCTTTATAAATATTCTGCAGAGATGGCGGAATTTCTTTCTGATCCGGAAGGACAGAAAACGAAAGACCATGTGCCTGATGTTCATTGTGATACGGGTCCTGTCCCAGAATCAGTACTTTTACCTCACTAAGCGGTGTAAAATGCAGTGCATTAAAAATATCCTCTGCCGGCGGATACACAACCGTGCGGCTATACTCTTCTTTCACAAACTGATACAGCTGCCGGTAATATGGTTTGGCGAATTCCTCACGGACTGCCGGAAGCCAGTCGTTTGTTATCATTGCCATAATTTCATTCACTCCTATCTACGCACGGAGACACCGCGGTCTGCCAGATAGTTTTTCAGATCCATGATCTCCAGCTCCTTATAATGAAACAGGGACGCTGCCAGTGCTGCATCTGCATGTCCCTCTGTCAGGGCCTCATAAAAATGTTCTTTTGTGCCCGCACCACCGGATGCAATCACTGGAATGGAAACATTGTCTGCAATCTGTCTGGTCAGTTCAATATCATACCCTGCCTTTGTTCCATCGCAGTCCATGCTGGTAAGTAATATCTCTCCAGCTCCAAGCTCTGCGGCCTTCATGGCCCACTCAACTGCATCTATTCCACAGTCCGGTATCAATACGACCGCCGTTTTTGTAAACATTCCAGCCACTTCCATCCTCTCTTCGTCTGGCATCAATGGCGACTACCACACACTGGCTGCCAAACTTGTCCGCTGCATTTCCAATCAGCTCCGGTGTATTGATTGCGGAAGAATTAATGGAAATCTTGTCGGCACCTTCCCGAAGCAGTACCTTAAAATCCTCCACCGTACGGATACCACCGCCTACCGTAAACGGGATAAACACCTTCTCTGCAACCTTACGCACCATGTCTACCACCGTTGCACGGTGATCGGAAGATGCGGTAATATCCAGAAAGACTACTTCATCTGCGCCCGCCTTGTCGTAAGCTGCTGCGACCTCTACCGGATCTCCGGCATCTCTTAAATTCACAAAGTTAATGCCTTTTACCACACGTCCGTCATTCACATCCAGACAAGGAATAATTCTCTTCGTAAACACTATGCATTTCCTCCCTGCAGCTTTGCAAAATTTTTCAAAATCGAAAGTCCAACCGTACCGCTCTTTTCCGGATGGAACTGACATGCAAATGTATTTCCGGATTCTACCGATGCATGAATTGTCGTACTGTACTGTGTGGTTGCTTTCACTATCTGTTCATCCGCTGCTTTCAGATAATAGGAATGTACAAAATATACATACGGATTTTCCTCCAGCCCAGCAAAAAGTCTTCCGTCATTCTGTAAATGCAGAGAATTCCACCCGATGTGCGGAATCTTAAGTCCCGACTGATCCGGAATCCGCAGAATCTGTCCGTCCAGCACATGGAGTCCCTCTACACCCTGACTCTCATCGCTTCCCTCAAAGAGAAGCTGCAGTCCCAGACAGATGCCAAGAAATGGCTTATTTTCCGCTGTCACCTGATGAATCACCTTGTCCAGCTCGTATTTTTTCAATTGTTCCATCGCATCGCCAAATGCACCGACTCCCGGAAGAATCACTTTGTCTGCGGTCTCAATCTCGTGAAAATTACGTGTGATCACACAGTCTTCTCCGAGAAAATGCAATGCTTTTTCCACGCTTTTTAAATTTCCAGCGTTGTAGTCTATTATTGCAATCATATAGGTCTTACTCCTAAATTAACAGTCTCCTGCCTTACTTTCTGCTATTTTTTTATCCCAGCCCAAGTTCTTTCAGCTTCTGATGCAATTTTACCGTATAATCATCCCGCTTTCTGGTCTGGTAGATATCCAATGCCTCATCCCCTGTCATATCATAATCTTTCAGCAGTGCTTTGATAATCTTTCCTCCGATCTTCTCAAGCTGATCTTCACAGCCATACTCTTTGGCATTTTTCTGGTTCAGGTCATAACGCCCATATGCACATACCAGTGCATCAAGTGCATCAATTTTTGAACCGTAATTATCAAATACGAGATATGCCTGATACTTTTCCGAGACAGCAGCAAGAGTTGCCAGCTGATGATAAAGCTTTTCATCGCGCTCCTTGATCGAAAGCCCCTGCAGCTTACGGTATGCCTCCACATAAGAACCCTGCTCATATTTTTCCTTTGCCTGACTTAAGTTTGCCTGATACCCCAAAAGATTTGTCACAATCATGACAAATGCAAACAATGACACTGCCATAAGAA
>ENA-OPNJ01000973-OPNJ01000973.1-human-gut-metagenome-genome-assembly--contig:-NODE-973-length-12118-cov-1.601177_pt1 | contig 12118 bp, 9 predicted proteins | sample MGYA00241535_ERZ501767 | MGnify/ENA primary metagenome ERZ501767 (study PRJEB25962, sample SAMEA2042564) | human gut metagenome | biome: human gut; feature: human-associated habitat; material: faeces...
CCTCCGGGCAGGGCATATTTTTCTATTCTCAATTCCTATTTATTCTCTATTCATACCGCGCAATCTCTTTCCGCAGCCGTTTCATAATCCGTTTTTCCAGCCGCGAGATATACGACTGGGAAATCCCGAGAAGATCCGCGACTTCTTTCTGCGTTTTCTCCCGTCCTTCCGGCATATTGATGCCGAACCGGAGCTTCACAATCACCTGCTCCCGCTCCGAGAGCTTGCTGATTGCACTTCCGAGCACGCGGTGTTCCGCCTCCTGCTCGAGACCCTGGTAGATCACATCCTCCTCCGTTCCGAGGATATCGGACAAGAGCAGTTCATTTCCATCCCAGTCCACATTGAGCGGCTCATCAATCGAAACTTCCATGCGCGTCTTGTTGTTTCTCCGCAGATACATCAGAATCTCATTTTCGATGCATCTGATTGCAAAGGTTGCAAAACGATTTCCGTAATCAGCCTTGAATGATGACACTGCTTTTATCAGTCCTATAGTGCCTATGGATATGAGCTCCTCCATCTCATCCTCTCTTACTGCATATTTTTTTGTAACATGTGCCACAAGGCGCATATTGTGTAATATAAGCTCATCCTTAGCTTCTTTATCATTTTGAGCCACTTTTTTCAGACATTCCGTCTCACGTTCTAAACTAAGCGGTGATAAAAATGTATTCACATAGCACCCTGTCATTATTTGCTTATAATATATTATGTTCAAATCTGTATTTTGTGATATAATCTTTGCCATGAATAGAAAAATAGACTACAAAATCAATGAAAATGATACAGGAAAAACAGTAGAAGGCTTTTTGAAGGAGCATGGCTACACACATCAGGTGCTTGTCAGGCTGAAGCAGACAGACCATGGTATACTAAGAAACGGTATATGGACCTATACAAACGAAAGGCTGTGTAAGGACGATTTAATCACAGTCCAAATTGTCGAAAACGAATGCTCTGATAATATAGCACCTGTAAATCTGCCTCTTGATATAGCATACGAGGACGATGATATCATCGTAATAAACAAGCCGTTTGATATGCCTGCCCATCCCTCCGCCGGAAACCATGACAACACGCTTGCAAATGCGCTCATGTACTACTATGGCAGTCAGAACAAGCCGTTTGTATACAGATGCATAAACAGGCTGGACAGAGATACCACAGGGCTTACAATTGTCGCAAAGCATGCACTTGCAGGCGGGATACTTGGCAACGCTGTCGCAAAGCGTGCCATACACCGGACATACTACGCCGTCTGCAGTGGGTGTACACCTGCATGCATGCGCATTAGTGCTCCGATTGCAAGAAAGGATGCTTCCACCATAGAGCGGTGTGTTGATTTCAAACGCGGTGAATATGCAGTAACCGACTTTATCAGAATCAAATATAACCCTGATAATAATTTATCGCTTGTCAAACTAAGACTTCTTACCGGACGCACTCACCAGATACGCGTCCATATGAAGTATATCGGTTTTCCACTGATAGGTGACTTTTTATATAATCCCGACTATACATATATATCCAGACAAGCACTGCACTCAGGGCGTCTTGTTTTCACGCACCCTGTCACAGGACAAAAAATGAACCTCATATCTGATATTCCATCAGACATGAAGTCCCTGTTCTAGTTGGTTTATTTTATCCTTTTCGTATGGGATATGCCCTTTTAAAACCTCTTTTTTTATGTAGCTGTAAGTATATTCTTCTCCCTTAACAGAGAGCATGACAAGCAGATACTCAAGCATTGCTTTTGTATCGGGATGAATCATGTAGTGATCCACGCTTTTTTCATAGTATTCAAGTGCACTTTTGTCGGTGTACTTTTCTTTCTGATAGTTTTTTGAGGCGCTTACACGATCTATAAACATCTCGCAGACATACCTTATGGGCATTTTCATGCCCTCCATTTTTGTATGTGCTTTATCGTCCCCCGGCTTTGAAACAGCATAGTCAATCCAGTACTCCAGGTGATGCTTATTGCGTCCCTTATGATGAAGCCACGCAGATGAATAGCCCCTGTCGGCTCTCTCCGCATTATTTGGGCTCATATACCCCTTGTAATACCTGCAGCCGACGAGAAACTCAGTCGGTGAATATTTTGACATGTCATGAAGAAGTCCCTGTTTATAAAGCCCTATCCTAAAGCACCCCTGCATGACTAAAATCTTGTGATGTGTAATTGTTATAAAATGTCTTATTGCTTTCATATGTCTATCTGCCTATGAGGATGTATACCGACTGCGGTGAGACATCTGCATACTGCTGGTTTTCACACAGCACCGGAGAGTCATAAAACGGTTCTTTGAGCGTAGAATCGCAGACTTTATACCATTTCATTCCTTTCTTTAGCTTAGGAAGAGCTAACTTCTCCCTGGATGAATAAAAATTGTAAGCTACGTATACATAGTCTTTATTCACTTCATTGTAATCCCCACAGTACATCATACCTACACATAGCTTTGTGGCATCGCACTCGCCTATCCAGGCATTCTTGCAGTGGTAGGACAAATCAGGATACCCAACAGCCTTGTAATCGCTGAATTTAAACGGCTTTGGACAGGAAATAACAGGATGCTCATCCCTGAATTTGATAAGTCTGGTTAAGAACCTGATGTTTTCCCTTCTGCTCTGCTCATTTGACCAGTTCACCCAGCCTGTAGGGTTGTCCTGACAGTAAGCATTGTTGTTGCCATCCTGTGAATTACAGATCTCATCACCTGCCATAATCATAGGTACTCCCTGTGCCAAAAACAAAAGAAGCATGGCATCCTTCCACTTAAGTTTTCTTATCTCACGGATAAATCTCTTTCGCGAAGGCCCCTCACAACCGTAATTATTGCTGAAATTCCATGAAGGACCATCAGCATTTTTCTCACCATTGGCCTCATTGTGACGGTCATTGTACATGAATAAATCGCTCAGGGTAAAGCCGTTATTGCTTGATATATAGTTTATAAATCCGACATTCTCACCTTGCTTTTTCTGCTGGTTTAAAAGCTCATACATATTGCAGTTGATATGGTTTAACATCATACGCGCCGCAAACTGGTACTCCTCTTTGTCGATATAGAGATTTTCATATGTCCTGTTTTGCGGTACAACCGACATATCAAAGCCATCATAGAGTATCTTGGTCCGGCTAAGGAGAGCATCCTGCACAATCGCAGTAATAGGCAGCCTGTCCCCAAGCAGCTTAAAACCATCTACATGAAAGCTCATGACCCAGTATCTGAGCGCATCGAGTATCAGATTGTGGTCAGTTCTGTCCGGAAAATACATCTCTACGATACATTCCATGCCATTTTTGTGCAGCCTTTCAACGAGACGCCTAAGCTCATTGGAGGCATCTGAAGCGTCACTGGCATATGATGCTTTTACGGCAAAATAATTGCCGTAGGTATAGCCCCAGAAATTGACCTTGTCATTTTGCCTGTCGGTGTGCACACTTTGCTCATCCTTTAAAGAATACTTCGGCTTTGCATATTCCGGAATATCGCGCTTTACAGGAATTGTCATTTCTTCAAACTCGTATACAGGCATGAGAAGAATTGAAGTAAAGCCCAATTTTTTGATGTAATTTATTCTGTCCGATACAGCCTCAAAGGTGCCCTTATGCTTTTTGTCCCCTGAAACATCCATGGAAAAACCTCTAACATGCAGCTTATACAGCTTCATCCGGTCCCTGGTTATCTCAGGAAAGCTGTCATATTTCCAGTCAAAATCACTACTGTCTATCCCGCAGGCTATTTCGTAATCATTGTCACTTCTTGTTTTATCATTCCATTTTTCTCTGCCGAAAATTCTTGTGGCATAGGGATCTATGCACCTTTTTCCATTAATTCTAAAATAATATGCATACTCATTACCGCAAAAACCATGAAGTCTCACAGAGTAAAGTGAGCCTGTCGAATACTCGGCAGGTATATCAATCACACAGGCGGTATTTCCCGATTTATCAAGTAAAACAATGCTGCATTCATCCTCTTTTTCTGCTGCAAAGGTGAATACTGCACTATCCCCCTCAATATAAGCACCTGTTTTTAAAAAGTTTCCCTTTGTTAGTCGAAAATTCATGCAACACCATCCAATCAATAATTCTAGTATTTATTTATTATACTAGTTTTGACTTTTTTTGTATAGAATAATTTGATATAATATAATAGTTACTTTAGATTACTATAAAGAAAGAGGTACAATATGGCAGAAAAAGCAACACCTGTTACACCTGATGAGGCAGACGATATCCGCGTAACACTTGATCTGGACAACGGAAGTGTCGAATGCAAGATTATCACCATTTTTGATGCAGATCACAAGGATTACATAGCTCTTCTACCGTTAGACAAAAATGGCAACGAGAATGAGAGTGGCGAAGTGTATCTGTATCGCTATTTCGAGGACGAGGAAGGTCTTCCGAGAATAGAAAACATCGAATCCGACGACGAGTACGAGGCTGCTGCCGACAGATTCGATGAGCTTTTGGATGACGAAATGTTTGATGATATTTAATCATCTCTACTATTATTTTGTCTAGGTTCTTTACTTTCACGGACAAACCTGGAGGCTTGGGCTGATTTATCGTTTACCGACTTGACCGAGTAAACAGACAAGCTTGTCTTGGCACGGGTCATGCCGACATAAAACAGCCTTCGCTCCTCCTCTATGTCCTTTTCAAGCACAGCCTTTTTATACGGCATTATCCCTTCATTTGCATCAATTATATACACGTTTTCAAACTCAAGCCCCTTCGAGCTGTGAAGGGTTGCAAGTGTCACGGCATTAGGGTCACTTTCTTTCGATAAAGCCATAAGCTTCATCTGCTTTGTATATTCCCTTATATGCTCATACCACTCTTCATATGTAGCAAAGCCCTTGGCTCCTGACTGGATTTCATCCAGTATATCAAACAAATCCTCTTTATTTATATTCCTATACCCGGCATATTCAGCTAAAAAGTCGTCATATCCAATCCCTCTTCTGATATAGTTTATGCTGGCATATGGATTCATCCGGCTTATAAGCTTCATGTCATACTCAAGCTTTTCTATCCGCTCAGCTATCCACGGCTTCTCATCAAACAGCTTAATCCACTCATCAAATGCCACAGTTGCATCACACAGGCTGTCTCTTGACAGATACCGCTTAGGTCTGTTCATAATCTGCAAAAAATCAGCTCTGTCTCTGCTGCCTCCTGCAATTCTTTGGTATGTAAACAAGTCTCTGGCAATCCAGTGCTCATATATATTAGGTATATTATCCTTGGTTTTGAATGGGATATTATAGCTCATAAGCTGCTCTATAAGCTGTCTTGGCTGGGTATTTGTCCTGAAAAGCACCGCAAAGTCGCTGAATACAGCTCCCGCCTTTATCTTTTTATCTATATCGCGTATAAGAAAGATATTTTCGTCTCTTCTGTTTTCAAAATCAGCAAACGTAACAGGCGCCTTTGACTTGCTTGCCGCAATGATTTTCTTATCAAATCTCTCCCTGTTGTGCGAGATGAGATTCAACGAGGCCTCCACTATATATCTGCCACATCTGTAATTAGTATCTAAAAGGATTCTTTTTGCATCCGGATAGTCCTTCTCAAACCCAAGCATTATCTCAGGCTTTGACCCTCTGAAGCGGTATATTGACTGGTCATCATCTCCTACAATAAACAGATTATTCTGTGGAGCGGCAAGCATTTTTATAATCTCATACTGCAGACGGTTAATATCCTGAAACTCATCAATCAGTATGTATTTATACTTATTCTGCCACAATGCCAGTATATCAGGTCTTTCCTTAAACAGCTCATAAGTATACGAGAGCATATCATCAAAATCAATAAGCCTGTTTTCCTTAAGCCTTGTCTCATATTTTTTATATATATCCCTGAATATTTCCTCACCACACACTCCCGAGTAGAAATTTTCTATATCAATGCGGCTGTTTTTAATCAGACTGATTTCAGCAAGTAAATTGCCTATAAACTCATTCTCATCCTTGTATTCAAGGCGGTAGTAGGATAAAATTTCCCTGATAAAGCCGTATCTCACAGACTCATCAGCAATATTGGCACTTGTAAAGCGATATGCATATTTGAGTATCGTAAAAAAGACAGCATGAAAAGTACCAAAAGATACGTTCACCCTCTCGTCTTTCATCAGTGAATTAAAACGCTCCTTCATCTCATTTGCAGCAGCCTTGGTAAAGGTGATAACTAAAATTTCAGAAGGCTTCACATGATGCTTTGTTATTAAGTTTTTAGTCCTGTGTGTGATAACTGCGGTCTTACCGGAACCCGGTCCTGCTAAAACAAGCATAGCGCCATCCTTGTGTTCGATGGCGCCAAGCTGGGCTTTGTTAAAATTCATAAAATACCCTTTGTTAATAGATTAGTTATTAGAAAGCTTTTCTATGCCTTTCTTAATTCTGGCTATAGACTCCTCTTTGCCAAACACCTCCATAAGCTCTGTAGCTCCGCCCGGTGTCATCTGCTTGCCTGAAACAGCGGTACGGATCGGCCACATAACATAGCCTATCTTATAGCCCTTTTCTGTAGCATATGCCTTAAGAGTCTCAAAAAGTGCATCATTTGAGAAATCATCACAGCTTTCAAGAATAGGAACCACATCGTTTAATACCTCAAGTGATGTCTCTGGGTTTGTCTTCATCTTCTTGTGAGTATACATTGCAATATCATAATCCGGAAGCTCTTCAAAGAAATCAATATGTTCCTTGATATCAGGGAATATCTCAATACGTGTCTGAACCATTCTTGCTATCTTCTTAAGGTCATAATCCTTTGTGACAACCTCCTTAATGTATGGCAATGCCATCTCATAGAATTTGTCAAAATCAAGCTTCTTTATATACTCTCCGTTCATCCATTTAAGCTTTGTGAAGTCGAATACAGCAGGTGATTTGCTCATATGATGATAATCAAACTTCTCAACAAGCTCAGGAAGTGACATGATCTCCTGATTGTCTGAAGGGCTCCAGCCAAGAAGCGCTACAAAGTTTACAATAGCCTCTGTAAGGAATCCCTGATCCAGTAAATCTTCAAAGGATGAGTGACCACATCTCTTTGAAAGCTTATGATGCTCCTCATCTGTGATAAGCGGACAGTGTACATATACAGGTACATCCCATCCAAATGCCTCATAAAGTCTGTTATACTTAGGGGATGATGAAAGATACTCGTTTCCTCTGACTACATGTGTGATGCCCATCAGGTGATCATCTACTACGTTTGCGAAATTGTATGTAGGATATCCGTCAGATTTGATAAGAATCATATCATCAAGCTCTGCATTATCTACTGTGATATCTCCGTAAATCTCATCCTCGAATGTGGTTGTGCCCTCTGTAGGGTTGTTCTGTCTGATAACATATGGCTTGCCGGCCGCGAGATTTGCCTCAATCTCCTCCTTTGACAGGTGCAAGCAGTGCTTATCATATATAGAGATTTCCTTTCCTGCAACAGTTGTTTTAAGACTGTCAAGACGCTCCTTGTCACAGAAGCAGTAATATGCCTCTCCCTTGTCAATAAGTTCCTTTGCATACTTCATGTAGATACCCTGTGCCACACGCTCACTCTGCACATATGGACCGCATCCACCATCCTTGTCAGGTCCCTCATCATGGACAAGTCCTGTCTCTTCGAGTGTCCTGTTTATAATATCAACAGCACCCTCCACCTGGCGTACCTGATCTGTATCCTCTATACGGAGAATGAAATCACCGCCCTCATGCTTTGCAATCAGATAAGCATACAGTGCTGTTCTTAAATTTCCTACATGCATTCTTCCTGTCGGGCTTGGTGCAAATCTTGTTCTAATCTTACTCATTTTAAAATGTGCTCCTCTATATTAATATTTTTTAGTCATTTTTCAATTTGAAATTATATAACAATATGGAAATTTTATCAATCCTCAGATTGAACTTCCATATCAAGCTCTGCGATTTTATTTACATCATATGAATAGCTTTGATATGCGGTTAAATAACATGCGCCCTGTAATCCTCTTTGTATTTCAAAATTGCTTCTTTTTGTCTGCCCTCATCACAACCATCTGAAGCTTCTGCACATACGCCCTTTAATACGCTGTCCAGATTATTTATTTCCTGCTCCGTAACACTATATTCCCTGACAATCCGTGCATATCCTATGTCGTTATTATCAAGCTTATAGGCATATAGACAAGACCACAGTGATTTTCTGTCCCCATTTTGCCTAAAAGCTTCAAGATATAAATCCGCTGCTATATCAAATAAAAACAGCTGCACATAGGCTGTAGCCAGATTGTGATATATGTTTCCGTACAATACACGCTCAGTATGCTTTGCATCCTCACATGACAGCAGCTTTTTGTATTCAAAAATTGCTGCAGTATACTTTTTCTTCTCCATCAGTCTGTCTGCCCTGATTTTCAAGCACTCAAACTCGCTCTTTTCCTCGAGCTCCTTAAGTGCATCATGTGTGTTCTTAAGCTCCTCCTTAGTGCAGTAGCCGCTGTACTCAAGCAGGTCAGGCACCAAAGCAGACAGTCTGCCGTTTGTGGATATAATGGTTCTAAGATGCATGGCAAGCTTTGGCAGATGTGCATGGTTTTCAATCCAGGTGCACAGCTCAAGACTCATGAAGTCATCATCTAAAAGATATGTATTGTTGATTATATAATAATTAAGCTCCTCTATCGAGTAAACATTTATAGACACACCCTCTATGTAATAGGGCATGGCTGCTATAGCTTCATTACACAGTAATAATTCTCCCATATGCCCTCCTACATAGTCATCTCATAGTGCCAGACTTTGCCCGAGCTCATAAATATTTCGCCAAAGCCTAAATCCTTAATCTCTATATCTATCCTGTCATCAGATACAGGTGTCGCCGTAATTCTGATGCGTGTAGCCCTATCCGGCCTGGGCGGCATATCCGTAAGTCTTAGTGTCTCAATCTTTGCCTCCCTGCTTTTAGGAAGCTGCTTCCAGAAATCCACCTCATAAGAGCCTGAAATTATAACCTCACACTGCCCCTTGGATTCAAACCAGTTGCTTCCGGCACTGATAAGATTATAAAACGACAGTTCTCCCTTATCATGTACCTTAAGGCTCAGATTGAACTTCATCTCATTCTCGCCCATATATACAAAAGGCCATTCTGCTTCCTTATCCCTCGTGGCTGCCGCATAGCATGCTCCCTTAGTAAAGAGGTTATTGCCCATGAACACTCGTCTGCCCTTGCACAAAAGTGCAACAGACTGCTTCATCCAGCCCTCAGCAAACGTATCTCCCACGAGAAAGACCGTTGAGATAATCTGATTCTTAAAGCTCTCATTTATTATATCCAAAAAGCTTTTGTCCTTATCATTTTTATCCAGGGTATAGCTTATGCTTTCATCTATAGATACTACCTGTGGTATTGTGCGAAGATCCCTCTTTAGGGAATAAAAAAATATACTCTCCTTTTCCTGCATAAACATCACCACATCATGAAGCCACAGTGACTTGTCCTGGTTCAGTGCAAAATAATAAAAGCTCTCCTTTCGGTCTATGACCGTAAGCTGTCTGGAATTTATGCCAAGCCTGACCGCCATGCCATAAAACATGCTTACGTTCTCCTTTGTCAGCCTGTCAACACATATAACAAGCCTGTCAAAGGATGAAGGATTACCAAGCTTGGATGGCAGTTCCATAACCTTTTTAAGAAACAAGGCCAAAAGCTCCTCTGCCATAAATGAATCATCGTCAATGACTATTTTTTCACTATTCAGTGCTCTCTTAAGCAGCTGGTCAATACACACCATCTCACCGCTTTTAGAGAGTCTTCTTGCCTCATCTCCATAATACCATTTGCCAATGCTCTTACGGCGTGCAAGTACAAGAGGAATCTGAAACTCCTCACTGCCCGCAACAGTGCTGACAGTCTCCGGCTCTTTCATATTCTGTTGAAAATAACTAACCATAGCATAGCTGTCATTTAAGTCTATGCCTATATAGTATGAATTGCCATTATGTCCCATTATAAATCCTCTTAAATCAGCTTAAACAGCTGCTTAGTCGCAGCATCCAGCCTTTTATATTCGTCTATATTGCTCTTTAAGGTTGTCTCATCAGACAGTGTATCTGAAATTATCATCTCATTAATCAGATTATAGCGGCTGTGATCATTGTCGCCCGGTATATTGCTGCATGTAAGACGATTGCTCTCCTTCACCTCTATGCTGTTGTCATGCTCCTCAGTAATATAATACCTGATCAGCTCACCGAAAAATATGACAAAGGCCTTTACGTATATGCCGTCGTACATCTCAACCATATCCTCTGAATTAAACTCTTCGCCATCCTCGTCTCGGCTGTAATGCAGCACAACATGAGCCCCCGGAGTACTCTCATACTGTAAAAATGCCTTGTCATAGATGAAATACTTCTTCAGCAGTCTGTAATCAAGCCTCGCAAAAAAATCAAAATACATATTGTTATATATATAATATTTAAGCAATGTATCTTCAATCTCAAGCTCAGCCTGAGTGATATCCGTTTTTTCAGCAAAATACTTCAATAGGGCTAACTGGCAGGCATCATTTAATGTTCTGTTTCCAATAAATCGCTTTTCGATAATATCAAAAATAAAATCAGCCTTGCACATGCCACTATGCAGATATCCATGTGCCACAAGAGATATATAAGCTAAAATCAGCTTATCATTTCCGGCTCTTTTATAGTATTCCAGAAAGATATCCGATATCTTTTCAGGCTCAATCTGCGTATAAATACCTTGTTCGAGAGTACGCTCATCAAGCTTCATGGAAGATATTGAAAACTTGTCAGCGGCATGCCACAGATTAATCAGCTCGTCTGTAGGCCCTGTATAGTTTTCACACAGGTATTTAAGCACCAGGTCACTGTATTTGCCTGTTTTAAAGGCAGATATGGCAAGCTGCACCATAAAATCATCATCTACATGCTGCACCTTAAGTGCATTCTCACACAAAACCACCTGCGATGCGGCAGCAAGCATGTCTATTCCATACTCCATGGCCATATCATATGCCTTTTCATAGAGGCGGTTTGATACAAGCATGTCAATAAGATATTTTCTTGCATCCTTTTGCAGAATATCAAAATCAATGCTTTGCAGAAACGGCCTGACGTAATCCTCATAATCGTGAAGCTGACAATATTTTAAAATTCTGTATCCCATAACAGCTTTGTAGGAATCAGAAAAAGATTCACTATAAAATACAGGTTTAAACAGCTTCAAATCACCCTTTGTAAAATCAGAATAATCCCTTATATTCTTAAAATGTGACACTATATACTGTGGTCTGTCAGGCGAGAGGCTTATACACCTGTCAAGGTATTTCTCGGCATCCATCAGCCTCTGCAGTCTGTAAGAGATGCTTTTAACATATCTATAGCCCCTTGAGTCCTCAAAAAGTATAACATAGTCGTTTGAAAACAGTTCAAAATAAGCACACTGGTCTGTAACAGGAACTATCTGAGGCTCCTTCATTTCATTCTGATATATGATGGCTCTCACTATGCGCTTATCAAATACAATAAGCTTGTGGGTATATATAATATCTGAAAAAGCTGCCGACAGCTCTTCATTGATGAATCCCAACTCAAGCATATCATCGTATAAAACAGCCAGATTGTCATCAATATGCCTAAGCTGTGCCTGGTCCATAGCAAACCTGCCCATAGCTTTCCTGTACTTGTGGTAGACCTCAGGCTCTGTTTCCTTGGCAGCAATTATATTATTGTAAAGCACTGCAAGCTTTCGGTATGGCAGCTTATTATCATAGCTGAAATACATCTGGATAATCTTTGGCACAGGGGAAATCTGCCTGTCATCCATAGTAATGAGATACGACTCATACAAGCCTGTCAGACGCAGCTTATTCTCGATACCCAGCTCAAACCATTTATGAAAACAGGTATCATTTTTGTGTCCCTTAATCAGGTAGCTGCATATGATGCCAACATACTCTGCCTCCGGACATATCTCATAGGCTGCTGTAAGAAGCTCATATACCCTGTTCAATTGTATGGATCGCTTTAGTCGGTCCACTCATCCACGTCGCTGATGGCTTTCGCGTAGCGGCGGGGGGGG
>ENA-OPNJ01000976-OPNJ01000976.1-human-gut-metagenome-genome-assembly--contig:-NODE-976-length-12073-cov-2.539108_pt1 | contig 12073 bp, 10 predicted proteins | sample MGYA00241535_ERZ501767 | MGnify/ENA primary metagenome ERZ501767 (study PRJEB25962, sample SAMEA2042564) | human gut metagenome | biome: human gut; feature: human-associated habitat; material: faeces...
TATGTTTGAGCTTTTGGAGTATTCCCGCTGTGGCTGTATATTGCCCCGCCTGCAAACTGCGCCGAGAAGGTTTGGAGAAATATTTAAAAAGACGCCGATAAACCATCGTTTACAAGAATAACAAAAAGACATCATGGATACAAGAAAAGATGAAAACGAACTACATCTGTTAGGCGGTTCAACCGTATACAAACAGGATTATGCCCCGGAAGTACTGGAAGCGTTTACAAACAAGCATCCGGAAAATGATTACTGGGTACGCTTCAACTGTCCGGAATTTACAAGCCTCTGTCCGATCACCGGCCAGCCGGACTTTGCAACCATCTACATCGATTATATTCCCGATGTAAAAATGGTGGAAAGCAAGAGCTTGAAATTATATCTGTTCAGTTTCCGCAATCACGGAGCTTTCCATGAGGATTGCGTCAATATCATCATGAAAGACCTTATCCGCCTGATGAACCCCAAATACATCGAAGTAACCGGTATCTTCACTCCGCGCGGCGGAATCAGTATTTACCCGTATTGCAATTACGGCCGGCCGGGCACTAAATATGAGAAGCTGGCAGAACAACGGCTTTTCAACCACCATGCGAAATAAAAAAGCACACACAGCTTTTCCATTAACCAGCCAATTAGATGTAAGCGTATTTTATCCCCGACAACGCCGGGAACCGAATACACTTACATCTATTTTTTATTTCTTAATTTCCTGTTTTCAATTTTATAGTCTTAATTAATCCATTACCTTTGCAAGCAATAAATTCTAAACCTATATATAAAACAATTTAGACCATGAACAAAAGTATTACAATGAAGACTGCTTTGGCAGCATTGGCTTGTACAGCTTGTGTCAGTGCAAGCGCGCAAAAACAGTACCCCAAACAGGAAAAAATGAAACCGGGAATGTCTGAATACTGGACTCCGCAACCGAAAGTAGTCACTCCGGGTGACATCAAGACAAACAGCGCCCCTTCCGATGCCATCGTCCTGTTTGACGGAAAAGACCTTTCCGCTTGGCAAAACGCTAAGGGCGGCCCCGCCGAATGGATCGTAAAAGACGGCGTTTTCACTGTAGACAAGAAGAAAGGCGACATCTTGACAAAACAGAAATTCGAGAACTTCCAGTTGCATATCGAATGGTGCGTGCCGGAAAACATCACCGGCACAAGCCAAGGACGCGGCAACAGCGGCATCTTCCTGCAAGACATGTATGAAATCCAGGTGCTGGATTGCTATAACAACGAGACATACGTGAACGGACAGACCGGCAGCGTCTACAAACAAACGCCTCCTTTGGCAAATGCCATGCGCAAACCGGGAGAATGGAATGTTTACGATATTATCTATTCCGCTCCTATCTTCAAGGAAGACGGTACTTATCGTGTTCCGCCGCGCGTTACAGTCATCCAGAACGGCATCGTATTGCAGAATAACACGACTATCCTGGGTACAACGGAATATATCGGTTTCCCGAAAGTCGTAAAACACGGAGCAGGCCCGATCCGTTTGCAGTCTCATGGCGACCCTAGCGAACCGATCAGTTTCCGTAATATTTGGATCAGGGAAATGTAAATTCAGGTGAAAGGTGAAAGGTGAAAGGTGAAAGTTAAAAAGAAATATAAATCAAACTTTCAACTTTCACCTTTCAACTATTTAGTCGAGTGTCAGATTAAACTCATCCTTCAACTTTGCCAAAACCGGATTTATGTTCAGTAGGTGTTCATACTTCTCTGCCGACGTATAGGCCAAATGCTTCTGGTTCGTTTCATCTATACGGACACGCATCTGAATACGGGTATTCTTCAACTGCATCCGCAGATAACTCAATATATCGATACAATTATTCGTCAACTCATCCTGTTGGCCGGGGTTATGCACACAGACTTCAAAATAATAATTATCCTGCAAGACCGGCTTGCAATTGATCATCGTATTTTTCAGATATACCTTCTTGTCGATAGCGGAAGCATACGCATCCCAATAATGAACCAATGCTTCCTGGCTGAAAGGACTTTGCATTTCCTGTACCACGGTAGCAGTCTGTGTCGCAGCCTGCGCTTTCGGATGCTCTACGCCAATCTCCTTAATGGATGTACCGAACTGGGGCGGACGCGCCACTCTCTTGGGCGCCGATGCCGGAGGGGCCTGCGGAATAAGAGTCGGAGAAGGCGGCACATGAGTGGAAACGAGCTGCTGGCGGGAAGTCGCTCCGGTCATTTCCTGCGGAGATTGTACCGGACGTTGCAAAGGAGGGGCGGATTGTACGGTATATGTCTGCTGAGCCGCCACAGCCTGGCCTGCTTGAGCAGGTGCCTGGCGCGGCCCGTTGGATGCTATCGGCTCAATCAGCCCTTTTTTTTTATCATCGGCCGGTTGTCCGGCACTGCTTAACTGACAAAGCTGGATAAGCGTAAGTTCCAACAACAGGCGCTTATTCCGGCTGGCCCGGTAATTCAGGTCACAGGTATTTGCCAGCTCGATCGCCTTGAACAACAGCCCGTCGGAACAGCGCTTCGCCATCTCCTTATAACGTTCACGGATAGAAGCGCCGACCTCGAACAGGATCAAAGTAGCCTCATCCTTGCAGACCAGCAAATCACGGAAATGCGATGCCAGGCCAGTTATGATATTCTGCCCGTCAAATCCTTTGCTCAATATATCGTTCAAGATCAGGATGGCAGACCGGACATTTCCGGAAAGCATTGCATCCGTCAACCGGAAATAATATTCGTAATCCAGGACGTTCAGGTTATCGATAACAGCCTGATAGGTAATATTCCCATTTGTAAAACTGACTACCTGGTCGAAGATGGACAACGCGTCGCGCATACCGCCATCCGCTTTCTGGGCAATCACATTCAGGGCTTCCGGTTCAGCCGTCACTCCTTCGCAGGAAGATACGTATTCCAGATGCTCCACCATATCGGCAATCGAGATACGCGAAAAGTCGTATATCTGGCAACGGGACAGGATGGTCGGCAACACCTTATGCTTCTCCGTCGTAGCCAGAATGAACAAAGCATGATGGGGCGGTTCCTCCAATGTTTTCAGAAATGCATTGAAAGCCGCCGAACTCAACATATGCACCTCATCAATAATAAAGACCTTGTATTTTCCGATTGGAGGCGGAATGCGCACCTGGTCGATCAGGGCACGGATGTCATCGACCGAGTTGTTGGAGGCGGCATCGAGTTCATGGATATTATAAGAACGCTGCTCGTTGAAGGCCTTGCAGGATTCGCATTCGTTACAGGCTTCCCCGTCGGCAGTCGGATTCAGACAATTGATCGTCTTGGCAAAGATACGGGCACAAGAAGTCTTGCCCACTCCACGGGGACCGCAAAAGAGGTAGGCATGAGCCAGCTTGTTACTCTGTATTGCATTCTTAAGTGTAGTTGTCAAGGACTTCTGTCCTACCACACTACGAAAAGTAGAAGGACGGTATTTCCTTGCCGATACAATATAATTATCCATTCTCTGCTTTTTTATTAACAAGACAAAGATAAACAAAATAATTCATTTATCTTTGCAAAAACGAAGTTCCTATGTCACGCATAAAAGACTTTTACAACAAGTATCTATCCAGGATCAATGCCTACTGGCTGGTAACCATCGTGTTCTTCGCCCTGACATTCGTAATGGGCGATAGAAGTCTGTACAAGCGTTATACATACGATGAAAAGATTCGTAGCCTGGAAAAGGAAATCAAGCATTACCAGAAGGAGATCGAAATCAACAGCAAAAAGCTGAACGATCTGCATACGGATAAGGAAGGACTCGAACGCTTCGCCCGTGAAGAATATTTCATGAAAAAGCCGAACGAGGATGTATATATTATTAAGAACAAATAAATGAACGAAAAAGCAAGAACGATCGTTTTCAATATCTCCGCCCTGCTGTTGCTCGCCGGTGCGGGATTATATCTGGCATTGCCGGTTGCAGCTCCTTACCTGTTCGCCGTCGGGGCTGCCGGTATAGCGGTCAGTTATCTGACAATGCCTACCCAAGATATGGATTTTCGCAGGCGCAGATTGCACCGCTACAACATATTTGCCGGGTTGCTGTGTATATTCGCCTCCGCCCTGATGTTCAGCGGACGGAAAGAATGGATGATTTGCCTGACTATTTCAGCCCTGCTTCAGTTATACACGGCATTTGTCACCCCTAAAAAAGAAAACTAAAAACGAAAAATACCTACATATAGTTAGACGTATTGTCTAAATTACAATTACAGGGACAATAAAATTACCTAAAATCCGCGATTGATGCGCTTTCTATTTATAAGGAACTTTGCAGCGTTTTATTAACGATACAAAACTCTTTATAAATTGAAAGCGACTATTCTAAAAATTTCCGGTTTATTCATATTCCTCTTGGCTGTAATATCCGCCTCCGCTCAGGACAGGGCGATGATCTCAGGTAAAATCATATCCACGGAAAAAGAAACCGTTGATTTCGCAACAGTCTACCTGAAAGGTACCACATACGGCGGAACAACCAACGAACAAGGTATTTACCATCTGAAAGCTCCGGCTGGCGACTACACGTTAGTCGTATCTGCCATCGGTTACAAGACTGTTGAGAAACCGGTGAAACTTACCGGTGGAGAAAGGACCAGACAGAATATCACCATCACTCCGCAATCGACGGAACTGGACGAAGTGGTCGTTGTCTCAAACGGAATAAGCCGTTTGAAACGTTCGGCATTCAATGCCGTAGCACTCGATACGAAAGAACTGCAAAATTCCAACAAAAGCCTGAGCGAGGCACTGGCGAAAGCTCCGGGAATGAAGGTTCGTGAATCCGGGGGTGTCGGTTCGGACATGCAACTTACGCTGGACGGTTTCAGTGGCAAGCACGTAAAAATATTTATCGACGGCGTGCCGCAGGAAGGTATGGGAAGTTCGTTCGGGCTGAACAACATCCCGGTCAACTTTGCCGAACGCATCGAAATCTACAAAGGCGTGGTTCCGGTAGGCTTCGGTACGGATGCAATCGGAGGCGTGATCAACATCATCACTAAAAAGAAGCGGGACAGATGGTTTTTAGATGCCTCCTATTCCTATGGCTCTTTCAATACGCACAAGTCTTACGTGAATTTCGGACAGACGTTCAAAAACGGATTCACCTACGAAATCAATGCTTTCCAAAACTATTCGGATAATGATTACTACGTGAACGCTCCGGTAGAAAACTTCGAAACCGGAAGCATCGACAGAAGCAAGAAGGAACGGGTGAAACGTTTCAACGATACCTACCACAATGAAGCCGTCATCGGCAAACTGGGGATCGTAGACAAGAAATGGGCGGACCGCCTGCTGCTGGGTTTCACCTACTCCAATATGTACCAGGACATACAGACTGGTGTACGCCAGGAAATCGTTTACGGGCAAAAACACCGCAAAGGGCACTCTCTGATGCCCTCACTGGAATATGGCAAACGCGATCTGTTCACAAAAGGGCTGGACATCGTGTTGACAGCCAACTACAATAAAAACCTGACAACCAACGTAGACACTTCTTCTTATGAATACAACTGGCGTGGAGAAAAGCACCTGATGAACTCCGCCGGAGAACAGTCAAGACAGCATTCACGGGCAGACAACAATAACTGGAACGGCACATTGACACTCAATTACCGGGTCGGTAAAATGCATACATTTACCTTCAATCATGTGTTGAACACTTTCCATCGCTCCAATACCTCCCTGCTTGCAGCCGAAGAGATGAAAAGCGCCATTGCCAAAGAAACCCGTAAAAACATTTCGGGCCTTTCCTACCGGTTGATGCCGTCCGAACACTGGAACTTTTCCGCTTTCGGAAAATACTACAACCAATTTGTAGCAGGCCCGATGGCAACATCAAGCACGCAGGACGAATACGTACGCAAAACACGTTCTGTCAACTCATTCGGATACGGGGCGGCCGGAACCTACTTCATCTTGACAGGCCTGCAAGCCAAGCTGTCTTACGAAAAAGCTTATCGCCTGCCGACCATCGAAGAGATGTTCGGTGACGAAGACCTGGAAATGGGCGAACTGAGCATCCGACCGGAAAATAGCGACAATATCAACCTCAACCTGAGCTACAACAAGACATTCGGAAAACATACCTTGTATGTGGAAGGTGGAGTGGTCTACCGCAATACGAAAGATTACATACAACGTAACATCACAGATTTGAGTGGCGGCAAGCAAGCGGCAACCTATATCAACTACGGCAAAGTCGAGACAAAGGGATTTAATCTGTCCATCCGCTACAACTTCGCAAACTGGGTGAGCGTAGGCGGTAACTTTACCCAAATGGACGTACGCGACAAAATGAAGACCTCCATTACCAGCAGTGCCGAAAACCTAGCCTATGGGGAGCGGATGCCTAACCTTCCCTACCGGTTTGCGGATTCCGACATATCGTTCTATTGGCGTAACCTTTGGAAAAAAGGTAATGTGCTGACTGTTACTTACGACAATCAATACCTGCATAGCTTTACTTACTATTCGTCTGCTATCGGATCGAAAAACAACGACTATGTCGTACCGAACCAGTTCTCCCATAATCTAACTCTTTCCTACAGCCTTCAGAACGGACGGTACAACGTGTCGTTGGAGTGCCGCAACTTTACAAACGAAAACTTGTACGATAATTTTAGTTTGCAGAAAGCCGGACGCGCTTTCTACGGTAAAGTAAGAGTTTATTTCGGAAATTAATTCAATTATCACAGTTACTAAATATAAATACATTTATTGCAAGATGAAAAAGAATCATTTATTAACCGGTATTGCCGCAGTTATGCTGACGGGTGGACTGTTTACTTCCTGTAGTGACAACGAGATCCCGGCACCGGACGAAGGAGGAAAAGGTGAAACAAAAAACACATTCGTAATCCCTGCTTCTACAACGGCATCCGGAAATACGACCAACGTACTGCTTACAGCCGAGAGTGTGGACGAAGGGACCATCACGACATTGAACAACGGCCTCGTGAATGACGGAGCCACACAATGGGTTTTCTATAAAGACCAGTATTTGTACGGCCTGACTTACAATCAGGGAAATGCCGGGGACACACGCTCGTATATCCTGAATGCGGACGGAGAACTTGAAACCCGCTCACAAAGCTATAAGGTCAAACGATTTACGACTTACGGCATTTATGACAAGTATATCATGACTCTTTCTTCGGGTGACGGTCCGACGGAATGGGCGGATGAGAACGGCTACGTCCCCCAGTCATTCCTGGTCTCTCTTTTAGATGTCGCAGCCGAGACAAAAACGGACAACGACACAAAGAACAAAGCCTACCTGTCCGAAAACTTCCTGGGCAATGGCGAATATGTAACGCTGGCAGGTATCTTGGAACATAACAGCAAGATCTATAGCGTAGCCGTACCGATGGGATTAAGCCAGTATGGGACAAAAGACGGAAACGGGAAATGGATTCTGCCGGGTAACGAAGACTTGGTGAAAACCGAATCCGGTGGTTCGAACAGTAGCGCTTACGAAAAAGACGAGCTATTGTGGACACAGTATCCGAATTCCTGTTGGGTCGCCATCTTCGACGATGAAACATTTACAAATAAGAAAATCATCAAGACTGATAAAATCAGTTACGCTTGCGGCCGTTTCAAATCGCAATATTACCAAATGATTTGGGCCGCCGATAATGGCGACATCTATGTATTCTCACCATCATATGCCAAAACGATGACCGACCCGCGCCAACAGACCAACTTGCCGGCCGGTGTGGTGCGCATCCCGAACGGAAGCGAAGATTTCGATGATTACTACTGCAACCTGGAGGCACAGAGCAACGGCAACTCCTTCCTTCGCAGCTGGCATATAACAGAAGATTATTTCTTGTTGCTGATGTATGACCGTCCTTTCAGTGAAACAGGCTATACAGCCAATCAGTTGGCCGTATTCAAAGCCGGAGCCGAAAAATTGACTTACGTGAGCGGACTTCCTTCAACCGATATAATTTCCGGTTTCGGAAACACGATACATGTTGAAAACGGCAAGGCTTACATCGCTGTAACGACAACCGACGGGAACCCAGCAATCTACAAGATCGACCCGGTTAACGCCAATGCTACAAAAGGTGTAACAGTCGAAGCAACCCAAATAACCGGTATCGGCAAGTTGGCGGCTGCAACTTCACAGAACTAACAACCAACAATGATTAGAATTCAATTCTTTCTGATATTCCTCCTGCTCCCGCTGACCATGCGGAGCCAGGAGGATATTTGTATCGGGAAACGATACTCACTCTACTCTGCCTTTTTACAGGAGGAACGGGACTATTGGATATATCTGCCTCAAAACTACGATCGGGATACGACACAGAATTATCCCGTCATCTATCTACTCGACGGAGGTTCTTTTTTCCATTCATTGGTCGGTATCAGCCAAACGCTCTCTACGGTCAAAGGAAAATATCTTCCGTCCTGCATCATCGCCGGGGTAATAAGCACGGACCGGACACGCGACTTTACTCCTACGGCCTCTGCTGCCGGACGAAGCGGGAAAACCTCTCCGGGCGCTATTCCACAAGGTGGTGGAAGTGAAACATTCAGCCGTTTCCTAACGGAAGAACTTCGTTCCGTAATCGACAGTACATACCGGACAAACGGACTAAACATGTTAATCGGGCACTCCTATTCCGGGCTTTTTACCGTAAACACGTTTTTGCGCCATACGGAATTATTCGATATCTATTTAGCCCTCGACCCCAGCCTGTGGTGGGACCAGGGAAAGCTGGCAGAAGAAGCCGCCTCGCTTATCCAAGGTAAGGATTTTACAGGGAAGAGCCTGTATATCGGTGTTGCTTCCCAAAAACGGACTGACCGGGTGGATATTCACCTCAACAAGGTCAACTATCTCCTATCGGAGATATTACCGCAAGCTCAAAAACTGCAATTTTTTAGTAAATCATTTCCCGAAGAAAATCACGGAACGGTCGCAATTCCGGGAATATACGACGGGATAAAACAATTATTCGGAAAATGAAAAAGTTCTTTGCGAAAATACATTTATGGTTATCGATACCTTTTGGTATCATCATCGCGATCGTCTGCCTGACAGGAGCAATCCTGGTATTCGAAACGGAAATACTGGAGTTTTGCTATCCTTCCCGCTATTTTGTCAAAGAGATAAAAAGCGAACCACTTTCGCCGCTCATGGGCGCCGCCGACCAGCAACTTCCCGACTCCATCAAAATAAACGGGATACGGGTTTCCTCCGACCCCAAACGGACCTACCAACTGATTTTACCCGGAAAAAAGGCTGCTTGCTTTATCAATCCCTACACCGGAGAAATTACCGGCATAGACGATGGAAAAGGGTTCTTCATGAAGATAATGCGCCTTCACCGTTGGCTGTTGGACGAATATAAACGGGATGGAAGTTTCGCTTGGGGTAAAACTATTGTCGGATATTCAACCCTGGTACTGGCCATTATTATCATAAGTGGTCTTGTCATCTGGTATCCGAGAAACAGGAAAGCACTGAAAAACCGGCTCAAAATCAAAACAAAAGCCGGCTGGTTCCGCTTCCTGTACGATCTACATGTCTCCGGAGGTTTCTATGCAGCTTTACTTTTGCTTATCCTGGCATTGACTGGTCTAACCTGGTCGTTCGGTTGGTATCGTGACGCGTTCTATACCGCGTTCGGCATCAGCACAACATCTAAACAGACGCACGCTCCGACATCTGCCGTCCCCCCAAAAACAGCAGGTGAAAGAGGTTCGAAGAAACATCCCAAAACCGATTACACACAATGGGCCGAAGTCTTGGCCGATTTACAAAGCCGTTATCCGGAATATAAATCGATCTCCATCCAAGACGGATCGGCAACCGTTTCTACCGCTGCCTATGGAAATACAAGAGGAAGCGACCGTTATTCCTTTGACTCGGCTACCGGTAAGATCACTGAAATTCAATTATACAAGGACCTCCCTAAATCCGCCAAAATAAGAGGATGGATCTATTCCGTTCATGCCGGAACATGGGGAGGATTGACAACCCGGATATTAAGCTGTCTGGTTTCGCTCTTAGGGGCTGTCTTTGCCATAACCGGTTACTATTTCTGGATCAAGAAGAAACTCCGGAAGTCCAAACAAAGGTAAACAAGAACAAGCATGCTTCGCTTGCCGTAAAGCATAGCTTTGCAATAGCTAAAGCATAGGGTTACAATAGCTAAAGCATAGGGTTACAAGGTCTAATGCATAGCATTATCCCCCCCAAGGAATCCTTAGGGCCACAATCAAGAAGGGCTGCCCCTGCGGGACAGCCCTTTCGTATATATCTATATGTTTTATTCCTTATTTACCGGAAGAGTAGTTCTTATTCAGCACTTCGAGAAATTCGGCAGTGATGTCGTATGCCGGATTAGATAACAAAATATTGTCACCCATTGTATTGCTGAAAATGATCTGATAGCCTTTTGTCTGGTTGAAAGTCGTCAACTGGGCGACGATCGTATCGCGAAGCTGTCCGTTCAGTTCCATCTGCTTGGCAGCCAACTCCTGTTCTTTCTTAGCCGCATAGTTCTGAAGTTCCTCCTGCTTTTTCTGCAAACGGTTTCCTTCCTGCTGCGCTCTTTCCGTAGTAAGGAAAGCATTGGCTTCATATTTACGTTGAAAATCATTTAATTCTGTCCGTAAGGCATTTGACCGCTGAGTCATATCTAAACGATAGTCTTCCTGCATCTTGAGAATACGTTCATTCAAATCTTTCGAATAGTTGTAATTCGATAAAAGAGAGTCTACATTTACATATGCTACAGGGAGCAGATTGGTAGAATCTCCCTCCGTTGTGAAAGCCGGAGCTACTGTGGATTCTTTTTTACTGGAAAACTGCATAACAAACAGGATTATGACAGCTACCGCGAGCACACCATTAATAACGTAGTTAATGTTCTTCATAAAGTGTAAATTAAATCTTTATTTTATTTTATTCTTCTATTTCTTTTATTTTATCATATAGATTCTTCCGCAAACTATCTCTCTTATGCTGGGTTTTAGCACAGCATATACCTTTCTCCCTTAGTGCCGCATTACCTTCAATGTGTGTATTCGGAAACTTCCCTCCCTTTTTGAAAATCACTTTTACACTGAGCAACACAACACAAATAACAAGAATTATGACAGTAATCAATAACGTTGTAAGCATTTTCTCTATATTTGTGGACGCAAATATAAGAGTTTAAGTGATTGGAAAGTATGTTTTTGATATTTAATTGTACTTTTTTTCATACAACCCCCTGTTTGCAGTGGTATTATTAACTATAGAGTAACATCTATAATACATTGTAACATTATGAAGATTACTGATTTAAAGCCTGAAATCGTCTGGAAGTTCTTCCACCAGGTAACACAAGTGCCCCGTCCTTCAAAGAAGGAGGGAAAAATGATCGAGTTTCTTGAATCATTCGCCAAACAGTATAAAATAGCGATCAAAAAAGATGCCGTAGGCAACATCCTGATGTCTAAACCGGCTACTCCCGGCAAAGAAAACCTGCCGACAGTCGTTTTGCAATCCCACATGGACATGGTCTGCGAAAAGAATAATGGAACCGCACATGATTTCGACCATGATCCGATCGAAACAATCGTCGACGGGAACTGGCTTCGCGCCAACGGTACGACTCTGGGTGCCGACAATGGCATCGGTGTAGCCGCCGAACTGGCGATCCTCGCGTCCGATGATATCGAGCACGGACCGATCGAATGCCTTTTCACCGTAGATGAAGAAACCGGGCTGACCGGAGCCAAAGCACTCGAAAAAGGATTCATGACAGGCGATATCCTGCTGAACCTCGATAGCGAAGACGAAGGTGAAATCTTTATGGGATGCGCAGGCGGCAAAGATACGCAAGCGGTGTTCCATTACGAACCACGTGACACCAATCCGAACATGCAATACTTCAAAATCGAAGTGAAAGGCTTGAACGGCGGACATTCCGGTGGCGAAATACACAAAGGGTTGGGCAATGCCAACAAGATTCTGGTGCGCTACCTGTACCTGTTGAAAAATCAAGCCGATTTCAACCTTTGCTTCATCCACGGCGGTA
>ENA-OPNJ01000992-OPNJ01000992.1-human-gut-metagenome-genome-assembly--contig:-NODE-992-length-11913-cov-8.462388_pt1 | contig 11913 bp, 9 predicted proteins | sample MGYA00241535_ERZ501767 | MGnify/ENA primary metagenome ERZ501767 (study PRJEB25962, sample SAMEA2042564) | human gut metagenome | biome: human gut; feature: human-associated habitat; material: faeces...
GAAAACAATAACGTCTAAAAATTATTTTCCGTGTCTACTTCTCGCGCGCGGTACACGCACAGTGTGTTTTTTTTGAAAAGTGCATATTTTAGCTTGTAATTATATTGGAAAAGTGCAGAAAAACATATATTTTTGCTATGGAAAAGTGTAATTACTATGCTGAAGAGAAAGATAACAACTGTTATTGAGCATTTTTATGAGGTAAATAAGGGTGCTCTTTTGTTGGCTGGAGCACGTCAGATCGGGAAAACATATTCGATACGAAAGTTTGCGGAAAAGCACTTCGAGAGTTTTATAGAAATCAATTTTGTAGATACTCCGGAAGCTGTCGATATATTTTCCAATGCCAAGAGCAGTTTAGACATTCTCCTGCGTTTGTCTGCTTTTACTGACAAACCGTTGCTTCCGGGAAAGACGCTCATTTTCTTCGATGAAGTCCAAAAGTGTCCGGAGATAGTTACCGCTATCAAATTCCTTGTGGATGATGGCAGATACAGGTATATAATGAGCGGTTCTCTTCTTGGTGTCGAACTGCAGAATTTAAGGTCTGTACCTGTGGGGTATATGTCTGTCAGAGACATGTATCCTTTGGATTTGGAGGAGTTTATGTGGGCTGTCGGTGTTAACGAAGATGTGATTGCCAGTCTGAAAGACTCCTTTGACAACAACAATCCGGTAGATGAATTTATCCATAAGAAAATGATGGAGGTGTTCAGGCTGTATCTGATAGTAGGAGGAATGCCCGCCGCTGTCATGTCTTATAAGTCGAATAATAACCTGCAAGACGTTATGGATAGCCAGAGAGAAATTATCAGACTGTATAAGGAGGACATCTCACAGTATGCTTCGAAACAACAGCTGAAAATAAAAGAAATCTTCGATCTTATCCCAACTGAACTTAATTCCAAAAGTAAGCGTTTCTTCATCAAGAGCCTTAACGAAAAAGCTCGAGCGGAGATGTATAAAGATGAATTTCTTTGGTTGAAAGATGCTGGTGTTGCCATTCCGGTATATAACATCGAGGAACCGAAAAGTCCTTTGAAATTAGCTTCTTCACGAAATCTTTTTAAACTGTTCTCTAACGATGTAGGGCTCTTGGCTTGTCAGTATTCAGATGGAATACAACTCAGAATATTGACAGGGGATGACGCTATAAATTTCGGTGCAATATACGAAAATGTAGTTGCAGAAGAACTCTTGGCGCATGGCTTTGAAAACCTGTTCTATTACAATAGCAAGAAAATGGGTGAAGTGGACTTTGTTATGGAGTATAACGGAAACGTATTCCCGATAGAAGTGAAATCAGGCAAAGATTACGTCAGGCACAAAGCTCTCAATAACATTCTCGAATGTAAAGAATACACTATTCCGGAGGCTTTAGTGTTATGCAATGATAACCTTAGCATCAAAAGTTCCATAAAATATCTCCCTATCTATATGATAATGTTCATCTATAGAGAGAATCCCGCCAACGTCCAATTTTCATTAGATCTTAGCGGGTTAAGTTAGATCGGGTAAGGGAAACCGGCATCAGCATGACGGCTGAAGCCAGGACAATAAAGTTAATCTTTTTCATTTTATAGTTCGTCAGTATAAGATATCATTGTTCCAGCCTTGGGCGTGAACGGGAAGTTCCACGCCTTCGTGAGTTACGAGAACGGTACCGACTTCAGGCTGGGCGAGGTGCCCGATGATGGAGAATGTCTGAAAATCGTGTCGGAATGTCTCGTATGCTGACATCGGAATCACGAACATGAGCCTGTAGTCGTCACCTCCTTTCAGCGCGGCAGATACCGGGTCAATGTTCAGCTTCTTTCCGACTTCGAATGAGTTCCCTTCAAACGGAATCTTGTCGGTGTAAATTTTTACCCCGAGACCGCTGTCCCGATTGAGCCTTCTTGCCGCATCTGCGAGACCCCGATTCACCAGATAACCATAAGGAGGAATTATACCGGAATCTCCGAGTTGACTTACAATGTCAGGATCTATCTCCGGTTTCAGATAAGAAGCGACGAGCATCTTGTATTTCTCAAGGTCCGGCTGTCCGGTCAGTTCTCCTGCCTTCTCGAATTTTTTCTTTTCCTGCTCTAGCAGACTCATCCCCAAAAATGACGCTCCGACATTGCCGGAAACACATATAAGGTCCTTGCTGCTCGCGGATTTTCGATTCTCAGAGACTTTAGGAGAAGTGATACCGCTTATAACTATACTGATAGCCAGTCCGTTACGTGATGGAACGAGGTCTAAGTCAGCTCTTTTGATATGGTGCTCTTCCGCAGCAGTGCAGATGCCGTTCCATAATTCGCTTACTTGCGGCAGGTCCAGTTTCGCCGAAATGCCGAGTCTGACGGAAATTGACTGAGGTCTGGCAAGTGATGCATAAATCTCTCCTACTGTGCCGACGACGCTCTTGTATCCGAGATGTTTCAACGGAAAATAAGTCAGGTCGAAGTCAATGCCTTCAAGCCAAAGTTTGGAAGCAGTCCTGATTACTCCGCCTTTTTCCCCGCTGAGGTATGAAGTGCCGTCCGCCTGCTTGAAAGGCGACTCCTCGAACAGAAGTTTAATAGCCTCGATTTTCCCTATATCGCTGAAATTCTTTTTCTCCATTGACAATAAACAATTAAATTACACCATCAAAGGTGCAAAAGTAATATTTTATTTCTAAATTCGCGGCCTTGAAGAGTAAACCTGTAAATGAGATCCCTTGACATTGAAGCATTTTAAGGAAATATTCGATGCATTTTATCCAAAGGTCTATGGCTATGCCCTGAAGGCCGGAGGACAGGAATGGCTTGCAGAAGAGATTGCCCACAATGTCTTCTGCAAGTTGTGGATGCATCGTGACAGCTTGTCGCTCAAGGGAAAAGATGATAAAGAGGTGATGTCCATCGTTTCAAGTTATCTCTTCGTGGTTACCCATAATGAGGTGAATAACTATTTCAGGGAATGCAAGCAAATTGAGCAGTTGAGAGAGAACTTCGCCGTGCAACTCTGCTGTGAATCCCGCATTGAACAGACCATTGACGCGAAAACCGCCCTCGGAATCATTGACAGGGTGGTGGAGGGTATGCCTGTAGTGCGCAAAGAGGTGTTCACTCTCAGCAGATATCATAACATGACCAATGAGTCTATAGCCAAGCGCCTGAAAATCAGCAAGAGAACTGTCGAAAAACACATTAGTCTCGCATTGGGACAGTTGAAACTTGAGCTTGCCGCATATCAGGTATAGTGTGCTTCTGTAAAAAAATCAAAAATTTTTCATTTTCCGTTACGTGTGACATCTGACTTCTGCGTCTAAAGTAAGAATTAAGGATTACAAGGTACGTATGAAAGAGGAAATTGACATATCGGAAGCCCGTGAAATCTGGAACAGCCCGTCTCCGCAGATGGACAAGGACCAGATAGATCGTGCGTATGAGTCCATTGGCAGCTATATCCTGAGATCCAGAATATCCAAAGGAATAAAAGCTTGCATTGGTGGAGTGGCCGCAGCTTGCCTGGTCATCGCGGGCATATTTATCGGCAGAATCGAAAAACCGGAAATGGTCGCCGAAGAATATGTCCCTGAGTATGTGGAGTATATGGCAGTAAACGGCGATATCAAGGAAGTTCTCCTTGCCGATGGAACACATGTATATCTCAATGCCCAGTCCCGTTTGAATTGCGAAAAGAGCCTCACTGGTGCTACAAGAGACGTTTTCCTGTGCGGCGAAGCATTCTTCGAAGTAGCCAAGGATACGCTTCATCCGTTCATCGTACATGCTGCCGGAACGCAGATCAAGGTAACCGGCACCAAGTTCAATGTCAGGGCTTTTCCTGATGAAGACAACAGCACCACGACATTGGTCGAAGGCGGTGTGGAAGTCAGGATTCCGGGTCAGGCTAATCCTATAACATTGGTTCCGGGAACGGCTTTGTCTGTGAGCAACAAGAATTTAAGCGCCTCGCTCTTCGAGGTGGATGCGGTCAATGCAACCGGATGGTATAAGGGAGAGTTTAATGCTTATCATATGACTCTCGAGCAGATTTGTCATAATCTTGAACGCCGTTTTGGAGTTAAAATATTTATTGCCAACCAAAATGTAGCGTCCAAATTGTTCTATGCATCATTCGTAAACAACGAAGATGTGGAAGGAATACTGAAATCATTGAATGTAAATAAGGATTTCCGTGTAAAGAAACAAGAGGGAAACTTATATACAATTTACTGATAGTTACTACTTTATAAATATTCACTATGCTAAAAACCACAAAATGCTTTGCGGGTATGGCTCTGCGTTGTCTAGCTGTCCTGCTGAGTTTCCTGATGGCCGGCAGTGTAATGGCTTCTGCCCAGCAGAAGAACATCTCACTGAAAGTGTCCAATGTCTCTATTGAGTCGGCATTGAACACAGTCAAGAGCCAATACGGAATCTCTATCGTCACTCAGATTGAAGGACTTGATCTTTCGTCTAAGGTGAATGTTGACATCAAGAATGCTTCTGTCACTGAAGCGCTCAAGGAAATTTTCAAGCCCCAGCAGATCGACGTCAAAATCGATGGCAATGTAGCAATGATTTCAGCAGCTTCCGCCAAAAATTTCACTGTGAAAGGTATTGTCACTGATTCTGCCGGAGAACCGATTCCGGGTGCCATGATTCTCGTAATGGGCACGAAAGAAGGTGTGACTACGGATATTGATGGCGCATATTCCCTCACATTGACCAAGCCTGCCACGCTTAAATGCACTTGTCTCGGTTTCGTGGACCAGGAGACCAAGGTCAGCAAAGAAAGCAATGTCAATTTCACATTGACGACATCCTCAGAATTCCTCGAGGAAGTAGTCGTAGTCGGTTATGGTTCACTCCGTCGCTCGCTTGTTTCCAGTGCCATCAGCAAGATGTCTGTGGATGACAACAAACTTCGTAACGTGGACAGCCCTGCTGCCCTGCTCAGCGGACGTATCGCTGGTGTATCGGTAAGTGGAGGCTCAGGTAACCTCGGATCCGGTGAACGTATGGTCATTCGAGGAATATCTTCACTCAGTGCAGGTAACGAACCTCTCTATGTGATCGACGGTGTGCCTATTACGAATCAGAACGCGAATCTTACCAACCTCGGTGAGGATATGAGTTCATTGGCCGTCCTCAATATTAGCGATATCGAGTCTATCGATGTGCTCAAGGACGCAGCCTCGGCAGCAATCTACGGTTCCCGCGCCAGCAATGGTGTCATTCTCATCACCACCAAATCCGGTGCGGCGGGAAAGACTACTGCCCGCATCAATGTCAGCACGAGCGTTTCGCAATTCCCTAACATCCACAAGATCAAGATGGCGGATTCGAAACTCTATGTGGACGCATATAATGAGGGCGTGGACAACTATAACAAACAGTATGGTCTGTCTGTAGGTGATGGCAAATATAAGGTCCACATTTTCAATCCTTTCGGCACTTTACCTGATATGGATTGGATGAAGGTCATTACCAGGCTCGGAGTCAGTTACAACGCGGATGCTTCCTTCTCCGGAGGCAACAAGACCACCAATTTCTACATTGGCGTGAACTACAACCATAAAGAAGGTGTCATCAAGACCAATAGACTGGATAAGTTCAACTTAAAAGCAAAGATACAGCACGATTTTACCAAATGGCTTGAGGTAGGCGCCAATATGTCGGCCAACTATATGAAGACATATCAGGTACCGGGAGCAAATGCAGGAACTACGGTTATCGGACGTTCTTTGGAACAGAGGCCTTATGACCGTATATATAAACCGGATGGAAGTTATTATATCGGTGGTACTGACGGACTTACGTTTCATAATCCAATCCAGGTCCTTAATGAGCAGAATGCCTATATAGAGAATATGAGATTCCTTGGAAATGCTCACATAAATCTCAAGTTCTTGGATAACAGGATTTCTTTCAAAAACACGATCAATACAGATATCACCCAACTGTATGACTATACTTTCTATAATTCCAAACATCCTTATGGAAAGGGCGTAGGCGAGATTATCGACAGGCATGAGACCGTCATGAATCTTAGTTTCGATTCAGTATTGAATTACAACGACACATATCTTGACGGTGATCTTAATTTCAATGCAATGCTCGGTCATTCTTTCCAGAAAGTAAGCACAAGGACCATAACTCTCGACGGAAAAGGCTTTCCTTCTGATTCGTTTGATGTGGTAGGAGTTGCCTCAGAGGTAATCGGCTATGGGGGCAATGCTTATGCCTATGCACTGGAATCATACTTCGGTCGTCTTAACTTCGGTTATAAGGACAGATACACCCTTACGGCGACATTGAGAACTGACGGTTCTTCCAAATTCCGTCCTAAATACCGTTGGGGCTGGTTTCCTTCAGTTTCGTTCGGTTGGAATATGGGAAAAGAATCATGGATGAAGGATAGCGGAGTCGATATGAAACTTCGTGTAAGTTACGGTAAGACAGGTAACCAGAATGGCATCGGCCTGTTCTCTTCACAGTCGCAAATGGCTGGAGGAAAGAACTATATGGGACATAGCGGTATCTACTCGACCGTATTCGGAAACCCTAAACTCACTTGGGAAAAATCCGGTCAGACTGACGTCGGCGTCGATCTCGGTTTCTTCAATGACAAACTCACATTGATTATCGACGGCTATGTGAAGAATACGACGGACCTGCTCTATTCCAAGCCTACTTTTGCAACTTCAGGAACTACTGCCATTATGAGTAATGTCGGCTCTATCCGGAACAAGGGTGTTGAAGTGACCATCGGAGGTAATCTCGATTTGGGACCGGTGCACTGGACAACTTCATTCAACATTGCCCATAACAAGAATACCGTTACTTCCATAACCGGAAACGATGACCTTATCGCCATCGGAAACAACAGAGTTCTCAAAGTCGGTGAGGAAGTCGGAACGTACTATCTCTTCAAATTCGATGGCGTATATCAGTATGATGCCGAGGTTCCTGAAGCACTTTATGCGGAGGGGGTGAGAGCCGGAGACTTCAGATATGCAAACCTTGACGGTGATGCCAAAAATCTGATCAATGATACTGACCGTGCAGTCAAATACTCTTCCAATCCGAAATTCAGCGGAGGATGGAGCAATACATTCTACTGGAAAGGCTTGAGCCTTGATGTGTTCCTTTCATATTCTTACGGCTCGAAAATTTATTTTGGTGAGGGAAGTAGTCTTACAAGATGTGGTACAGGTATGGGCGTGATGGAAAAAGTGGCACTGAACAGATGGACTGGACCTGGCAGTACCAACGTATATGCCCGTGCTATAACCGGTTCCAGCTGGAATGTGAAAAACTCTGATTATTTCCTTTATGACGGCTCGTTTATCAGACTCCGTTCTCTTACCCTTTCTTACAATTTCGGAAAGAAAGTCCTTGAAAAGATTCATATGAAAGGGCTTAGGGTATTCGCACAGGGCGACAACCTGTTCCTTCTTACAAGATATCCGGGTTATGATCCTGAGGTTTCAAGCAATCTCGATGCGAGATACTTCGGAGTAGATGCTCTCAATGTACCTCAGCCTCGTACAGTTACTTTTGGATTGAATCTAACTTTCTAAACAGGGATATAAATGAAAAGATATATTACACTTGCACTGTCCGTGCTGATGGTGCTGAATTCATGCTCGCAGATGTTGGATATATATCCGCGTTCCGCGATTTCTACTGATGGCGTGACAGAAAAAGACCTTTCTGCTCTTCGTTACGGTGTGTATTCTGCCATGCAGAACAAACCTGGCAGCACTGGCCATATATGCTTCGATGTTCTCGGCGGTGACATTACAGCGAAGAACTACAACCCGATAGATGTTTACAATAGCTACATGAAGACGCTCGGCTCGAATGTTACGGGTCAATGGAATAATTTCTATAATGAGCTTTATCATGTGAACTTGCTACTTGCAACTGTTGAAAAGGCAGGTGTTGACGCAAATAAGATTATTTATGGAGAAGCACATTATTTCCGTGCGATGATTTATATGAATCTCGTGACAAGATGGGGAGGAGTGCCGATTCTCAGAGTCAATACCACGGACAGAGTGGCGAGAGACACTGTTGAGGACTGCTGGAAGTTCATCAATGAAGAGCTCCAGCTCGCAATTGACAATCTTGAGCCGTCCACTGATATGTATATGGCTTCCAAAGAAGCAGCACAGGCTCTTGCCGCCAGAGCATACCTCTATCAAGGAAACATGAAGAAAGCAGCCGAACTCGCAGAAGCTCTTATTACCAGCGGTAAATATGCTCTCGAAAAGGACTTCAGCAAGATTTTCGGATATGGGCGCAAAGCCAACTCGGAGACAATCTTTGCCTTCAATATGGATGATACTGAAACATCCATCAAACTCGGCTCGGAGTACTTTACTTATGAGTATGTGAACAAGGGTAGCGGCAATTATTTCCCGACGAAGACGATAATTGACCGTTTTGAATCTCAGGATAAGAGACTCCCGGTTACGATAGTTACTGTAGGTACTGATAAATGTCTGGGCAAATATCCTGGAGGACAGGCATATACCGACCCGATTATAGTATCGAGAATCGGTGAGGTCTATCTTATCAGCGCAGAAGCCCAAGGATTCCCTGACGGATGCGAGCGTCTTAACCAGCTTCGTAGAATGAGAGGCCTTTCAGATAGCACGGCAAGCTCCGAAGCCGAACTTAAAGAAGCAGTGCTCCAAGAAAGGAGACTTGAACTTATCGGCGAAAACCTGATATGGTATGATTATATCCGTCAGGGCAAGGCAGTCGAAAGATTGGGGATTACCAAAACACAGACATTGTTCCCTATTCCGGAAGGAGAAATCAGGGAGAATCCTCTGCTCAAGCAGAATCCTGGTTGGGGTGGAAATGAACTATAAAACAGCAAGAAAATGAAATCATTGAAATATATAATCGCTGCTTCGCTTGCCTTTGCAGCTTGTCAGGAGGAATCTATTCAGCCTGATTATGTGAACAATGAACCGAAAACTGAGGTGGCTAAAACGCTCATTGAGAAGACAGATATGATAGCCGCTCTCTATTCGGACAGTGAGACTGTAATTACTGACGGATTGACAATGACGGCATTGGAATATCTCGGCATGGACGGATGTCCTATGAGGATATGGTTCCTCAAGGCGGATTTGACGAAACCTAATCTTTGTCTTGAGCAGGCATATGCCGGAGATGTTTTCCAAAGTGTCGGAAGTACACTCACGGAAATGGCGAAAAAAGAAGACCGCGCAAACCATTTCGTGTGGGCAGCCACCAATTCGGATTTTTTCGGTACGGATATACAGAAAAACCCTCAGGGTATCTTCCATCACGAGGGGAAATGTCTGAAAAGCATTTTCAATGTTGTGTCAGCTGATACTCCAAGATGTTTCTTCTATATGACTCCTGACAAGAAAATCCGTATGGCAGACAAGGCGGATTATAAAGAAGTGGTGTCTGAACATCCTGATATTGTGGAAGCTGGATCCGGTGGACCGTTTCTTATTATTGACGGAGTGGCTCAGAACATTCCTGTACAGAAAGACGGACTTTCCAACCGTCATCCGAGAACCTGTATGGGGGTTGAGAAAAATGGCACCACTGTATGGATGATGGTTGCTGACGGACGCCGCTATACTTGGTCAAATGGACTTTATTTCGGAGATATGTGCAAGATCATGTCGGCTGTCGGCTGTCATAATATGATGAATCTTGATGGCGGCGGGTCTTCAGAAATGATAGTGCGTGCCTCTAAAGATCAGAATGAATACAATATAATAAACTGGCCCAGTGATAATGGCGGACAAGAACGCACAATATATACAGGCATTTTATTCGTAACGAAAAAGTAAAGACGTATGAACAATATATTCAAGACAATCTGCCTCATGCTGACAGGTGCAGCGCTGGCATCTTGTGCTCCTGATTTTCCTGATAACAAGGACTATCCTTTCATTAGTGAAAATACTGGGCAGACACCTGAAATTACATTCTCCGGAGAGAAGGATATAACAGTGGGGAAGACTGGTGGAAAATTCAATGGCTCTTTTAAATCGAATCTTCCGTGGGTCGCTGAAAGCCTTGTTGACTGGATAGAAATCACAAGTGATAAAAGAGGTATGGGAGGGAACGGTGACAATTCATTGGCTTTCACTGTTACTCGGAATACGACTCTCAAGTCCCGTACAGGACAAATCCGAATATCTATTACAAGCGATGCAGAAGCCTGTATAAAAGTGGTTCAGGAATCAAGTCTTCCTGAAGACCTTGGCAATAAATGGTTTGTCAAACCGGGAGCTACAGGAAAAGGCTCTTCATGGGAGGATGCGATAGATCTCGGTGACGCTTTGAAGGCGTGTGCAAATTCAGACAAGTTGTATCTTGCTGCCGGAACATATACTCCTACACAATATGCAGGAGGCAGCAGTGAAGCAAACAAGACTTTTTACCTGTCTCAGAACGTAAAGATAATAGGAGGTTATCCTGAAAATCCTACTGCTGATGATGTGCCGAATCCATCCGTAAACAAGACTGTTCTCAGCGGTGACGGAAGTTCTACACTTCACGTCTTGATAATTGGTGCGCCTAAAGATGATACTTACATCGTGGATATCAGTGGCATTACAGTCACTGGCGGATGCAATACGGCAACTTCAGCCGGATCCAATAAACTGAATGGTGAATTTTTCTACACAGGTTATGCGGCTGGTGTGTATGTGCTTGGTTCTAAAGTGAAATTTACTGATTGCGTTATCAAGGATAATAAATCTGCCATGTTTGTCTGCGGAATGTTCTGTACGAACAATTCGTATGTGGAGATGGAGCGTTGCGAAATCACTGATAATGTCGTGGGCGAAGGCAATGCTGCCGGAATACATAATGCCGGAACGATGATTCTCAGAAACTGCGGTATCAGACGTAACACGTGTACCACATCTTCACTTGTCGGTGGCTTTTATAATTTCGACTTGAATAAGAAAACTAATACTGCACGAGCATATCTCTATGGTTGTGAGTTTGAAAATAATGCCGCTGCTGTCAGCTGGAAGAAGTGCAGCAATTTCTATGGCCGTGAGAATTCCTTCTCGGTGCTCGTCAATTCTACTTTCTATGGTTCGGATGCAGGAAAGAACACTCCTGTCTTGATTTATGGTACAGGCGCCGCTGATACTGAAGCGTATATAATCAGCTGTACCGTCGCGGGAAATAAAACCAATGACCCGGCGGTCTGCATCGGTCTTGCACAGGTAGACAGTAAGGTGATGGTTTATAATACGATAGTTTCAGGAAATGAAGGAGGGCGCGATGGTATATGGTCGGTAAAGAGTAATATGTCAACATTCCTTGACCAGAGGACAGAGACGACTTCTTATTCTATAAATGCAGAAAAGGTGTTTGGCGATGATAAGGTTGTGGAAGGATTGCTTTTCGACCCTGCTACAATGCTCGGAAAACCTGCTGATGGTGTAGTCCCTCTAATCGGCTCAGGCAATCCTGCCCTCACAAACGGTATGACTGCAGAACAGCTGAAAGCCATCAAGTGCGGCAGAAAACCGGAGATTGATGAAACTGAAGTGGTTAAGGACCAGAAAGGCAACCCTCGTACCGGTAAAGTCATGGGTGCCTATGTAGGAAAATAATTAGTCTGATACTAAGTTTGGTTATGTGGTGGGGAGTTGTCCGTGATGGGCAGCTCCCTTTAAAATTCCAGCTCCACATCCTTGCCATTCCTGATGCTCTTCCGGAAATAGGTGTTGGAACCGAATCGTTTCTGGCAGTCGTCACCGGACGGCAGCCCTGCGAGTCTCGGTCGTAGGCAATATAAAATACATTCGTCCGTAAAAGGGTAGGGTTTTACGGACGAATTGTATTTTCGGCCAACTTTGTATTATACTGAAAAAGGTTGACTCATAAAAACGAGTTAATCAAGATG
>ENA-OPNJ01001003-OPNJ01001003.1-human-gut-metagenome-genome-assembly--contig:-NODE-1003-length-11858-cov-2.462510_pt1 | contig 11858 bp, 7 predicted proteins | sample MGYA00241535_ERZ501767 | MGnify/ENA primary metagenome ERZ501767 (study PRJEB25962, sample SAMEA2042564) | human gut metagenome | biome: human gut; feature: human-associated habitat; material: faeces...
GGTGTTGTTCATCGAGAACGTGATCGGACGGACGGTTGCATCTCTTTTCTGTGTGCGGGTCGGGTTTTCGTAGCGGATGGCAAAAATTACCTCTTTGTTCATCTCATCTAGGAACAGTTTTCCGTAATCATCATACAAGGCATGGCCTTGTCCGATCAGGTAATTCAGTGTCTCTTTGTTGTAGTTGTAGGCGGTTTGCCAATGTTCGTTGTTGTTGTTCGGGTTGAACTGTGGACTAGCACGGAACAAGAATACGCGTCCGAGGAATGCTTTGGCTGCACCTTTCGTCACGCGGCCCAAGTCTTCAGCCGAATAAGAGTCTGGCAACCCTTCTGCACAAGCTTTCAGTTCGTCGATAATGAAATCGAAACATTCTTTTGTAGAGTTACGTTTCACATAGAGGTCGTCCGTCATTTCTTGCGGGATAGTGATCAGTGGGACACCACCGTAACGTTTGACCATTTCGAAATAGAGGTAAGCACGAATGAAACGGGCTTCGTAAGTTAGACGGTCGGCTAGTTCACGGTCTATCGTACAGACTTCGGGATTCTGTGCATTCTGAATGAAAATATTGCAGTTTCGGATGTCAGAATAGGGCCAGTACCAGGTCGGGGCGGAATCTTTCGTGTCACTCATATTGTCCGGTGTGGTGGTTCCCTGTGTCCAGTTGCCTCCGTCCGTCGCTTCGTCGGTCGCATCGGCCACGGCCGTGTCCCAGCTTGGGATGGAAACATACAAAGCATTGAGAAAAGCTGTAGTCAGCGTTTTGTCAACCCAAACCTTGTCCTCCGAGATTGAACTTAGGTCTTCCTTATCCAGTACGCTGGTGCAGGAAGAGAATAATGCCAGAATGGCAGCACATGTTATAAATATCTTTTTCATATCTAATTACTCAAATTGTTAGAAACTTACATTGATACCAAAGTTGAAACTTTTTGTCAACGGATACTGATAAGCTCCACGGTCACCGCTGTTTTCGGGATCGTAGATGCCGATGTGGTCGAAAACAGGTTTGTGCCTGAAACGTAGACACGGCAACGATCTACACCGATCGAATTCACCCACTGTTTCGGCAACGTATAGCCGAGCTCGATGTTTTTGCAACGGAAATAGTTACCGTTCATCAACCAGAATGAAGATGCCTGTCCGTTGGCGCCTTTCGAGCCTGTACCACCGACGCGCGGATATTTACCGTCTGTGTTGTCGGGTGAATAAGCGTCCGACCATATGTTCAGAACGGTCTGTTCTGTCCAGGTATCGCCGCGGTTCGGGAACATGATGCTTCGATGGCCTACGCCTTGGAAGAAGGCTGTGAAGTCGATACCTTTCCATTCACCTCCTAAACTGATACCGTAGATGATTTCCGGGTCTTTGCTGTAGAGCGAAAGAACGGCTTGGTCGTTACCGTCGACAACTCCGTCAGGGCCTCCGACGCCGCCTGCACCGTGGATATCTTTCAGGATAATGTCGCCTTTCGACCATTCGAATCCGCCGTTATAGAGCGGCAGTCCAGCTAAATCTTCATCCGTACGGGCGATACCGTCGGCGATGTAGCCAGTGATGAAGTTGATCGGGCGTCCTGTCTTTATTTCCCATTCATAGGCGTTTGCCGATTCGTCGATATACGTGTAATGGTTGCGGGCGAAAGAGAAGTTACCGGATACATAATATGTGAAGTTACCGATCTTATTATCGTGGCGCAACATGAACTCACATCCCTGGTTTACCATCTCTGCGTAGTTCTCTTTCGGTAATGTGGCTCCGAAAGTCCCCGGAATCGTACGTTTACGGTCCATCAGGATATCTGAAGTTTTCTTATGGAAGTAATCAAATTCGAGGCTTAGCAGTCCGTTCCACAATCCCAAGTCAAAGCCGACGGCGGCTGTCGTGGTTGTTTCCCAAGTGATGCCTTTGCTTGGATAAACACCCGGTAGAATACCGGTTGCACCTGAACCGAAGACGGCATTGGTTCCTGTTGTAAATTTACTTAAATATTGGTAATAAGCAACATCGTCTCCTCCGTCGTTCCCTAATGTACCATAGGATGCACGTAATTTCAGATTACTGATAAAGTTCAGTTTTTCGTTCTGCTTGAAGAAATTTTCTTCAGTCACGCGCCAACCGGCTGAAACAGACGGGAAAAATCCCCAACGCTTGCCCGGAATCCATTTTACGGACGAGTCGTAACGGAAGTTGGCTTCTAATAGATAGCGGTTGTCGAAACCGTAGTTCACACGGCCGACGTAACCGATGCGTCCAATTTCCGATTCGTGACCATCAGCATCTTTCCACTGGCTGTCCGCACTTCCGGCGAATAGCTGTTCAAGGGAAGATGAAAGCAATTGCTTGCGCTGTGCCCAAAACATATCACCCCATTCTTCGTATTGCTCATAGAGGAACATGGCGCCGATGTCGTGTTTGCCGAATGTCCGGTTATAGTTTAACTGCAAGTTTAGCGTATAAGCGCTCGTTTCGTTGAAGTCTTTTCGGACGAAGTTTCCGTTTTCGGTTCTCGTACGTGTGCCGACAACCGGGGCGTCGTCGCGGATGATGTGGTTATGTCCGCCGCTCGTTTCGTGTATATATAAGGTATACTCTTTTCCTACCTGTTTTTCATTCTCGTAATAACGGCGATAGTTGAACATCGCGTTTGCTGTCAAGCCTTCTACCCAAGGAATTTCCCATTTGGCGCTTAACTTCGTGTTCAGTGTGTTATGTTTTTTGGAAACATGCCCGTTGTTGATTGCTTCCAGAATATTCCAGTTGTAGATGGTTGCGTTCGGCTTTCCGTTTATATAGGCCGGCTCGGTAGTCGGGAAGTTTAGTAGGGCACGATACATATCGTTCATCAAATCTTTATCAGAGTCATGAGGCCAGTAAGGTGTGCGTTGGTCGCTCATATTACCGTCCACATCCAATCCGATCGTAAAGTTATCCGCAACTTTGGCATCTACATTCGAACGGAAACTGTAACGTGTGAAGTCCAGGTTGTTGAATGTTCCGCTCTGGCTGTAATAACCGGCTGACATAAAGTAATTGATACGTTCGCTACCCCCGTTGACACTTAGGTTGTGCTGTGTCGTAAACGGGTTTTTCCAAGCGAGGTCGAACCAGTTTGTACTGTGTGTTTTGAAGTATTCTTGTTCGTCGGCTGTGTAGTAGCGGGAATCTGTTTCCGGGATGCCATTATACATGAATTGGTTATTTAGATATACAGTCCGGTCATAAGCGTTCATCACTTCCGGTGTGCGGGTTGGACGGTCCGTTCCGAATAGACCTGAATAGCTAAACTGAGGCTTTTGGTTTTTACCGCGTTTTGTCGAAACGACAATCACGCCGTTAGAGGCACGAGAGCCGTAAACGGCAGCGGATGGACGAGGCTGCTGCGTCTTTCAATACGGAAATGTTCTCGATCGTGTTCGGATCCAAAGCATCGAAGTCTGCTTTTTCACGAACAACGCCGTCGATGACGTAAGTCGGATTTGTATTGTTGGGTGTATTGACGCCACGGATCGTGATCGGGGAAGATACACCCGGCATACCGGATTTATTGTAAGAGAAAATACCCGGCATACGTCCTGCCATCGCATTGGAGATATTGGAAACCGGGATTGTCGCAATGTTATCTGCCGAAATAGTGGCGACCGAACCGGTCAGGTTCATTTTCTTTTGCGTACCGTAACCGATCACGACCACTTCATCCAGCTTTTGTGTATCTTCCGTCAGTGTGACATTCAGGTTGCTTTGTCCTGCAACTTTCACAAAACAAGTATTGTAACCGATAAACGAAATTTGTAAAGTTGCGTCTTCAGGAACTTCGATCGTGAAGTTTCCGTCCATATCAGTAATGGTCCCGACGGTCGTTCCCTGGATTGAAACGTTTGCTCCGGCGATAGGGCCAAATTGGTCGGAAACAACACCTTTAACGGTTTTCTGCTCTTGTTGGACCTTGGCAACGATATCCATCTCTTTCGGACGAAGGATAATTTGTTTCTCATTTACCTTGTACTCGACATTGGTGGATTTGAAGACTTTCTTTAGGATGGATTCGATCGTCTCATTGTCGAATTTTACATTGACTTTTCTGTCTACATTTACCAGCTCATTGTTATAAATAAAATGGAATTCAGAGTTTTCCTCTATTTTGTTCAATACATCTTCTATCGAAACGTTGTTCATTTCTATAGAAAGACGTGCAGATTGCGAATATAGACTATTTGCATTTGCTGCACTAAGAAAGCAGGTTAAACATAAAGCGGCGATTTTCATACGCGTAGGAATTTGAGGAGACAAGTCGAAATATGACCTGAAACCTTTTTGTTTTGATGTAATTTTCATAACTTTACATTATCAAATTTAATTAGGTAGTTATATGACTTAATTAGACAATTATCATTCGTCAGGTGAGATTTTCGGATTGATAATTATTTTTGATCACGGGATGGGAAGATGTTGCAAGCATCTTTCCATCTTTTTGATTCAGATGTGTGTAGCAGCTATGTCTTCATGGTATTTCAATTTTTGTGTTAATCATTCATTTCTGTTTATTACGGCTATTAGACGTAGGAGACAAAAAATCCCCTACGCCAAAATGCAATTTTTTTATCTTGCTTCGATAATAACGGTCCGACGGGTATAAGAATAGTCGCTGGCCTGTTTCGGTTCGATCATTGTGCACTTGATAGGAGCAGTCTTTTCGAGCAGTTGCAGGATCTCTTCAAAGGTTTCGGTCGTAAAGGTTGCAGAATATTTATAATTGAATATTTTTTTGCTTTGTAAGATGATGTTTACGTTGAAATGGCGTGACAGGCGTTGAGCTATCTCTGCCATTTCGGTCCGGCGGAAGACCATTTTTCCTTCCTTCCATGAAGTAACCATATACAGATTGATGTCTGAAACCTTAGTGTTATCTGTTATCTTATTATATACGGCCTGTTCACCCGGATTCAGAACTTGGGGGATTGGTTTCTTTTCATTTCTGATTTCTATGGAACCGTTTGCCAGAGTGGCTTGTATTTCGTCATCATCTTCATAAGCATTAATATTAAACTCTGTGCCGTAGGCGCTTACCGTAATTCCGTTTGAAAGTGCTACATCGAAGCGGTGCTTTTTATCTGATGAAACCTTGAAATAAGCTTCGCCGGACAGATATACTTTACGATGGTTTCCGACGAACTGTTTAGGATAATGCAGCTTGGAACCTGAATTCAGCCATACTTCGGAACCATCCGGCAGTGTAATTTTAGAAACAAGGCCATAAGCGCTTGACAATTCCACCTGTTCGATCGGCTGATTTTCCAATCTGTAGATACGCTGGTAAAAGTAGATACTGCTAATTAAGGCTGGAATGAGCAATATGGCTGCCGTGTAACGAAAATAGCGACCGATCTTTTGTCGGAACCGGTTTTTCTGCATGGTTCTCGATACATTTTTCCAGTGGTTGTCTACATCTATTTTTTCTTGCAAATATAGCATCTGGCTGGTGTCACAGATAAAACGGAGATCACCGACCTCTTTCCGTAATTCAGGTGAATCCAACATTTGTTTTTCAAAAGCAAGGCTATCTTCTTTCGATAGTTTGCCTTCCAGATAGGCTATGATATGTTCGGTTTGTATATTCACGTTTGTCATGTATTTGTGATTAGACGCATAAAAGGGAGATTCCCCTATGTTAAATATATTTATCAGGAGTTTGAAATAATAAAATAAGGAATGGCAGATAGTCTTTCAGTTCGACGCGTAAAATTTTAAGTGCTTTACTTATATGCGCTTCGACTGTTTTGACTGATATTTGTTGTTCCTCGGCGATCTCTGTATATTTCTTTCCTTCGAAACGATTCTTTTCGAAAATGAGGCGAGTGTTCTCTGGTAGTTTATCCAATGCTTCAGACAACATCGTTCTAAGTTCGACAATCGAATAGATATCTCCACTTGGTTCGTCCCCCTTGCTTATCTTCCATTGTTTCCAGGCCAACTCGAGTTCCTGTTTTCGGAGATAGTCGATACAATTATTACGTACGCTTGTGACCAAAAAATTGCGGGCAGATGTTTCGATTCTGATACTTTTTCTGTTTTCCCAGATTTTGAGAAAAGATTCCTGTACGACGTCTTCACATGTTTCCCAACGTTCAATGTACCGGTGGGCAAAGATGCAGAGGGGAGAAAAGAATTGGAAGAATAATGTTTTAAAGGCATTCTCGTCGTCGTTTACAGCGATGTTCCAAAACAACTTGTCGATTGTATGTGGCAGTGTCTCCTTCATGTTTTCGTTTGATGACAACAAATATTTACTAAGTTCTCATAGGACTACGTTAATTAGACCGTTTGTATATAAAAGAATATCAATTGATTAGGGAATTTAATAAGAGAAACACTTCTCCAAATGGAGGCAAATTCGATTTGAATATCATGTCGAATTTAGACCTCACTATTAAAAGTTTATGATAATTTTATTATAACTTTGTACATCTAAATTGAATTAGTCCTATGAGAACTATGTGTATCAAAGAGGCAATGAGGTAGAAATAGGTCAAAAAAATAAGGCGTCCCATCACGAGAAACCTTATCTTTGGTATATTCAAATTCAATAGATGTAGGCTTTACCTCTATATTCTTGATGTGTCATACTACATGCTGACATATATGGTTTGTAGGTAAAACACCTATGTTTTAAATTCAGATGTCTTTCCTTAATTATATATTGGTTCATTTGCCATCGGATGAATCCTTTCCACTAATGTCCAGTATATCCTTGACTATGTACCAAATCACGAATAGGACCATGATGCTTCCGATCAGGATACCTCCGACTTTGATGACTGTACCGATGTATTCTTCCATATCTATTAAGTATTATTGGGGGTAAATATAGAAATAAAATAATCGATTCTCGTTTTTTTTTCATGAAATATGTTGGCGGAGTGTAGTAGAGGAGTAGACACTTATCATAATTGACAGGTATTCTGTCAATTTTATAACATAATATCACGGTTAACTCTTTATTTTTGTTCTTATAATTCTTAAATTCTCAATATTATGATGATTCCGTTTAAGGTGAAGACTTTCTCTTTCCTGTTGGCTTGTGCCTGCTCGACGGCAGGGATGGCGCAAGTAGGCAATGACTCTCCTGTAAAGCAGGTAAAAATATCTGGTTATGTAGGGACTCGAATCACAGATTGTATCGAACATCGTGTGAAAGCGCAGGATGTGGACCATTTGGTCGAACCGTTCCGCCACCAGAACGAGAAGTCGCGCTGGCAAAGCGAGTTTTGGGGGAAATGGATACAGGGTGCGATCGCCTCCTATCGTTATAACCGGGACCCCAAACTGTACCAGATCATAAAGGATGCGGCCGAATCGCTTATGGCAACGCAGTTGCCGAACGGTTATATCGGGAATTATGCGCCGGAATACCAGTTACAGCAATGGGATGTTTGGGGGCGCAAGTATACATCATTGGGATTGATCGCTTGGTATGACCTGTCGGGTGATAAGAAGGCATTGGAAGCAGCTTGCAGAGTTGTCGACCATCTAATGACGCAGGTTGGGCCCGGAAAGGTGGATATCGTCTCAACCGGCAATTACATTGGCATGCCGAGCTCGTCCGTCCTCGAACCTGTCATGTATCTGTATAACAGAACGAAAGAAAAACGTTATCTCGATTTTGCCAAATATATTGTCGGACAATGGGAGACACCCGGTGGTCCGCAGCTGATCAGCAAAGCTATTGCCGATGTGCCCGTAGCCAACCGTTTTCCGCATCCGAAAACTTGGTTTTCGAGGGAAAACGGACAAAAAGCATATGAAATGATGTCCTGCTATGAAGGCTTGTTGGAACTGTATAAGGTAACGGGCAATCCACTCTATCTCTCTGTCGTGGAAAAGACGGTCGGGCATATCGTACGCGAAGAGATCAACGTGGCCGGATCGGGTAGTGCATTCGAATGCTGGTATGGCGGGAAAGAACGGCAGACGCAACCTACTTACCATACGATGGAAACTTGCGTGACCTTTACCTGGATGCAGCTCTGTAACCGTTTGTTACAGATGACGGGTAACTCCCTGTATGCTGATTATATGGAAACGGCTATCTATAATGCTTTGATGGCATCTTTGAAGGCGGATGCTTCGCAGATAGCCAAATACAGCCCGTTGGAAGGTTGGCGTCATGAAGGGGAGGAGCAGTGCGGCATGCACATCAACTGTTGCAATGCGAACGGTCCGCGTGCCTTTGCCATGATTCCTCAATTTGCCTATCAGGTTCAGGACGATTGTGTCCGGGTAAATTTTTATGCTCCCTCGGAAGCGGAGTTGGTATTGCCGGGCAAGAAGCCGGTCCGGTTGAAGCAAACGACCGATTATCCGCGGACTGATCAGATCGAGATAGAGGTCGATCCTGCGAAAGAGACGGCTTTCACCATTGCCTTGCGCATCCCGGCATGGAGCAAGATTGCGGTGGTTTCCGTAAATGGCCAACCCCAGGATGGTGTCCTGCAGGGTGCATATTTGCCAGTGAACCGTAAGTGGAAAAAGGGCGACCGGATCACTGTCAAACTCGATTTACGTGCCCGTCTGGTGGAAAGGAATCAGGCGCAGGCCATCGTGCGCGGTCCGATCGTCTTGGCGACAGCCGTTTCGGGGATGGCTTTGTCGATGAGGCGTCTGTTGTTGTTAGTAAAGACGGGTATGTGGCGTTGACGCCTGTAAAGGCTCCTGGTTTTGCCTGGTTGGCCTTTACTGCCCCGATGGTGTTGGGTACGGACTTGGAAAGCAACCGGGCTCCGAAACAGATTCATTTCTGCGATTTTGCTTCTGCCGGAAATACCTGGGACAAGACGCAGCGTTACCGGGTGTGGCTGCCGAAGACATTGAATGTGATGCATTCGCCTTATAGGCCGTATAATCAGTGAACGGGGGCATTTTTACACACTTGGTAATCCGAAGAATGAGTACGGATAGTGGCACACATAGCATCGAGAACAGTGACCTGAGGCAGGACAGTAAATAAAAATTCGTACCTTTGTATCCCTAAAAATACAAGATACGTGGAAGAATATCTGAAACAATTGAGTGAAAGTCAGCGCGAAGCAGTTGTCTATACAGACGGGCCTTCGCTTGTGGTAGCCGGAGCCGGATCGGGAAAGACACGCGTGCTGACCTACAAGATAGCCTATCTTTTAAGGCAGGGACTGCCTCCCCAAAGCATTTTGGCACTGACTTTTACGAATAAGGCGGCACGCGAGATGAAAGATCGTATCGCCTCCCTGACAGACGAACGGATGGTACGGCGGTTGTGGATGGGGACGTTCCATTCCGTTTTTTCCCGTATTCTCCGTTCCGAGGCGGAGTGCATCGGCTATCCATCTAATTTTACCATTTACGATGCGACAGATTCCAAAAGTCTACTCCGTTCCATAATGAAGGAGATGCAGCTCGACGACAAGGTGTATCGGCCGGGAATGGTACAGGGCCGTATCTCGAATGCAAAAAATGCACTTATTACCTATAAGGCATACGAACAGAACAAGGAGCTGGTGCAACATGATATAGATTCTAAAGTTCCTTTGCTGCGTGAAATATATAAGCGGTATCAGAATCGTTGCCAGCAAGCGGGGGCGATGGATTTTGACGATTTGCTGTTGCAAACGAATATACTCTTCCGCGATCATCCGGACGTATTGGAGAAGTACAGGAGCTTTTTTCAGTTTGTGCTGGTGGACGAGTATCAGGATACGAATTTTGCCCAGCATCTGATTGTACAGCGCTTGTGCGAAGTACACCGACGTATCTGCGTGGTCGGAGATGATGCGCAAAGTATCTATTCTTTCCGGGGAGCCAATATCGATAATATCCTGCAATTCAAGAACCAGTATCCGGGTTGCCGTATTTTCAAACTGGAACGAAATTATCGTTCGACGCAGAATATCGTAAATGCGGCGAACAGTTTGATACATAAGAATACGAAGCAGATCCCAAAAACCGTTTATTCAGAAAAGGAGGAGGGTAGCAAGGTCTCCATTTGTTCGTCCTATTCCGATTATGAAGAGGGATATGCCGTTGCTGGTAAGATTAACGATATGAGGATGCAGAATTACGATTATGCTGATTTTGCCATCCTGTATCGGACAAATGCACAGTCACGCATCTTGGAAGAGGCCTTGCGTAAAAGGGGAATTCCTTATAAGATATACGGAGGCTTGTCTTTCTATCAGCGTAAGGAAGTGAAGGATGTCATTTCGTATCTTCGTCTGATTGTCAACCCGCATGATGAAGAGGCTTTCAAACGTGTGATAAACTATCCGGCTCGTGGGATAGGCGATACGACTCTCAATAAATTGGTCGTTGCCGCTACAGATCATAATGTCAGTTTGTGGACCGTGTTGAACGATCCGATCGGGTACGCTCTGCCGGTCAATAACGGTACGGCAAAGAAGCTAAGCGATTTCCGGGAGCTTATTTCCGGTTTTATCGAACGGAATGTTAAGCTCTCTGCCGAGGAAATCGCCGCTGCGGTAGTGAAGGAGAGCGGCATTGTCAGTACCTTGTTTCAGGATCGCTCGGTGGAAGGAATCAGCAAGCAGGAAAACTTGCAGGAGTTGTTGAAAGGTATTGCCGAGTTTTGCGAGATACGCCGCGAGGAAGGAACGGAGCATGTCTCGCTTGCTGACTTTCTGTCTGAAGTCTCGCTGTTGACAGATCAGGATAATGATAAGGAAGAGCAGGCAAACAAGGTGACGATGATGACGGTGCACGCCGCCAAAGGCCTGGAGTTCCGGAATGTTTTCGTTGTCGGGCTGGAAGAGGACCTGTTTCCCTCCGCCATGTCGAAAGACAATCCGAGAGCGGTGGAGGAAGAACGCCGCCTCTTCTACGTCGCCATTACTCGTGCGGAAGAAAATTGTGTATTGACACACGCCAGAAGCCGTTATCGCAATGGCCAGAGTACGATGTGTTCGCCCAGTCGTTTCTTGAAAGATATCGATCCCAAATATATTTATACGTCGGCAGATGCCGTTACTACCGACGGTTTATTGGCTACTCGTCGTTCCTCGGTTTTCCAGCAACCGAAGGCAATGGAAGGAGAGGCCTATGTCTCTCCGGTCGCTCAGGCAGTCGGACGGCAGGCTCGTCTGACACGGATGGAAACGGCTTCTTTGTCTTCGGCCCCGTCTTCGTCTTCTGCGCCGGCTCTGTCGGGTTTGCATGTCGGGGCTAAAGTTCGGCACGATCGTTTCGGAGAAGGTGAGGTAACTGCCATTGAAGGAGAAGGGGGTAATGCGAAAGCAACCGTTTCATTTGCTCATTTCGGTCAAAAACAATTGCTTTTGAAGTTTGCACGCTTGACAATTGTTGAATAAATCGGCTAGAAGTTCGGATATGTCATTCAAGTAGAATAGAAGGCTCTACCGAAGCTATGAATTAGCGTTTGATTCGGCAGATGGAACGGTTAAACTGGCTGCTATAAGATTGTTATTGAGGAAAATAGAAACAGGCTCTAAATCCGACATTTCACATCAAATAAAAACGGTGCAGTCAATGGCTCAATATAAACCATTCATTATGAGTGGCTTATAGAGGTTTTTCGTTCATTGTGGTTCAATCCTACATCTTAAAATAAATATATTAATATATATATAAGCTCATTTCCTTGTACCCCTTTAAACCGGCAAAGACACGACAGGAACGAGAAAAATCCCTTCTTTCGCATCCGGAAGTCCGGTCTTTCACCTCCCGAACTCCATGGTTTGACACACCAAAGTCCCTTGTTTCGTACGCAGAAGTCCCTTGTTTCAAGGCTCACCCAGATATTGTACGATCGTCCTCACCTGCAGGGGGAATCAACATCTTCTTTCCTTTCC
>ENA-OPNJ01001004-OPNJ01001004.1-human-gut-metagenome-genome-assembly--contig:-NODE-1004-length-11856-cov-2.880349_pt1 | contig 11856 bp, 8 predicted proteins | sample MGYA00241535_ERZ501767 | MGnify/ENA primary metagenome ERZ501767 (study PRJEB25962, sample SAMEA2042564) | human gut metagenome | biome: human gut; feature: human-associated habitat; material: faeces...
TTCATGCTTTCCACGGCGGTATGCACCTCGGCATAGTCGGTCATGATGATGAACGCCTGCATTTTTCCTTCCTTGCGCATCCACCGCAGGAGGTCGATGCCATCGCCATCCGGCAATCGGAGGTCGGCAAGCACTATATCGTCATCGTCACTCTCTGCTATCAGTTTGCGGGCTTTCAACAGGTGGTAAGCCTGCAAGGTACGGAAGCCTTCCCGTGCCAGCAGGTTGCAGACGAACTCGCAGTACACGACATTGTCTTCCACCACGATTATCTTTGTCTTATCCATTATCGTATTTCCTCCTTTCTTCTTTTGCCAGCCGGACAATCTCCCTCCCTTTATCCAGTACGGCGTTCACAGCATGGCGGAGTGCTTCGTCTTTGGGAATGCTGTCTCTATGAAGCAATTCGTACAGTTTTCTCAACGGTTGGTCGGCACGGAGTATTTCCCACGAACTGCGCAAATGGTGTGTCAGGGCATCCAGTTCCTGCAGGTCTTTCCGATTTTCGGCATCCTTTACCGCCTGCATTTCCTTTTCGGTTTCCGTTATTAGTTTCTCCAGCATCACTGATTCATGACCGTATGACAATAGAGCTGAAACCTCCGGTGTTCCGTCTTGTGCATCATTTGCAGCACAATGGTCGGAAACCTCCAACAGTTCAGAGATGGAGAACGGCTTGAACAGGCAACCTGCAAATCCCCTTTCTATAAGTTCCTCTTTATTGCAACTTCCGGAAGCGGTTGTCACAACTACTGGGATAATTTTTGAATTACCCACATTGGAGGTGCGTAGCAATTCCAGCAACTCGAATCCGTTTATTTCCGGCATGTTCAGGTCGGTAAGTAACAAACCATATTCTTTATGGCGTATCATCTCCATCAGATCTGAAGCATTGGAGCAGGTATCACAGCGTATTCCTTCTTGAGCGTACATTTCTTTCAGCATCAAGAGCAGCACCTCATCGTTATCGATGGCGATAACATCGTGGTATTTCCCATTGTGACGGACAAAAGGTCGGGGTATCTGTTCGGGTTGTTCTTCGGCTGCCTCAACGGGGATTTCTACCATGAAACGGCTGCCTTTGTCTTTCTCGCTTTCCAGCCGGATGGTCCCGCCGAGCATCGTCACGATATGCTGTACGATGGCAAGTCCCAGCCCGAAGCCGTCCTGTGTAACAGCGTTTGACAGACGCTCAAACGCACCAAACACACGTTGTTGTTCCTCTTCGGTCATACCCGTGCCCGTATCTTCAACCACAAGCCTCAGAATGCCGTTATCATATTCCGTTATCAGAGAAACACCACCGTTCTCCGTGTACTTGATGGCGTTTGACAGAAGATTATTTCCTATTTGCAAGATACGTTCCCCATCAGTCAGGACAAAGGCGTCCTTCCGGTTCTTCACCGTCAGAGCCAACCCCTTGTCTATGGCTATGGGGAGAAATTCCGCTTCAAGAGTATTTGCAATTGTGGAAATCCGACATGGAGAGACGTTAGCCTGCTCTTTTCCGCTATCCAGTCGGAAGTAGTTCAACAGAATGTTGAGCATTTCCCGCATCCGGTTGGAAGATTGCTGAATGTTGCGAACATACATCCCGATTTTATCTGTGTTGCTATCTTTCTGCATCAATCCGGCATATCCCGTTATTGCTGTCAGTGGTGTACGCAGTTCATGAGTTATAGTATGCACGGCTTTCTTGCGGGAAACTATCAGTGCCTCATTTTGTAGAACGGACTGCTTCAACTGTCCGATTAAATTCGCTGTTTTCAGTTTGTACTGTTTGATGCGATTGGCGTTTCGATGAATGATGATATAGGAAATGACTAATAACATTAGGACGAATCCTGTTAATCCACCAATCTGAATAAAAGACCGTTCCCGCATGGAGGCTATTTCCGCTTCTCGCTTCTGTAAGTCGGCTTGCACTATCTCGTCCATTTGAATAACGAGTTCTTGCAATTGTCGGTTGAGTTCCGCATTTCGTGCGGCAAGGCTGTCGGCATGTTCCGACAAACGTCGGCTTTGCGCCTGTTGCTCTGAAATCATATTCTGGTTGAGTGAACGGAGCATCGTGATGGTTACAGTGGGTTTTGCCTCCTCCTTTTTGCCGAAGATACTCAAGAAACCTTTTCGTTTCCGCTTCTTCGACTGTTCTTGTACACTTTTCTGCATGATTACAGGGACTTGACGGGCAATTTTCTCATTGAGGGCTTGCTGTTCGTCAAGAATCTTAACGATACCGTGTATCTGTTGCTCTTTTTCTGCAAGAAGATGGCGCACGCTGTCGATACGTTCAACTGGATATGTGGTTTTGAAACGGCAGAGCATACTGTCCATTGCCAGATGTCGGGCATGGTAATGTTTCAAATCTCCATCATCCCATTCCAACACAGTTTCACTCAATAGCGAAAACTCTATCAGTTGAATATGAATGTTGTTTATCTCTTTTCGGAACTTATCTATTTGTTGGTTCTGTAATTCGAGTTTTTCAACTTCATCCCATTCACTATACCATTTATATCCGATTAGACCAATCAGTATAAAAATTATTATATACCCAAGTCCTATCGATTTACGATAATTGGTTTTCATATAGAACTTTTTCATGAACCTGAATTTAATTCATTTTATCAATAATCACTAAAAAACTTCGGACGTATAACTATTCCTGTTCTTAGATGAGAAGAGAATTTGTTGTAGTTAAGCAGTCCCTCACCATAACCATTGTAGTATTGCGCAAATAGACTCCAATCTGCTTTACGGGAAAATTGCCATGATACTTCTACAATTGTATTAAAATCAAGCCGCCATGTTTTCCGTTTAACGAGAACAAGGCTTCCTCGCCACCGGCGGTCATCTGACATTAGTTCCATTCCGATTTGCCCTATGCCTGCATATCTGAGGAGGTCTTTGTTGTTCTCGCCATCAATGTACGGAATCCAAATTTTAGCGTGAGCCAAAAAATTGTTTGATATAAGCAAGTCACATCCGAAACTGAACCTGTTCCAAGACCTTGATTCAATAGAGTCACGACCATTACTTTCATGTTCAATCTGGAATATGAATTTGCCAATGTATTTCCCATTCTTAAAAACAGGTTTTGCCAGTCCTATACCGGGATTAAAGTTCAAATCTATCATAGGGAGAGATTCTTCAAGTACATTCCAAAAAACTTTTTGTGTATAGCATAAATACAGATATGTACCTCCCGGTAAGATGGATTTGGTTAATTTCTGTCTTATTGATATTTGGAATTTTACATTTGCATTCTGTTTTGTTGCTTTAGAACCAATAGGAGGTCCAAAAATGAAATAGTTATCTTTATATAGTCCAAAATATGGTTCTCGGTCAAATTCTATACGCACACTGTCTGCATCAATGGTCAATCCATTCTCCCTATCCTGTATCTGTGCACCAGCAGGAAGGCAGGCAGACAGGCAAATAGCGGTAAAAATAAATTTAACACATAGAAAAACAGTAGTTTTACTATTATGGATTTTCTGAGATAAATTCATTTTAGATATAATTGAAAGATAGTTAACTTATTCCGGCAAAAAGTGTTGGCGGCAGGGTTTAAGCCTGCATCTTCGGCAGTCGACTCGATTGCATATGCTGCCGCTGTCCTAATCAGCTTAGACGACACCAACGTCTGGCTATTGATATGGTAATATTGTATTTATCTAACAATGATGTGCACTTATATATCCTACTGCCAGCAATAGGGTTACATTATATAATCATTTATCGAACAAACCGCAAATTGTCTTGACTTACGAATTGTCCACAATTAACAAGTTGGTAAGTCGAAGAGAAAGTGTTATAGTACACTTCTTCTTTTTCTCACTCTGCGGAATATTTCATCAGAAATACACGTTCAGCATGAGGTAGAAGTAAAGCGTCTTATCTCCTCCTTCCTGCTGTTCGCAATCTATCTGAATTTTGTTTTCACGCGCCAGCCATCCTATGGCAGTCGCCAGTTCCATTTCGGAAAGTCCTGTACCTTCCTTTATTTCATTGAACTTGCTCCTGTGATTCGTGAAGCCGTATAGAAATCTCCATACCTTGCCCGCATTTTCTCCAATAATTGTTTTGTACATACTTCTAAATTTATATGGTTACACTTCATTCAAATCTATTCTTCAATCGGGTTCCTACGAATGTTTGGCGATAATGCGATGGTGATATTCCGCTGTGTTTTTTGAAAAATTTACCAAAAAAGAAACGTCTGGGAAATTCATATCATACGCTATTCCCTTGATGGACGCTTGTGAATAACAAAGCCTATGTTCCCTTTCCTTGAACACCAGTTTCTTTATTCATACGACCGGAGTCTTACCACTTGTCTGTTTTATAACTGTGGGCAGATACTTTGATGTCACGCACAATTCAGAAGCGTAAAAACTCACGCTTCGTTCCTGTGTGAAATTGTCGGACAGCAAATGCATAAATTTTCCAAACAGCTCTTCCGCACGAGGTCTGTATGTGTTATCCCTTCTCCTATAAGTGATAGCCCATAGCTCGATTCGTCTTTCTTTCAACAGCAAACCTATTATGGCGGACAGTTCAATAAAACTCAATCCGCTGACATCCTGCAAATTGTCAAAAGAGAAATACCCTTTGCTTTCTTCTACAGCTGATAGCACTTGATGTTTTACAGATTCACCCTGACCCATATCGCAATAGGTTTGTCCGTTGATTCTTACAAGGCTTTTGATATTCTAACCCGTCAGCAGCCGTTTTCACTAACCTCTGACGGGTTATTTCATATCTTGTCATTCCAATATGCCAATCGTATATTTGTACTCAGTTTCATACACTTTATATTGTGTCAGGGCTTCAATGACAGCAAAGTTCGCTTCTTGCCACACATTCTGTGCATCCATAAGATCGGTAAGAATGACATAGCCTTCCCCGTAGCGTATACGCATGATACGTAGATTTTCTTCCGCTTGGTTTTGACTTATTATCGCTGCTTCAATCATTGCCTTGCCATCATATAAATTACGTATTGCCTGTTCTTTTTCGACCTCCATCTGCCGTTGTTTTTCCTGCATATCCAGCCGGGCAATATCCACGTTCAGTTTCGCTCGTTTTACTTTCTTTATCCCTTCGCCGAAATGGAAAAGAGGTATTGATAAAGAAAGCATGATATTTCCTGTATGCGTATCGAAAGTACCGCTGTTCACCTTTCTGTTTCCGGCTTCATCTTCGGAAAACATCTTATACTTTATATTCCCCATCCAATTATATCCAAACCCTAATCCTAAAGTAGGGAGAAATTCCGAACGGGTAATCTTTACGTCTTGTTCATTGACCGATATCTGATGTTGAAGTAAAGTAAACTCCGGACGGTTGAAAATAGTACCTAAAGGTATTTGACTATCATTGACTGTTGACTTTATGCTTGCTATTGTTTCTTGTATAAAAATAGGAGAATCCATCGGCAAGCCAATATGACTGCATAAAGCCATTTTGCAAATTCCTAACCCATTCTCAGCTTTTTGCAGATTATATTTTGCCTGACTTATATAAGAATTTATGCGTAACAGGTCACTTTCAGTAGAGAATTGATTTTCCACTTTAACTTTAGTATTTGCATAAACGCTGTCCAAGTGTAGAATATATTGTTTCAAGAGTTCTACTTTTTCTTTCACCGCTACATAGTTCCAATAGATATTATCTGTCTTGGAAATAACTTGCTGACGTTTTAAACGTTGGTTTTCTTTCGCCATTTCCTGTCCTATTTTAGCTTTTCTGTGCGTAGCAACAATCTTTCCACCCATAAAAATCGGCTGTTGGATGGAAAATCCTGCCATATATACTCCATCGAAAGAAAGTTTACCCATATCGGTTTCTTTGTCCGTCAGATAAGCTCCCGTTGCATTGCCCGACAGTTTGGGTAGATAAGATGTCGTAGCAATCTGTTTATCCAATTTTGCCTGCCGAACTTCAATATTCGCCTTTTGAATGGCTTCATTATTCTTTAATGCCAATTCCCGGCATTTTTCTAATGTCAATTCTTGGGCTTGCAATGGTATTATAACCAATGTCAAGAGAGCAATTAATATATTTCTTTTCATTTATTACTTTATTTGAGGTTTACTGATTTTAAATGCAATGGCGTACAAGGATGGCAGCAAGAAAAGGGTAAGGATGATACCGGCTGTCAATCCGCTCATGATAGTTACAGCCAATGAACCATACATCGGATCATTAAGCAAAGGAAGCATTCCTAAAATAGTTGTCAGGGAAGCCATAGTCACCGGACGTATTCTGCTGACGGTAGCTGCAATAAGTGCTTCGTAAGGTGGTATCTTCTCCTTTATTTGCCTTGTTATTTCATCGACAAGTACAATCGCATTTTTCACCATCATGCCTATTAATCCTAAAATACCGATAATGGCAAGGAAGGTAAACGGACGCTGGCTGACTATAAGTGCCGGACTGATACCTATCAATACAAACGGCAGACAGGATATAATGACCAATACCTTTTTCCAACTACCAAACAGAAGTAATAAAACAATCAATATACATACCATAATCAATGGAACAAAATCCAAAATTTTGGTTCTTGATTCTCCTTGCGACTTCTTTTCACCTAACCAGTTCATCTTATAGCCATCGGGAAGTGAAATATTCTCTATTTCTTCACGCATATACTCGTAGGCGTTGTTGGAGGTATATTCCATATCAGGATCGGCTTGTGCTTCAATGGCGCGTTGACCGTCATAATGCCGTACTACACCTTCTTCCCAGCCCAATTCTATATTGTCTGTTACCACAGAAAGCGGAACGCTCCGGTACATTTTGTCTTGCACTTCCGCAGCATCCATGTTACCGCTTATCAGTCCTGACAAGTCGCTGTCATCCAACTGCACATTAGGCATCCCACTGAATACCGGAATCTCAGCAGCATCCGTCAGACGGCTTCCGTCATCATTACGCACTTTCAGGAAAACAGGTACTATGCGATTGTTTTCATAAAGAGCGCCTGCTGTTAATCCTAAACCTGCGGCTTGCAAAGAATTGCCTATATCACTCCGTTGAATACCTGCACTATATCCATTCTGCTGGTTATAACGGGCAAAAAGTGCTTTTGTATTGAATTTCCAATCATTGCTTACACTTAATTCATCTATGTAAGGATTGCGGCGCATAATGGCTTCCGCCTTTGCCGACAGTTCTTTAAGAATTGCGGGATCGGGTCCTGTGAATTGTACCTCTACGGTATGCGATGTCTGAATCGAAAAATTGTACTTACGAAGGCGAACGTATGCTTCAGGATGAGTTTCGCGGATCAATTGACGTACGTGCGGCATGACACGGCATATCGCTTCATAATCCTCACAGTCTATAAGAAACTCTCCATAAGTGGAACCGCCGCCATTCATCGGTCGAAGCAAACAATATCGTGCGGGGGCACCGCCTTGAAAGGTGAATACATTATATATTTCGGGATTCTTCAACAGTTCTTCGGTAATGTCGTGAAGGTCTTGTTTTACTTTGTCGGCAGAAGTTCCGGCAGGCATTTGATATTCCACTACAAATTGGTTATAGTCGCCATCAGGGAAAAACAAATTTTTAACAAAGCGCATTCCCCAACAAGCAATTACAAATAAACCGATGGCAATACCCGTTGTTACATATTTATGATTGACCGTTAAAGTGATAAAATCTTTCATTTTGTGATTGATACGGTCACCTAATGACGTTTTTTTCTTTGCGTTGTCCTGTTTCTTATAACGCGCAGGCAAAAACAGTTTGCTGAACATCGGAACTTGAGTCAACGCCAGTACCCACGAAAGCAACAAGGAAATTGTAATCACCAGGAAAAGATCGCTGGCATATTCGCTGGCAGAGTTCTTTGCCAAAAATACTTCAATAAAGGTAACCGAAGCAATGGCTGTAGCACCGAGTAAAGGTATTGCCGTCTTTTTACAAATGTCAAACAAATAGCGTTTAGGAGGAAGCCCTTTCGCCTTATCTACCAAGATACCGTCCATAACCACAATAGCATTATCCACCAGCATACCCATTGCCACTATAAATGCGCCTAATGAGATACGTTGCATGGTTGTTCCGAAACATAGCAGGAACGGGAAAGAAGCAGCAATTGTAAGTATCAGGCCCGCACCTATAATCAAACTGGGGCGTAACCCCATCGTAAACATGAGTACAAGAATGACAATCAAGACCGATTCGACAAGATTCACCATAAATCCGTTGGTGGCGGCTTTTACCAATTTAGGCTGAAAATATATCTTTTCGATATCGAATCCGGCGGGTATATCTTTTTTCAATTCTGCCAAACGTTCTTCTACGGCATCGCCGACATTTACCACATTCACATCATCTTCGGTAGTTATCATCAATCCCAATGCGGGTTTGTTGTTTACCCAAATTCCTCCGGTTTGCGGTTCACTTATCGTTCGTTTTACTTCGGCAATATCCCCTAATCGGATTTGCTGCTTGTCTATGGTTTTAAGAAGCAGGTTTTCTATTTCCCCCTCAGTTTCCACTTTTCCGCCTACCCGGTAACTGACTTCCTGATCCATTGTTTGGTAAGAACCGGCAGGGACAGCCGATGTAGCACTCTTTATTCCACTCATAATCATGGTAGGAAGATAGCCGTTACGGGCTATTTGTCCTTTCGTCAGCGTAATGTCAATGCACTGTTGCGGGTCGCCTTTTATTTCAATACGCCGTACTCCCGGTACGGCTAATAATTCCCTTTTTATATAATCCGTCCATTTCCACATATCCGGATAGTCATATTCCGTAGTGGTGACAGCATAGAACATGCCATACACGTCTGCCACATCATCCATTACAATGGGAGCAGCACAACCATGAGGAAGCCTTGTTGCAGCACTCTCTACCTTACGCCGCAATAGGTCCCAACGCTGTTGGATGATGTCTTGAAAAACATTGTCCTCTAAGGTTACATTTATTTTCGACATGCCGTCGCTCGACTCGGAGGTGATTTTCTTTACTTCGGGCAATGTACGCAACTCGTTTTCCAACACCGAAGTCACTTGTAATTCCACTTCATGAGCCGAAGCGCCGGGAAATTGTGTCACAACAATCGCTTCTTTCACCCCTACCGCCGGATCTTCCAACTTAGGCATCTTGATATAACAATAGATTCCTCCGAGCATAATGATTGCCATCAGCGACCAGAATAATGTTGGTCGCTTAATGAAATAAGTCGATATATCCATCAGATCAGACCTCCTTTATTGGTTGGTGAATTTGTTTGGATAATTTTCACTTTCTGCCCTTTATGTAGAGAGGGTACGCCGGCTTTCACAACTTTGCTTCCGGAAGGCAATTCTCCACGCACACATATATAATTACCTTCTATGCCTATCACTGAGATTGCCACTTTATCTAAGGTATTCTCCGAATTAACAATGTAAACATAAGGAGAGCCGATAGCATCTTTACAAACTGAAGAAGAGGGCAGCATGAGAGAAATTTCTTGATTCCCGGTTTTTATAGGAATATGAACTTCCACATTCATTCCGGCGGTTATTTCATCCACTTCGATGTCTTTCATACGGAAAAGTACCTTGTATAATTGGTTACCATCGCTTTTGACCACCGCTTTCATTTCATCCAATACATATCTTTTTTCAGGGGTTCCGCTCAAGGAGCAAGTTACTTCACCAAACAATGAACGCTTATGATACAATTCGGAAGGCAATCCGACTTCAACTTCCATTTTACTTAAATCAAGCAAGGTTACTATGCAACTGCCAACACCCGCTAATTCTCCTTTATGCATATTTACTTTTTGGATAAAACCGTTCACAGGTGCTTTCAGAGTTGTATAATCATACTTATTCTTTTGAAGTTCCAATTGGGCATCCAAGTTTTCCAGTTTTGTTTGAGCTGCTTCATATTCATTGCCGCTAAGCGCTTTTTGCTCAAACATCTTTTTCTTTCGCTCGGCGTCACGGAAAGCCAAATCTCGCTGGGTTTGCAAGGCTTTTACGGACAACTCGTAATCTTCATCATTCAATCGGGCTATTACTTGTCCGGCTTTCACATAATCACCTTCTTTTACTTGAATGACTTCAATTCTTCCGGCAGTCTCAAAAGCAAGATTTAATGTAGAGTTTTCTTTTACAATACCAGTTAACACATTGATTTTTGTTTCATCGGTCAATTTGGGATAAATCACTTCTACGGACTGGGCATGTTCTTCTGCCTTTTTCCCTTCTGTGCATCCAACTGTAAGTGTACAAATGAACAACATACAGCAAACATTGAAATACTTCTGTTTCATACGCTTAAAATTATAACTTAATTTTTTTGCAAAGTTCCTGCAAAAAATGTAGAATGCAGAAAATAAAAGTCATATAACCTGCTCTAAATTTCCACTTTTTCTATGTCGATACGGGTAAAATCGGAAAAAGACCTATATTTGTACCTAAATGAGATTTATATTATGGGAATCAGTATGAGAGATATAGATGTGACGACTCTTTCGCAATTAGGGTACAATGCCTATGAAAGTTTCGGATTTATTGAAATAAATGAAACTGCATTAAAGACTAACTTGAAAAATTTGTCGGAAGTGCACAGGTTAGCTTGCGACAGTATGATATGCTGTTGCATTGATGGTGAACTGACATTGGAAATTAATGAACGAACATTTACTATCCAATCAGGAATGTTCATCATATTGAAACGCAACAATACATGGAAAGTATTACAGTATAGCAAAGATTTATATATTATCTGTTTATTAAGCCAGAATAGCGATTATATAGCTCAACTGAATAATACGCTTCTTTTATTAGACTTCAAATTTCAAATTGACAAAAATCCTTGCTATAGATTGCAAGGGACAATTTTAAATGAGTTGATTACTCTGTTTCACCTTATGAAGGAGGTTATGAAACGCAATGCCACCATGCTAAAGAAAGAGATAATCCAAAACTACTTATGCATTATTTTTTATACAATCCTCTCCGAAACAGTTCAAAATATATATGGAACTCACAGTAACAAGTATGCAAACGAAATGCTAAGAAAGTTTATCCTGTTACTTGATGAGCATTGCAAACGGGAGCGCAAGTTGTCTTTTTATGCAGATCGCTTGTGTGTTACTTCTAAATATCTTACAGTGCTTATTAAGCAAGCCAGCGGACGTAATGCCCGACAATGGATTGTTGATTTCGTGATAGCAGAAAGTAAACGCTTACTGCAAAAGAGATCTCTCAACGTATTAGAAGTTTCTGATATGATGAACTTTCCTAACCAAAGTTTCTTTACGAAGTTTTTCCGGCAACATACAGGACAAACACCAACAGAATATAAACAAATTATAAACGCTTAAACGATGGTATCAATAGATATTAGATTTACATCTAAAAATCACCGATAAAATGTAGTATAGATGTCGATTGAATGTATTGCTCAATCGACATCTATACTATATTATATTGGGGAGAAAAAATAAAAGGGGATTATATCAGGCATAATTTGTTTTAATTACATAGAAGTATGGTTATAACTTATATTTTCATCCCCTTCGATCGGTTTTCATCTTTCACATATAATCCCGGACGCCCGGTGATAATATGGTCGGCAATGAAATTACCCACAGGAATACACTCATTCACCGGACTGTGTATCTGCAAGGCATCTTCGGCAGGTTGCGGATTTACACTTCGTATCCCTTCCGTAATCGGCTTGACCTGCTGACTGTCATTCTCCTTTTCGGCGGTTTCCGTTGCGGGAGGAGTCAGTTCCAGCTGTATCTTGCGGTCGAGTGCGGCAAGTTCGGATTTCAGTTGTTTCAGCTCGTCCTCCTTCTTCCACACCTTGCCCGCTATCTCCTGC
>ENA-OPNJ01001008-OPNJ01001008.1-human-gut-metagenome-genome-assembly--contig:-NODE-1008-length-11821-cov-1.530427_pt1 | contig 11821 bp, 8 predicted proteins | sample MGYA00241535_ERZ501767 | MGnify/ENA primary metagenome ERZ501767 (study PRJEB25962, sample SAMEA2042564) | human gut metagenome | biome: human gut; feature: human-associated habitat; material: faeces...
GCTTAAGTCTTTCATGTCGCGTGCTCCCATAAGCTCACAGGCTGAGTGCATTGCAAGAATAGGTATACCTATATCCACCGTCTTTACCGGCAAAAGCGTACCTGCAATCGAGCCCAGTGTGCTGCCACCGCGGCTGTCCGAACGGTTCACAAAGCGCTGGTAAGGTATGCCCTTTTCATCACACAGCTGACATAGAATAGCAATAGCCTGTGCATCCGTAGCATATGACTGCGAGCACGCCTGCTTGATACAAAAGCCTTTTCCCATGACAGGCTTATTTGTGATATCAATCTTTTCCTTTTTATTAGGATGAAGCGCATGAGCCACATCGACAGACAAAAGCATGGCATCATATATGCTCTCATCTATTTCATTTTCTGAAAGGTCCATATTTCTTAAAATACGTCTGAGCATATCGTGAAGCATTATAGAGGCCGCGCCCTGCTTACTGTTACTTCCAATCTCCTCATGGTCAAAAAGCGCTATGATATTTATTCCATCAGCTCTGTTTCCATCCTCTATGGCATCAAGAAGTGCCCTGCAGGATGACTGGTTGTCGATTCTGGGCGATGAAATCATGGTGTCATTCACACCGACAAAGCAAGGCTCCTCCATACAAAATGTATTGAGCTCAAAGTCTATGATATCGCTCTTTTCCACAGACAGCTCTCTAGCCAGAAAGCTAAGGAAATAATCCGTGGTTCTTTCATCCTCAGGTATTGAATCAAGCACCGGCATCAGATCCACCTGATTATTTATCCCGACACCCTTATTCACATCCCTGTTCATATGAATGGCAAGATTTGGAATAATCATGACAGGCTTTTTAGACCTATATAGCACCATACGCGGATTGAACACATCCTCACTCTTTATAGCCACGCGCCCTGCCACTCCGAGAGGTCTGTCAAACCATGTGTTTAAAATCGGTCCTCCATACACCTCTACATTAACCTGTGCATATGAGTTTGTCATAAAATCCGGATTTGGCTTTATGCGAAGATATGGATAGTCTGTGAGCTGCCGCTATTCGCACCATATCCTTTTTGTTGTAGCCGCTTCCTACAGTAAACGCAAACATGGTCGTATCATGGTGATTTAAGACATACCTGCCACCGCGCACAAGCTTCCAGTCACCTGTATAATCTATCTCCTCAAATCCGTTTTCCAAAAGCTCCTGCTTTGCAGCCTTCACACACTCGCATGGTGAAACAGCCGCTTTTAGTAAATCAAATAATTTTTCCTGTTTCATGTATTGCCTCCTGTTTTCATTGCATAACGCATTTATTCTACCACGGACTTTACAATTATTCCAGTTGAACAGGCTTTATTTTTATGGCTATTTTTATGGCATAATCCGTGAATCTGATGTATGATATAATAATCGATAGCTATTCAAAACCACTTAGAACAATCATTCGCTGTCACATACAATGTGGAAAATGAGGAGAATTTATGATATCAATTGAACTGACAGACACAAAGGACTTTATGAACAAGCTGCTTCGCACGGAAATCTTTGACAACTTCCTGCTCCAGGAGGCTGTCATCACAAAGGCAGCCTCCTACGTCATAGATGGTCACCTGCAAAAGAGCTTTTACAGCTCCACAGAGCTTGAGGAAAATGGTATAGCTGGCTATAGCATACTCCCCTTTAGGATGCTTCGCACAAACTGCTTTGACCTGATAAAGGGCAGACAGACTCCATCGTCATTCAAGTTTGTCTTTCTGCTTTCACCTGAAAACATGGAGCACACCCTAAGCAGTCTGCACTCTGCTTTCACAGTGTCCGATATCAGTGGTTTTTTAATAAATATCAGGTATCAGAACAAACTTCTGACTCTGACAACCGGAATATCCTACAATATTTTTTCAGTGGATAAGACCTTAGACGGTGAATGGGATAAGCTTGTAATGAAATTTTTAGCAAATAATGACATAAACTTTAAAGAACTTTGACTTTATTGCTTTACATCTTAAACCTGTTATGCTATTCTAACGTTAGTTGCGTAAGCAGCATTATTATTATTTGGAGGTACTTTCGATGAGCAAAGGTACAGTAAAATGGTTCAACAACCAAAAAGGTTACGGATTCATCACAGCCGAGGACGGAAAGGATGTATTCGTACATTTCTCAGGACTTAACATGGAGGGCTTCAAAACTCTCGAGGAAGGTGCAGCAGTAGAGTTCGATATCACTGATGGCGCTAAAGGTCCACAGGCCGTTAACGTTGAGGTAGTTAAATAATTTTGACCACTCAGGCAATCTAGTTTCTATGTACCTTTTTCTTTATTATATATTTAGGTAAGATGATAGTTACAAAAATGTTAATTGGGGAATAAGATATAAGAATCATGATTAAAAAAGAAGAGTTCATTTTGAACTCTTCTTTTTTGTGCTTTTTTATTATTTTGGTGCTTTTAGTTGTTTACACGATGATGAGACATCGGTGAGCTTGTGGTGAGTGGTAAAAACGTGTAACCGTTCGCCTGTCCCCACTGGATGATCTGCTCGACCGCATTTACACTGAAATCCTTTATGTCGTGCTGCAATACAACTGATACGTTGTGGCTCTGTACTCCTGAAATGACATTCTGCACTACCTGTTCCGTGCTGATTGGCTTATTATTTGCATCTCCGCTCGATACATTCCAGTCACAGTATAAAAGCCCTCTTGCTGTCACATCATTTACGAGCTGTGTCATAATGCCCGGACAGTAATCCTTGCTCACAGTATTTGACGAGCCACCCGGGAATCTGATGATTGACGCATCATTTCCTGTCTGTGCCTTTATGATACTGTTCATCTGCTCAAGGTCATCAAAGAATGCCTGCTCGCTTGTATATATCTGGTTGTATTTGTGGCTGGCAGAGTGTTTAGCCACTGTATGTCCTCTCTTTGCCTCCTCAGCTATCAGATTCTGATAGTCAGGATGAGTATTTGTAACAAAGAAGGTGACCTTTACATTGTATTTATCAAGTACATCTAATAGTCCCTGTGTATACTTTCCGGGACCATCGTCAAATGTAAGATAAATAATCTTGTTGCCCGGATTTACTGTGTCCGCCGTGGCAACCGGATCATACACACTGACCACTCTTGTAGCTGTAGCCTTATTTCCTGATGAATCTGAGACCTCATAGGTCACAGTATACTTGCCTGCCTTATCCTTATCTACCTTATCTCCTGATACCTTGACACTGTCTGTAATGTCTCCGTCACAATTGTCTGTTGCCGTGTATCCCGGATCTTTGTACTTATCACCTTTTTTTACAGACATAAAATCATCACCCGAAAGCTTTATCTGCGGTGCAGTGGTATCTGTGACATGCACAGTCCTTTTGACCTTACTCTCATTCTTTGACGAGTCAGCGACACTGTACTTTATCTCATAGTCTCCCGGCTTTGAAGTATCGACATCTCCTGTGACAGATACCTTGTCTGTCAGATCCCCATCATAGTTGTCTGTTGCCGTATATCCCGGGTCACTGAACTCGCTGCCTGCCTCTACAGTCATCTCTGCATCGCCATTTAATGCAATCTCCGGAGCCTTCTTATCCCTCACCTCAACCTTGATGGTCTGTGTCGCTGTTTTTTTACCGTATTGAGCAATTACTTTTATCTCGTATGAACCTATCTTTGTTGCATCGACATTACTGTCTATAGTGCATTTTATCTCTTTTCCCTTTCGATTTATAAGCCTGCCTCTGACATACGCCTTGATTTTTGGCGGCTCAAACTTTTTGCCATACTCAACAGTAATACCGTTTTTGAACTTGCTGCTGAACTCAATATGTGAATCAAAGCATGTGATATACACTATAAACGCCACCACCAGAACTATTGCAGCCGTAAGTATGCCGATAATCATCTTTTTATTTTTGTCCATTTTTCCAATCCTCTTTAGCATTTTATAATTATTCTCTCTATATTATTACTCAAACCTGATAATATTATTTCAAGCAGTATCTATTATAGCGTTAAACAATCTTTTTTGCTACTGCAAATTCCTTGAGAATTTCTTAATGTTGGCTTCATATATTTCAGTTGTGTTACAATTGTTTCTTTATCCCGAAAACCCGTGATAGAGTCGTAATATGTACTTAATTTATTTAATATCTTTGTTACTATTCAGTTCTCAATATGACTAACCACATATCTTTTTGCAGATATCCGCAATCACAAAAATCCCCCGAACAAGTCGGGGGATTTAAAAAGATTATGCTGTAACAATCATTTTATTACTGCTCCTTACGGTGCATCTCAAATGTCTCCATATGGTAGTTGGCGATGTTGTCACGAATCTTTCTGTCATCTGCTCTGCTTAAGAGATCATCACGGAACTTCTTGGTAGATACCATGTCATTGTATGAGCTTGGTCCGCCTACGCAGCCGCCCTCACATGCCATTCCCTCGATGAAGTTCTCAGGAAGCTTGCCTGCCTTCATGAGGAGAAGTGCCTTCTTACACTCTGCTGCTCCGTTTGCCTTGCAAACCTTACAATCAACATCCTCGCCTTTTTCCTTCATGCTCTCGATTACAGCTGCTGTAACTCCGCCTGAGTTTGCGAAACGCTTACCGAATACTGAGCCCTCCTGATATGAGGTATCATCAGCCTCAAGCTGTACTCCCTTTGCCTTCATAATAGCACGAATCTCGCTGAAGGTAAGTACATAGTCTGCATTGCCCTCTATCTTCTGATCATGTACCTCTGACTTCTTGGCAACACATGGTCCGATGAATACTGTAACTGCATCAGGATCCTTTGCCTTGATCATTCTTGAAACTGCACACATAGGTGAAACAGTTGTAGAAATCTTGTCAGCAAGCTCAGGATAGTGCTTTCTAACCATATTTACAAATCCAGGACAGCATGATGTAACCTTCTTCTCCCCTGCCTCGTATGCCTCAAGCCACTCGTCAGCCTCGTATGCTGCTGTCATATCTCCTCCGAGTGCTACCTCAACAAAACCGTTGAAGCCAACTGCCTGCATAGCCTTCTTCCAGCTGTTCATAGTGATGTTTACACCAAACTGTCCCTCTGCTGCTGGTGCAACCATAGCGTATACATGCTTGTTCTCCGACTTGATTGCATCGATTACATCTACGATGTATGTCTTTGATCCGATAGCTCCGAATGGACAGCTGTGGATACACTTACCACATCTGATACATTTGCTCTCATCAATCACTGAAATGCCGTACTCATTGTATGTAATGGCATTTACAGGGCAAGAGAACTTACATGGTCTCTTTAAATGAGCGATAGCGTTGTAAGGACATGCCTGTGCACAGCGTCCACACTCCTTACACTTCTGTGGGTCGATATGTGAGCGGAGACGTCCTGCCTCAATTGCTCCGAACTTACATGCATTGATACAAGCCTTGCCAAGACAGTTCTGACAGTTCTCAGTAACTGTGTAGCTTGAAATCGGACAATCCTCACATGCTGAGCTGATTACCTGGATGATATTGCCGTCATCGTTTGCGCTTGGTGCTTTACCCTCTGCAAGTCTGACACGTTGACGGATGATTTCTCTCTCCTTGTAGATACAGCAACGGAACTGAGGTGTCGGTCCCGGAATAAGTGTAAATGGGATGTCATCTCTGATCTCATCGAGGTTACCTGCAAATGCAGCCTTTGCGACCTCAAGCAAAACTGCATGTTTGATTTTGATTACGTTTTCGTCAGCGTACATATTATCTCCTTTTCCTTAAAATAATGTATATTTTGTTACCTGATTAATTACATACTTAGAAGAATCATTACATCATGTGACACTTCCCATATCATATGAGCTGATTCCTCTAAAAAAATGCTCCTAGTACAGTATTTATCTACTAGGAACATTTTACAAAATTTTTTAAACTTTTTCTACCCTTGTATTTATCAAAATACAAAGAATTGTTATTTTTTTCACAATAGCAGCGATTTCAATAAGAATTACTCATGGCGCAGTGCATCAATAGGGTTTAGGTTCGCTGCCTTGTATGATGGAAGCATACCGAATATGATTCCGATTGCCATGGAAAAAAGCACCGCAAGTATAGCTGCTGCCGGACTTATCGCTGTCGGCGTGCCGTTTAGCATTGAGATGATCTTAGAGAGTATCACTCCGACCAGCACTCCGACCAGACCTCCAAGACTTGTGAGAACAACTGCCTCTGTGAGGAACTGTCCAAGTATTGCTCCCTTTCCCGCTCCGATTGCCTTTTTAAGTCCTATCTCTGAGGTACGCTCTGTGACTGACACAAGCATGATATTCATGACACCGATACCACCGACCAGCAGTGATATTCCGGCTATCCATATGAGCATCATATTGGTTGACTGGCTGAGCTGCTGTATCTGCTTTGCCTGCTCCTGTAAATCCTGTGCCTTGTAGGTCACATCAGAGCCGTCTGTAACATTTAAATTGCTGTTAAGTATCTCCTCAGCAGCCTTTCCCACTGTAGCCATGGTATCCGTGCTGTCTGCCTTAAGCAAAAGGTTCTGCGGCTCATCATAACCAAATATAACCGGCCATGTTCCGCTTGGCACAAATACATTGCCCTGGCTGTCATCATAGGCATACATATAGTAATCATCAATTGAGTTTATTACCAGGTCATAGCTGTCCTTTTCCGTGACTACACCGACTACTGTAAACGGATATCCCTGTATCTCTACTGTCTTGCCGAGCGCGCTCTCTCCTGAAAACAGGCTGCTCTCCACGCTCTCATCGATGAGTGCCACCCTGCGGGCCTTTGCATAGTCATTCTTTGAGAAGCCTCTGCCCTTCATGACTACATAGCTTGCAGTATCGAAATATCCGTCATCTACACCTGTTATATTGCCGCCCGAAAGCGCCGTGTTCAAATAATAGACTGCATTGTAAGCCTGTCTTGTACGGTAAAGAGCTGCATTTTGCACATGGTCGAGCTCCTTTATGCTGTCAAGTGTGGCAGCCGATACCTCAGTCACCCCCGCCGGCGCCGTATCATATGATAGATCCATATCATAGCCATCCTTCTGCAGTGTTACCTTTACATTATTACTTCCCGAACCTATGAGGTTCTTTTCTATCTGTTCGTTTGTACCCTGAATTGTGGAAACAATCGCAATAATTGCTGCAATTCCGATGATGATTCCAAGCATGGTCAGAAACGAACGCATCTTATGTGACCAGATTCCCCTAAAGGACAATCTAATATTTTCAAGCATCTTTAATCCTCCCTGCTAAACTAATACATACCATCTTCGGATACCTTGGTTTTCTCGCCCTCCCTGACTCCATACGGGAATGCGATATAGTCATCATTTGTCAGACCTGACTTTATCTCCACATATGAGCCCCAGAGTGACTTGCCTGTTTTGACAGACTGCTTTTTGAGCTTTCCGTTGTCATCCTTGTATATATATGACTGTCCGTTCTCGGTTCTGACATATGACTTGTCGATATATAGTCCGCTGTCAGAGCCCTCTGATGATGTATCTATGGTCAACTCAAGTGAATCGCCCTTTTTGAGATTCTGCGGATTCTCAATGTATGCAGTGTACTCATAGAATGAGGAGTTTGGATTGCTGTCTCCATAATAGTTTACGCTGTCTGACGGCACATTGCTTATCTCGGATATCGTGCCCTCATAGGTATCACCTGTCATGTAGTTGACTGCTGATACGCTCTGTCCTACCTTTACCGTATCCAGATCCAGCTCACCGATTGTTCCGCTGATATACAGTCCCGATGCTCCCGAAAGCTGCAGGAAAGGTGTACCGTCCTGCGGTGGATTGGCAGGATCACAGACTGTTGTCACGATTCCATCCTTCTTTGCATATACCACGCCATCCTCAAGCTCGCTCTGCAGTTCCTTTAAATCAGCCTGTGCAATTCTCTTTTGTAAATCAACATCGGCAACACTTCTGGTCTGCTCCTTTATGGCATCATTAAGCTCATCTGCTGTGTATGTCTTTTCTTCTGCCGCGGTATCAGCTTCTGTCTGTGCGGTCTGTTCTGTGGCACTGGCTGTTTTGGTATCTGACGACTCACTTCCTGCTGTATCATCAGACGCATCTCCTGCTGTAGTTGTGCCTGCAAGGAAAAGCTTTATCTCATCGCTTTCATCATAGCCGCCAAGCCTATCTCCTCTTACGATAAGCTCCATATCAGGTGCATCCGCATCTCCTATTACAAACCGCGCTACCGCGCTCTTTTCTGAGAGTGTATTCAAAAGCTTCCCTGATACATATGAAGCTTCTGTACATGTAAATACATAAGGATCGTCCTCTGTACCGCTTCCTTTGACCTCTGACAAATCAGATATCACATCATGCTGTTCATCAGGCGCAGACGGCTGTGTGTCAGGCTGTGGCTCAGGTGTAACAGGAGTCTCGGGCTGCTTTTCAACCGGTTTAGTGTTCTTTAGCTTGTCAAGCTTCTGCTTTTCCGATGCAAGCTGGTTCTCAAGACTCTGTATCTCAAGCTGCTTCATCTCAACCGAGAGGGAAAGACTCGTCACATCATATGCAAGGAGCTTATCTCCGGCCTTTACCTGCTGATCCTTTGTGACATAAACCTCTGTCACCTTCTGTCCATCCTTTAAATTGATTGTCTGACATGCATCATCACACACCATTCCCCCACTGGTCATGGATGTGTAGTCGTTTGTCGTGCTGATCATTGAAACACTCATGACGGAAGCAAGCCCCTTTGAGTTCCTATAATAAACAACTCCTGTGATGCTTCCCGCTGCAACTGCAACTACAAGGACAGCTATTATAATGATCTTAATTCTCTTTTTCTTTTTCATTACCTGCCTCCTGTCCTTCCTCTGTTATCTCGCCGTCTATGATGTGGACGATGCGCTTTGCCTGCTCGGCTACCTTTCTGTCATGTGTAATCACGACAACCGTCACACCGGACTCATTAAGGCTCTCAAAGAGCTCAAGCACCTGCTTGCCTGACTTTGAATCAAGTGCTCCCGTAGGCTCATCCGCAAGCAGAAGCTTTGGATGATTGACCATAGCTCTCGCTATCGCCACTCTCTGCTTCTGTCCTCCTGAAAGCTGTGTTGGCTTGAAATCAGCCCTGTCTGAAAGCCCTACACGCTCTAATGCCTCCATACCCATCTGCCTTCTGTCCTTTTTGCTCACACCGGCATATATGAGTGGCAGGCATACATTGTCCAATGCACTCTCTCTCGGCATGAGCTGGAAATTCTGAAATACAAATCCAATTGTATCCCGTCTTACTCTCGTAAGCTCCTTTTCCTTAAGCTCACTGACAGGTCTGCCGTCAAGTATATATGTGCCCGATGTTGGCAGATCAAGACATCCCACTATATTCATGAGAGTGGTCTTGCCGGAACCCGACGGCCCCATGATTGCCCCGTGCTCTCCCTCATCAATCTGAAGTGAGACATCCTTTAAAACCGGCACCACGAGCTTATCCTGGTCATAGTTTTTGTAAATATGCTGGAGTTCTAGAATCATCTACTGTACCTCCGCGTCACCTGAACCGGTGGCATCTGCTGCACCTTCGTCCATTGTGCCATCATCAACAGGACCGCCCTCAGTGCCCTCAAGCATCTGGTCATCAAGAGCTTCTGTACCCATATCGTCATAGACTGAATCTTCACCGCCGCCATTTTCAACGTACTCTTCCCATGTCTGTGCCAGCTCACCCTCATATAGGTCATCAGATGCCCATACTATATAGTCATCCTTTGTAAGCCCTGACTTGATTTCATACATCATGAGATTCTCGTCATAGTCTCCAAGCTCAACCTTTGTCTTCTCAAGCTTATCCTTTTTATTAAGTGTCCATACATATGCATCATCGCCATCCTTTACGACATAGCTCTCATCAATCCAAATACCATCCTTCACCTCTGTCTGTCCGAAATCCGGCTCCACATATACATGCTGTCCTAAAAGCATGTCGCCTGTGCCTGTAAGCTGCACATAGAAGTTGTACTTTGATGCCTTCTGCTCGCTGCTTCCATCATCATACATGCCGGAATTGCTGTTATCAGTCTGAGGGTTCTCAGTGTCAACCTTGCTGATGGTACCCTGCCATGTCTTTGACTCATCAACTCTCGAGCGCACTATAACTGCCTGCCCCTCTGCGAGTCCACTGTTTAAAAAGCTCTGCTCATCAATTGTGCCCTTTACCCTGTAATCACCCGTGGCAACGATTGTCATAAATGCAGTATCTGCTGTGTCTGCACTCTGATTCTCATTGATTTTCTTTACAACACCAATCATTGTGCTGTTTACAGTGGCATTTTTGATGCTCTCATCATACTTTTCTATCTCTGCCTTCTTCGTGGCAATATCGTACTGAGTCTGCTTCTGCTGTGTCTGCGCCTGCTGAATCTGCAGTGTATAGTCAAGCTGCTGATCCTTTGGCGCTTCCTTCTTTTCCTTTGTGAGCTGCTCTATCTGTGCATCATAGCCGGAAAGCGTATTGTTTAAGCTCTCAAGCTCAAGCGTGGCGCTTTCCTTTTTCGCAGCAAGATCCTTTGTATCATAGGTAAAAAGAGGTGTGCCCACCTGTACCTCATCCCCCTCTGACACAAGAATATCCTTTACCGTTTTTTCACTGTCAGCCTTGATATCCATGGTATCGGCTGCTTCCACGACACCGCTGTACTTGTCAGTACTTCCCGCCTGGTACATGACATCAGCGACCTTGTTTGCATAGACTCCCGATGCCTTTGCTGCATTCTTTCCCTTTGTCATTGCAATGACAACAGCTGACACAATCACTGCTATGATAAGCACAGCTGCAATCACTGAAATGATTATCTTTTTCTTTTTACTCATTTCGACCTCTCTGTTTCTTATAATATATTGATTGATTATGAATTAATCATACCAAATATATATTGCATCTGTCTTTTAAGATTTTTTTAATATTTTACTAATAAAAAATGGAGGTTAGTATGGAAATAGCATTTAGTGAGAAAATTTCTCCACAGCTGTCCGCCGCCCTGTTGTCCACCCCTTATGAGCTTGGTAAAGAGGGAGGGCTTTCAAGCGGCTATCTGCCGGAGAGTGACAGCTGGGAAGTGATAGTAAAATATGTCGGTGACATCGAAAAAATAAAAGAAAAATATCCTTCTGTACTCATCACGAGGCTGCTCGGAAACTATGCGGTGCTCGTAATTGAGAAATCACTTGTAAATACCGTTGCCCTGTGCGATGAAATCATATATATGGAAAAGCCAAAGCAGTTTAACTACGATGTGTACGAGGGCTCGCAGGCCTCATGTATCACTCCCGTACACATCAATCCATATAATCTGACCGGAAAAGGTGTGCTCGTAGGCATTATCGACTCCGGAATTTACTATGCCCATCCGGCTTTTATACAGGATGGTGTAAGCAGAATCGCCTATCTGTGGGACCAGACTGTTTCCGATGACTCCTCACACAGTGATATCATCCCTTTCGGCACCTTATATGACCGCGATACGATCACCAAAGCCATAAATGCAGAAAACAGCTTAGAAATGCAGCGCATCTGCCCAAGCATCGACATATCCGGGCACGGCACTCATGTGGCAGGGATCGCTGCCGGAAACGGAAATGGTAATGAACAAAACACAAAATACCGCGGTGTTGCTTATGAAAGCACTCTTATAATCGTAAAACTCAAAACCTCAGGCGGCGCCAGCTTTCCCACAACCACGCAGATTATGCTGGCAGTGGACTTTTGCATAAGAAAATCAATCGATATGAACATGCCTATCTCCATAAACCTAAGCTTTGGCACAAGTAACGGCTCACACAGCGGCACCTCACTGCTTGAATCATACCTGGACTATATAGCAGG
>ENA-OPNJ01001010-OPNJ01001010.1-human-gut-metagenome-genome-assembly--contig:-NODE-1010-length-11789-cov-2.008522_pt1 | contig 11789 bp, 9 predicted proteins | sample MGYA00241535_ERZ501767 | MGnify/ENA primary metagenome ERZ501767 (study PRJEB25962, sample SAMEA2042564) | human gut metagenome | biome: human gut; feature: human-associated habitat; material: faeces...
TTCTACTGCTGGTTTTGCTTCTTTCTTTGGTACAAATAATGTGAGGATACCATGTTTGAATTCTGCTTTGATGTCGTCCTGATGTACTTCTTTACCTACATAGAAGCTACGACTGCAGGCACCTGAATAACGTTCTCTGCGGATATAACGTCCTGTCTCTTTTTCCTTCTCGTCTTTATCCAGGCCTTTCTCTGCACTGATGGTCAGATAACCATTTTCCAGTGTGGCCTGAACTTCATCTTTTGTGAATCCCGGAAGGTCAACCACTACCTCGTAGCCATTGTCCAGCTCGCGGATATCTGTTTTCATCACATGGCTGGCTTTGCGGCCATACAGTTTCTTTTCGGTATTCTTCATTTCTTTGTCATAATCATAGAACGGAAAATCGTTGAAAAAGTCGTCAAATAAATTCTCTCCAAAAATACTAGGCATTAACATAAGTCATCGCTCCTTCTTATTCTTTCTCATGGAACCTGATCCATGCTTTTTCTCCGGTTTGTCTTTTCACCGGATCTTTTTGTTTACCTGTTTCTTTGGAACGGAAAGGCTTCCGGATACCGGAGGTTTTCTTCTTTTCCTCTCTTTGTATCCCTCTTCCTTTGTTCTAGCTGTACTATAACACTTATTATTAGCACTGTCAAGAGGCGAGTGCTAATTATTTTGTGAAGATTTTGTGAACGCTACGCGCCATGCAAAATGGTGAAAAAAGACGCCCTGCTAGTTTACTTGCAAAGGCGTCTTTTTTTGCTATTTTATAGGGCGACAGCCCTACAGCGAGGGAATTCTTTCCCGAGCTGTGCATGGCGTAACATTCTCTTTCGCACTCGATTTTCTTGATTTGACCACATTTTTACGACAAATCTTTGGAAAAATATATTCGTCTGATTTTCTTACCACTCCTCATCTCTTTTATTATTAGATTCCAGGCATACTTGCTAATTTCTTCTATTCAGCCTTCCCCTCTGGGAAAATAATTTTAAACACAAAGAAAAAAATCACCATGGAAACTCCACCTGTAATAATTGTCACAAGCATGTTATAGACTGCCGGGGCCACATATGCAGATGCAACTGGCATCCACAGATTATTAAATCCATTACAAATCAGTGAAATTACCACCCATGCAACAAAATACCAAATTGCCTGATATGCAGGATTTCCATGGCTTTTAAAAGTAATATTTCTCTGACGTGGAAAATTGATACACTGTGCAAGAAATGACCCCAATTCATAACTGATAAAATAGCCAAGTCCACCACCGATCAGTATATTTCCCGTTGCATCACGCAATACATTATACCCCAGCAAACTCCATGTAAATTTTACTCCAAACAGATTCATGGAAACCTTTGGCCACATAAACTCTGTACCAGCCAGTCCAATTCCCAAAATCCCTGGTAAAAATGTAAATACAAGATACTGGAATACTGTCACGCCCATACTGAATATAACAAAATAGAATATCTGATAAATCCATTTTGCAATAGCAGAATGTTTCTCTTCAAAACATTTCCATATATTTTTTATATGATTCATCTGCACTTCCCTTCGGCTCCTTTTAATAATTTTTCATATTTCTTATTATTTCTTCTGTTTCTGAAATATCCGCCAACTACTTTTTTTACTCCACGCATAAAGTGTCCATTCACAGCATCGACAATTCCATATACCATTTCCATACTGACTGCCCCGCCGGTCATTTTGGCAATACCTCTAAATGGCATGTTGTAAATAAAAAGAATATTCAGATCCGGCTTTCCCTGTGCCTCACTCTTCTTTTTCATTTTTGTGAGACATCTATATATCAGTCTTGCAAGTCTGCTTTTTGCATAATACATCCGGCAGATTGCATCATTGATTTCCAGATTTCCACTCCATCTTCCATTCGGTATCTCATGACCAAGAAGTTCACGAAATTCCTCATCTGATATTTTCTGCACGATTCCTGTATAATAGTAAGGCATTTTTGCCGGATTATACGGATACCCTTTACTATTTCCTGTTCTCTCAGTCATACCTGTTAAACGAATATCTGCAACACTGGCTCCTACCATAATCTGATAAGTTCCTGTTTCTATTTCCCACTGTCCCGTTTTTATATTCCAATAACGGAATGTCTTATCATCAAAGGGAATCCTGATCTGTCTGCTTTCTCCTGCCTTTAGATAAACTTTTGCAAAACCTTTTAGTTCTTTTTCCGGTCGGAACACGATTGCATTAGGAAGTCCTACATACATCTGAACAACCTCAGCTCCGTCTCTGTCACCTGTATTGGTAACTGAAACTTTGATTCCATCCTCTTCTATGATAAGATCAGAATATGTAAATTCCGTATAGGAAAGTCCAAAACCAAATGGAAACTGCACCCGTACTTTTGAAGTATCATAATAGCGATATCCTACATAAACACTCTCGCGGTATTCCGATGTTTTCTCATTACTCGGATAATATCGGAATGCCGGTGTCTGTTCATAAGATATGGGATATGTTTCTGCCAGTCTTCCTGACGGATTCACTTTTCCGGTCAGAATATCCATCGTTGCAGAAGCGCCTGCCTGTCCATTCAGATAGCCATGCAAAATCGCTTTGCAGCAGGTGTGCCATGGCATTTCTATCGCAGATCCTGCACTCAGTATTCCAATAATATTTTCATTCACTTCACTGATATCCTGCAGAAGATCGATCTGGTCCTGCGGAATACGCATATGGGTTCTGTCCAGTCCTTCTGATTCACTGATCTCATCAAGACCAAAGCAGAAAATCACAATATCTGCGTTCATGGCCAAATTTAATGCAAACTTTCTATCATTCTCATCTACATCTCCATTTCTCTGATAGCCTCTTGTCATCCCCAGAATATTCAGATCATATTGTTGCAAAATCGATGACATATCTTCTACTTTTGTTGGATTGACCATAGAAGATCCTGCCCCCTGATATCTGGGTGAAAAAGCAAAATCTCCAATAACAGCGATGGATTTTTTGGTATCCAGCGGAAGAATCTGTTTTTCATTTTTCAGAAGAATCATGCTTTCTGCTGCTGCTTTCCTTGCCAGTTGATGATGTGCGTTTCTGTCAAAGTTTTTATCTGAAAGCTTCTTCCCTGATGTCAGTTCCATCACTGCGTCCACCAGTTCTCCAACTCTTTCATCCAAATCCGCTTCCTTCAGCTTTCCATTTCGGACAGCTTCAATCACTTCTCTTGCAGAATCGTACCCACAGGACGGCATCTCCAGATTTGAGCCGGCAGCAACACCTTTCACATGGTCATTGCTTCCGCCCCAGTCTGTTACTACAATTCCATCAAATCCCCAGTCTTTGCGCAGGATATCTGTCAAAAGATGTTTGTCCTCATTAGCATAAATCCCATTAATCTGGTTATAACTGCTCATGATTGCTTTTGCGTGTCCTTCTTTAACAGCTATCTCAAAACCGGTCAGATAGATTTCTCTTAATGTCCGTTCGTCAACAACTGCGTCCATTGCCATTCTCCGAAGTTCCTGACTGTTAACCGCCAGATGCTTCGGGCAGGCATAAACGCCTTTACTTTGTATTCCGCGAATATATGACGCTGCCATCTTCCCGGAAAGATATGGATCTTCTGAAAAATATTCAAAATTTCTTCCACATAATGGGCTTCTTTTAATATTTAATCCCGGACCAAGCAGGATATTTACATCCATACTTGCTGCTTCCTCTCCAAGAGCCTGTCCAATCTCTTCCCCCAGATCCTGATCCCAGCTGTTTGCTATCGTCGCTGCTGTGGGAAAACAGGTTGCATTCAAGGATGCATTCAGTCCCAGATGATCTCCTGCTCCCGCCTGTTTTCTGATTCCATGCGGTCCATCTGAAAGAAAGATGGACGGGATGGAAAGCCTGTCAATTTCTCTGGTCTGCCAGACAGTTTTTCCACTGAGTACCGCTGCTTTTTCTTCTATTGTCATCTTTTCAACCAATTTTTGCTGCTTCATAACTGTTTTCCATCCCTCTTTCATCCTTATTCAGCATTCTTTCTTTTCTTATATCCTCTGATTACCAATACTTCCATTCCTGCTATGAAAAGTGCTATTACTACGTCGATACCAATTCCTGCTTTCTTCCAGTTTTCCATACCTGTTTCTTTGTGTTTTCCATCATAAGCCCAGCTGCTTACAACTGTATACATGACATTTTTGCAGGCATTTCTCATCTGAAATACAGATGTTGGATGCTCCGGATTGGCTACATTGTTCTCTTCTCCGTTGAATGTAGACAGCATTGCATCTTCATGAATTCATCACTATCTATTACTCAACAACAATTAACACACTTTTTCTCTTCTTATATTTCTTCACCAGAACTACTTCCAGAAGAATCAGGATAACAGCTACTGCCACGTCCACACCAACCATGATTTTCATCCACAATGCCAGTGTTAAAGATGTTTCACCAGCATATGCATTACTGTTCACAACAGTATACATAATGTTCTTGCAGGCAGTTCTCATATACTGAACTGTGGATGGGTCAGATGTATCTGTAACAAAGTTTGTTCCTACATCAAATGTAGACAAACAGCAGGAACCGCCAGTTGCGATTACCTGATCTGCATTCATGTTAAATGCACCAGCAAAATAGTCGGTTTCTACAAAGCCTTTGAATCCCCATTCATCACGGAGAAGCGTTGTCTGCAGTTCGTAATTTCCGCCATTTCCAATGTAGTTAAAGGAAGACATTGTAGCTGTAATATTGCTGTTTTTTACACAGATTTCGAATGGTTTCAAATACAGTTCACGCATTGCCTGTTCATTTGACCAAGTGCAGATCATAATCCAACGGTTTGTCTCCTGCTCGTTCATTGCAAAATGTTTCATATATGCATAAACACCATTCTCAGCAGCACCATTTACAACCTGTGCAGACATAGTTCCTGCAATGATTGGGTCCTCTGACGGGTACTCATATGTACGCCCACCAAATGCACTTCTATGAAGGTTCATAGATGGTGCATACCATCCAGAGCAACCAAGTTCTGTAGCCATTTTTCCCATATCATATCCGTATGTATGAGCTAAATCCTTATTCCATGTGCAGGCGATCATAACATTTGACGGGAATCCTACAGAACCTGCACCTGTAAAGTTATTGCTCACAGCGGATGGTCCATCGCAGTCAACAGTAGCAACTTTTTCAACGCTTTTTGCTTCTGCAGTCTGGAATCCGGCATGGGCGATCATATTCTGCATCTCATCAATTGTAAGCTGATCCAGAAGTGTTTCCCAACGCTCATCATCATAATCTGCACCGCGAAGCTCCGTCAGTTTCATTCCATTATCCGCACCAGTCACAGGCATTTCGGCATCTGGAATTTCCGGCATTTCATAGTTGGAAGTCACAATAAATCCCTCTTTTAAATCCTCCGGCATAGACGTGCTCGCAGGTGCAGCTGTTGTTTCATCATAATTCTTGAAGCCATCTTTACGTGATAAATAGGTAAGATGTCCGTCTGCATAACCGAATTGATTTACAGCAGCAGTCAAGTCTGTCGAACGTGGATTTGCCTCATCATAAACAATATCTTCATCTACTGTATAAGTAACAGAATCGATCACATTATGAGAATCGCTGTTGATACTGATCTCATAATCTCCTGCTTCCAGCACGTAGCATCCATTTTCCAGGTAATCATAAGAAGCCATGTCCTCAGCTGTAAAAGAAATTGTTACCGTCTGTGATTCACCTGGTTTCAATTCATTTGTTTTCTCATATCCAATAAGATTTGCCGTTGATTTCTCAATTCCTCCATTGGTATATGGCGGGTTATAATAAACTTCCACAACATCTTTTCCAGCTATGTCCCCAGTAAGTAATAATATAGGTAAAAACTGACCGCAGGATATACGCACAGAACACAACGACCATTACCGTCCAGAATGTCCTCCACGCATTATCCGGCAGCAGCTTGTACATACACCACCTAGAAATAAACGGAAATGCCAGATCTATTACTGCTATTGCCAGAGCACATACCATATCCAGCAAAAACAGCTTCCTGTGTGGTCTAAAATATGACAGGAATATCTGCATCTCACTTTTGTTTTTAAAATCTTTCTGGTTCATTTCTTATTGCTCCTGATTCTTATTTATTCTCTTATTTTAGAATAAATTCAAGTCGAACGCACGTAAAGATTTGGTACGTGATTCTGGTCAGCATAAGCTATTGAAATGTTTTAAATTTGGTGTTACAATTTGTCACATTAATAGCCACTATCGGAAATGTTCTCAAAATCAAGCCTATTCTCAGAAGAAACAAAGATGGCTATATTGTAACTTATAAAAATGTCCGTGGAAGTAAAGCAGCCCTGAATACTCTGATCAATCTGGTTTGTGATAATATTATAAAACCTGAAGAACAGATCATCGATATTGCACATGCCGACGCTTACGAAGATTCTCTTTATATCATGGATAAAATAAGAGAAAAAATCAACATACGTGATTTTATCAACACATCTTACGACTTCTGCACCGGAAGTCATGTCGGTCCTGATACAATTGCCCTTTTCTTTATCGGCAAAGACAGAGAACTGGTCCAGTCATAATTCTTCACACAAAAAGGCCGGGATCCTTTCGGATCCCGGCTATATATGGGGAGAATAAGCAATGGAAGTTAACCTTCAATTGCGATATAACCATCTTTTTCTTCAACGACTTTCGGTGCTTTCTTCGGAACAGAAAGTTTCAGAATGTCATCTTCACATTTCACATGTTTTCTGAATTTCATCCCTCGTCGGCATTACACGCAATGCTCCTTTTCTTGTTGTGATCACAGATGCTGCTGCATTTGCAAAAGTCAACATTTCCTTTAGTTTATTTTCATCTAAACCTTCCATTCCGTGTTCACAAATATAATGTAATACACAACCACAGAATGTATCTCCTGCTCCTGTTGTCTCAATTGTATTTTTCTGAAGGAACGGTTTTACTTCTACCATCGTTCCGTTATAGTATGCACGACTTCCTTCTTTCCCCATAGATACAAGAATCAACTGAATCTGATATCTTTCTCTGATCCAGTTTACCCCGGCAGTATAATCTTCTTCACCTGTCAGCCACTGAATCTCATTATCTGAAATTTTCAGAATATGACAGTGTGCTAATCCATATAATACCTGTTCCTTTGCCTCATCCAAAGAATTCCAAAGAGGTGGACGTAAGTTCGGATCAAAAGAAATAACTGCACCAGACTCTTCTGCAATACGGATTGCTTCTTTTGTTGCTTCACGTACTCCTTCATGTGTCATAGACAATGTTCCGAAATGGAAGATTTTTGTTTCTTTAATAAGTTCTGCCTGAACTTCCGTTTTATTCAACATCATGTCTGCTCCCGGATTTCGATAAAATGAGAAATCTCTGTCTCCATCCGGATAAGTATGCACCATTGCCAGTGTTGTATGGATTTCCTTGTCTGTACATAATCCTTTTGCATCAATCCCTACTTCTGTTATCACATCTCTCAGCTGTTCTCCGAAAAAGTCTTCACCTACTTTTCCGATGAATGCCGTCTTATGTCCTAGTTTCGTCAGCATTGCAAGTACATTGCAGGGTGCGCCTCCTGGATTTGCCTCAAAAAGTGGGTTTCCCTGATTACTTTTTCCATTTTCTGTAAAATCAATTAACAATTCTCCAAGTGCCACTACATCATATTTTTTCATCATATTCTCCATTCTGCCGCAAAAAACGACATTTCTTCTATCATTGATACTATGCTCCTATATGCAAAAGGGATTCCCGTTTCAGGAATCCCCTATCATTATCCATGCATCTTCAATTTCAATATAATTTTTGTCCTAAACCAGATTGTATTTCACTATATCGATTTTAGCTGCACCTTCAGCAAAGAATGAAATTCCTTTTGCCTCTTGTTCTGTAAATATAACAGCAGACATAACCTGCTTACCGTCATTAATAAATATTTCAGCACTGAATCTATCCAAGATCACACGAAGCTTTAATTCATTGGCATCGCCATTTACCAGACACCTTCTCTGATGAACTAATGCTCGTTCGGTTCCTGAAAATTTTCTGTCAATTTTCAGGACAGACTCATCCGGGCGGAAACTTAATTCTGTATAAAACTTCTCATTTTGTGCAAAACGTAATACAAATTTCTTATACACATTTTCTTTATCTTCCGGACGTATCACAAGTTCCATATCTATAGTTCGTCCTTCGATTTTGTCTAATGTGATCGCATCATTATCTATTACTACATCGTTGTACTCAACTCTGTCTTTACGCATTGCATCGAGTTCTTTGATCGGAGTCTGATAAAGTCTTCCGTTTTTGACAGACACTTCTCTCGGCAGACTCATTTGCGCAAACCATTTTGAGTCATTACAACGATGAGCAGTCGTATCCCAGTTCTGCATCCAGGCAATCATAATTCTACGGCCATCCGGTGCAAGCAAAGTCTGCATTGCATAATAATCCATTCCATAATCGACGCTTTGTACTGTCTCTTCTTTTAAGGTATGTGTCTCCGGATCCATCTCTCCGATGATACATAAGGTCCCATTTCCATTATGGAACTCCAGTCCTTCCGGCAACATGTCCTGTGGACTTGTCAGAAGAACATGTTTTCCATCTAATTCGAAAAAGTCCGGACACTCCCACATCTTTCCATAACGTTTTTTATTTTCTGCCAGTACACTGACAAATTCCCATTCAAATCCATCTGCACTTTTATAAAGAAGAATCTGTCCACTTCCATCTGCCGGACGGCTTCCGATCACACAATAGAAGTACCCATCTTTTTCTTTCCAGATCTTTGGATCCCGGAAATCCACTTTACTTGCACCTTCCGGCAAGTCTTTAGCTGTCAGAACCGGATTCTTTTCATATTTCTTATAATTTTTTCCATCTCCAACAGCCACTGCCTGTGTCTGAATATCCCTTGCCGTTCCATCTTCAAGCGTCTCCTGATCTACAGCAGTATAAATCAGCAGCTGTCTGCCGTCGTCCAGTTCTATTGCACTTCCTGAAAAACATCCTATCTTATCATAATCTTCATCCGGTGCCAGAGCTGCCGGAAGATATTCCCAGTGAAGCAGATCTTTACTTACCACATGGCCCCAGTGCATACTGTTCCAATGTGTATCATATGGATTATACTGGTAAAACAAATGATACTCTCCCTGATAGCAGGAAAAACCATTTGGATCATTCATCCATCCAACATATGGACTCACATGAAAAGCCGGTCGATCCTCTGCTTTTATCTGCAGCCCCTGTTCAGCTTCATATTTTCTAGCCTTTTCTAACATCTCACTCATGAAAATTCTCCTGTTGTTTGTATCGTTATTTTTCTTCACTCAACGACTTCTGATACTCATCAAAGTATTTCTGTTTAATTGAAATATAATCAGAAAGTCCATACTGTTCCATTTTCTTCAGATAAAAATCCCACTCTTTTTCAATTCCGCCATTCAGGATCCAGTCTGCTTTCTTCTGTTCTGCATATTTTTTGATATCTGTATCATACTGAGATACTTTATTGGTATCATCAATGCTCATGAATACGTTTGGATAAACATATTTACTGTTCATATCCTGTAAATAAGTTTCATGCATATTGTCCAGACGCCATTTTGCATCCTCTGGCTGTGTTACATAGACGTCATAATATTCATTCAGAACTGCAAGAGGACCATTTACAGATTGTGCTTCACGTACTTCTACCGGAGACTGATCCCCCAGATCCATGTGTTTCAGCATTTCTCCACCATCTTTATTGGTAGACAGTTCAAAAATGTTAAAGGAATCCTTCTCTCCATAAGTTCCCCAGTTATTCTGCGGTGACTGAAGTGGTGCATACATCTGATCGATCCATGCAGCAGCAAGTGCTGTGTTACGGCAGCTGGATGTAAGAACACATCTTCCACGATCATATCCACTTGTTTCACTGTTATTCTGTCTTGTAATGTTCCGCATACCATCTGGTCCTGTCAGAGCCGGCAGCATAACATAATCTTCATTATTATCAATATTGGCGATATCCCATGTAAAGCAGAGACCATAGCGGTGATTCTTTCCTTTGGCGACATAAGTAGACCACTCTTGTGTAAATGCTTCCGGGTCGACCAGATCCTCTGTTACAAGTTTATGTAACCACTCAATTCCTTCTTTGTATCCTTCCTGAACGGTTGTATAAATAACTTTTCCTTCGTCCGTTACAGCGAAATGATCTCCTGTATCTCCATAGCCTTCTCCAAATCCATTGAGCAGAATTGCCGGATCCTGGTCACCATTATTGATGATAAATGACATTGGAATCACAGCACCTTCAATCGAAAATTCTTTTTCAAGCTCATCTGCATGATCACGGAATTGAATCAATACCTGTTCCAGTTCATCTGTTGTTGTCGGAATCTCGAGTCCTAGATAATCCAACCATTTTTTATTAATATACGGAATATCTCCGATTGCCTGAATGGCTTCTTTCCCAGAACCAAGCTGTTCAATCCATGGGAAGGAATAAATATGTCCATCTGGTGCGGTGCACATTGTCCTGTATTCTGGATATTTTTCAAACACTGCCTGTAAATTCGGCATATATTTATCTATCAGATTTTCCAGCGGAATGATAATCCCCTGTTTTGCATAACGCAACAGATCATAATCACTCATTCCGGCATTGAATAATCCATCTGGCAAATTTCCAAATTGTGCAAGCGCCAGATTCTTCTTATCAGAGAACTGATCCGATACAAAACAAGTCCAGTCAATATGAACATTGGTCTGCTCTTCCATTCGCTGAAAAATTACTCGTTCATTCGGATCCTGTGTTGATGTAGCCGGTGCACTTGTAATAAAGGAAAGCTCTGCAGTTTCCTTTAATGGAAACTGCACCTCCGATACAGGTGTACCCGGATCAATTTCAGCCTCAAGCTGCTGCTTTTTTCCACATCCTGCAACTCCCACCATCATCGTCAGGGACAGTACAATTGCAAGCAATGCATTTACTTTTCTTTTCTTCATATCTGTATCGTTCCTTTCTTATTAGCCTTTTACCGATCCGACCATAATTCCTTCATCAAAGTATTTCTGGAAGAATGGGTACATTACTAACAGTGGTAAACTTGATACTACGATCGTTGCATATTTCAGCTGTTCTGCTACTTTTGCCATTTCTGCTGTACTCTGAATATCAGCGATCATTCCAGGCTGTGGTGTATTCTGTACCAGGATGGAACGGAGTACCAGCTGTAATGGCTGAAGATTTGCATCATTCAGATAAATCATTGCATCGAAATAACTGTTCCACATTCCAACAAAAGACCAGAGTGCCAGTACTGCGATGATTGGCTTACATACCGGAAGCATGATTTTAAAGAAATGCTGGATCTCATTTGCACCGTCAATCGCAGATGCTTCTCTTAATTCTGTCGGGATTGACTGATAATAAGTTCTGGCAAGAATCATATTCCATACATTAAATGCTCCTGGAATCAGGATTGCCCACACTGTATTAACCATGTGCAGCTGATTGATCAGGATAAATGTAGGAATCATTCCACCACCAAAGAACATTGTGATCAGGAAAATAACATTGAAAAAGTCTCTTCCTACAAATTCCTTCTTTGACAGTGGATACGCAGCCAGTAATGTCACAAAAACAGAAATTACTGCAAATGCAAGTGAATACAGGAAGGAATTCAAAAATCCACGCCAGATCATTTCGTTCTCTAATACTCTTCGATATGCGTCTAATGTCCAGTCCTTGGTGTTAAAACTCAATCCCTGGCTAT
>ENA-OPNJ01001011-OPNJ01001011.1-human-gut-metagenome-genome-assembly--contig:-NODE-1011-length-11783-cov-2.659106_pt1 | contig 11783 bp, 9 predicted proteins | sample MGYA00241535_ERZ501767 | MGnify/ENA primary metagenome ERZ501767 (study PRJEB25962, sample SAMEA2042564) | human gut metagenome | biome: human gut; feature: human-associated habitat; material: faeces...
GCCTCGGCGGCCTCCGGGGAAATATTCTCCGCAGGGCCAGTATTCAGTTTTTCATCGGCCATTTACGATCCTCCTTTTCGTTAAAGTTGCACAAATTTGAACGCTAAAATTTTGTAGTTATTTTTGCGCCTCCTTTCCGTCTATCCACGCAAAAAAGCCGCCCGTTTCTCATGCCGGACGGCTTTTTGCGTAATGTGATAGATCAAATATTATTTTTTCTGGTTTGCAGGCTCCGAAAAGCCTTGTATTTACAGTGTTCCTAATAGGAAGTAATCATATAATTGTGAAAATCAAAAATTTAATTATAGAGTATGTGCCATGATAATCGCGGAAAATAAAATTTTAGCGATGCACGATGAACGTTCACCCTATTTTTATCTTCCGGGTGGAAGAGTTAAGATGGGTGAAACTGCTGAGCAAGCAGTGGTTCGGGAAGTTCAGGAAGAACTTGGTGTAACTCCAAAGATTACACGTCCATTATGGCTCAATCAGGCTTTTTTTACCGAAGATGTGGATAATCTACATTATCATGAACTGTGTATTTATTTTCTGGTGGATATTTCAGAGACAACTCTACTGGAAAGAGGAAACGTCTTTACTCTGACAGAAGGAAAGCATATCCATACTTTTGAATGGCTGGAGTTTGATAGATTGAAAGATGAATATTTTTATCCGCTTTTCCTGAAAAAAGCGATTTACGATCTTCCCGATGAATTCACCCTTCGCACGGAATTAGAGTAACAAATTCGCGTTTATCAAGGTGAACATTTAAGTATTAAAAACGGGAGTGAAACAAATGATGACCATTGCACAGATCATGGAAAAGATGATCGCCTTTTCCGAAGGGAATATCCATGACATCACGCACCTGAGCTGTGTGTGGACCTATGCCAAAATCATTGGTGAGCTGGAGGGGCTGGACGCAGACACGCAGTTTATTCTGGAGGTGGCGGCCATCACCCACGATATCGCCTGCCCGCTCTGCCGCAAAAAGTACGGCAACACCAATGGTAAATATCAGGAGCAGGAGGGTGCCCCGCTGGTGCGGGAGTTCTTGGCGGATACCGGCATGACGGCAGAACAGATCGACCGGGTGGCCTATCTGGTAGGGCACCACCATAGTCCGGCGCAGATCGACGGCATTGACTATCAGATTCTGATTGAGGCAGATTATATCGTCAATGCGTCCGAAAGCGGGTACGACCAGCAGGCAATCCGAACCTTTATGGAACATACGATGAAAACGGCAGCAGGTATCCGGCTGACGAAAACAGTGTTTGGAGTGTAAAAATGATTCAGAAGCATTGCTTTGAATGCGGTACGGCATTGATTGAAAAAGAACTGGAAGAAGAGGGCATTGTGCCTTATTGCCCGAAATGCCAGCAATACCGGTTCCCGATGTACAATGTGGCAGTCAGCATGATTGTTGTGGATGAGGAAACCGGGAAAATTCTGCTCATCCAGCAGTACGGCAAGCCCTCTTATATTCTGGTGGCTGGATATGTGAACCGCGGTGAGGCAGAAGAACACGCCGTGGTGCGGGAAGTCCGGGAAGAAACCGGGTTGGAAGTAGAACACCTCCGGTTCAACCGTACTAAGTTTTTTGAGCCGTCCAACACGCTGATGTGCAACTTTACGGCTTTCGTCAGAACCGCAAAGGCGCTGCATATCAACCACGAAGTGGACCGCTGCAAGTGGTTCACCCCACAGGAAGCCAGAGAAAACATCCGTCCCAACAGCCTTGCAGCGGAATTTTTGAATGCGTATCTGGACGAAGTGGGGAATAAGCCGATGGAGATGTGATTCGTGACGGAACCACGGGAATTTTGACGGAGAGTATGGAAAAAAGTTGGTTCGGCCTGTTTCGGTTGACTTTTTTATAAAGAATCGGTATATTGATACTATATAGTATCAATAAGTATCAACTGCGAGGTGGACAGAATGGATGGGGCACAGTTTGCCAAAATGCTTTCAGATAAGCATTTGTTTGAACTCAATCGGATGGAATACAAGTACTCGACTGTCAGCGTCAAAGAATTTGCCGAATTGCTGCGGCAAAACTTTGCGCAGCCTCTGCCGTTGACTGATTTTTCTGGAAATAAGCTGTTTTACCTGCCGAACCTCGCGCAAATTTCAACAAATGGTATGAAGCAGTTGCTCTCTGTCCCTGTCAGTGGACAAAACTTCGGTTTGTCGGCGATGACCGAGGAAATTTATGCTACTTTTCAAATTGAAAGTATCCGCTCGACCCGCAGCGGTATCCGTTATATCCTCGATGGTTATGCCTCTCGTGATGAACAAGAAGCCCGCATCTATGGTATGAAGCGCGGACTGGAGTTTATCGCGAATCGTCAGAATACGATTACCGAGGAGAATCTGCATCACCTATATCAGATCAGCACAGGGGATTATCTCCCGGATGAAGATCGATTACTGCCAAACCACTTTTATCGGCATGGCGAGGTTTTTATTGTGGGCGGTGAAGAACCCAGACCGGGACTTCCGGCAGAGCGGCTTCCCGGTGCTATGAAATGTCTTGTCGATTTTGCGAATGCCAATGACGGCATCAATGAGCTGCATAAGGCTGCCATTCTGCACTTTGACTTTGCGTACTGCCACCCCTATTTTGACGGGAATGGACGCACTGCACGGCTATTCCACCTCTGGTATCTTGTTCAGCAGGGCTATCCTGCGGCACTGTTCACGCCGTTTTCCCGATACATCGCTGAAAACAAGGACGCATATTACAAAGCCTACGAACGCGTGGAGAGAAATGCTCTGATTTCCGGCTATACGGATGTGATTCCCTTTCTGTTCTACTTCTGCAATGAGGTCTATAACCGCCTGCAGGTGGATGCAGTCCCGCCGAAAACTGATCTTGAGGTATATCAAACTGCTCTTGCGGAAGGAAAAATCACAGAAAAAGAACGGCTGCTCTGGGAGTATGTTCTGTCTGCTTATGGTGCAGAGGAGTTTACCACAAAGCAGCTGGAAAAGGATTTCCGAAACGCTGCGTATGCAACCATTCGGACGTTTGTGATGAAATTCCATGAGATGGGGCTGCTTACTGCAAGAAAAGCAGGAAACAGGGTGTTCTATCGTGTCGGTGGGACTTCTGACGGTCGGCCATTAAGAGCAAAATGCAGCTTATCCGATTTGTTGAGATAATTCGCTATCCGATGAAGTATTAGAAGTAAAATAGAGAAAAAGTCCTACAAGGCTCAAATTGGACCACAAGACCGACCGAAAACCTTGTAAGGCTTGTTTTTTGAGCTTTTTCAAATTTATATGTGAAAAAAGTTGTCTAGGACTTGACATCGTGCAGAGTTCATGGCCACCATACAAGAAAGTGACCGCCCAGTGAAAGTGTGTTCACAGAAAGATAAGAGGCATCCGACTCAGAATCGGGTGCCTCATTTTGTCATGCAAAGTTTTCCTGAATGATCTTTCCCCAAGGCAGCATCTGGTCGAGACGCTCCTCCAAGCCTTCCAGCTCACCTTTCTGCCCCACATTGCCGCACACGGCAATGACTTCGCAGTTGTTATAGTGCTCTTTCAGCCACGGGATAATAATAGAAGTATCCAGACCGCCGGAATATGCCAGCACGACCTTTTTGACCTCGGACATAGGAACTGCCTCCGTTCAAACAAACTTATATACTTTTCGATTTCCCTCGTGCAATTTCATGATTGCAGCGTCCATTATACGGGCACTTGGAAAATGTGCAAAAAGTGTTCTGCATATAGCAGCAATATGAAAGCAGTATTTCACAGCGGGGCATTATGAATCTATAATAGGTAGCTGGAAATAAACAGAAAGAGGGTCTTTTTGATGGCAACGATATTTCCAAGAGAAGAAAAGGCAGAGGCACTGTTCGGGGAAATCCTAAAAAATCCAGAAGCCTGCCGCCGCCTGATGGATACCTTTAACGACTCGCTGGACATGGCAGACGTACTGGATGCGCCGACCGTGAGTGCACAGCAGTTTGCCGCAGCGCTGTTCAATGCCTACGAGAACAAGGATCTGTCTGCCTTTCTGATGGCGATCTGCCAGCACAGTATGTTTGACCTGCTACGGAACGCTGCCCTGATCCCGTTCAAATTCAACGCCGATGGTCAGCCGAACCCGGTGATCCTGACGGATGATGCCGGCGTTCTTTTGCCGAACAACAAATTTGCCGTGAGCAGCAAAGTATACGACCGGTTTATCCAAGTGTTCCAGAAGCAGGAAAAGGTAAAAATGTACCTTGCCAGCGGCTACTGCAAGTATCACGGCTACGACGAAGGCTCGATGGATGTGGTGGAATACCACTACAACCAGCATTTGGGGCTGCTGCTGATCTACGAACTGCCGGACACCGTGAAGCAAAAGGTAACGGAAGCGGAGGCCTACTCCACCGTCTGGGATATCCAGATGAAGCTGCAGCACGCACTGCCCCGTTCCGTGGTCTACTATGGACAGGATACGCTCAAGGACGGCGGAACCCGCTATGATGAACTTGGCGTTTTTCTGCCGCTGGAACACTTTGCCGACCGGCTGGAACGCCATGTGGAAACTGCTACCAAGATCGTTTACGGCGAGTAAACGCCCTGTAAACGAACTCCCTTTATAAAGTGCATCACAGCAAAACAAAACGCAGCGAACCGTTAAAAGATTCGCTGCGTTTTGCCTTATATGAGAGAATGGAAATGCTGCACATCAGGTGCAATAACGGAAAGTCTTGTCAGTGACAATACGGGCGAAGATCAGCCCTAACGGCAGTGCCACGATGATGAGAATGGCATCTGCAAACCATGTGGCGGAGTCCATCAGAGACAGGATGCCCAAATTATAGATGGCACGGTAGAAATACAGTCCCGGTACCATGATAACGATGGACGGCACGGTGACGGAGATGCGGGGATAACCGGCGGCGCTCTTCAGGCAGGAGGCCAGCAATCCGGACAGCAGTGCGCCCAGAAACGCTGCAATAGCGGGCGGAAAGCCCGCAAGGCTCACCAGCTCCAGCCGGAACGTGTTCGTTACCGCACCGATAAGGGCGGCGCAGACTGCTAGGTTTCGGGGACTGTTGAACATGAGCGAAAAGCCGAACACACCGCCAAAACTTGCCAGCAGCCGGAACACGATCTCTTCCGGGAGTGTCAGGCTCAGGGCAGGGAACTGCACCGGCTGCAAATGCAGCAGCAGTGCCATGATCCAAGCCGTCATGGTTGCCACCAGAATGATGAGGACGGCGTAGGCCAGACGTTCCAGCCCAGAGCGCATATCCAGCTTGGCAAGATCGATGCCGCTGGTAATGAACGGAAAGCCCGGAATGATGAAGAGCATGGAGCAGATATACCCCGCCTCGTGCTGCGCCGATACGGCAAACAGAACTTCTGCCAGCTTCAGCAGGATGGCATACACGAGGCTTGCTGAACAGACCGACGCCGTAATGCCCAGAAACAGGGTGAAATGGTGTTTTGTCAGCTTGCACCGTACAAAGTTGCCGATGCCTGCACCGCAGAAGGCACACAGCATTTCCACAATGCCGCCGCCCAGCAGAAAGGTGAAGCAGCCGCAGGCCAGTGCAGCTGCAAAGCCCAGTGCGATGGGCGAATACAAGCCGTGGATGCGCTCGATCTCATCGAGGTGGCTGTGCAGTTCTTCGCCGGTCATAAATTTTCCTTCCCGGTCGAAGTCGTTGACGAAATGCTCCAGTCGGTTCAGTCGGGAGGTATTCACACCCGTATTTGTCAGACAGAGTGACTGGGTATAACACTGGTCACCGTCAAAGCAGGTGAACTCAATGGACAACAGGCCGATGTCCGCTGTTGTTGTGACTCCCAGCTCCCGCGAAAGGGTGTTCATGGAGCTTCGGACACGCCATGCGCCGGTGCCGCATTCCAGCAGCATCAGCCCGGTGCGTCCAATGACGGAGGCTTTTTCCACAAGCCCCGCCTCGGTAATGGGAACGCCCTTGCTGGCCGACGCATAGTCGTGCCAGTAGACTTCCATGTGATTTTTGATGATCTCACTTTGCCGTTGTCCCATACCGGAAAGCCTCCTTTGTGATATGGGAATGTTGCAGCCGTTTCAAGACTGCGGTGCTATTATAAGGGAAATTGCAGGGCGGGTAAAACGTATCTTGGATATGCCGGCAATGTTCGTTTGGTATTTCAAAGAAGAAAAGTGGTTCCTTGTTTTTCTTGTAAGAGCACGGGGCTGATGGTATCATAGAGGCAATGTAATCTTCAATGGTGGAAACCAACTGTTCCCGGCTGGTGAATGTCTGTCCGTAATAGCATTCACGTTTCAAGATTCCCCAGAAGCCCTCCATCGGGCCATTGTCAATACAGCGGCCAACACGGGACATACTTTGCGTCATTCCGGCATCCAACAGCTTCTTGTGGAAGGTTCTGCTGGTGTATAGCAGCTTTACGGAGCAACGCACCTGTTACCCGTATAGTTTCCCCACGATCTTTCCGCGTGCTGCGGCGGGCAGGAGCTTGCACAAAAGGCTCAGGAATTTATACTGTGCGCCGGCAACATAAACGACTGCCGGGTTCTTTTTCTCCACAATACCGGCGATGTACCGTCCAATGCGTGCCGGGTCCATGCCGTTTTGTTCGTCATGCTCCATCTGACTGACGCTCCGGGAGATGCGCCCGCCGTATTCCTCATCGTCGAGAATGCTTTTCTGACGTGCTTTTGTAAAACCGGTACAGATGTCCCCCAATTCTACGACGGTGACATGGATGCCGTGCACCGTCCGATGCCGGAGCTTCCTCCGGTAACAATGACCACCTTGTTGTTTTCTCCTGCCATGATTTTCCTCCTGAAACGGTTGATCTGGTTCGAGTATACCGCATCGCAGGGCGGCTGTCTATACGGATAGCCGGATTGCGGAAAAGTACAGGGAGCAACTTGCGTAAATTTTCACGCAGATGGGCCTCTCTTTTTTACACAGCCAATGCCAATTAGCGCTTGAAATCGAAACGCTGCGCAAGTATACTATACTAGTTATATTGTACAAGCGTGATCGCAAATCAATATGCCAGTTGACCATAAAAGACATACCAGAATGGAAGCGTGCGGCGGGATCAAAACCCTACGAGGATGAAGAAAATGAAATTCGATAGAAGACTTACAGATGAAATCTACACTTCCGATACGGTGAGGCTGGGAAAAGATGCATTTCAGGCCATGCAGGAGACGATCTATCATAATGGCGGTGTCGGAACCATTACCGGGTACTATGATGCCGAATTGTCGATCCTGTCGGTCAGTGATCTGTTGCTGCATAATCTGAACCACAGCTATGCATCCCTGATGGAGCAGACAAAGGGTTCGCTGAAGAATCTTTTCTATAAGAAAGATGGCACATTCCTTGACAATGCACGCTTTCGCCAGCTCCAAGGCGAAGGGGAAGGCCGAATCCTTACAGCAGATGGCTCTCCCGTCTATGTGCGTCTCTACAAAAAAGATGCAGTCGATACGGATGGAACACCGATCTGGATCATGTCAGTACAGATGAACTGGGCGTATGAGAACCTTGCGCTGGTTAACGAATCCATTCATTCTGCACTATGGTATTTTGAGTGCAATGAAAACGGCGAGATTGTTCATGCGAACTGGAGCCATGCGTTCCGGCAGATCCTTGGATATCATGACATTCTGGATTTTCCGAACAAACTGGATTCGTGGTCGAACCTTCTGCACCCGGAGGACTATGACCGGGTAATGCAGCTGCTTTTGGAAACGATTGCGGACAAAACCAATACTACAAAATATAATGTTGAGTACCGGCTGAAAATGCGGGATGGCCAATACCAGTGGTTCCGGGCATCGGCGGAGGTGATACGCCGTCTGGATGGCTCGGCCAATCGAATTGCCGGAATCATCAGCAACATTGACGCGGAAAAAAGAAGCCGGATGCAGGCGCAGCGGGCAGCGGCATTTCACCGTGCATTTACCAGCGCAAACCTCTGCGAATACTTTGTAAATCTGGAAAAGAACACCTTTGATACCTTCAAAGTGGAGCCCTCTTTGATGACGGCCTTTGAGCAGAACCACACATGGGATGGACTGGTCAGATTCTTGGTGGACAACTATGTGGTGGAAGAGGACAAAAAGTCTGTAACGGATTTCTACAATCGCGCCTACATCACGGAAAAATTAAAGGGGCTTGAGACGGAGCTGCGTCAGGATTGCCGCATTGTTCTGAATGGGGAGGAACGATGGGTCAGCAACGTGGTCATGCGCGGTGAGATCGAAGATTCCGAATATGCGATGATTTTTCTGCGGGACATCACAGAGTCCAAAATAGAGATGGCACGGCGGATGCAGATGGCCTCAGATAACGCATCGATGGATCTTTTGATCAAGAGTGTGGTGCGTCTGCTGGACCGCTTTGTCGTCTGCGATCTGGAGAATGACCGGTATCGGTTCTATAATCTGCAAGGTGAAATGATATACGCGCCGACGGGAACCTACCATGATTTTGTGGAGCAGGTGGTTGCAAAGTATAAGACACTGGAACCGCTGGACGCATTGGCTGCTTTGATTTCACCGGAAAATATCCGCAAGAATCTGCAGGGCGAGAACGACATCTACAAATTTGAATACTGCTCCATGGATGAGAACACCTATAAGATCGCTTCCTTCATTCCGCTGGAGTGGGAGGGCACAAAGCTGGTCAAAGCACTGTTGGCATCTATGGATGTGTCACAGGAGAAAAAGGCCGAGATCGAATCCCATAAGGCACTGAAGGATGCGTACCGGGCGGCGGAAAACGCAAGCCGCGCCAAGACAGAATTTCTCTCCAATATGTCCCATGATATCCGTACACCGATGAATGCAATCGTTGGCTTGACCGCCATTGCGGGTGCGAATATCGAGAGTCAGGATAGGGTGGTCGAGTGCCTTGGAAAGATCACAAAGTCGAGTCGTCATCTGTTGGGACTGATCAATGAAGTGCTGGATATGGCCCGGATCGAGAGCGGGCGAATAAGCCTTGCCGAGGAGGATTTCAGCCTGCCGGAGCTGGTCGATAACCTGCTCACCCTCACAAAACCGGCAATCGACGAGCACCACCATCAGCTCGAAGTCCATATTGAGCACATCGAGCACGAAGCTGTCTGCGGCGACAGTCTGCGCATCCAGCAGGTCTTTGTGAACCTGATGAGCAACGCCGTCAAGTATACCCCGGATGGAGGAAACATCACCTTCACGATCAAGGAAAAACCGAACGGCTTCTCGGAGCTTGGCTGCTACGAGTTTTCCATCGAGGACAACGGCATCGGTATGACGCCGGAATTCCAGAAGATCATGTTCGAGCCCTTCAGCCGGGCAGACGATCACCGGACGACCAAGGTGCAGGGCACCGGTCTTGGCATGGCCATTGCAAAAAACATCGTCAACCTGATGAATGGTGACATTCAGGTCGAAAGCGCTCCCAACAAGGGAACGAAGATCACGGTCACAGTCTATCTGAAGCTTCAGGAGAACGAGAAGGAACAGGAAAAAGAACTGCTCGATTTGCCGGTACTGGTCGTGGACGATGACAAGACCTGCTGCGAAAGCACCGTTGCGACCCTCAGGGAGATCGGCATCGCGGGCGAATGGGTCCTGACCGGTAAGGAAGCTGTGGAGCGCTGCTATGCGCGTCATGAGACCAACCGTGACTATTTTGCGGTGATTCTGGACTGGAAGATGCCGAAAATGGACGGTATTGCAACCGCCAGAAAAATCCGGGAACGGGTCGGAGAAGATGTCATGATCATCATCCTGACTTCCTTTGATTTCAGCGAGATCGAAGAAGAAGCCAGAGCAGCGGGCGTGAATGCGTTTATGGCAAAACCGCTGTTCCGTTCCCGTCTGACGGCAACTCTGCGGCAGTTTACATCCGGGAAGAAGGAGGAAAACGCCCGGAACTATCTGGAAGACTTTGCGAAGGAAAACTATGCGGGTAAGCGGATCCTTCTTGTGGAAGATAACGAGCTGAACCGTGAGATCGCAACCGAGATCATAGGCATGACGGGCGTGGCCATCGACAGCGCCGAAAACGGAAAAATTGCAGTCGAAAAGGTGATGGAAGCGCCAGAAAAGTGGTACGATCTCATTTTGATGGACATCCAGATGCCCATCATGAATGGTTACGAAGCCACTGCTGCGATCCGTGCCCTTGCCGGCAGCCGGGGCAAAGTGCCCATCATTGCCATGACGGCAAATGCCTTTGCCGAGGACGTGCAACTGGCAAAGAACACCGGCATGAACGAGCATATCGCCAAACCGCTTGATTTGAATAAGCTGAACGATGTGCTGAAACGGTGGCTGTGATCTGTGTATTGCAGGAAGGCGCGTGGTATCTATCGCAAGTTAAGAAATGAGCGCAACATTCAAACAGCATATTTGCGAGATGCAATTCAACGTTGTTGCTGTTGCATTAAAAAGTTGAATTGCTATAATTGTCCATCAAAAATACGTTGGTACGTTTTACACTGTGACGATTCAAAAAACAAAGGAGAGGTGTTTTACTATGATCTACAAAAAGCAGTATGGTCAACCGTTTGATACCGAAAGTGTAGTGGGTTCTTTTTTGCCCATGATGGAAACGATACCCTATCTGACCAAGGAGCCGGATGGTTTCTCCTATGCCATGGAACCGCAGGATGTCCTGTATGGTCTTGGCGAAAACGTCCGTGGTATCAACAAGCGCGGGTGGGTGTACGAAAGCAAATGCTCCGATGACGGCAACCATACCGAGGGCAAATCCTCGCTGTACGGTGCTTATAATTTTATGATCGTGTCCGGCAAGGATACATTTGGCTTTTTTATCGACTACCCGGGCAAGGTCACCTTTGACTGCGGCTACACCGACATGGATACCTTACGCATCACGGTGGCCGAGGAAAATTACGATCTCTACATCATTGAGGGCGAGAGCCTGACCGATATTGTGCACCAGTTCCGCCAGTTGGTGGGGCGCAGTTATATTCCGCCCAAATGGGCTTTTGGCAACGCCCAGAGCCGCTGGAGCTACATGAACGAGGACGAGGTCCGCGAGGTGGTGGCAAATTACCGTGCCAATCATATGCCGCTGGACGCTGTGGTTCTGGATATTGATTACATGGAGCGTTACAAGGACTTTACGGTGGATGCGCAGCGCTTCCCGCATTTTGCAGACTTTGCCGCCGAGATGAAAGCGCAGGGCATCCATCTTGTCCCCATCATCGATGCAGGAGTCAAGGTCGAAGAGGGATATGATGTGTACGAGGAGGGCGTGAAAAACGGCTACTTCTGCACGAATCAGGATGGCACCCCCTTTGTAGCCGGTGTGTGGCCGGGACGGGTACACTTCCCCGATATGCTCAACCCGGAAGCCCGCGCTTGGTTTGGCAGTCAATATAAAGTTCTGCTGGATCAGGGGATCGAGGGCTTCTGGAATGATATGAACGAGCCTGCTATCTTCTACGCAGAGGAAAGACTGAAAAAGGTCTTTGCTAAAATTGGGGAATACGACAAGCAAAACCTAGATATTTCCACCTTTGGTGCTTTTACCAGCATGGTGGCAGGGCTTTCCAACAACGAAGACGATTATAAGACGTTCTACCACAACACCAAGCAGGGGCGTATGCGGCACGACAAGGTACATAATCTTTTTGGTTATAACATGACCCGTGCGGCAGGCGAGGCTTTTGAGCGGCTGGAGCCGGACAAGCGCATTTTGATGTACTCCCGTTCTGCCTGCATCGGGATGCACCGGTATGGCGGCATCTGGACTGGCGACAACCATTCTTGG
>ENA-OPNJ01001015-OPNJ01001015.1-human-gut-metagenome-genome-assembly--contig:-NODE-1015-length-11763-cov-1.729928_pt1 | contig 11763 bp, 6 predicted proteins | sample MGYA00241535_ERZ501767 | MGnify/ENA primary metagenome ERZ501767 (study PRJEB25962, sample SAMEA2042564) | human gut metagenome | biome: human gut; feature: human-associated habitat; material: faeces...
GGCAACAGGCTGGTAAGCTTGGTACGTGTAACTGCTGATACTCTTGCCGGTATCCCTTCGATTGTATATGGTTTGTTTGGTATGCTGTTCTTCGTTACTTATTTGAAATGGGGCTATTCCTTACTTGCCGGCGCCTGTACTGTTGCGATCATGATTTTACCTCTTATCATGCGCACGACAGAAGAAGCATTAAAAGCGATCCCTGACAGCTACCGTGAAGGCAGTTATGGCTTAGGGGCAGGCAAGCTGCGGACCGTTTTTGCCGTAGTTCTGCCTTCAGCGGTTCCCGGTATTCTGGCGGGCGTTATTCTTTCCATTGGCAGAATCGTAGGCGAAACGGCAGCGCTTATTTATACAGCCGGTACGGTGGCGGCACTTCCTGACGGGGTGCTGTCGTCAGGACGAACTCTGGCAGTACATATGTATGTGCTGGCCAGCGAGGGTTTGTACATGAAACAGGCTTATGCGACGGCTGTAATTTTAGTTGTGATCGTTGTTGCTATCAACGCTCTGTCGAGCAGACTGGCAAAACAATTGATGAAGGGAAAATAATATGGATACGAAAATAGCTATTGAAACTTTGGATTTATATTACAGTGAATTCCATGCGCTAAAAAATATCAATATGCGGATACCGGAAAAAGAGATTACTGCATTTATAGGTCCTTCTGGCTGTGGCAAATCAACACTGCTGAAATCTTTGAATAGAATGAACGATCTTATCGAAGGCTGCCGTATTACAGGCAGGGTTTTGCTGGACAATGATGACATTTATGCCAATGACGATGTTAATTTGCTGCGTAAACGTGTGGGCATGGTTTTTCAAAAGCCGAATCCTTTTCCGATGAGTGTGTATGATAATATTGCTTTCGGACCTCGAACACATGGCGTCAAAGGCAAAGCTAAGCTGGATGATATGGTGGAGGAGGCTTTGCGTAAGGCGGCAATCTGGGATGAAGTCAAGGACAGGCTTGATAAAAGCGCTTTGAGTTTTTCTGGTGGTCAGCAGCAGCGGCTCTGCATTGCCCGCGCGCTGGCAGTACAGCCGGAAGTAATCCTGATGGATGAGCCGACTTCGGCACTGGACCCGATTTCGACCCTGAAAATAGAAGATTTGGCATTGGAATTGAAGCAAAATTATACTATCGTGATTGTAACGCATAATATGCAGCAGGCGGTGCGTATTTCTGATAAAACAGCCTTTTTTCTTTTGGGTGAAGTGGTAGAGTTCAACGATACTGATAGTTTGTTCTCGAACCCGCAGGAGAAAAAGACTGAAGATTATATTACAGGGAGGTTTGGCTGATGGTAAGGAGCAGATTTGCGGCTCAGATGGAGCTTTTGAACACAGAACTGATCGTAATGGGCACTTTGTGCGAGAATGCTTTGGAGCATGTGATGCAGGCTTTGCAGGAAGATAATGATGCTTTGAACAGAGAAATTATTATTTTAGGCAAACGCACAGAGGAAAAAGAGCGGGAAGTAGAGAATATTTGTATAAATCTGCTTTTGAAGCAGCAGCCTGTCGCTTCTGATTTGCGTCAGATTTCAGCGGCGCTGAAAATGATTACGGATTTGAGCCGTATCGGTGAACAGGCGGGCAATATTGCTGAGATTTTAGGCAAGGCTGAATTTGGCAGGGATTACGATACAACGCTTTTGCAGCAAATGGCGACAGCGGCGAAAAAGATGGTCAGTACCAGTCTGGACGCTTTTGTGAAGGGCGATCTGCGCCTGGCTCAGCAGGTAGAGCGTGACGATGATGTCGTTGACGAATTGTTCAGCAGGGCAAAAAAAGAATTGATCCAGGTCATACGCAGCACGCAGGATAGCGGAGAGCAGGCTATTGATTACCTGATGATCGCCAAGTATTTTGAAAAAATCGGCGACCATGCGGTAAACATTTCCCAATGGGTGCTGTTTATGATTACAGGAGCACATGAGGAGGATACTGTGCATGATCTTTTGCGTGGAGGACGATCCTAATATTCGTGAATTAGAAGTTTATACATTGCAGTCAGTTGGTTTTAAAGCTCTGGGCATAGGCAGCGGTGATGAGTTGTTCAAAGCGCTGGAATGCGGCAAGCCGACTCTGATTCTGCTGGACATCATGCTCCCGGGTGAAGATGGCCTTAGTCTGCTGAAGCGGCTGCGCAGCGATAAACGGACCGCACAGGTGCCGGTGATCATGGCAACAGCCAAAGGCTCAGAATTCGACAAAGTTCATGGTCTTGATAATGGGGCTGATGATTATATAGCCAAACCTTTCGGCATGATGGAAATGGTGTCGCGGGTCAAAGCCGTACTGCGGCGTTATAAGCAGGAGGATAAGCAGAGCAGGCTTACTGCCGGCGAGTTGGTAATGGAGATCGATAAACACCGCGTGATGGCCGGTAGTCAGGAGGTAGTTCTGACATTTAAGGAATTTGAGCTTTTACATAAGCTGTTAGAGCGGCCGGGACAGGTTTTTACGCGCGAACAGCTTTTAACTGATATCTGGGGTTATGATTTTGCCGGCGAGACACGTACTGTCGATGTTCATGTGCGTACGCTGCGGCTGAAACTGGGCGAAGCAGGAGCATTGGTAGAAACTGTACGCGGCGTCGGTTATCGTATAGGAGCTGGCTATGAGAAATAAAATTTTCAGCGGTCTGCTGTTTTTGTCAACGGCGGCTGTTATCATTGCTTCCGTGCTGATTGCGGTTATTATGTACCAGGGGTCGATGACCACAATGCAGCGTGATTTGAGACAGGAAGCAACTTTTATAAAAATGGGTCTGGAACAGAGCGGGAAAAGCTATCTGCAGGCATTGACCATGGAAAGCGGTAAGCTGACTCGTGTTACTTTGATTGCTCCTGACGGCAGGGTCATCTATGACAATCATGTGGCAGCCGAAAAAATGCTCAATCATAAAGATCGTGAGGAAGTACAGGAAGCGTTAGCAAGTGGAATTGGTTTGGCCGAGCGTATGAGCGATACTCTGTCAGAAAAAACTTTTTATTTTGCGCTGCGGCTGGATAATGGTGATATACTGCGTGTTGCAAGAACGACAGACTCTGTTTTTGCGACGGTGGCCGGCAGTATTCCCTATATGATCGCGGTAGTGCTGGTGGTGGCTTTGGTGGCTATGCTTCTGGCACGGCGGATTACTGATAAAATGGTTTTACCGCTGGATCAGGTGGATCTGGAAAACCCACTGGAAAATGATACTTATGATGAACTGGCACCGTTTTTAACACGGATCGCCCAGCAGCAGAGGCAGGTTTCAGAAGGCTTAAAGCAGCTGCGGCAGAAGCAGAATGAACTGGCGGCTATTACTCAGAGTATGAATGAGGGTCTGATCCTTTTGAATGACCGGCAGAATATTTTATCGATCAACGACAGTGCCGCCAAATTATTTGGTTTGCAGGATCATGAAGTCGTTGGTAAAAATATTCTGACTTTGGAGCGAGGCCAGGAAGTGCAGGAGCTGCTGCAGAAGGTAGCTGTGGGCGGCAGCGGTGAAAGTCTGTATCAGAAGGACGGGCGCTTTTATCAGCTATGCGGCAGCAGTGTTGGCGGTAAAGGCAGCGTATTGCTGATTTTTGATGTTACTGAAAAGCGTGCAGCAGAAACACTGCGGCGTGAGTTTTCTGCAAATGTTTCGCATGAACTGAAAACACCGCTGCAGTCGATTTTGGGTTATGCTGAGATTATGAAAAACGGGTTAGTTCAGGAAGGAGATAAGCAGCGCTTTCTGGAAAAAATCTACAGTGAGGCCGGGCATCTGATTGTGCTTATCGATAATATTATGAAACTGTCGCGTTTAGACGAGTCGGCGAATAATATGAACAACCTGGAAATTATCGAATTGAAAAAGCTGGCTGAAGGTACAGTTCAGCGTCTGCAGGAACAGGCTGCCGGAAAAAATGTCGCAATAAGCGTCAGTGGCTGTGAAGCTGAGGTAGAAGGAGTACCTGCAGTTTTGAGCGAGGTTATTTATAACCTTATTGACAACGGGATCAAGTATAATCGTGAAAACGGCAGCGTTGAGATTACAGTAGCCGTAATTCCCGGTGAAGCAGTACTGACATTTAAGGATACCGGCTGCGGTATCGGCAGTGCTGATAAAGAGCGGGTTTTTGAACGCTTTTACAGGGTTGATAAAAGTCACTTTAAAGAAACCGGCGGCACAGGTTTGGGACTTTCCATAGTCAAGCATGGGGTGATGTTCCATAAAGGTCGCATTGAGCTGGAAAGTGAACTGGACAAAGGGACTACTATAAAAATCTTTTTGCCGCGGAAATAATTTAAACACCCTCCACCAATAATTATTTGATGGAGGGTGTTTTGTTTTTATTGTAAAATTAATAATAAAACTTATATTTAATTGCTCAAAAGATATAATTTTGTTAAAATGAATATAAATATTAAAAACATAATAAACAAGCTTGATTGACAGGAAAGATAAGGTAGCAATTTTCATATGAAGCTTCTTAAAAGTACTTTTGTTTGGTTAGCGATAATAATATCTATTTGTGCCTGTGTGACTGCAAATGCTGCAGAAACACAGGCTAAAAAAGTTTTAAAGGTGGCATTCCCTGAAACACGCGGTATATGTGAGACATACGCAGATGGCACACGTGGCGGTGTTGTCTATGAATGGTTAGTTGAAATCGCTAAATATACAGGTTGGGAATATGAGTTTATTGGAGATTCCATTAGCCAGTCAATAAAAAATATGGAACATAATAAATATGATCTTATGGGTGCTGTGTTAAAGTCACCTGGATTTGGTGAAAACCTGTATTATCCTGAACATCTGATGGGTTATAGCTACAGTTTGCTGATTTATAACAAAAATGACCAGAATATCAAGGGATTTGATATCAAAAGTCTGGAAGGGAAAACGATTGGTGTTTTTGCCAAGGCTACTGATAAAATAAAGCGCTTAAATAATGTTTTAGAATTCAATGATATAAAAAGCGATATCAAATATTACGGTTCTTCTGATGAATTTGAAAGTTCTTTGGATAATGGTGAAGTGGAGCTGCTTTTAGTAAGCGATCTTTTTAACAAGCTGGCTGATTATAATGTCGCATTGCGTTTTAATTCTGAACCTTGTTATATCGTTGCCAGGAAGGACGATCCGGAAACAAGTGCGCAGCTGAATGAAGCTATAAAAAAGATTTATGCAGTCAATCCGAATTTTGGCGAAGCCCTGTTTCAAAAATATTTTCCTGTCAATTACAGTAACACTGCTGTATTCTCAGAACAGGAAAGTACGTTTATACATAAAAATGGCCCATTTAAGGTAGCTGTAGTAAAAAACAATTATCCTTTTTATTATATTAAGGATGGTGAACCTAAAGGTATCGTTCCTGAAATTTTTGCATTGATTGCTGCTCAGATCGGAGCGGAGTTTGAGTATATAACGGCTGCTTCCTATGGGCAGACTTTGGAATTGGTCAAAAGCGGTCAGGCAGATATCCTTGGTTATTATATCAATGAAAATGACGCCTTTAATCCTGATGGTTTAAATATCACCAAAAATTATATGATGCTTAATTCTATAATCATGCGTAATAAGTATACACCTTTCCCAAATGATAAAAATATTGCTGCAGTCATAAACGGCAGCTGTGCATCGCGTAATATCAAACATACAGACGTTGCGCATTTTGATACATATGAAGAATGTCTGAATGCAGTAGATTCGGGAGAAGCTTCTTATAGCAGAATACCTGTCGTTGTTTTGGAAGATCTGTATATGAGTGATTATTATACTAATATCATTCCTGTTATAGAGAGTCCTGAGATATATTTGTCTTTGGGGGTCAGCAGCAGTAATGATATACAGCTGTATTCTATTTTGAATAAAAGTCTGGTCAACCTGACCAATGAGCAGACTGCGCAGGTTTTATCCAATAATACCTTGATGTCTGGCAAGAAAGAAATGTCTTTCAAGGCTTTGGTTTATTCTAATCCGGTCATATTTTCTCTGATCATAATTGGGTTTATTTTACTTGTGGTAACGATTGTTTTTATGTATTTTTGGTTTAAAATGAAAAATCAGGTCATTTATTTTAAAATGAAAAAAGTAGAAAACATCAGCAAGGTGCGTTCAGAGTTCCTTTCCAGGATGTCACATGAAATAAGAACTCCTTTGAATGCAATCATCGGATTGGCTAATCTGATGCGGCTTTCCGGTGAAGGGGATCCTGTGACGCAGAAAAATATTTCCAAAATTGATTCTTCTGCTAAATTTTTATTATCGATCGTCAATGATATCCTTGATATGTCAAAAATAGAAAGCGGCAAGATCCAGATCGAAAGCAGACCTTTTTCTATGGATAATCTGCTGCGGCAGCTGAGCAATATTTTTCTGGTGATGGCGGAAGAGAGGAAAATCAAATTACAGTTTAAATGCTGTTTTACACATAAAAATTTTGTTGGAGATGAGCTGCGTTTAAAGCAGGTTCTTATTAATTTGCTCTCCAATGCCCATAAATTTACAGAAAACAATGGCGAGATAACGGTAACGGTTCTGGAAAGTGCTGCTGAAGAAGGGGTTTCTGAGCTGCGTTTCAGTGTTTGTGATACAGGCATTGGTATTCCTGAAACAGATTTGGAACGTATTTTTGGATCGTTTGAGCAGGTCTTCCGAAAAAGCCGCAGCAATCAGCAGGGAACTGGGTTGGGGCTGGCTATCAGCCGCAATTTGGTAGAATTGATGGGCGGTATTTTAAGTGTACGCAGTGAGGTTGAAAAAGGTTCTGAATTTTTCTTTACTATCAAGCTGCCTGTTTACGAAAAACAGTTTGATGAAATCCTGGAGAATAATAACGAAGTCAGACTACATAGTTATTTAGCGGGTAAAAATATTTTGTTGGCAGAAGATAATGATCTTAATGCCGAGATTGCCGTAACGATGTTGGAAATGCAGGGGGTACATGTTGAACGCGTTGTAAACGGACAGCAGGCTGTAGACAGGTTTCAGGAAACTTTACCAGGCACTTATGACCTGATTTTAATGGATCTGCAGATGCCGGTAAAGGGCGGGCTTGAAGCTGCTGCAGAGATCAGGTCTTTGAGCAGGGACGACGCACAGGAAATACCAGTTATCGCTATGACGGCCAATACGCTGCAGGAAGATCGTGAGAAAGCGCTGGCTGCGGGAATGAATGCTTTTATTCCCAAGCCGTTCGATGTGGAACAATTGTATAAAAGTATTGAAAAGTTTCTGCATTAGCTGATAGTATTTGCTGAAGTCATAACAAAAGAAACTTTTATCAAGGAGAGGTTGCTTTGCAGCAAAAAAAATTGTGTTTCTTGGCTATATTTTACCTGGTGCTTTTCTCAATGAAAACCGCGGCTGCAGCGGGTGAAGCGGAATTTTATTTAGAGCCGATGATAGTTACGGCTGCGCGTTATGACAACAGTGCAGGTAAACCAGGTTACTATAAAGTTGATGAAAAGAAGCTGGAAAACGGCAATTATGATAATGCTTTGGATGTGATTAAGCAACTGCCGGGCGTTACTTTGATGGCAAGGGGCGCCAGCGGTGGTATGAATGCCTATAGTAAGATTTTGCTGAATGGTTCTGACCGTTATTTGGTAATTATTGACGGTGTGCGTTCTAACTGGAACGGCAGCAGTTATAATGATTTTGATTTCAGCGTACTGCCGGCGGGAATGCTGGAAAGTGTAGAGGTTTTGTCGTCAGCAGCCGGAAGCGTTTACGGTAATGCTGCTAAAGGCGGTGTGATCAGGATAACTACAAAAAAAGCTGTTGAAGGTGTTAAAACCAGTATCAATCTGGAAACGGGCAGTTATGGACGTGAGCAAGAGAATATTTTACATTTAGGCAAAAGCGGTGAATGGAGCTGGTCGGTTTATGCCCGAAAAAGTATTATGGGCGATTACAGTAGTGCAAGGCAGAGTATACCTTCATACGAAAATGTTGAAAATGCTGGTATCAAATTGACCAAAGCCTGGGGTGAAACTGCTGATCTGACTTTAAGCTACAGCGTTTTCAGCGGCAGGTATAAATCAAAGATCTTCAATTATAAGAATACGGAACCTGATGAAACTAAGCCGCCAAAGTTATTTAAAAATATTTTTATGACCGATGCCCGCAAGACAGAAGATAATCTAACTCTGGAATATGAGCGTAAATTTTCGGATACAGAAAATAATATTGTGGGTATTTACAGACGCAGCAGCAATGCCGCCTATGATAGAAGTTTAAATGTTGAACGACCATGGCTGCTTGATTTACGGACGGAAGGTTTTTTTGACCGTTACAGTAAACAGTGGCACCCAAAACATACTTTGACCGGCGGTGTGGAATATTACAAGGATCAGGTCCTTGATTATCAGGATCTGGCAGCAAAATATAGTGACGGAACTGTGATCAGCAAAGCTGTTCATCTGCAGGATTCCTGGCAGCTGGCTGACAGCGTCAAAGCTGTCGGCAGTCTGCGTCAGGATTGGAATTCTTATGCAGGGAGCAAGCTTTCTCCTGCTTTGTCGTTGGAATATCAGCCCTCTGAAAAGGTATTATATACTTTGGCCTATACAGAATATTTTGCGCCGCCCAAGCAGCTGCAGATATTTTCTCCTGATTATGGTGACGAGGCGCTGAAGCCAGAAGAAGGTAGGGTTTATGAAGCGGGATTAACTTATATACCGGATGAGTCTTCGTCATTAAAAATTAATGTTTTTCATCGTGATGCAACTGATGTCATTGCAGTAGATATAAGTTTACCAAAATATCTTCGTCGATATGCCAATATTGCGCATGAGAAAGCAACAGGATTTACTGTTTCCGCATCGAAACGGTTTTCAGAAAAGTGGCGTTCTCTGGTGGCTTATACACAGACGAAAGTGGATACAGAACGTAAAAATTCAAGCCCTGTAAGTACGATGATACCTCACGGTGAACTGTTGCTTGATTTGATGTACGAATATGATAAGTATAGTGTGCTGCTGCAGGGGCGCGGAGTTTTTGATCAGGCTAACGGCCGTGGTGAAAATCGTTTTGCCAATAATAATTACTGGGTATGGAATGCTTCATTGAACTATAAACTGCAGAAAAATACCAGGCTTTATGTGAAGGTCAATAATATTTTTAATCAGTTTTATTCCAATTGGGACAATGAGAGCGGCGGATTTCTTGGATTTGATGAGTGGTATGCCGAACCTGGGCGTAACTATCAAATTGGTATAAACTACAGTTTTTAATGCTTCAGGAAAACAGCAAAAGCCATCTGTGTATTTGCAGATGGCTTTTCTGTATTGTGGAATTCTGGTGTTCAGCTCAAAGTTAAAGAAAGAGAGATGTTTAGATTAAATTTATTAAATGTTTATCTACAAGTTGCTGATCGGTATGCAAAAAAAATCAGAAGACATCCGATGCAGATGTTGATTAATTGCTGTAGTGAAGGTGACAATAGAGGTGCGCTGCTGTTACCTAAAAAAGCGAGCAGACAGAGAAATAAGAACGTTGCACTTATACAGCCACAGGTGAAAGAAAGAAGCTGCTGTCTGTTGAGCCGGTACTGGGAAACTTGTGCTGAAAGCATACCTAACCAGAAAATAATCGTCAGGGGATTGCTGAGCGTAAGCAGCCCTGCAGCGTAAAAACTGCTGATTTGTGGCAGCATAATAGTGGCAGTTGAAATCTGTGGATGAAAAACATCAGCTAAAGCAGTAACTGCAAAGTAGAGAAGCACGGCAGCACCGCAATAACGTAGTTTTTTTTGTATGCCCGGATAATTTTTCAGGCAAGTTCCTAAACCATATAATGCCAGCAGGATATAGAAAGCGTCAACCAAAACTACTGCCAGTACGGCTTTCAACGCTTCGGTTATTCCCCGGGCAATAGCTGTTTGCAGAATAAAAAGACAAACCGGACCGATTGACAGCTGTAAAATTATACCAAGGCGCAGACCGCGTATAAAAGAGTTCAGCAATTTAACTCTTCCTTTAGCGTTGCCAGAGTAATAAAGGTATTAGAACTGCTGACGCCGGTGATTTTTTTTAGCTTATTAGTAAGAAAGCTTTCCAGAGCATCGGTATCGCTGACGCTTACTTTAAGCAAATAGTCGTAAGCTCCGGCAAGATGATGACATTCAAGTACATCCGGAAGAACGGTTATCTGACTGCGGAAAGCATTGATATGCTCGGTTTTATCAATATTTACAAAAATAAAAGCTAAAAGTTTTTGCCCGGTCTGCCGGCGGTCGAGCTTGATTGTATACTTTTGAATAATCGAATTTTGTTCGAGTTTACGTATTCTTTCGGCAACAGCAGGAATTGACAGTTTTACTTTTTTACTTATCTCAGAAGCGGTGACGCGCCCATTTTCCTTTAAACAGTCTAGAATTGCAGTATCAATATTGTCCATAAAAACCTCCTTAAGTAAATAATATAGCAATTCTTTATTAAAAGTAAATAATTTATTGAAAAACGATAAATATTTAAGTAAATAGGCAGATAATATAAAAAAATACCGTTGGACTAAGTTGTTCAACGGTATTTTAAGACAGTTATTTCTTTTTATCTTTTTTCAGTTCTACATCAATTTCAAAAAGTCTGTTCCAGGGGAAAGAAATATCAAAATTACTTTTTTCTGTAAATTTATAACGTCCTGATAAATCTCGGCAAACGCCTAAAGCCAGATCGTGAACTGGTTTCTGATAAGGACCGAGAAGGTAAACTGCATTTTTTTGATTTTTGCTTTCCAAAAATGCAGTAGCACTGCGTCGGGCATTGGCCTGATAATACCAGTCGTCTATAACTCTGATACGCATCAGTTTTTCAGCATCCGGTTTTGACATCTGCGGAGTCAGTATACCCTGACAAATGGCAAATCCAACGGTATTGTCCGCAGTATTCCAGCCATTATAGGCTGTCAGCCGTTCCAACTGCCCCTGTTTGGCCAGTTCGTTCATAAAGCCATTGTCAGCTCCGTTAGAATAAGCTACGTCGGCCAAAGATACCCGGTAGCCGTTATCCATAAGCTGCTTGAGCTGTTTGATATAGGCACGGTTTTGCGGTGAAGAGAAAAACTGATTGGAAGGAGCGGTAGAATCCATCATTATGCCGTCAAAGGGCGTGTTTAGTGCCAAAACAACGTCTGCGTTAGCGGCACTGGTAGCAGTACGTCCGTCTACTGCTAAAATCTGCTGTGGCACTGATTGACCTAAGGTCATATCAGAATATTGCGGCAGCATTCGCGGTCCCCAGCCATCTGCATAATAGGCGTAAACACGTGGCTGATAACGCTTCAATTCGTTTCCGGCTCTGGTCAGCAGCAGCAGCCCGAGCTGGTCGACACCGGGGATTATCTGAAAAGTTCGCTGCGTAAGATCATAGGTTTCCTGAGTGAGCTTGCGTGCTTCCATATGGGTATGCGATAACGGAGCATTATCGTCCTTGCCGATTGCGAGAAAGTGAAAACGGTTGCTGCGGGTCATTTCTGTCAGCTTGCTGTTGATATTGAGATTTTTTTGGCGGCGTTCCAGCCAGTCCTGCAAATCTGCTTTAGGCAGGTTGGTAGACAAAGTTTTTTTCGTTAAAGCATCTTTGAGGCTGAGTCCAATCAAATCTTCGGAGTCACAAAGCTCGGAATAACGAAAAATAGCCAGACCGATTTTCGAATAATATGGAGGCTCAACAGCACCAAAACTGGCGCGCGGAGTTCTCATCAAGGTAGAGAAAGCATAAAGCCGTACTGGGAACTGATCACGCAGTGTTTCGAGTCGCTGCAGACGCTG
>ENA-OPNJ01001032-OPNJ01001032.1-human-gut-metagenome-genome-assembly--contig:-NODE-1032-length-11671-cov-2.076446_pt1 | contig 11671 bp, 10 predicted proteins | sample MGYA00241535_ERZ501767 | MGnify/ENA primary metagenome ERZ501767 (study PRJEB25962, sample SAMEA2042564) | human gut metagenome | biome: human gut; feature: human-associated habitat; material: faeces...
TGCCGGAATTAGGTCCGGCAAACTGAGCGAAAATCCATAAGACTAGTATATAGCATACTGAGAAAAACACACAAAAGACTAAGGTAAGTCTGAATGACTTTATAAAATTTTTCATTGTCGTTTACTTGTTAAAAGAATAATCCTACTACTAAATCTATTAATTTAATACCCACAAAAGGAGCAATAACACCACCTATGCCATATATCAAAAGATTACGACGAAGCAAGGCGGAAGCTCCTATCGGTTTGTACTGAACTCCTTTCAATGCCAGCGGAATCAGAATAGGAATAATGATGGCATTGAATATAACCGCAGACAAGATAGCACTCTCAGGGCTATGCAGCCCCATAATATTCAATGCAGCCAGTTCCGGAATGGAAAGCATGAACAATGCAGGAACAATGGCAAAATATTTGGCCACATCATTGGCTATGGAGAAAGTGGTCAGTGTACCACGTGTCATCAGCAATTGTTTACCTATCTCGACAATCTCTATCAGCTTGGTAGGATCATTATCCAAATCCACCATATTCCCTGCTTCCTTGGCAGCCTGTGTACCGCTATTCATGGCAACCCCCACATTAGCTTGGGCAAGGGCAGGAGCATCATTTGTTCCGTCACCCATCATGGCAACCAGTTTGCCGGCAGCCTGCTCTTTCTTGATATACTCCATCTTATCTTCTGGTTTAGCTTCGGCTATGAAGTCATCTACTCCGGCTTTCTCTGCAATATATTTGGCGGTCAATGGGTTATCTCCCGTCACCATGACTGTTTTTACCCCCATCTTGCGTAAACGTTCAAAACGTTCCTGAATACCCGGTTTTATGATATCCTGCAATTCTATTACTCCGGCAATTTTCTTATTGACACTTACCACCAATGGAGTACCTCCATTACTTGTAATGGTTTGAATGATATCTTCCGTTTCTTTTGGGAAAGGGTTTCCGGCAGACAAAGCTATCTTGCGGATCGCATCAAATGCACCTTTACGGATTTCTGTTCCATCCTTCAAGTTAATACCCGAGCATTTGGTTTCGGCGGTAAATTTTATCATATGAGCACCATCGGTATTCAAATTACGCATCCGTAAACCCGATTCACGTCCCAGTTCAATAATAGATTTGCCTTCCGGAGTATCATCAGATACAGATGAGAGCAGGCAGGCTTCGATGAAAGCATGTTCATCCACTCCCTGAGCCGGATAAAAACGGGTAGCTTTACGGTTTCCTATAGTTATTGTTCCTGTTTTATCAAGAAGCAAAGTATCTATGTCTCCGGCTGTTTCCACTGCTTTACCCGATTTGGTTATGACATTGGCACGCAAAGCACGATCCATCCCGGCGATACCGATAGCCGAAAGCAATCCTCCGATAGTGGTAGGAATGAGGCAGACAAACAAGGACAGAAAAGAAGCAATGGTAATGACAGTTCCCGTATAATCGGCAAACGGTTTAAGGGTGATACACACAATGACAAAGACCAATGTAAATGCTGCCAACAGGATAGTCAATGCAATTTCATTCGGTGTTTTCTGGCGGGATGCGCCTTCCACCAATGCAATCATCTTATCCAGGAAACTTTCACCCGGCTGGGTGCTTACCATTACTTTTATCTGATCGGACAATACTTTTGTACCTCCTGTTACTGAACTCTTGTCACCGCCTGCTTCACGGATTACAGGAGCGGATTCGCCTGTGATGGCACTTTCGTCAATAGACGCCAGTCCTTCGATGATCTCGCCATCGGCAGGAATTACATCTCCTGCCTCGCATACAAAAATATCACCTTTCTTTAACCGGGAACTACTGACAGTTTTCAAAGTCCCGTTCACAATCAATTTGGCAGGGGTTTCCTCACGAGTCTTCCTCAGGCTATCGGCTTGTGCTTTTCCGCGCGCTTCGGCAATAGCTTCAGCAAAATTAGCAAATAACAAGGTGATGAACAGGATTACGAAAACCCATAAATTATAAATAAATGAGCCTTGTGAATCATTAACGATAGAGTAGAGCATCACCAAGAACATAATAGCTGTACAAACCTCTACCGTGAACATAATCGGATTCTTAATCATCACTCGCGGATTCAACTTCACGAATGATTGTTTTATGCTGTCAATAACTTGCTCCTTCTGAAATAAAGAAGCTGATTTATTATCTTTCATATCTTCTATTAATATCGTTGTCTGTTATCAGAATTATAAACTCAAGTGCTCGGCAATAGTGCTTAATGCATGTACCGGGAAGAATGATAGTGCGGCAACAATAAAAATAACCGCAAATGTCATCACACCGAATGTCACTGTATCGGTTTGCAATGTGCCGGCGCTTTCGGGAATAAATTTTTTCTTAGCCAGAATACCTGCTATGGCCACTTGACCTACAATCGGGACAAAACGTCCTAATATCAGCACAATACCACAAGAGTAGTTCCAAAACCATGTGTTATCACCCAGTCCTTCAAAACCGGAACCATTATTGGCGGCACACGAGGTGTATTCATAAAGCATTTCGCTCAGACCATGATATCCGGGATTGTTCAGCCAGCCACCTTCACTTTCCACAAATGCAGGCGCATGAACAAACAGATAAGCAGCCAATGCCGTACCAACTAAAATGATAAACGGATGAAGTAGTGCCACAATGGAAGCAATCTTCATTTCACGTGCTTCTACTTTATGACCAAGGAACTCCGGTGTACGGCCTACCATCAACCCACTGATGAACACGGCGATAATAATAAATGTAAAGTAGTTCATCCATCCCACACCTACACCGCCAAACCATGTGTTGATCTGCATGTTCAGCATTTCCATCATACCCGAAAGCGGCATTGTTGAATCGTGCATACCATTGACAGAACCATTGGAAGTAACCGTAGTAGTAATACTCCACAAAGCAGTGGCGGCCGAGCCCAAACGTATTTCTTTACCTTCCATCGCGCCATTATCCTGCGCTATCCCCATTTCGTCAATACGTGGATTACCACCCATCTCCTGACTCACATTGATACAAACTCCTACCAGATAGGCAAACAGCATGACACCATATATACTATAACCCAATTTTTTACGTTTCAGATAGAAACCGAATGCAAATGCCATCGCCATAGGTATGATAAGGATAGACCAACATTCCACCATATTGGCAAAATAGGTAGGGTTCTCCAATGGATGAGAAGAGTTTACACCAAAATAACCACCACCATTAGTACCCAATTGTTTGATAGGGACAATAGCCGCCGTAGGGCCTTGTGATACATATTGTGTAGCTCCTTCCATGGTGGTCACTTTCATTTTTCCGTCAAAGCCCATCGGAGTTCCTTGCACAATCAGGATAAAGCCTACGACCAATGAAAGAGGCAACAGGACACGGGTACAACTTAATACCAAATAGTTCCAGAAATTGCCAATAGTCTGAGTAGTCTTTGCTGCCAGCGCTTTCATTATACCTGCCATGGCAGCCATACCGGGAGCGGCAGTAATAAACTGAAAGAGCATGATGACGAATAGCTGAGTAAAATAAGTCAGCCCACTTTCACCGCTATAATGTTGCAAGTTACAGTTCACCATGAAACTGATACAAGTATTGAATGCCTGATGCGCAGTCTGACCGACATTTCCATCCGGGTTAAGCGGCAGCACACCTTGTGTAACCAACAGTACCATCCCCCAAAGGAACCAAAATAGATTTACCACCAGCAAGGCTCTCAAAAACTGTTTCCAGTTCATCTCCTCATTGGGATTGATGCCACTCAGTTTGAACATAACCCGTTCAACGGGCTTCATAAAATCCGACCAAGTCTTTTCACCTTTATAAACTTTAGCGATATATTTGCCCAAAGGATAGCTGAGCACTACCATTAAGACAATTTGCGCTATAACACCTAAAACTTCAGTATTCATAACTCTTTATTTCTTAACTTACTTTTTTAAAACTTCTCCGGCTTGATGAGAACATACATCATATAGCCGAACATAATCAAACTAACTACAAATAATGCTGTGTACATAACTTGTTTCTCCTTTCTTTTTTTAGATCTTCTCGAACCAGTCTATGCATTTAAAGAAAAGCCAAAAGCAAGCTATGCCGCTCAAGGTACAAACCACAAATCCGATTGAAAATAAATCCATAATTCCTTTTTTTAATTAATACTATTGTTAACTGCCACGCTATATGCCAATAGTGTGCCATTATCGGCAAACAGGAGATAAGTAATTGATTTATATACAGATATAACAACAAGAAAAAAGAGGGAGCAAAAGAAAATCTTTTCAAAATGAAAAGGGAAGAATATCAAAACAGGAGAATAATTGATTTATTTGCTGCCAAACTGCATAATTCCCTAATTTATTATATAGCTTTGTATAAAGGTTTTAATACAGAAAAACAGAAAGGAAAAATGAAGAAGATAAATGTTACCGTAGCCGATATCACTACTTTAAAAGTCGACGCCATTGTAAATGCAGCCAACTGCTCGTTGCTGGGTGGCGGTGGTGTGGAGCTATCCATCGGGCTGCAGGCCCGGCGTTGTTAGCGGAATGTAAAACATTGGGCGGTTGTCCGACGGGGGAAAGCAAGATAACCGATGCATACAACCTGCCATGCAGGAAAGTGATTCATACCGTAGGACCCGTATGGCATGGGGGAACGCATGGAGAAGCCGAAAAACTTGCATCATGCTATCATACCAGTTTCATACTAGCGAGAGAGAACGGCATCCAAAGCATTGCATTCCCCTGTATCAGTACCGGCGTATATCATTATCCCAAGGAAGAAGCGGCACGTATCGCATTGAATGCCATCGGGGAAGAAATGGCACATGGCTATGAAGGAGAAGTGATTGTATGCTGTTTCTCGGAGGAAGATGCCGAAGTATATCGAAAGCTCTTGTCTTGCTGAGGAAAGTCACGGATCATTTCTATATCCGGAATGTATTGATTCCGTAGCCATCTTTGCTGAAACCATCTTGCAATAATGCTGCCTATGGTCTTTCGTGAAGCAGTAGAATTTGAGTGGGGCTGTTTATCCGTAAGGAATACATAAAAGACTTGGGAACCGGATTCGTCATTAAAAGGTCTTATCCGTATCCCTAACCCTTTTCTGCCCTATGGTTAAGGGTTTTCTTCCTGTTTGTTTTATCTCCGCAAGTCTTTGGAGTCAACTCCATAACCTTGGGAGTCAACTCCAAAGCTTATGGAGATAACTCCAAAGGCTATGGAGATAGAATACATCCGTATAAAAAGACTTAACCATAGGGCAGGAAAGGGTTGATCAATGACCTGCAACAACTAAATGCCGTATTCCTCTATCTTTCTATATAAAGTAGTCAAACCTATTTTCAATAAACGTGAAGCCTCGGTCTTGTTTCCTTTAGTATGTTGCAGAACTTTAGCGATATGACGTTTTTCCATAGCGGCCAGTTCAAACTCCGAATAATTCTTGCCGGAATAATCTTCCTGCCGGGCATTCTGTATTTCAATGGGAAGATCTTGTAAGGTGAGCTGTTTGTCGCAGACAATCATGCTGCGTTCTATCACGTTTCGCAATTCACGGATATTTCCTCTCCAGTCGGCAGCTTTCAAAGCTTTCAAGAACTCCGGAGCCATCCCTTCCACCTGTTTCCCCAGTTTCTTTGAAAAGAGTTGGATAAAGCTTTCCGCCAAAAGTTCGATGTCTTCTTTGCGCTCACGAAGAGGAGGGAGGTGTATCTGAAAAACAGAAAGACGATAATAAAGATCTTCACGGAAATTACCTTGTTCTATTTCTTTTTTCAGGTCCCGATTGGTGGCGGAGATAACGCGGACATTCACTTTCGTCGGTTTCGTGTCGCCTATCTTGATGTACTCTCCCGCTTCGAGCACACGAAGCAATTTGGCTTGCAGCTCGAAAGCCATTTCACCTATTTCATCCAAAAAGATGGTTCCGTTATCGGCCACTTCGAACAGCCCCTTCTTATCTTTCATCGCTCCGGTAAACGAACCGGCTTTATGACCGAATATCTCGCTTTCAAGCAGATCTTTGCTAAAAGCAGAACAGTTTACAGCCACAAAAGCATTCTCTTTGCGAAGACTGTTGCGATGGATGGCTTGTGCAAAGACCTCTTTCCCCGTGCCTGTTTCTCCGGTCAGCAAGACTGTAACATCCGTTGCCGAAACCTTTCGGGCCAATGCTACGGCTTGTTGCATACCCTCCGACTTCCCTTTTATAGCGTCAAAAGAGAAACTTTGGGTCTCTTCTGTTTTCACTTTTTCCCCTACATTCTTTTTAGCCTGAGCCATAGCCCGGCTGATTAACGGAATAATTTTATTATTATCATCCCCTTTGGTGATATAATCAAAGGCTCCATTCTTGATTGCCTGCACACCATCCGGAATGTTACCGTGGGCGGTCAAAAGTATCACCTCCAATTCTGGATAGAGTTTTTTGATGGTTGTAACCATATCCACTCCATTGCCGTCCGGCAAAAACACATCACACAACACCACTTGGGGATTATGTAACTTAAGTTGTTTCAATGTAGACTGGCAATCGGCTGCCTGGAATACTTCGTAACCTTCCAATTCCATCATACGCGAAAGAAGTTTGCGTATTTGCGGTTCATCATCAATAATTAAAATACTATCCATATATTTATTCTGTTTTGCGTGACAAAGATAGAATAAAATGAACGCTCGACAAAAGGATAATACTTAATTTCTGTTTTATAGAAAACGCTTTCTGATTAGCTTTTTTTAATCTCGGACTTTCTGAACCACTCCCGTAGGGAGTAAACAATAACAAGCTGTAAAAAAACATATTTACTGATCAATAAAACTCATCTTATGATGAACCTTTTTATATTTTGTTTCGTTAAATATACCGGATGACATCTCAATTTACTTCCGTCAATTCCTCCCTATTCTTAATTAATTTAAACTATTATAGACTATGAACAAAATAGAAATAAAAGACTTGTATCTTGTTTTCGGTCCGGAAAAGCAGAAAGCGTTCCGGATGTTGAAAGAAAGAAAAAGCAAAAATGAAATTTTAAAGGCGACTAATTGTACTGTAGCAGTTAAAAACGCCAATCTGACAATCAAAGAAGGAGAGTTCTTCGTAATCATGGGACTGTCGGGCAGTGGCAAATCAACTTTATTGCGCTGCATAAACCGGTTAATCAAACCCACAAAAGGACAAGTACTGATTAATGGAACAGACATTACTGCCGCATCTGATAAGGAATTGCTGGAAATGCGCCGCCGGGAAATAGCTATGGTGTTCCAAAATTTTGGTTTGTTACCTCATCGCAGTGTTTTAAGCAATATTGCATTCGGGCTCGAACTCCAAGGAGTTCCCAAACAGGAACGTGAGAAAAAAGCCATGAAGAGTATGGAAATAGTCGGGCTGAAAGGATATCAGAATCAGATGGTCGGACAACTTTCCGGCGGAATGCAGCAACGTGTGGGATTGGCACGCGCTTTGGCAAATGATCCGGAAATATTACTGATGGATGAAGCCTTTTCCGCTCTGGACCCATTGATCCGCGTACAAATGCAAGATGAAATGCTGGCACTGCAGTCCAAAATGAAAAAGACCATCGTCTTTATCACGCATGATTTGAGCGAAGCAATTAAACTGGGTGACCGCATTGCCATTATGAGAGATGGAGAAGTGGTGCAAGTCGGAACTTCAGAAGAAATTTTAACTGAACCGGCCAATGACTATGTGGCAAGATTTGTAGAAAATGTGGACCGGAGCAAAATCATAACGGCAGGAAGTATTATGATAAACCGTTCCGCCGTAGCCCGTCTGCGTAAAGAAGGTCCCGAGGTTCTGATCAGAAAGATGAAAGAAAGAGATATTACCGTGCTTCCTGTGATAGATGAAAATGACAAGCTGATAGGAGAGATTACATTGGAAAGTGCCGCCATTCTTCGGCGTAAAGGTATAAAATCAATCCAGGAAGCCGTACAAAGTGAAGTACATTCCGTTACGGAGGACACAAAGATTGAGGATCTGCTTCCCTTAATCACGAAAACCAATTCTCCCATTTATGTGGTGAATGAAGAACGCGAACTGAAAGGCTTGGTTCCTCTATCGTCCATCGTAGTAGAGATGACCGGAAAAGATAAAGAAGAAATTAATGAACTTATTCAAAACGCTATCGAATTATGATAAACATAGGAAAATATATAGAAACAGCCATCAACTGGCTCACAGAAAACTTTGCCCCTCTTTTCGACGCCATCAATGTTGGAATAGGCGGGTTCATAGATGGGTTCCAAAACATATTGATGTGGATACCTTTTTATGTAACAATAGCATTGCTGGCCATCCTGGCTTGGTATAAATCGGGAAAAGGAGTCAGCATTTTTACCATTTTAGGATTATTGCTGATTTGGGGAATGGGATTTTGGAACGAAACCATGCAGACTTTAGCATTGGTGCTTTCGTCTACCATCATCGCTCTTATCATGGGACTTCCCTTGGGAATATGGAGCGCAAACAGCAAACGATGTGATAAAATTCTGCATCCTATCCTCGACCTGATGCAAACGATGCCTGCTTTCGTCTATCTGATTCCTGCCGTACTCTTTTTCGGGCTGGGAACCGTTCCGGGAGCCTTTGCCACCATTATTTTTGCCATGCCTCCCGTAGTGCGTCTGACCAGCCTGGGTATCAAGCAAGTACCGAAGAATGTTGTAGAAGCTTCGCGCTCTTTTGGTGCGACACCTATGCAATTATTATTCAAGGTACAATTACCGCTGGCATTGCCCACTATCATGACCGGTATAAACCAGACAATCCTGATGTCGCTCTCCATGGTGGTCATTGCCGCTATGATTGCAGCCGGAGGGTTAGGGGAAATCGTACTGAAAGGTATCACGCAGATGAAAATAGGTTTAGGTTTCGAAGGCGGTATCGCAGTAGTCATCCTGGCCATCATTCTGGATAGAATAACACAAGGACTTGGAAAACAAAAGAAAGGGAAATAAGCATGAAGAAAATACTATATTTTTTGTCTTTCCTCCTGCTGCTTGCCTCTTGCAGCGGGAAAAAAGATGATAAGACAATAAGCATTGGATACATAAACTGGGACGACGGCATCGCCCTGACCTATTTGACGGAAGTGATTCTTGAACAACAAGGTTATCATGTCGTTTTAAAGAATGCCGATCCGGCTCCTATCTATGCAACAATGGCCCGTGGCAAAGTAGATTTGCTGATGGATGCTTGGTTACCGGCTACACAGGCCGATTATATGAAACAATACGGAAAGAATCTGGAAATCTTAGGCAAGATCTATCCGGATGCCCGTATCGGTCTGGTAGTCCCCGATTATGTGGACATTCATTCCATTGAGCAATTAAATGCCAACAAAGAAAAATTCGGAGGCGAGATTATCGGCATTGATGCCGGTGCAGGGATTATGCATGCTACAGATATGGCCATAGAAAAATACAATCTGGATTACAAATTGCTGGAGTCTAGCGGACCGGCCATGACCGCAGTACTAAAAAGAGCCGTTGACGAGCATCAATGGATTGTGGTGACGGGATGGACTCCCCATTGGATGTTCACCCGCTTTAAATTAAAATTTCTGGAGGACCCGAAAGGTATTTTTGGTAAAGCGGAAACAATTACGGCCATTGCCCGCAAAGGATTTGGTGAGCAACACCCGTTTGTGGCAAAACTGATAGAAAACATACATCTGAGCACCGAAGAAATCAGCAGCCTGCTGGATGATGTATCACAAAATGAATATAATGAAAAAGAAGGAGCGGAAAAATGGGTAAAAGAACATCAGGAGCTGGTAGATTCCTGGATTCCCCGGAAATAGAAATATCTCACTTACCTTGAGGGCCGCGCCCAAGGTAAGTGAGAAAACAAACGAACTTTGTATCAGCTCAACTATGCCATATATTTTGATAAGTTTCTCGAAAACAAAACCTATCTTTGCAACATAATAAAACACATATAAATTATGAATGTTATCAAATCAAGGTTCGTCTATCACTTAATGGCAATAATCACTGTAGCTATCTGGGGAACTACTTTTGTTTCTACTAAGATTCTAATCCAACATGGATTAAGTCCTTCCGACATCTTCTTTTATCGTTTCACTCTGGCCTATCTTTGCATGTGGTGTATTTCTTATAAAAAACTATTTGCCAACAGAGTAAAAGATGAATTGTTACTTTTATTGGCCGGATTATGTGGAGGAACTATTTATTTCATTACTGAAAATACGGCTCTCGGTATCACATTAGCCTCCAACGTGTCTCTGATAGTATGCACATCACCTGTTCTGACCACACTGCTTTCTTATTTGTTCAGAAGAAAAGAACCTTTCACCCGCCATCTTGTTTACGGATCGATCATGGCTTTGATAGGAGTGGGGCTGGTTGTTTTCAACGGCAGTTTCATTCTGAAAATTAATCCTTTGGGAGATATTCTTTCACTGACCGCTGCATTGATGTGGGCATTTTATTGCCTTATTCTCAAACAATTGGATAATCATTATTCTATCGTATTCATTACCCGTAAAGTATTCTTCTACGGAGTGCTGACCATTCTGCCCATGTTTTTATTCCGTCCGTTAAATTGGGACAATATCTTGATGATGCAACCCATCGTGTTTGGAAATCTCCTCTTTTTGGGATTTGTCGCCTCCATGCTCTGCTTCATAGCCTGGAATGCTTGTGTCAAGGAATTGGGAGCCGTAAAAAGTACAAACTATATTTATATCGTCCCTTTGGTAACTCTTCTTACTTCAGCGGTCATTATTAATGAAAAGATAACTTGGATAGCCCTTACCGGCTGTTTTCTTATCTTGTGTGGTGTATATTTGGCAGAACGGAAAACAAATCCTACATTTGAGGCAAAATCTTAAAGCCCTTTAATTATGAACGAGATAGACAAAATGCGTAACAGTCAGCTGGCCGATATGGAGAAACCGGAAATACAGGCCAGTTTCATACACGCCAAAAAACTAGTGGCCCAATTACGGATGATGAGTACATACGATGATGGTTTCAGGGAAGTGCTGGAAGAATTAGTGCCGGGTATCCCTTCCACTTCTGTCATCTGTCCACCATTTTACTGTGATCATGGACACGGCATCCGCTTAGGAGAGCATGTCTTTGTGAATGCCAACTGTACATTTTTAGATGGTGGATATATCACCATAGGAGCACATACATTGATAGGGCCCAATGTACAGATCTATACTCCACATCATCCGGTAGATTACATAACCCGACGCGAACCCAAAGAGTATGCATATCCCGTAACTATCGGAGAAGATTGCTGGATAGGAGGAGGAGCTATTCTTTGTCCCGGAGTAAAAATAGGTCATCGCTGTATTATCGGAGCCGGAAGTGTCGTAACTAAAGACATTCCCGACAATTCCGTTGCTGTAGGTAATCCGGCCAAAGTGATTAGAAAAGTTGATTAAAAAAAGAGAACAGATAATTATGAAAGTTTTGGCCCCACATAATTATCTGTTTCTCGTATTCAGCCAATATAAACATTGACGCTCAGAAACAGGCAATCGTCTCCGTTAGAACATTCAAAGTCTATTTTATTCTCTCTGGCCAGCCAACCTATAGCTGCATTCAAATCTCTGTCAGACAATTCTGAAGCTCTTTTTAGGGATATTCATTAAATATTACAAAATCAGCCAACTAAT
>ENA-OPNJ01001035-OPNJ01001035.1-human-gut-metagenome-genome-assembly--contig:-NODE-1035-length-11657-cov-2.953887_pt1 | contig 11657 bp, 15 predicted proteins | sample MGYA00241535_ERZ501767 | MGnify/ENA primary metagenome ERZ501767 (study PRJEB25962, sample SAMEA2042564) | human gut metagenome | biome: human gut; feature: human-associated habitat; material: faeces...
ACTTCTACCGGTGTGTTAGGGTTCCCGGCAGCGCTACGGCGGACACTCCAGTTGCTATCCTTAGCCAGTTCAGTTAACACTTCTACCGGTGTGTTAGGGTTCCAGGCAGCGCTACGGCGGACATCACAGTCGCTGTTTAAAATTTCATTTTTAGTCATTTTCTATATAATTTAGATTTGAATATTAATCTTACCAATACATAGTTGTATTTTCCCATTCCCTCTGATATACATCTTCGGGATCTTCCGTATCTTCAAACCCGTCGAAGTCTTGCTCCCCGTCCGGATCTATAATGTAGATATCCCTTACCATCGCTTTTCTTTGAAAAACAGGTATGATAAATACGCCATACCCGGCACGAATAGCCAATATGACGGATTGAAGAACGCGCCGATAAACAGCGTGAATGTCACCAGCGCAGATAGGCTGAACATGAACAGTTGAATTGCTTTCATATATCGTTGATTTTTTTAATTTCAGATAAAGAGCCGGAGCGGTCTTCCCAGAAAGCTCCGGTAACATATATAATTCTTTATTTATACCAAAAGACACCTCGCTATATCCTCACGGACGAGAGAGGCATAAACCAAAACCAAAAATTTAATTGCAAAATACAAAGTGGAGGATGCTGTATTGAACAGCATAACGAATATGAAAACGGCTACAGACATATTCGTTACCACCTGTGAACCTCCGTTTATGATCCCTCCGGCTAATTCGATCAGCAGCTTCACGCTTTTTCGGAGGGTTTTCTTAACTTTACGGTGCTAAACATAAATATTAAGAAATATGGAATTAAAAGATTTTATCAAAGGGGTAATTTTTGATATAACCAATGCTGTCAAGGAGTGTCAACAAGAACTGAATAATGGTGCTATAATTGCTCCTACAGGTAATTGGAATAATAAAAATCATATACAATCAAAAGAACTAAGTGCATTAACTGTTTCAGATATTGATTTTGAGGTATCAGTTTCTGTCGGTTCATCTAATGAGATAGCAGGAAAGATCACTGTCCTGTCTGCTATTGTAGCAGGAAGTATAGGCAGTGGAAATACAACCAAAGACGAAAATGTTTCGAAGGTTAGATTCTCTATTCCAGTTGTCCTTCCTCCTTATCATGTTCAAAATGCGAAATTTGGTGTGAATTTGAAGCCTGTTTAAGAAAGTCAATGATATTGCCCAGATCACAAGCTGCTCTCTCAAAAGGGTAATTTTCATTACTCCGCTTTAGGAAACCAAAGTATATTCGGAAGAATAATTTTCTAATATACCATTGTCTTATTTTTAATTTGATTACTTTGAAAATGTTCATGTTTTAATACAATTAGTTACTTGCACCCGGCAGCCGATCCGATCGACAGCATCTCGCCTTCAAAGCCGGGTTATATCTTGAAAACTGGATAGGTTAACCAACGTTTGACTCGTAACACCTAAAGGATGTTCCAGCTTTATAATACTTTCGCATTGTCGCATAAGACTTAATGAAAAGAACGATTAAACTTCATCGTGAGCCGGAAATATCTTTCCTCCCTCCATTTTGCCTTATACTGCCTTGTCGCTATCCCGATACCTCTTACGTGTAACCTATGATAGGGTCAAGGACTTTCATTGTAACCATGTCAAAGAACGCTTTTGTGGGCATCCGGGATTCGAACCCGGTCAGGAACGCTTTCCTTCACCAGCCGAACGCTTTCAGCTTATGCCCTGAATCGTTAAACGACTTTGTGCCTATTCAAGAACCGGTTTATGCTTTTCACCTCGTAGAAAAACGTTTTTCCGTATTTCGAGAACGAGATCTCCGCTTTCTCACGGAGCGTCCTCATAAACCTCTTAGAGCAACCGAGGTACTTGATCGCCTCATCTTCGCTCATGACGAGTTTCTCGACAGACTCTACCTTGCTTATTGTTAGTCCTCGTGCCATACTCTTTCATTTTAATCTGGTTACCGCTATGCTGTCTATTCGGCCTGCTACAGATGTTTTGAATTTATAGCCTTTCTTGTTTAGGCGAGTTGCCGAATAGACTACGCTTCGGTCTGTAATGTCCTTACGTGCTATCACAATTGTTTCGCCTATAGGGATACTTAGCAGTGTGTCCTTGATGCAAACTCTCGTTTTAATAGGTGTTTTCGTCATATTTTTTATTATATTTGTCCGTTGCTCTGTTTTGTTGACTTGTGCAACAGGTTGGTTTAACTTTACAGTGCAAATACAAGGTCATTTGACCTAACATCAAAATATTTCGACATGAAATTTAGGTCATTTGTCTTATTTAGAGTCAGTCTAAATAATGTAGATATGAAAAATACTGTTTTACAACGAATTATTGATTTTTCTGAAAGTGTATTTTTGAGCAAAAAGAAATTTGCAGAGGCTATAGGTATGGAACAAACAACTGTAAATAATCAGCTTATAGGTAAAAGAGGATTGTCAATTGACCTTGTACTGTCTGTGCTGGATACTTTTAAAGATGTCTCTGCCGAATGGCTTTTGCGCGGAGAAGGTGAAATGAAAAAACAATCTTCCGAAATAGTTTCGGAGGATAACATAAAAATAGATATTAATATGGATTCAAAAGATGTGGTCATAAAAGCATTGACCGAAAAAATCCAAAGGTTAGAGAGTGAGAACGCGGAACTACGCCGCAAGTATGAACCTTCAGAGGAAAGACCAAGTGCATAGTCTACCTTTTCCCGGAAAATAAAGATAGTAAGAAAAACAACATCTAAACTATGTTTTAGGGCATAGGGAGGGTGGGAATGTAAGATTAAATTAAGTATCATGGACTTATCACAAACTGATGCTGATTTATTATTGAATAAAGCTAAATATATCATTGAAGCTGGTGAATTTGTAAAGACATATACGATTGATATAGAAAAAGATTTTGATGTAAAATTAAACTTGTCATCCGAAGACAAGGAAAGCACATTTCTTTTTCGGATTCATAGAAGCCTTAAAAATTCATTAAAAATAACCTTGCACCATCAGGATGATGAAACCAGGTTTTGTCTGTTGCGAGTAGATTACAATGGAGCCAGTCACCTTAATCCGGTAATAATCGAAAAGACTGTTCCTGAAAAATTTAGACCGTTTGCTGGCATGATATTGAATTGTGATCACATACATTATCACGTGGAAGGATATCCAACTGCCGCATGGGCTATCCCTTTAGAAAAAGATGATTTTGAGGCTAAAATAGTTTCATATGAAGATTTTAATGCTACTTTTGCAAAAGTGGTTTCGTGTTTTTCTAAGACGATAAATCTACAATCAAAGATAAAATTGTCAGGACACTACAAAATGATGTTATGAGCTGGATAGACGAAAAGATAAAAGAATATTACGACTGGATGATGGATAACACATTTATCAAACAGGATTCAGACACGGGATGGTATGCTATTTCCACCCCGTTTCAAGGCTTATTCAATGATAACATCGAAATATTTGCAAAAAGAGAAAAAGACACAATTATTCTTTCTGACGATGGAGTTACCATGTCTAATTTAAAAATGCTTGGCGTGGACATCTCAAGATCACCCAAAAGAAAAGAAATTATCGATGTCGTTCTTAGAAATTATGGAATATCAATAAAAGAAGAAGAACTGTACGCTGAAACTACAGATGCTGGTTTTTCACAGACAAAGCATGGGTTGATATCTGCCATATCAGAGATATCAGATATGGAATACATGGCAAAACATACAATTGCTTCCATGTTTAAAGAAGACGTCGGGTCTTTTTTGGATGAGCAGGATATCATTTATACCCCCCAATTTATCATTAAAGGAAGTACTGGTCTTGAGTTCTGTTTTGATTATCTCATTGCCGGGAAAAAAACAGAGTTGGTAATAAAACCATTCAACTCTTTGACTCAGGGTATGGTTGAGAGGTTTTTGTTCAGCTGGACAGATATTAAAGATGCAAGACAAATAGCTTCCAAAAAAGAGTTATTGGGATTAGCAGTAATTAATGATAGCATAAATGAGCCTAAACCGGAACTAATAGAAGCCTTAAAATCAAAAAATGCCAAAGTAATGCTTTGGAGCAAAAGAGGCCTTCCGGAGTTCAGAGACATGCTGAAAGCCTCATAATAAATCACTGTACTTTTTTAATGCTCGCATTGTTATTTTGCTTTGGGGTCGTGTTTAAACACATGATCTATCACCTTCCTGTTAGCTTCGTCTATCTTTTTATGGTTAAACTTTATATACACGTTCGTTATTTTGTAGCCGGCCTTGTGTCCTAAAGCCATGGATATGGTCTCTACCGGTATGTCCAGATCGGCGGCTATGGTAGCCCACGTATGCCTGCTCCAATAAGATGATATCTCCGGGAACTCCGGCTCGCGTGTCTTTTTGCCTCCAAGTCCCTTGCGTTCTACCTTTCCTATGAGTTTTAATTGGTTGTTCATTTGTTTCAGTATATCCTTGTATGTCTTGTTCCCGTCCATGAAAAACAGCAGGTATTCCTCTCCCTTGTACCTCTCTATGATCTCCATGGCCTCCGGCTCTACCTTTATCGAATAGTATTTGTTGGTCTTCATCCTGTGGTATTCTATCCGGCCATTATACAGGTTCTCATGCTTTAGCGTAAGGAGATCCCCTGCGTTGATGCCGATCAGATAAAACATCAGCATAAACAAATCACGGTATTTCTTTTGGTACTCCTCGCATTCGTAATTCATCAGCTTGCGAAGCTGGTCAATATTCATGCTCCTTTTATAGGTCTCCTCTTGCTTTATCTTGAATTTACGGAAAGGATATAGCGTGTAGTCATTATCTATGGCGTAATTGAATACAGATCGGATATTCCTGAAGTTGAACGCGCGGTAATTGACGCTCAGATCCCTTGACGCCATCCATTTATCGAACGACATCAGCCAATTCTTATCCATGGTATCAAACGTGCAATTAGGATCGTATGCCTCTATATTGTATCTTGTGGTTATGTACGTCCTTATCGTACCGGCGTTAGTCTTGGTCTCCAAGATCTCGTTCAAAAAGTCGGTAATCCTCTTTTTTTTCTCTTTTAAGGAGTCGGAGACTTTCCCGAAAAGCTTGTCTTGTAGATGTGATTTCAATTCCTTGTCCGTCATGTCTTCAAGCTTGCCGGACGCTGACATGCTGATCATCTCCATTTCCACCATTGATAGCATCGATTTCAATTTCGCGTTTTTCACCTTGTAGTTATCGTGGCGTTTAGATAATAGCCCATTCGCAAACTCAGACTCCTCGCATGAGTACCCCGTGGCTATAAGTATTTCCCGATTATGCCTAAGGTATATCTTGATAGGGTACGTACCGTCCTTTTTCTTGCTTCGCTTGTCCAGTATAATCTTTTCGTTAGCCATATCGTTTTATTTTTGCGTTATTATTTGCGTCAAATTTGCGTCACCAAATGTAATAAAACGCCGCAAAACGCCAAAATAAAACGTTTTTTATCAATAAAAAAAAGCGGCTACTTTTTTGTAACCGCTTGATTTATAAGTTGTGGAGCATATCGGACTCGAACCGATCACCTTCAGACTGCCAGTCTGACGCTCTAGCCAGATGAGCTAATGCCCCGTATGACTTATTTTCAAGCGCAAATATAGGGCTTTTCCTGATATAACCACTATCTTTGCCATAGATTTTTTATAAAAAATAAGATGATTGTTTATAATACAACGTTCCATATAGAAAAAGATATTCTGGATGAAAGTTTGGATTATCTGAAAAAACAGTATATCCCGAAAGCCGTGGAGAGCGGTTTCCTACAGCGGCCATGCCTGCGACGTGTGATGCAGGCTGAAGAAGGAGAAGGCATCAGTTTCTCCGTCCAGTTTCATGTTAAGAATGTCGATACGTTGAATTTCTGGTTGCAGAATGAAGGAAATAACCTTCACCGCGCATTGGTTGCTCGTTTCGGTCATAAAATTGCCGGCTTTAGTACTTTACTGGAAGAGATAGATTGGGAGAAATGACGAAAGACCGTGTCATATTGGGCATTGATCCTGGGACGATTGTGATGGGTTACGGAGTGCTGACGATTGAAGGAAACAAACCCAAACTGGAAGCTATGGGGATACTCCAATTGAATAAATACGAGGATCATTATTTGCGGCTCCGTAAGATTTTTGAGCGGGTCTTGGGACTTATCGATCAGTATCATCCGGACGAACTGGCCATTGAAGCTCCGTTTTTCGGGAAGAACGTACAGAGTATGTTGAAATTGGGGCGTGCACAGGGAGTCGCTATGGCTGCCGCACTCGAACGGGATATCCCGATATTTGAATATGCCCCGCTAAAGATCAAGATGTCCATTACCGGAAATGGGAATGCTGCAAAAGAACAAGTGGCCGGGATGCTACAGCGCTACCTGCATATTCCGGAAGCATCCATGTTGCCGCAATTGGATGCGACAGATGGATTGGCAGCTGCCGTTTGCCATTATTTCCAGACGAATAATCCGGTACAGGAAAAGAAATATACTGGATGGAAGGACTTTATTGCAAAGAATCCGGGCAAAGTCCGTTGAAACAAAAAAGGATGCCTGCAATTACAGGCATCCCCTTCTCATAGACACACTTCTCTATGTATGTTGAATACACAGTGATCTATACGATTCCTTGTGCCATCATAGCTTTGGCCACTTTCATGAAGCCTGCAATGTTCGCACCTTTCACATAGTTGATATATTGATCCTCTTTTCCATGTTCGACACATTGTTGGTGGATAGCGCTCATGATCTGATGCAGTTTGTCATCGACTTCGGCAGCTGTCCACGAAATATGCATGGCGTTCTGAGTCATTTCCAGGCCGGAAGTGGCGACCGCGTTTGACAGCCTTGCCCGGTGCAAAAAGTTGTTTATGCTCGATGAACAGGTCGACAGCTTCAGCTGTACATCCCATGTTGGATACTTCGGCTACGCATGATGTCTTGTTCTCGATCAGCTTGCGTGCATCGTCTGCGTCCAGTTCGTTCTGGGTGGCACAAGGCAGTGCGATATCCACTTTCTGTTCCCAGGGTTTCTTGCCGGGATAGAAGGTCGAACCGGGGAATTCTTCGGCGTAAGGAGCTACAATATCATTACCTGAGTTACGCAGTTCCAGCATATAATCGATCTTTTTTCCGGAAATGCCGTCCGGATCATAGATATAGCCGTCCGGGCCGGAGATCGTGACGACTTTTGCACCCAGTTCGGTAGCCTTTGTGGCAGCTCCCCAAGCGACGTTTCCGAAACCGGAGATAGCAACAGTCTTACCTTTAATATCTATACCATGAGTTTCCAACATTTGGTGAACGAAGTAGAGGGCACCGAAACCGGTTGCTTCGGGACGGAGGATAGAGCCGCCGAATTCCATACCTTTACCTGTGAACGTACCGGTGTTTTCGCGAGCCAGTTTCTTATACATACCATACATATAACCGACTTCACGTCCTCCTACGCCGATGTCACCCGCCGGAACATCGCGGTCCGGTCCGAGGTTACGCCATAATTCGAGGATGAATGCCTGGCAGAAACGCATGATCTCCGCATCACTTTTTCCGCGAGGAGCAAAGTCGGATCCCCCTTTACCACCGCCCATCGGCAATGTTGTCAAAGCGTTTTTGAAAGTCTGTTCGAATCCTAAGAACTTCAGGATGGACAGGTTGACAGAAGGATGGAAGCGGATACCGCCCTTGTACGGGCCGATCGCGTTGTTGAATTGCACACGATATCCCAAGTTGACTTGTATTTCCCCTTTGTCGTCTACCCAAGGCACACGGAAGGTGAAAATACGTTCCGGTTCAACCAATCGTTCGATGATTTTAGCTTTCTCGAATTCGGGATGCTGGTTGTACACTTCTTCAATTGAAAGAAGAACTTCTTTTACTGCTTGCAAATACTCCTTTTCGCCCGGATGTTTTGCTTCCAGTGCTGATAAGATTACTTCTGTCTTCATAGTATATAATTTCTTTTTAAGATAACATTCTGTTTGCAAATATAGGGAATAGCCTGGGTTGACAAAATGTTTTGCTTACTTTTTGATAGTTCTTTTTATGTTTTTGAACAATGTTCTTTAAGTGAAAATCCGGAATCCTACGGATGGGATTCCGGTTCCCCTTTGTGCCAGGAAATGTGTGGTGCTGTTGGCACAGCCGTTTCCTTGCTGTGAAACGTTTGTGCCATATAGGTGAAATGCTTGTGCCATGCTAAGGAAACGTCTGTGCCATGCTGAGGGAACGGATGTGCCACTTGCTCAAATCTTGTCACATGCTTTCGGTTGATTGTTTTTTTCCTTACATTTGAGGCCGTTAATTCTATCGAATCATTATGAGCGGAATACCGGACTTTAAGAACCTTGTGTTTAAAGACACATCATTCGCCAATCTAATGAATAAGCGTATATATAATGTATTGCTTATCGCTACTAAATACGATGCCTTCATGCTGGAGGACGATGGGCGGGTGGACGAGCAGATATTCAACGAATATACGTCACTAAGCCTTCGTTACCCGCCTCGTTTCACACAGGTGACGACAGAGGAGGAGGCACTGGCTGAGTTGAAAGACCGTAACTTCGAACTGATCATCTGCATGCCGAATATGGATAACCGCGATATCTTTGCGGCGGCGACGGAGATCAAGATTCATTACCCCAATATACCGATCGTAGTCCTCACCCCATTCTCGAAAGAGGTATCCAAGCGGATTGCCAATGAAGATTTGAGTGCGATCGACTATGTGTTCAGCTGGTTGGGAAATGCGGAGCTGTTGCTCGCCATAATCAAGCTGATCGAGGACAAGATGAATGCGCCGGACGATACGGCCAGTGTCGGTGTGCAGATTATCTTGTTGGTGGAAGATTCCGTCCGTTTCTATTCTTCGGCTTTGCCGCATCTGTATAAATTTGTATTGGAACAGAGCCAGATGTTTGCTAAAGAGGCGTTGAACGACCATCAGCGTACACTTCGTATGCGTGGGCGTCCCAAGATCAAGTTGGCGCGTACCTATGAGGAGGCTGTCCGCATCTTCAACCAGTACCGCGATAATATGCTGGGGATCATCTCGGACATGAGCTTCATGCACGACGGAGTGAAAGATCCTTACGCTGGATACAAGTTCGGGCAGTATGTGCGGAAGACCGGCCTGATCATCCCTTTTGTCTTGGAATCGTCGGAGGCAAGCAACAAAGTGTATGCGAAAGAACTGGGAGCTTCCTTTATCGACAAAAATTCCAAGAGTTACCCGCAGGATCTGAGGAAGAAGATCATGCAGCGTTTTGGTTTCGGCGATTTCGTCATCCTGAATCCACAGACGAAGGAGGAGATCATGCGCATCAAGGACTTGAAGGATTTGCAAAAGAAGGTCTTTCAGATACCGGACGATTCGCTGGTTTATCATCTGAGTCGTAACCATTTTTCCCGCTTCTTCTATTCCCGTGCCATGTTTCCGCCGGCAGAGGTGTTGAAGCGTGTGGATGTGAGCGACTACAAGGATATGGATGAGGCGCGCAAGTTGATTTTCGACTTGATCGTGCAGTACCGTCGGATGAAGAATTCCGGTGTTGTTGCAGTCTATCAGAAGGAGCGCTTCGACGAATATAGTAACTTTGCCCGTATAGGCGACGGTTCGCTGGGAGGAAAGGGCAGGGGCCTGGCGTTTATTGGGGCGATGGTAAAGCGTTATCCCAAGTTGGAACACGATCACTTTGCTGTGACCATTCCGAAGACGGTCGTGATCTGTACAGACATCTTCGACGAATTTATGGAGACAAACGAACTGTATCCAGTCGCACTGAGTGATGTGGATGACGAAACGATCCTGAAATATTTCCTGCGTGCCAGCCTTCCCGCCCGTCTGATTGAAGACCTGATGGCGTTTTTCGATGTTGTCAAAAGTCCGATTGCCGTCCGTTCGTCTAGTCTTCTGGAAGATTCCCATTATCAACCGTTCGCTGGGATTTATTCTACTTACATGGTACCCAAGCTGGAAGATAAATATGATATGCTCCGTACGTTAAGCGACGCGATCAAAGCAGTCTACGCTTCTGTCTTTTATCGTGACAGCAAGGCATATATGACGGCGACATCGAACCTTATCGACCAGGAAAAGATGGCGATCGTTCTACAGGAAGGAGTAGGGGAACCGGTATAATGACCGTTTCTATCCTACTATCTCTGGTGTCGCACGTTCGTTGAATTTCTACCCGATTGGAAATGAAAAGGCGGAAGACGGAATTGCCAATATTGCTTTGGGGCTTGGAAAATATATCGTAGACGGAGGGCAGACTTTACGTTTCTCTCCTCGTCATCCGCACAATATTTTGCAGATGAGTACGATGGACTTTGCGCTCCGTGAGACTCAAACTCGTTTTTATGCACTTGACTTGAAGAATCTGGCAGATCAGTTTTCTGTGGATGATTCGTTTAATTTGCTTCGTCTAAATCTGAAAGACGCGGATGCGGACGGTTCTCTGAAGTTTATTGTTTCGACATACGATCCTTATGATCAGGTTATTCGTGACGGTTACTATCCTGGCGGGCGTAAGATATTGTCTTTTGTGAATGTTCTTCAACATGAGGTTTTTCCGTTGGCCGATACGCTCGATCAGATACTGCATGTCGGACAGGATGAGATGGGGCGGCCTATCGAGATTGAGTTTGCGGTAAATATAGATCCGCAGAATCCCGGTTTCGCTACATTCTATCTGTTGCAAGTTCGCCCGATCGTGGATAACAAGGAGGTAATGGAAGAAGACCTGACGCTTGTGGAACAAGAGGATACAATACTTACATCGACAAGCGTTTTGGGACATGGCATTGTGACGGATGTGCAGGATATTATATATGTAAAGACCGGTGCTTTCTGTTCCTCCAACAACCAGTCGATAGCCTATGATATCGAGAAGATGAACCGCCAGTTCACAGGAGAAGAAAAGAATTATGTTTTGGTTGGTCCTGGTCGTTGGGGAAGTAGTGACTCCTGGCTGGGCATTCCGGTGAAATGGCCTCATATCAGCAATGCACGTGTTATAGTGGAATGTGGGCTGGAGAATTATCGTGTCGATCCGAGCCAGGGAACGCATTTTTTCCAAAATCTGACTTCGTTTGGTGTCGGTTACTTTACGATCAACCCGTTTAAGGGTGATGGCTGGTTTGATGAGGGATATCTGAATTCCTTACCAGCGGTGGAGGAAACCGAATACCTTCGCCATGTCCGTTTCGATAAACCGGTCGTAATCAAGATGGACGGCAAGAAGAGTTTGGGAGTGGTGTTGAAACCAGAAAAGTAAAATGATAAATAAAGAGAACGTAAATGTGTTAAAACTCCTTTGTCATGATCTTTTAGGCACGGATTACATAGATAAATTTATTTTTTTCATGTAATCCATGCCTAAGTTATATCTATTGTATTTCTACACACCTTCGTCTTGGTTTCAAAACATAGGTGTTTTGAGGAAGAAACATGCATGATTCGTTTTCAAAACATAGGTGTTTTGAAAACGATCGGATTATGTCCTGATTTAGTCTTTCTTTTTGATGAAATCCGAAGGATAGTTTACCGTGTTGATCACCTCCCCGTCTTTTAGGCGAATCCAGGTTCTGAAATTGGTTGATCCTTCAGTCATCTCGATTACGCGGGCACCGTTGCTCAGGTTGTTGTACACCGTGTCGCCACCGGTG
>ENA-OPNJ01001036-OPNJ01001036.1-human-gut-metagenome-genome-assembly--contig:-NODE-1036-length-11656-cov-5.758038_pt1 | contig 11656 bp, 7 predicted proteins | sample MGYA00241535_ERZ501767 | MGnify/ENA primary metagenome ERZ501767 (study PRJEB25962, sample SAMEA2042564) | human gut metagenome | biome: human gut; feature: human-associated habitat; material: faeces...
GATTAACTCGTTTTTATGAGTCAACCTTTTTCAGTATAATACAAGTTGTTGATTTTGAATAACTTGTCCGTAGAAAGGCTACTTTTTACGGACAAAATTCATTTAAATGTGCAACCTGAATCAGGAATATGCTATTTTCATAGAAAACGGATAGCCGGACAGAAAAAAGCACTAACTTTGTGGGTAAAAAAATATAGGCAAAGATGCAGAAGATTTGGAAAAAGGCCCTGGTTTATGTGGGCATCGTAGCGCTCTTTTTGGCACTGGCGTATGGATTCGTGCCACAAGTGCTTGGCGGAAAGATAGTTAACCAGAGCGATATATCAGGTTATGTGGGAATGGCTCATGAAGCCAATGAGTGGAACGCGGCACACCCGGATGACCGTACCGCCTGGACCAATTCCATGTTCGGCGGAATGCCTACCACGATGATAACCGGCAATCCAGAGGGCGACTGGACCCAGAAAATCTATGACGCATTTCTGCTCGGACGTCGTCCCGCAACTTATCTGTTCATCGCATTGCTCGGCGCATTCCTGCTGATGCTGTCGCTCGGCATTGACAAGATACTTGCTGTCGGCGGAGCTGTCGCGGTCGCATTCTGCTCATATAACATGCAGATTATCCAGGTCGGACACAATACCAAGATGATGGCCATCGCGTGGTTCCCGTGGGTGCTTGCAGCCGTCATTTTCACATACAGGGCGGCATTGGGAATGTACCGCAGACAGGAAAACGGCGACATTGACAAGAAGGCCGGAGAAAAAGGCTGGCGGGCGTGGATTCCGCAGGCGGTACTCGGCGCGGCGCTGTTCGGAATGGCATTGAACTTCCAGATCAAGGCAAACCATATCCAGATTTCGTACTATCTCGCGATTGTCATATTCTGCTATGCCATAGGACTTTTCATCTGGCTCGTCGCAGACAAGGAGCGCCGTCACGGACTCGGCAAATTCTTCGCCGCATCGTTCCTCCTGCTGTTTCTCGGACTCGTCGGAATAGGTGCCAATGCCAACAAACTCATCCCGATGTACCGCTATTCGCACCAGACAATGCGTGGCGGTTCGGAACTTGCTTCGGAGCAGACGACGGACAATGCCGGGAAGTCCAAAGGCCTTGATATAGAATATGCTACGGCCTGGTCTTACGGATGGCAGGAACTTCCGAATCTTATGATTCCGGACTTCAACGGCGGGTCTTCTGCCCAGGAGATGAATCCTTCCAAGTCGGAGACCGTGAAAGTGCTGAAGAAATATGGACAGCCGAATGTAAGGCAGACGGCCAAGTCACTGCCGCTTTACTGGGGACCGCAGCCATTTACGGCCGGGCCGATGTACATGGGAGCCATCACCATCTTCCTGTTCATATTGGGTCTGCTTCTATGTGAAGGAAAAGACAAATGGTGGATACTCGTAGCCACGATTATAGCCATATTCCTCGGCCTCGGCAAGAACTTCATGCCGTTCACCAGGTTCTGGTATGAATATATGCCGTTCTACAGCAAGTTCAGGACTGTGTCAATGGCATTGGTCGCACTTCAGGTGACGCTGCCGATGCTCGGATTCATCGTTCTGGACAAGATTCTCAAGGGCGGAGTGGACTTCGCGCGGTTCAAGAAACAGGGCACCGTCGCACTCGCATTGACAGCAGGAGTCTGCCTTCTGTGCTGGATTTTCCCGGGCATTGCCGGAGATTTCACTGCCGACATGGACAGCCAGTATCCGTCAGAACTTGTGGCAGCATTCCAGCAGGACAGACAGAATCTTCTGTCCCATGATGCTATGATGTCGTTCTGGCTGATCGTATTTACTTATCTGATAATACTTTGGACCTATTCCAAACCGAAAGAAGGACAGACCCAATCTGCTAATGGCAGAAGGCTTTCGGCAGGACTTGCCATCTCCGCACTGGTACTTCTGAACATGTTCGCGGTGGGCAAGAGGTATCTGAATTCCGACCATTTCACGACGCCTAAGAACTTCAACGGCCAGTTCGCCCAGAGGCCTGTGGATGAAGCGATTCTTGCAGACGAGGAACTCGATTATCGCGTCCTGGACCTCTCAGTCAACGTCTTCAATGACTCTCATCCGAGCTATTGGCACAAGAATATCGGCGGATACAGCCCTGTGAAGATGCAGCGTTACCAGGATCTCATCGACCGTCATCTGACCGGCGAAATAAATTCGATAATCAAGGCTGTCAATGCTGCCGGGACGATGGAAGGCCTTATGGCTTCATTTCCGAGAGTGCCGGTATTGTCAATGCTGAATGACAAATACATAATTCTCGACGGCAACAGCGCCCCTGTGGTCAATCCTCGCGCTATGGGTAATGTCTGGTTCGTGGATTCTGCTGCGCGCGCGCTTTCGGCCAATGAGGAAATATCGATGTTGGACGGCATTGACCTTCACACAACAGCCGTTATCGGTCCTGATTTTGCCTGGGCAGCGGATGCCGTGGACGCATGCTCGCTCGCCGGAGCTTCGATAGAGGCGAAACTTGCCTCTGCACGGGATACTGTATATATGACCTCCTATGCGCCTAACGAACTGCGTTACCACTACCGTGCCTCTTCTGATAAGGCAGTGGTATTCAGTGAGATATATTATCCTGACGGATGGACATTGACCTTTGCTGACGATCCTTCCGGAGAGTCCCTGAAACTGTTCCGTGCTAACTGGACGTTGCGCGGGGCGATTCTTCCCGCAGGCGAACACGATATCGTCATGCGTTTCGCTCCGGCATCATATCGCATCAGCTCGAACATATCACGGGCTTCATCTATCCTCCTCATCCTCCTCATCCTTCTTTCCTCGGGCGGAATGCTCATTCATCGAAGATAGATTTGCCCTCGAATGAAACAACTCTTAACGAGAGTAACTATTCAAGGATACGGATTTCAGTAAAGACTGATCTTGCCAATAATCAATCGCTTTCATGTGCTGGAGCCTCCCTACGATGATGGATGGATGGGTTGCATATTTCGAAGCAGCGGCTTTTAGAGCTGTGACGGAAAAGTCACCGGAATCAATGATAGCCTGTTCTTCATTTGGAGAAAGCAACTGATTTGCAGCAAACTTATCGGCTTCTTGTTCTTTTATCATATCTTGATCGAGGTAACCGGCCTTTTCGAGGAATATGTCCTTTTTGCCATGAAGAAGAATGTGGCCAATTTCGTGGAAAAAGTTAAACCAGAAAATGTCGTACCTTTTGTATCTGTTTGATAACTGGATGATAGGAGTGTCATTTATCCATCTGGTTGCACCACTGATAGGAGCCTTAGGCAAACATACGGTAGAAATAAGCTTTATACCACAATTAGCGCATAATTGTTGCAGTTGAGGATAGAAATCATCAATATCGTCAACCATAAGTTTCTTAATGCGAGGAAGCGTAGATCTTAATTCCTTTTCATTATAAGATTTGTTGAGTCGTAGTTCGTTAGCCTGAATTTCTCCTTGACGAAGCCAAGCAGACATAGCGTGAGGGTCTTTTGTATGAACGAGCGATATTCGGAAAGCAACCTTTAGTTCTTGGTTGATATAATAATCATTCCAGGCCTTCTCGGTACTAATTGCGAAAAATGAAAAGAGGTTTTGAACTTTCTCTTCAATGTTGCTGGCGTAAGGTAACCAACCACGTTTAACCATTTCTGCTACTGGAAATTTTTTCATCCAATCAGCCGAGGCCGCAGCAGCAGCCTCTCTGTTTTTTCTTTCAATATATTCATCATATGATTGTTGCTTTCGCAACCAAAATGATGCGGGAATCTTTGTGACATTCTCAAAGGAGACTGCCATTTCAGTAGTAATAGAACTTTTTCCATTAATTACTGCGATAATTGTCTTCTCGGGTTTGGATGTACGGACGGCAAACTCCTTAATACTCATTCCCATCTCAGTCAACTTATCGCAAAGAGTTTTGCCGGGATGAAAGACAACTGCGAGTTTGGAGATGTGTGCTTTAATACTCATAACTGTGATAATAATTCAAGTTTTGCCAAGACTTGAAGTTTTTGTTGTAAATTTTGTTTTTATTTTCCGTGATAATTTTCAATCTCTTCCAGTTCCACACCCTTTATCTCTATCCATATGTACTTTCCGTTACTGTCTGTAGGAATAGGAGATTCATGAGGCGTGAAGATTAATCTGTATGGCCCATCAAGAGAAACCGCCCATTGACCTTTCCGGTTAGCAGTTAGCTCGTGATAATTACCAGGTAAATATCTGACGTCTTCTAATGTATTGGCATCAAATAGGTCGCCGATTCTCTGAAGGTATTTCTCAGAACGAACAGAACCAAGTTTTCTCTTACTATATGATTCATCTTCCGCACATTTTTGGAGATGTTTGTTCTTGTATGTTACTTCCATTTAATTTACATGATATGTGAATCAAACTTTTGCAAAGTTATACAAAAATTTGATTCACACAAAATGTTTATTAAAAATGTAGCTCTGAACGCTGACAATCTTATTTCATGGCGTTATACTTATTTCGTAAGAGAGTCTAGCAGAGCTGCCATGCGGGCAGTGAGAGCTTTACGTGAGAACTGGCGTATGGCGTCAGACTGGTCGTCGTCCTTCAGAATTTCGTTCAGTTCGGTTTCACCGGAGTGGGCCACCTGCATATCTTCGGTGTCGTCTCCCGCCTTGAACTTGTTCCAGCACAGGTTTATGTAAGAGGCTACGGACTCCTTGTCATCCCAGCCGAAAACAACACCTGCACTCGTCTGGTTCACGATTCTCGCCATCGCACCATCGGTCTGGCCGATGCCGAGGATAGGGTTCATCGATGCCAGGTACTCAAACAGCTTGCCCGGCAACGTAGCCTTGTATTCAGGCTCCTTTCTGAGCGGCAGGATAAGCAGTGAAGCGTTTTTCTGCTCACGCACAGCCACATTGTGGTCCTGATAACCGAGATTTACGAGATGGTCTCCAAGCCCTGCTTCCATTATGGAAGATATGATTTCGCTGTCGGTCTTTCCTGTAAGCCTGATACGCAGCATCTTGTCGAAATCAGGGTCAGACTGGCATTTTTCCTCAAGAGCCTGCCAGACGACTTCAGGGTTGCCGTCAGAAGCGAAAAGCCCGGTATGGGTGATGTTGAAATATCCGTCCGGTTCCACTACCTGATCGAAATCATCCTCGTCGAAACCATTGGTAATCAGCTCGACAGGCGTATCGGTCATGGTCTGGAAATCCTCCTGCACCAGCGGCGAAACCGCAACCACCACAGTAGCATCGTCCAGCACCTGCTGCTCCAGGCGCTGATGCTTTTTCTTGGCCCAGCCGCACAGACACAGATGCTTGAAGTAGAACATCCTGGTCCACGGGTCTCTGAAATCAGCCACCCACGGAAGTCCTGTGGCGGCAGCCAACTTCCTGGCAATCAGGTGCATTGACTGAGGAGGACCGGTACTTACGATAGCGTCCACCGGATGTTCCTTCAGGTATTTCTTCAGAAATCTTACAGACGGCCTTACCCATGTCACGCGAGGATCCGGAATAAACAGATTGCCCCTCAGAAAAAGCATCAGCTTCTGCTTGAAAGTCTTTTCCTGATGGTTGATCGGGTTCACCTCCTGCTTCGTGGCGTCATTGGCCTTTCCCGTCAGTTTCCGGTACAATGAATAGAATTCCGTGATGTGGCGTCTTATGATGACGGCGTCTTTCGGAACGTCCTCTTCCAAGCTCTTGTCAATGCTTGTCATCTCCGGGTTTTCCGGTGTGTAAATCACAGGCTGCCAGCCAAATTGCGGCAGATACTTGCTGAATTTCACCCACCTCTGGACGCCCGAGCCTCCGGTCGGCGGCCAATAATATGTTATGATAAGTACTTTCTTCATATCGGTATAGTATCGGTGTAAAGTTAGGGATTATTTCGTAAATTTGCCTGATTCAACTAACTCTATTTCCGAGATGGCGAAGAAACAGGCGGAAGATACACCGCTTCTGAAACAATATTTTGCGGTCAAAGCGCAGCACCCTGAAGCGATACTGCTGTACAGGGTAGGAGATTTCTATGAAACATATTCTGATGATGCAGTCCTGGCAAGCAAGGTTCTGGGTCTTGTCCAGACCAGACGCTCCAACGGAGACAAGGGAACCGTGCCTATGGCCGGATTTCCGCATCACGCTATAGAACAATACCTTACGAAACTCATCCGCTCCGGTTACAAGGTGGCGGTCTGCGACCAGCTTGAGGACCCGAAACTCGTGGGCGGCAGGACACTTGTAAAGAGAGGCGTGACGGAAATGGTGACTCCAGGCATTGCCTTCGGCGAGAATATGCTCGACGGAAAGGAGCACAATTACCTCACGGGATTGACCTTTTCCAAAGACCAATGCGGAGCGGCCTTCCTGGACGTGTCCACCGGAACATTCCAAGTAGCTCAGGGCAGTGTGGAGTACATCGGTACTCTGATAGCCTCACTGTCGCCGAAAGAAATCGTGGTGCAGCGGGGTTATGAAAAAAAGGTGAAGGAACTCTACGGAGAGAATCTGTATGTGTCCACGCTGGACGAATGGGCGTTTGTCTATGATTCAGCCGTGGAGAAACTGAAGAGGCAGCTGAAAGTGGAATCCCTGAAGGGATATGCCATTGACACATATCCTCTCGGCATCTGCTCTGCAGGCGCTCTCGTGGTGTATCTGGAGCAGACGCAGCACACCGGATTGGCGAACATCTGCTCGATTTCCAGAATAGACGGCAGCAAGTTCGTCTGGATGGACCGCTTCACTATCAGGAACTTGGAGATATTCGCGGCCTCATCTGGCGGAGAGGGAGTGGCACTCGTGGACGTCATTGACAAATGCTGTTCACCTATGGGCTCACGACTGTTGAGGGGGTGGCTGGCAATGCCTTCCGTAGATCTGAATGAACTGAACTCAAGGTATGACATAGTAAGTAGCTTCACCGGCAACAGGGAAAAGCTCACGGCGGTTCAGGAACATATCGGCAACATCGGAGATCTGGACAGGATGATGTCCAGGGCGGCTACAGGCAAGATTATGCCCCGGGAAGTGCTTCAGCTTTCACGCGGACTGTCACAGCTCGGCCCTATAAAGGAATTGTGCACCGGAGATTGCGCGCCATTGACAGAACTGGTCTCGTCGATAAGCGACTGCAATGCGCTTCACGACGAAATCTCAAAGACATTGACCCCGAAAGCTGCGGCCGCGATAGGCAAGGGCGATGTGGTGGCCTCCGGAGTGAATGAGGAACTCGACCGGCTGAGGGAGATTTCCCGCGGCGGAAAGCAGTACCTGCTGAACATGCAGCAGAGAGAGACTGAACGCACCGGAATCTCCTCATTGAAAATAGGTTACAACAATGTCTTCGGCTACTATATTGAGGTCCGCAATGCCCACAAGGACAAGGTGCCGGAAGATTGGATCCGCAAGCAGACTCTTGTCAATGCAGAGAGATACATTACTCAGGAACTGAAGGACTACGAGCAGCAGATTCTGTCGGCCGAGGATAAGATATATGCTTTGGAATCAGCCATTTACGGTGCGTTGGTCTCCAAGATTCAGGAATCCATAAGAAGCATTCAGGCCAATTCCGCGATTGTGGCCAAACTCGATGTCCTTGCGGGTTTTGCTGAGCTGGCATTGGAAAACAGATACTGCCGTCCGGAAGTGAATTCCGGCCCGTCACTCGAAATCAAGGCGGGGCGTCATCCGGTCATCGAGACGCTGATGAGACCTGGCGAGGAATATGTGCCTAATGACATAATGCTGGACAATAAAAACCAGCAGATCATCATTCTGACCGGTCCGAACATGTCCGGAAAGTCAGCATTGCTGAGGCAGACGGCATTGATCGTGCTTCTGGCGCAGATCGGCTCATTCGTGCCGGCGGATTCCGCGAAATTCGGCTGGTTCGACAAGATTTTTACCCGCGTGGGCGCTTCGGACAATATCTCCAGAGGAGAATCCACGTTCATGGTGGAGATGCTGGAAACGTCAATGATTCTGCACAATCTCTCCGAGCGTTCGCTTGTGCTTCTCGATGAAATCGGCAGGGGCACATCCACGTATGACGGCATGTCCATAGCAAGGGCGATAGTGGAGTATATACACGAATACGGAAAGGGGGCTAAGACGCTTTTCGCCACACATTATCATGAACTGAATGATCTGGAAAGCCTGTATTCCGGTGTCAAGAATTTCCATGTGGCAGTCAAGGAAATCGGAAAGGAGGTCATCTTCCTGCGTAAACTGAAGGAGGGCGGCACTGCCCACAGTTTCGGTATCCACGTGGCGAGAATGGCCGGAATGCCTAAGGAAGTGTTGGAGTCGGCGGAGAAAACATTGGCCGCGCTCGAGGCATCAGGCGGTGATACGATAAGCAAACCTTCCCCGGACCAATGTGGCAAGATAATAAAGCCTTATAACACTAAAGAGGGCAGGGTGGAGAGCGACGGCTCCATCCAGCTGTCTCTGTTCCAGCTTGATGATCCTACATTGTCTTCAATCAGAGATACTTTGAAAGATGCGGACCTTAACAATATGACGCCTATGCAGGCTTTCGACATGTTGAGGAATATGAAGAAAGAACTCGGAATTTGATAAGCGATAATTATAACACCATTTAACACTATATTATGACATTGAAAACTTTTTTGGCGGCAGTATCATTGACATTGATCTCCCCTATGCTCGCCTTCAGCAATGACGGCTCTTATCAGGTGACTTCTCCGGACGGGCAACTTCGCGCGACGGTGGTGGTGTCTGACGTGATTACATATACGGTGGCGCGTGATGCCCAGGTGCTCATCGCTCCTTCCGAGATAAACATGACATTGTCCGACGGCATCGTGTTCGGAGTCAATGACAAGGTGAAGAAGGTCAGGAACACCTCTGTGGATCAGGTCCTGCCGACGATTGCCTATAAGAAGGCCGAGGTTGCGGACCGTTACAATGAGATGACGCTCGAGTTCAAGGAGTTCTCTCTGGTTTTCCGTGCGTATGACGAGGGTGTGGCCTACAGGTTCGTGAGCAAACTGAAGTCAGGCAGCGATGTGGTTAGTGAGAAAGCGGAATTTGCGTTTGCGAAAGACTGGACGGCCTATATTCCGTATGTGCGCCAACATGTCCAGAGCCTGGAGTCTCAGTTCTACAATTCGTTTGAGAATACTTATGCTGTTCATCAGCTTTCCGGGTGGAACAAGGAACGTCTGGCATTTGCGCCTGTTGCGGTGGCTGCTGACGGTGGCGTGAAGGTGCTGATTACTGAGGCGGACCTGATGAACTATCCGGGAATGTTCCTGTACAATGAAAAAGGCGGCTCCTCTCTCTCCGGAAGATTTGCTGGCTATCCGAAAGAGGTGAAACAGGGTGGACACAACAGGCTTCAGATGGAGGTGCAGTCGAGGGAGAACTATATCGCCAAGGCTTCTGCGGCTGAGAAGTTCCCGTGGAGAGTAATCATGGTTACGGCCAATGATGCTGACCTTGCCGTGAATGACATGGTCTGGAAACTGTCCACTCCTCAGGACCCTGAGGTTGATTATTCTTGGGTTCGTCCGGGAAAAGTTGCCTGGGACTGGTGGAATGACTGGAATGTTTATGGTGTGGATTTCCGTGCCGGCATAAACAATGACACATATAAATATTACATTGACTTTGCTGCTGCAAACGGTATCGAGTATGTAATTCTGGATGAAGGTTGGGCGGTGAACCTGCAGGCGGACCTTATGCAGGTGATTCCTGAGATCGACCTTCCGATGCTGACGGAATATGCGAGAGAACGTGGCGTGGGCCTGATTCTGTGGGCAGGATACTGGGCGTTCGACAGAGATATGGAGAATGTATGCAAGCACTATTCCGAGATGGGAATCAAGGGCTTCAAGGTGGACTTTATGGACAGGGATGACCAGGTGATGGTGGATTTCCACAGACGTGCCGCCGAAACTGCCGCCAGATATCATCTGATGGTGGATTTTCACGGAACGTACAAGCCGGCCGGCCTGAGCAGGACTTATCCGAATGTGGTGAATTACGAGGGTGTGCACGGTCTTGAGCAGATGAAATGGAGCGATTCTTCTGTGGATCAGGTGACATATGATGTTACTGTTCCGTTTATCCGTATGGCTGCCGGTCCGATGGACTATACACAGGGCGCGATGAGAAATGCCACGAAGGGCAATTATCGTCCGGTCAATACAGAGCCTATGAGCCAGGGCACCCGTTGCCGCCAATTGGCTGAGTATGTGGTGTTTGACTCGCCTCTCAATATGTTGTGCGACTCACCTTCAAACTATATGGCCGAGCCTCTGTGTACCAAGTATATTGCAGAATGTCCTACGGTTTGGGACGAGTCGTTGGCTGTAAACGGCAAGATCGGGGAATATATTACATTGGCCCGCCGCAGCGGTGAGACCTGGTATGTCGGTTCATTGACCGGATGGCAGGCCCGCGAGCTGGTTCTGGACTTGAGCTTCCTCGGCGAGGGAGAGTGGACGATGGAGATTTTCCGTGACGGTGTCAATGCTGACAGGGCCGCGAGGGACTTCAAGCATGAACTGGTACCTGTACCGGCAGACCGTAAGGTGAAAATCAATATGGCTCCGGGCGGCGGCTGGACAGCCAAGATAACAAGATAGAAGCCTGTCGGATGAATACTAAGGAGATATTTCACAGAACTGAACTTCTTTTGGGAGAGGATGTCATGGGCGTCCTCTCCTCTGTGAAAGTGATCATATTCGGAGTCGGCGGAGTGGGCAGCTGGTGTGCGGAAGGACTTGTCAGAAGTGGAGTTACGCATCTGACCATCGTTGATTCGGACAAGGTGAGCGTTACCAATGTGAACAGGCAGCTTATGGCTACGGTCAGGACTGTCGGTCAGGTAAAGGTGGAGGCGCTCAAGGCCCGGCTTCTGGACATCAATCCCGATGCTGAAATTCAGGCGTTGCAGGCTGTGTACAATCAGGAGTCGGCCGATTCTTTCGACTTGGATTCGTTTGATTATGTGATAGATGCGATAGATTCGCTGAAAGACAAGGCATTGCTGATTCTGCGTGCTTCACAGAGCAGGGCCAAGTTCTTCTGCTCGCTTGGGGCAGCATTGAAAACAGACCCCCGGAGGGTGAAGGTGGCGGAGTTCTGGCAGGTGAGCGGCTGTCCGTTGGGCGCTGCTCTGCGGAAAAAGCTGAAGCGGGCCGGGACTTTCCCTGCGCACAAGTTCCTGTGTGTCTATGATGACGAGGTGCTGCCGAACAGGGGACTCAATCATGAATGTGAAGGGGATGACAGCATGTGGAATGCCACCAAAGCCCAGATAAACGGCACCACGGCGCATATTACCGCGATTTTCGGGATGACTCTGTCCGGACTCGTGGTGGATGACATATATAAGAATGTGTTGAAAAATGCCGCTCAGAATAATAACCAAAGCTAAATTATATTCCCATCTTTGACACTTTGATTTTAAGATATCAAGGCCCCAGAGCGCTGTAATGGCGATTCTGGGGCTTTTGCAATTATGCAAGTATGTAATGCATCAATGGTGATTTCACGCCGACAGGCAATCCGTCACGGCGGAACTCACTTCACGTTGCTTCGTCCGGCCCTTCTACCGCCTCCTGCGTCCTCACTATCGCGAGAACTTTTATCCTGCAGGCACCTCCCACTTCCCGAGGCCGTGGCTGA
>ENA-OPNJ01001056-OPNJ01001056.1-human-gut-metagenome-genome-assembly--contig:-NODE-1056-length-11486-cov-1.701338_pt1 | contig 11486 bp, 8 predicted proteins | sample MGYA00241535_ERZ501767 | MGnify/ENA primary metagenome ERZ501767 (study PRJEB25962, sample SAMEA2042564) | human gut metagenome | biome: human gut; feature: human-associated habitat; material: faeces...
GTTCAGCCTGTCCGGATACATTATCTCAAGCTCAGGTTGTGATTTTTGAAATGTGTCTCACATTATGACATAATACGACGGCACAACCGCTTAATTGCCAGAAATCATAAAAAATGTCGCTGTCAAGGTTAAAATGAATGTCGAAGACAACCTTGACAGCGACAATTTTTATGATATAATGACAGAGCGGTTATGACGTCTTTCGACATTTACACAGTTAAAGAATCGGACTCTAATTACTCCCACTCGCTCCCTGTAAATCAATCTTAAACACATTTGTTTATGAAATTTATCAGGGAGTATTTATATTACTTGAATTATCGGTAAAGCATACGCTATCCGATTTTTTGTTGCCATTTCGTTGCCACGAGTGGCGAAAATTTAACTCCAAGAAGTATAGATAAGCTGTCTCTTATTAAATGCCTCTTTACCGCCCTCCATTATGTCAACAATTTGCTTGTGTGTAGAATCCAGATCTATGTTTCCTTGGGCTACATCAATTTTTGTTCCTTGAAACTCGACGACCAACACCCTTTCGGAATCGCCAAGCACAGGAATATTTGCATTATGCGTGGCAAATATAAACTGCATATAAGGTTTTTTCTGTGTAATAGCGGTAATGACTTCGTCATAGATCACCTTATTATCAAGATCATCTTCCGGTTGATCAATGAAGATAATATCATTATCATCTTGTGTCAATATAAACAGTATAAGAGCCGATGCTCGTTGTCCAATAGAGTGTTGTCGCAACAGTTTACTGTGGTAATAAATGTCAACTTTGTTTTCGACTTGTCTGCTCAACAATTCTTCATATTGACTACGAAGTTTATCTTCCAATTTTACATATTCGCCGGAAGTAACAATGCTTTTCAGCTTGTTACCATCACAAATAATCCAATCTTCTATAATCGCCGCATAATCAGTAAAGGCATCGCTAATTGCTTGATATTTAGCGTCTGATATTCCCGTTCCCTTAAAATCATTTTTCAGTTGAGACTTGAAGCCCTCACGATCACCTTTGAATGTGATTTCAATTCTTAGTTCGGTTTGATTTTGATTAATACGGTCGGTTTCAGCCTTATAATCGTTATAGGTCGTCAACAGAGCATCATTACGCTCTCTTATTGCCTTAGTAAATGACGCTTCTATTTTTGATTTGGAGGATGCTTCTTCGCTTAATTGCTTTAGTTTTTCTTTGGTTTTTTGCAACTCAGCAGTCATCCTGACAAAACTATCAACATCCAAAGTCTCGTCTTTGATCTCTCTTTTAATTTCAGCGAATTCATCTGCCAAACTATTAGTTCGCTCTTTCAGATGGGATATGATGTCTTTCATACAACTGCATTGTTTTTCAATTTCTGCAATGCAAGAACCAATTTGTGTAAGTTGAGCGTCTATTAGCGACAATACCACAAAAACATCATCAAGTATGTCTTTATTAAAGTCACTACAGTATCCGTCCAAAGCGTTTGATGCGACAGCGTTCTTTGAAAAAGCATTACGAATATCACGCAAAATAGCATCTATTCTATTTTTTACCGCATCAAGTTTTGTGGTGTCTGTAGCGTACCCACTTTGTTTTTTTAGTTTTTCCGCCACACCTTTTTCTTCAAAAATCGAGAGTTTATGCTCAAGTTCGGTTTGCAGTGTTGTAACTTCGGTCATTTGCTGTGGAATTTTGCTCACATCCAGCAACTGCTCTACCGTTCTAACCAATTCATTTACACAGCTATCCAAATTAGAGGGTTTACCAATTCTGCCACTAATCAATTTTTCCAACAGACCATTTTCGTGATCTGCACTGCTGGATAGATCTTTTTGACCAAAATATTGAACTCCATCGAACAAACTGATCGGATTTATATTTAAGTCATTACCATTCTCGTCAAGAACATTTATCCGTTCTCCAAATATTCGACTGACAAAATATCGCTTGCCGTGTTTGTCTATTACACTTAATGTTGCTTTTCCGCCAGAACCAAAGACATTTTTAACGAGAGATTCTTTATATTCTTTGTCCATTTGAGCTGGGAGATCCAAAACATATCGGACAACTTCTAAAACAGAGGATTTTCCACTGCCCCTTATGCCAATAAGTGTGTTCAGCTCACGAGAAAACATTATTGTTTGTCCATCGAACTTTCCACCTTGAAATGATATTGACTCTATAAAACCGTGCTTGTTATCGGGGATGTTTTCACTAACTCTGTCTCTATAATCTTGTAATGCAAATTTAATTGCAGAATATGAATATTCACCAACTTTCAAATATGTACATTTATCTCCCTTGCCTATATCTGTAATGGTTTTAGGATCAGATCCCTCAACCAAGGCAGGTAAATAACCACAACACCGCTCAAATTTAGCGAGATTATCACGTGTTCTGGATTTTTGCAAGCCAAGAACGCGTTTTCTAAAAGACGCAAAACCAGCCAAAGATTCAAGCAATCCGCCCTTACATTCACTGAATAAACCGCTATTTTGATCAACGTGAGCAAATATGATAAAATAATCTCGTCCGTAGGCGTCTAACTTCTCAAAAACATTTTTTAAGTCATACACACTTTTCGTATTACGATTTTCAGGATTACGTACGGTAGCAAATGCGGCTGTCAAAAATGTTTGAATATGATTGTTTCCACCCTCAAGCCATTCATCCGGATTAAACGCAATGAGTGTGTGAATACCGTTTGCCCCTTCTTTGATAGTTAACTCCACTCCCGGTAGAATGAATATATCTTGCTTTTTTGCAGCCTTACGAATAGCCTTATATTCATCGATATCAAATTTATTATGATTTGTAATTACACCGACACTTATATTGGCTTCTTTTAGTGCAGAAACATAATCGTTTACAAAAGAATTCTGTTCGCCAGTATATGTAAACTCCTTATCCTTATTTGTATGTAGGTGAAAATCAGAGCGGACATACTGCAATCCATTTTCAAACATCGAACCACCTCGTTCCTTTTGCTTAATTTATTCAAATATTTTCCTCACTGCGATATTAAGTAACGCTTCCAGTTCGCAAACATTCGCATTAGCATTATTTTTGAAAGCATTATGTATATTTTTAGAATACTCAGCTATTTTTTTGTGTAGTTGATTATCCGAATCAAATTTTGGAATGGCTAAGTATTTCAACACATCAACTCCTCTATTAGTTGATATAGCATACCCATCAATAATGTTAACAATATCTGTAGCATTAATTATACCGCAAACATAATGTGCCTCATCAATATTGTTTAAGCCAAGCATAAGAACTTTCGAATCAACAACTATCGTTTTGTCTTCACTAAATAAGTTCTTATCAGCATCTGGAATAGATTCAAGATATGAACCGACTACAACGGCAGACATACTACCAGTTTGTTCTTTCCACAAAACTTTATACGGAGCATAAGTATATTCTCCTACATTGTCTAATCGATAATACGGTTGTGTATTAGCATTGAAGAATTTCCCATTTTGAATGCGACTCGCTAATAGTTCATCGTGATAGAAGTTTAACCAATCATTAGTTTTAGGAGCTGTTTTTACCAACTCTTTTACGGGGATACCGTACTTATGTTTTGCAGTGTGTGGCACCAAAATATATTCGTTAGATTTAACCTGCCATTTAGCAATGTTTCTTCCACCAAGCATTGGAAATATGTAAGTTTCTTCAACTTTATCTTTATGAACGCCCTTTTTAAGAAAATCTTTGCGTCGTTGTCTTTCTATACAGTTTTCAATAAGCATAAGACCATCACGACATTTGATAGGTTTCTTTAAAAGATATACACCTTTAGCACCAGCAGGTTCTATACCCTTTCTTCCACTGTAGTATCGTGGTTTTGAAGAATCAAGAACTTTATTGGCAAATTCCATATCGGGTAACGTCAACCAAGAAGACTGTTTATCATTACCATCAACGGGCTGCGCTGAAAGGATTTCAAAACGCAATTTCTTTGTCACTTCATTCCATTTTGCGTGAGAATCAATCGGTGTCTTTTTTCCTATTTGCTCCCACACTTTATAGGCATTCATTGGATATACCATTTCGACACCTTTAATAATTTTGATTGCAATAGTAGGAATGGTAAATAACTTTACATTTGAAAAATCATCAACCGCATCAATCCTGAAAGGAACATTTTGTCCAAATCGAGTAATTGAGAGTTTCCTAAAACCTTCGCCACCTTTAGTTGATTTTAGGAAAGAGGCTGGCAATAAAAACACCATATTTCCATTGTTCTTCAAGTACTTATCAACAGCAACATATGTTACAGCCATTCCAAAATCATCGTGGGTTGTCTTCTTATCATATGCGTTTTTCTCAAATATACCATAACTTTTCCAAATTTCCAGTGTTCCTTCACGATAACTTTTGCTCATTGATTTCCAAGCAATCCAAGGAGGATTGCCTACAACAAAATCAAATTTATTTCCAATAAGAATTGGCGCAAAGCTGTTACGCAGAATAATAGGCCAGAAAGAGTCATTGCCCGCCCTATGTAAAGTATATAGTCTATCAAAAAGTTCTTCTACAACATTTTTGTATTGAGTATCGACAAATCGATTTTCGACAGTGTTCCAGAAAATTTCAAAATCACATTTATCATCAATGTTCTTGCTTAAAATTTTTAGAAATTCACTTGCCAAACTATAATCTTCAAATTTGGGTATTTGAAATTTTCCTACAGATGTATCAATTGATAAAGTCAATTCGCTTTCTTCGGTGTAAACTACTGGCGAAAGTATCGAGTCCGCAATATAAATTGGAACGTTAATGGGATCGGCAAAATCTTCAAATACTGCATCATCGCAAGAAGAAAACACTGCGAGAATGTAGTTTGCTTTTGCAGAAACAACAGAAATAGGATTTATATCAAAGCCAATAACATTATGCGTTATTTTATCAATATCATTTCTTGATAATTTTCCATCGGCATTTGATACTATACGCTTTATAGCGTGTGTTAAAAATGTTCCCGATCCTGCGGTTGGATCAATTAATGTTTTTTCAATATCACCCTTATATCCTACCAAATCAAGAGCGTGTTCAACAATCCAATCCGGCGAAAAATATTCTCCCATCAAATGACGCATTTCAGCCGGAATCAACTCCATATAAACTTCTTGTAAAATATCTTGAATTTCTTCTGGCTTAAGTATGTAAGTACTTAAATCAAATTGATTGACTACATCAAGTATATTGTTAACTACTGTAGTGTCAAATTTACTTTCTGAACAAGTATAGGTAAACCATTCCATAAAGTGCGATTCAAAGAAATTATTTACAAGTGATTCATATTTATTAAGTTCGCCATCAAAAAGTTTATCAATCTGAGGTTTTGTTAAGCTCTCAGCCTTAAATGTAGGACTTACAAGCTGAGCGAGGAATGAATATATTAGCAACTTCAAAAACATATTAAAAAACGTTTGAAGTGCAAACAGATACACTTTACTATCAATAGTTACATCCTCACTGTATCCGTATGTTTCTTTTATAACAGATGAAACCTCTGTGAAAGAAGTAGCTTCATCGTCTTCTCCATACATCGTTCCAAAAACACGATCCCACTCTTTGTATAATGTACGAACACGAGTACTACCATTTAAATCATTAAGATTAAACTGCAACTCATCATAAATCGTCTTAATACTTTTGCGAACAAATGGACTTTTAGGATTAATGATGGAGATAAGATTTTTTTTGTTTAATGCGATTTTATCTTGCTGCTTTAAAAGCAAAGCTAAACGTTTTAATCCAGATGCGAAATCTTTAACTTCGTAATTAAAAGAAACCGACAGACTTATATCAATATCAATTTTCAGTTTATCAGTGTTTATCTTTTGAAAAGTAGGAGAAGGTACGAAACGGGCAAAAATAAATGTATTGCCATCAAAACCTACACCTATACTGTTCAACAACTTAAACTTCATTGCATCTATATTTTCACTACCAGAGATTCCAGCATTACTAATAATGTAATCATACAAGCCGTGGTCTTTGTCACTCCTGCCATATAAAGCTTCATTTACTCCGTTGACATTTTGAAAATACTTGTATTTTTTTAATTCAAATGAAATGTTTTGGAATGTTGCGTCAGTTCTCCCGCCAGCTAAAAGATTATCTTCACTTCTATATTGACTTGCCATCATAGGATTTACTTTTTCCAATAAGGGTTTCACAATATCAGAATGAAAGTGGATTTTTATATCATCTTCTGTGTTAAAATGATTGAGTTTGAACGATTGCTCAAGTTTATTAAGTTCCATAACAGCACCTCCATTTTGATAAATTATATCATAAAATCGCTCATTGGTCAATATACAAAATGTAAAAATATATAGCATTTTTGCTAAGGTTTTTATTGATGGTCAATTGACCAAAACAATAACGGCAGAGATTTCTCCCTGCCGCCGCTTTGTTTATACCGTATAAATTATTTCTGCATTTACTATTTCTGTTGCTTGATTACAAATGTTATTCATTTTCTGCACCCAAAGCATTTGATTTTCAGATTTTAGTTTTTCGGTTATGTTTTCTTTTTCGGCTAAGTCTTTTACCTGCCGGAGAAAAAGTTGTTGCGCCTGCTGTTCAATATCTGCAAGATATGAATTGAGCTTACCGCTTGTCAGCAAATTGTAGTAACGCACTTTATGGTTTTGTTTCAAATATCGTTTGTGCCTCATTGCCCAAACGCCGATATTCGCTTCCTTTTCTTCTTCCGCCGGTAATAAATCAGGCAACATATAGTCGCCCACCTGTGTGTAAGTACCGCCTGCTTTTTCAAAAATTGTCTTTGCCATTTGTTTTACCTCCAAAAATTTATTTATCTTGAGCGTGGATTTTCACGCTTACGACCTTTAATATTTCTTGCCTGTTCAAGCAACTCATCAATCTGTTTATGTCCGAAAACTTTACGCAAAAGCTTGTAATCCTTGACCTCTGAACGCAGATTTTCGCTTTCGCTTTTTAGTTTGCTGTTGATTTTCGACAACATTTCGTTCTCACGATAGAGGTTGCCGTTTGTGATGTTTAACCTATGATAACCGTCCCAACCCTCAAAGCAACGAGCCAATGCCGTCTTGACTAACGCTTTTAATTTTTGAATAAGCGGCTCTGCAATTTTAGTTTTATACGCTTTTGCGGACATAAAGCCTTGCGGCTCAGAGAGCTGATATTCGGGGGCATTATCGAGCATTTCTTCCACATTCCTTAATTTTTCCAAACCATCATCATAGTTTAACACTCGCTCGGATAACACATTAAATTCGGCTTGCTTTTCTTCGACTTTAGCACCCAATTGTTCAAGTTCTGCTGTTCTTTCTTGCTTTTTATAATCAAGAACAGACAAATGTTTTTCGTGCGTTCCTTTGTGTTCCCACTCAATTCCGTGTCGTTCCATAACGAATGCGAGTGCGGATTTTTCTGCGCTTACCCACTGATTCCACTCGGTATATCCACGAGTTCCGCCTTTGAAACCTTGTGTGGCTAACGCTTGTTTCAGGCTTACTCTCGTATCAAGTCCACGCTTGCTGCCGATTGTGAACGGAACAAAATCAATGTGCAAATGAGGCGTTGCCTCGTCCATATGCAGATGAGCAGAGAACACTTTCAAGTTAGAATTTCTCTCTTGAAACCCACGGTAATACTCATCTAAAATCTGTCTTGCAAGCTGTCCGTTCTCGCTTTCGGCACTCATATTTTCTTTGCCACCAATCTGCAAAATCAACTCGTGAAACGGTTTTTCCTGCTTGGAATTTCTGATTTTTTCATAGTAATTTTCTATTCTGCGGTCGGCTCTTGTCTGTTTTTCGTTGTACCTTTTGAGTGCTTCGTCAAACAGTTCGTGATAGATTTTCTTTATCGGCTCGTTACAGTAATCAATGTTCAAATGCGTTCTGCTACCGTCAACATTTTCTGCCTTGAATTTGCGGCTGTTATGATTGACCGAGCCTTTACCCACCATTGCGCTTATCGTTCTTTGCATTATATACACCTCCAATCTCATAAACTTACTCATTCTCGGTTCTGTTACTCTTGTCAAGAGTAACGCAAAAGCACTTTTGACAGCGGAGCTATCAAAAATGCAACCTGCAAGCAGGTTTTGCGCTCTCCGAGGGGCAGGAGCAGCTTTTTGAAAAAAGCCACCTGCACTCTGCAAAAACTTTATCCGGTGTCAAAGTGTGACGATGGTGACAATGTTTTATGCCTATGCACGCTACTAAAATGTTTGTCACGGTCGTCACACATTGACACGCCTATTTCATAAGAGATAGTTTTCGCCCGTTATGCGTTCGACTTGCTTTGTAGTGAATGCCATAATCTTTAAGCAGTCGGTTTGCATTTATACCTCAATGAAAGAACATTTGGTTTAACATCTTCTCCGAGAATGTCACATAGTTCGGAAGCAGTACCTTCCCACACTTTACTTTCCGACAAAAGAGTTGATGCAATTTTTTCAAGCAACGGATCAGGCGGCTCAATCCAAAGTTCCGTTTCTGCCTTTTCAAAATTCCATACCAATGTTTCCGGGTCTTTCACAAGCTGTATTCTTTGGTCGGGTTGATCTCTGCCGGTAATGTCGAGCGTAGCATTATTTGAAGTTCGTTTTTCTTTGCTTAGCACAAACGCACCGTCTGCTGCACCGAGCAATCCGTTTGTGCCGGATATAGTATCGAACTTATCGCCGGCTTGTTGCTTTCGGGTATGGTGAACAATCAACATTGCAATATTGCAACTGTCGGCTAATGCTTTCAGCTTCGCAACCACATCATAGTCGCTTGCATAACTGTAATCGGCTCCGCCCACCTCACGCACTCGCTTTAATGTGTCAATTATGATAAGCCCTGTATCCGGGTGTTCCCGAATAAATCCTCTTATCTGTTCGTCCAAACCTCCGTCTAATGTTTTGCATTGCGTTGCAAAGTATAGATTTTCCGTTCCATCAGCACCGAACATTTTGAATAATCTTCGCTGTAAGCGTGGGTAATCATCTTCAAGTGCAAAATATAGGACAGTTGCCTGTTTCACTTTGTAATTCCAAAGGGGCGTACCTGTGCTGATGTGATACGCAAGCTGTGCCATCATAAAACTTTTACCCACTTTCGGAGAGCCGACAAACAGATATGTTCCTCGATAAAGCAAATTGTCTATCAGTGCGCTTTGTGCCTCAAAATCCGTTTCATACAAATCAGCCATCGAAACCGTTTGCAAATACGAAGGTTGCATTTGACGAAACATTTCTCTTTGCATTTCTTCAATTTCCTTGAAATCTTGTTCCAAATCGGTTATACTATCAGTACATACATTTGGTGACTGCTCTGTATCTGCGCCAACAGATACATTCGGAGCGGTCATTTTTTTATTTTCCATTTTAATCATCTCCTTTAAGTCCGCCAAGAATATCGGTAATCATTTCGATTAAGTCAAGCAGTTCGTCATTGACTTCACCACCTGCCTTAATTCGTTTAAGCTCCGCAAGCACATCGGCAAGGTTATCACGCAGTGCCTTATACACTCTCGGATTGCCTTGCACTGTTATTTCTCGGTGCGTTAATCGTCGTGTGATATAGTCCTGCTTATTTAAGCCGGACAAACGAACATATCTTTCGATTTGCTCCCACTCCTCCGGCGAAACCCTAAACGCTACCGTTTTATTTCGCCAGCGGTTGTGTTCATCTCTGTTTTTAAGCGACATATTATCTACCTCTTTCCATTTCCAATTTGTCTGCCATTTCCGTCTGCTTTGACGGGAACAAATGAGCATAATTGTATGTTATTTCTATGCTTTCGTGACCCACACGGTCTGCAATCGCCGTTGCGGAAAATCCCATATCAATAAGTAAGCTCACGTGGCTGTGTCGAATATCGTGGATACGGATTCGCTTTACTCCGGCTTGCTTTGAGCCTCGTTCCATTTCTCGATACAAATAGCTTTTTGTAACAGGGAACATTCTGTCGTCCAAGCTTACATCATAGAGCATTTTCAAGTAATCCTGCATTTCGTCACAGATAAATTTCGGCAATCTAATTGTCCTGTTACTCTTTTCAGTTTTAGGCGAAGTGATAACATCTCTGGCTTTTAAGTGCTGAAACGATTTGTTTATCGTAACCGTTCTCTTTTCAAAATCGAAATCGGCAGGGGTGAGAGCCAACAACTCTCCCTCACGAACACCCGTCCAATAAAGCATTTCAAAAGCATAATAGGATAACGGCTTGTCCATCATTTTATCGGCGAATTTGAGATATTCGTCTTTTGTCCAGAACAGCATTTCTCGATTTTTCTTTTTACCCATACTGCCTGCCTTTTTGCAAGGATTTTCTTTCAAATTATAGTACCTGACAGCGTGATTAAAAATCGCCGAAAGCTGATTATGAATTGTTTTCAGATACACAGGCGAATAAGTTTTGCCTTTATCATCCTTGTAATTAATAAGTTCATTTTGCCAAGTGATAATTTGTTGTGCGGTAATATTACACATTTTCAGCTTGCCGAAATATGGAACAAGTTTTGTTTCAATAATGTGCTTCTTCGTCAGAAACGAGTTGTACTTAATTCTTGGCTGAATATCCGAAAGGTACAATTCCGCGAAATCTTTGAATTTCATATTGATATTCATTTCATCCTTCAACTTAAAAGCACGTTCCCATTCCTGGGCCTCGCTCTTCTTAGCGAAGCCCCTCTTGGTTTTTTGCCTTCGTGTGCCGGTCAAATCCTTATAATAGGTCCTAACCTCCCACATTCCGGTCTTTTGGTTTTTAATAACTGCCATCAAACCACCTCTTTCTTATCTGTTGTTCCATAAATTCGTTCATCAAAATACTGTCTGCTGACTCGTCCCTTGATTGTCACGAATCCATCTGCTGCTCGCTCTGCGTTTAATTCGCGTATGAGCTTATATGCATATGATGTCGAGACTCCAAGCTCTTCCACCACATCCTGCACATTGATAAATCTTTTGTTCTCCATACACTGCTACCTCCTCTCTCGTTTTTATTATTCAGTTCATTTTCGAACGGTTGTGCTGTACTTATTATATTAGCAGTTCATTTCTGTACTGTCAATATCATTTATTAAAAAACATTTCATTTTTGCACTGTTAGTGTTATACTGTATATAGTTTGAAAAGAAGGAGCTTTTGTAATGGGCGATAAATTTACCAGCCGAGTAGGCGTTTTAATCAGAAACTTCCGAATCGCAGCCGAACTTACCCAAAAGGAATTGGCTGAGCGATGCGGACTAAATGAGTCCACAATCCGAAACTACGAATTAGGAAACCGTTATCCAGACGAGGCAACTTTGCTTAATATTGCAAACCATCTTAATGTCAGCTTCTTTGCACTGTCAGATCCGGATGTAGCAAATATCTTCAGTGCACTCCATGTGTTATTTGATATGGAATGGGCATATGGATTGCGACCTACCATAAAGGATGGCGAAGTAGTATTAAAGTTTGAAGAGCGGCTTACAAGTGCCGGACCTCGT
>ENA-OPNJ01001078-OPNJ01001078.1-human-gut-metagenome-genome-assembly--contig:-NODE-1078-length-11353-cov-4.228890_pt1 | contig 11353 bp, 10 predicted proteins | sample MGYA00241535_ERZ501767 | MGnify/ENA primary metagenome ERZ501767 (study PRJEB25962, sample SAMEA2042564) | human gut metagenome | biome: human gut; feature: human-associated habitat; material: faeces...
TCTGCCCAAACCCGCAACCCTTTAAAAAGGGTTGACCTAAATTTTGAATTTATTATTCTAAACTTTTTGCCAAACTTAAAATAGTCAAAATAAATTATAAAACAACAAAGCAACTGCCATTTTATTTATTGTAATTTTATTTATTTTGTGTTAAAATTATCATATAAAATTTACAAATTAATTATTTATTATATGTTTTTAACAAAGAAAGGACAAATTATGATTATTAATCTTGATTTGAATATTGAAAAGCCGAGATACTACACTGTTTCTGATATTACCTATGCTCAGGTTGACGCTTGGTTTGGTCATACAACACGAGATTTAAAGCTGGATTTGATTTATCCGCAGAGCAGAATGAAAAAAGTCCCCTGCATTGTTTGGATTTGCGGCGGCGGTTGGATAAGAATGGATAAATCCGCTCACCTTGCTTACCTTGCAAAACTCGCTCTCAACGGTTTTGCCGTGGCAAGCGTTGAGTACCGCACAAGCAACGAGGGCGCTTACCCTATGCCGCTTGAAGATGTAAAGGCGGCTATCCGCTATCTCAAGGCGCACGCAGACCGCTACTGCCTTGATGTAGATCATTTTGGTGTTGCAGGCGAATCCGCAGGCGGTTATCTTGCCGCAATGTGCGCACTCAACAACGACAAAAGTCTTGATGTGGGTGAATATCTCGATTATTCAAGCGAGGTGCAGGCTTGCTGTCCGTTTTATCCGCCAACTGACCTTGCTGATTTTCCGTACAAGTCGGCTCTTGAGGCAGGCGCAAGTATGGAGTCGCTTATGCTCGGAATGAATGTAGTTCTCAACAAGGAAAAGGCGCAGGAATGTTGCCCTGTATCTTTTGTAACACCGTCAGCACCGCCGTTTATGATTTTTCATGGCACAAACGATTCAACTGTTCCGTTTTCGCAAGGCAAGGTGCTTTATGATTTGCTTATAAAAAACGGTTGCGACGCAACATTGGTAGCCGTAAACGGCGCAGAACACGCAGATATTTTCTTTGCACAGGAAAAACTATGGGATATGGTAGCGGATTTTTTCAAGGACACACTTTATAAATGATATAATTAACAAGAAAAGTTTTCAACAATTTATTATAATGCTGTTGAAAACTTTTTCTTTGTATTTAATATTTATTTTAAGTCGGAAAAAATAAACAAACTTATAGAAAAATATACAATGAATTAAAGAAAAAATCCAAAAAGTATATAAAAAACAGTCAAAATGTGATATAATTATTAATTATAAACAGTATAAGGAGAATTGCAGTGAAAGAAACAATTTGTACTATACCGATAAACGATATTTTTATGCCAAAGGACGGTTGCCCAATTTGCCGAATGGAGGATATGCTTGAAAAACAGTATGTTAAATTCATTACAGGCGATGCAATGATGGAGCCAAACATCAGAATAGAAACCAATAAAAAAGGTTTTTGTCACCGCCATTTTTCGCAGATGTTCACGGTAGGTCAAAAATTGCCTAATGCGCTGATTTTAGAAAGTCATTTGCAGGAAATTATCGACAAATATATGCCTGCAAAACTTAAAGGCAAGCCCGACAAAAAACAACTTGAGGGCATTAAGGAAGAGTTATCTTCCTGCTATGTCTGCGACAGAATCGCAAGCGATATGCACCATTTTATGGCAACGGTTTTTGCAGAGTGGGTAAAGGGCGAAGAATTCAGAAAGTTGTATAACGAACAGCCGTTTATCTGTTTAAAGCACTATTCTTTTATAATGAGTGCCGCAACGGGCAAGGGCGGAATTTCGTCAAAACTTTTGCCTGACTTTTACGCTGAAACTGCCGCCCTCACAAAAAATTACCTTGTAAGCCTTAAGGCGGATATTACACACTTTTGTTCAATGTTCGATTACCGCAGTCAGGGACAGGATTGGGGCACATCAAAAGATTCAATCGAAAGAAGTATTGCGTTTTTGACGGGTACGGATTGATAAAACAGAAAATTCGGAAATTCCGAATTTTCTTTTGAAAGGAATTTTTATGCAGAACAAATCTGATTTAATTATTTATACAACTGAAGACGGACTAACCAAGATAGATGTTACTTTTGATGATAATACGGTTTGGTTAAGTCAGGCAGATATGGCAGAGTTATTTCAGAAAGCTAAATCAACTATTAATGAACATATTAAAAATATTTATGATGAGGGAGAACTGATTCAGGAGCAGACTATGAGAAAATTCGGAAATTCCGAATTTTCTACCAAACCTACCAATTATTATAATCTTGATGTGGTTATATCGGTTGGTTACAGAGTAAAATCACAGAGAGGTATTCAGTTTAGGCTTTGGGCATCCAAAATTATTAAGGAATATATGAAAAAAGGCTTTGTTCTTGATGATAACAGATTAAAAGAACTTGGTGGCGGCGGATATTTTAAAGAACTTTTAGAGAGAATTCGTGATATTCGTGCTTCCGAAAAGGTCTTTTACAGGCAAGTCCTTGAAATTTATGCCACAAGTATAGATTATGACCCAAAAGCGGATATTTCTATTGATTTTTTTAAAAAAGTACAAAACAAGATACATTATGCGGTTCACGGTGAAACAGCGTCTGAAACAATTTATAATAGAGCGGACGCCGAAAAAGAGTTTATGGGACTTACTACATTTGTCGGAAATCATCCGACTTTGAAAGAGGCAAAGGTCGCAAAAAATTATCTTAATGAAAAAGAATTGAGAGCAATGGGACAAATTGTATCTGGTTATCTTGATTTTGCGGAAAGACAGGCAGAGCGTGGACAGGTTATGACTATGGCTGACTGGGCAAAACATTTGGATAATATACTTACAATGAGCGGAGAACAGCTTTTAATCGGAAACGGTAAAGTTACTCATAAACAAGCAATGGAAAAGGCTGAAAATGAATATAAAAAATATAAAGCCCGTACACTTAGTGAAGTTGAAAATGATTATCTTGGCAGTATAAAAATGCTTGAAAATTTAGATAGGAAAAAGGGAAAAAAATAGAAAATTCGGAAATTCCGAATTTTCTCCCTTTAATAAAAAAGGCGATACTAAGTATTGCCCGAACTGTGGCGGAAAATCAGAAGACGATTAAGATGATGGAATTTAGATTAAATAATATCGGATATACTATATAAAAGGAAGTCTTACTATGCTGACATATACGGCTGATGGTTTGGAAAAAATTTTCAGGGAAGAGAATATAAATCCCGATGAGCTGCAGAATATGGTAGTGGAAAAGCTCACAAAAAATAACCTTAAGCTTGCCACCGCAGAAAGCTGCACGGGCGGTTTGCTTTACCGCCGTGAGCGGTGCAAGCGAGGTTTTTGACTGCGGTGTTTGCTCGTATGCAAACAAAATTAAGCACAAGGTGCTCGGAGTGAGTGAAGAAACTCTTAACACACTCGGCGCAGTGTCGCCCGAAACCGCTTTGCAGATGGCGGAGGGTGTAAAAAAACTTGCAAATGCCGACATCGGCGCAAGCACCACGGGTATTGCAGGGCCGACAGGCGGAACGGATGAAAAACCTGTCGGACTTGTTTATGTGGGAATTTGTGCAAATTGCAGTAAATTTCCCGTAAAACTTTTGCTCGGTGAAACAAACGGAAGTAAAAATTCCCGAAATTATATAAGAAAACTTGCTTGTAATGCTGTTCTTTATACAATTTGGAAATTAACCTAAATGTTGTAAAAAAATCTTGTAAAAAAATTAATATTGTGGTAAAATAAAATCGTAACTGTGGATATGGGGGTTTTTTTGCCCTTAAATTATAATTCATTTAAGTAATTATAATTTAATCTTTTGATTTATCCCGAAAATATAACTTAATATCCGTCAGAATGGAGTTGATTTTAATGGAAAGAAGTGCAGGTATCCTGTTGTCGGTTACTTCGCTTCCGTCCCCCTACGGAATTGGTACTATTGGTAAAGAGGCTCGTGAGTTCGCTGACTTCCTCAAAAAGGCAGGTCAGAAGGTATGGCAGATTCTTCCTGTCGGCCCTACAAGCTACGGCGACTCTCCTTATCAGTCCTTTTCAACTTATGCAGGTAACCCTTACCTGATTGACCTTGACACACTTTGTGAAGAGGGTCTTATTACTAAAGAGCAGCTCGATAGCTATGATTGGGGTTCTAACGATGCTGAAGTGGATTACGAGAAAATCTACAACAACAGATTCGACGCTCTTAGAATTGCTTACAATAATTTCAAAAAGAAAGACCAGAAGGCTTTCTCCACATTTAAGAGAAAGAACAGCAAGTGGCTCAAGAATTACGCACTTTATATGGCTGTAAAGAAGAGCTTTGATATGGTTTCCTGGACAGAGTGGCCGGACGAAGAAATCCGTATGCACGAGGAAGCTGCTGTTAAGCGTTATGAGCGCAAGCTTAAAGACGATGTTGATTTCTGGAAATTCTTACAGTTTAAGTTTTATGAGCAGTGGGAGGCTTTCCGTGCTTATGTAAACGGTCTTGGAATTAAGATTTTGGGTGATATGCCTATCTATGTTGCCATGGACAGCGCAGACACATGGGCTAACCCCGAGTTGTTCCAACTTTATGATGACGGTGATCCTATTGCAGTTGCAGGTTGTCCGCCTGACTATTTCTCGGCAACAGGTCAGCTATGGGGCAATCCTCTTTATGACTGGGATTACCTCGCAGAAACAGATTACGAGTGGTGGTTTGAGAGAATTAAAGCTGCGTCAAAGCTTTATGATCTCACAAGAATCGACCACTTCAGAGCTTTTGCAAGCTACTATTCAATTCCTTACCCTGCTGAAAACGCTATTAACGGTGAGTGGGTTGAAGGTCCACGCATTAAGTTCTTCAAGATGATGGAAGAGGCTATCGGCAAGATTGATATTGTTGCAGAGGATCTCGGAACTCTTACTCCCGATGTAACCGAGCTTATGGAGCAGACAGGTTATCCGGGAATGAAGGTACTTGAGTTTGCTTTTGACAGCGGTGAAGAGAACGATTATCTCCCGCATAAATATACTGAAAACTGCATTGTTTACACAGGTACTCACGATAATGACACCGTTATGGGCTGGGTAGAAACAGCTAAGCCTGAGGATGTAAGCTATGCAAGAAGTTACTGCCAGATGCCTGAGGACGAGCCTTTTAACTGGGGTCTTATCCGTACAGCATATCAGAGCAAGGCAGGTATGGCTATTATTCCTGTTCAGGATATTCTCGGCCTTGGCAAAGAGGCAAGAATGAACATTCCGTCAACACTCGGCGGTAACTGGACTTGGAGAGTTGATAAAGCGGCTCTTACTGATGAGCTTGCAGAAAAATTAAAAACAATGTCTGTAAATAGCGGACGACTGGAGGACTAAACAAATGAGCAATATTATGGAAAAGCTTGAGCTTACAGCACAGTCTATGTATTGTAAGAAGATAGAAGAGCTTACACCTTCCGAACTTCATCTTTCTCTCGGCAAGGCTGTTATGGGCGAAATTGCCGACAACTGGGCAGCAAGCAAGGCTAAGCACAACAGCGAGCGCAGAGCTTACTACTTCTCTGCTGAATTTCTTATGGGCAGAATGATGTACAACAACCTTTACTGCCTCGGTATTCTTGATGATGTAAAGAAGATGCTCAAGAAAAAGGGCGTTGACATCAATGTATTTGAAGATATTGACGATGCAGCTCTCGGTAACGGCGGTCTTGGCCGTCTTGCAGCTTGCTATCTCGACAGTGCCGCTACTATGGAAGTACCGCTCGACGGTTACGGTATTCGTTATAAGTATGGTCTTTTCAAGCAGCTTATCAAAGACGGTTATCAGGTAGAAGTTGCTGACGATTGGCAGAGATTTGATGATCCGTGGTGCCTCCGTCGTGAGGACGAGGCTGTAACAGTATCATTTAAAGGTCAGACAGTTAAGGCTGTTCCTTACGATATGGCTGTTATCGGCTGCAAGACAACTAACATCAACACACTCAGACTTTGGCAGGCAGAGGCTCTCAACGAGTTTGATTTCCAGGCATTTAACAATACAGAGTACAACAGAGCAGTTCAGGAGAAGAACGATGCTGAGAACATCACAAAGGTTCTTTATCCTAACGATAATAAGTATGAAGGTAAAGTTTTAAGACTTAAGCAGCAGTATTTCTTCTGCTCTGCTTCACTTCAGGATATTATGCGCAGATACAAAGCAAAGCACGGCAACGATTTCAGCTTCTTTGCTAAGGAAAACGCTATTCAGCTTAACGATACACACCCTGTATGTTCAATCCCTGAACTCGTAAGACTTCTTATGAACGAGGGTATGAACTTTGACGAGGCATTTGAAATCGCAAGAAAGACTTGCGCTTATACAAACCACACAGTTCTCGGCGAGGCTCTTGAGAAGTGGCATGCTGACCTTATGATGCAGGTAATTCCTGAAATTTACCACATCATCTGCCTTATCGCAAATAAGCTCCAGGAAGAGCTCACAGCTAAGGGCATTAGTGAGGATATGAAAGCTAAGATGCGTATTGTTGACGCTAACACAGTTCATATGGCAAGACTTGCAACTTATGCAGGCACATATGTAAACGGTGTTGCTAAGCTTCACACAGAGATCCTCAAGGACGATGTTCTTAAGGAGTGGTACCAGGTATATCCTGAAAGATTCCAGAACAAGACAAACGGTATTACACAGCGCCGTTGGTTAGGTCTTTGCAACCCTGAACTTTCTGCACTTATCACAGAGAAAGTTGGCAGCGACAACTGGCTTATTGACCTTTCACTTCTTTCAAAGCTCAATGACTGCATTGATGCTAAGACAATTACAAAGTTTAACACAATCAAGAAGAAGAAGAAAGTTCAGCTTGCAGAGTACATCAAGAAGATGGACGGCGTAGAGATTAACCCTGATTCTATCTATGATATTCAGGTAAAAAGACTTCACGAATATAAAAGACAGCTTCTCAATGCTTTCTCAATTATGACAATTTACTTCCGCATTAAAGAGGGCAAGCTTCCTAACTGGACACCAACAACATTTATCTTTGGTGCTAAGGCTGCTCCCGGTTATGCAAGAGCTAAGGCAATCATTAAGTACATCAACGAGATTGCTGACCTTGTAAACAACGATCCTGATACAAAGGATAAACTTAAGGTTGTATTCATTTCTAACTACAATGTATCTTACGCTGAAAAGATCGTAGTTGCTGCTGACCTTTCAGAGCAGACATCTACAGCAGGTCTTGAGGCATCAGGTACAGGTAATATGAAGTTTATGCTCAACGGCGCATTAACACTCGGCACATATGACGGTGCAAACATCGAAATCGCAGAGTGCGCAGGCGAAGAGAACGAGTATATCTTCGGTGCAAGAGTAGAAGATATTGAAAGACTTAAGAAGGAAGGCTACGATCCTAAGAAGCTTTATGAGGCTAATCCTGAAATCAAGAAGGTTGTTGATACACTTATCGACGGCACATTTGATGATGACGGCGCTCAGGGCGAGGGCAGCTTTGCTGAACTCCACAATGCTCTTATCAATGGTACATCATGGCAGGAGGCAGACCACTACTTCCACATCTATGATCTCCCACTTTATGTTGAAACAAAGATCAGAGCTAACAAAGATTATGCTAACCGTAAAGAGTTTGGTAAGAAGTGTCTTATCAACATTGCTAATGCAGGTAAGTTCTCATCAGACAGAGCTATCGTAGAGTATGCTAAGGATATTTGGCACACATCTTACAGAAAAGTTTAATTGATTATATAAGTAAATAACTTTTCATTAATTTAAATCGTTAAAGTCCGACAATGACTAAGGTTGTTGTCGGACTTTTTGTGTTATGTAAAAATATGTGGGATAGTTAGAGTGGGGGAGAGGAGGCTTTAAAAGAAATCTTTATTTGAGTATTGCGGCGATTTAATTAGTCGGGTTTTAAAAGCCGTGTGAAATTATGGGTTAGTGAAATATGGCAGCAAAGCAATTATAAAAGTTTGGTCAACCTTTTTAAAGGTTGTGGGTGTGGGCAGCCCACAAATACTTTCTCTCTTACACAATCTAACGATAGCCGAACAGCTTACTGTTTGGCGGCTTGAAAAATAGGCGAAAGCCTTTGCGATAGCAATAAAAGAAAATAAACTTTTTTATTTTAATGTTTCACGTGAAACATTTTTACTGTTTAACAAACAAAAAATATAAGAAAAATTACAATTATTCTATAAATACCCTTTTAAATATGCATTATTAGTGGTATAATGTATATTAGATTTAGAAAACACGCATTATTTTACGGTAAAGGTGATATTTTGGCTAAAATTATTTCAATTTCAAACCAGAAAGGTGGTGTTGGCAAAACCACCACAGCGGTTAATCTTGCTGCTTGTTTGGGCGCTTTGGGCAAAAAAACTTTGCTCGTTGACGCCGACCCACAGGGTAACGCAACAAGCGGTGTTGCTATTGATAAGCGTAAGGTTACTGCCTCAACCTATGAAATTTTGGTTGACGGTGCTAAGGCAGAGAGTTGTATTGTTACAACTCCGTATGAAAATTTGCATATTCTGCCGTCAAGTCTTGACCTTGCCGCCGCTGAACTTGAAATTTCCGATAAAAAGGGCAGAGAGTCTATTTTAAAAAACGCTCTTTTGCCAATTAAGCAATACTATGATTACATAATCATTGACTGCCCACCGTCACTCGGACTTATTACAACTAATGCTCTTACGGCATCAGATACTTTTTTAGTGCCGATTCAGTGCGAATATTATGCACTTGAAGGTCTGACACAGCTTATGAGTACGGTAAGACGAATTAAAAGACAATACAACAACACTATTGACATTGAAGGTGTTTTGCTTACAATGTATGACGGCAGACTGAATCTTACACAGCAGGTTGTCGAGGAAGTTAAAAAATTCTTCCCTCGTAAGGTGTTTAAAACCGTAATTCCGAGAGGTGTAAGACTGTCGGAGGCTCCAAGCTTTGGTATGCCCGTAATTTACTATGACAAGAATTGCAAGGGAAGTATTACATACACGGAACTTGCAAAGGAAATAATAGCAAAGGAGAGAAGCTATGAGTAAAAAATTTGGCGGTCTTGGCAAGGGACTTGATACTATTTTTGCCGAGAACGAAACCGAAGACAGCAACAGCTCCGTTATGCTGAAAATATCTGAAATCGAACCAAACCGCTCCCAGCCTCGTAGAGATTTTGACGAAAATTCATTATCCGACCTTGCACAGAGTATTTCACAACACGGACTTCTGCAGCCTTTGCTTGTTCGACCACTGCCAATCGGCGGCTATCAGATAGTAGCAGGCGAAAGAAGATACCGTGCTTGCAGAATGGCAGGACTTACCGAAGTGCCTGTTACAATTCGAGAACTTTCGGATACAGAAACTATGGAGCTTGCGCTCATCGAAAATCTACAGCGTGAGGACTTGTCGCCTATTGAAGAGGCACTCGGTTACAAAGCGCTTATTGACGAGCATGGCTTTTCGCAGGAAGAAGTTGCAACATCCGTCGGTAAATCAAGACCTGCAATTGCAAATTCGCTAAGAATTTTAAAACTTCCGGACAGCGTGCTTGAGTATGTAAAGCAAGACAAAATTTCCGCAGGCCACGCAAGAGCATTGCTTATGCTTGACAACGAAGAAGATATGCTTGAACTTGCAGAACTTATCTATAAAAAAGATTTATCGGTTCGTCAGGCGGAAAAACTTGCAAAGAAAAAGCCGGAAGTTGAGGAAGATACTCAACCGGAGAGAAAACCGTCTTTTTACAGTATGGTTGAGCTTGCGCTGAACGAAAGTCTTGGCAGAAAAATCAAGGTAAATAAAAACAAAGGTAAGCAAGGCGGCGTACTTCAAATTGAGTTCTATTCAGATGAAGAGCTGACCGAGCTTTCAAATAAATTAAAATAGATATTTCTATTTGCCGTATGGCATATTAAAAATATAATGAGAGGAAATGCAAAATGATAGACATTAAATTTTTAAGAGAAAATCCTGAGGCTGTAAAGCAGAACATAAGAAATAAATTTCAGGACAGCAAACTTGAACTTGTTGACAAGGTAATCGAGCTTGACGCTGAAAGCAGAGCAGTAAAGGCGCAGGCTGACGAGTTGCGTGCTAACAGAAACAAAATTTCAAAGCAGATCGGCGCTCTTATGGCTCAAGGTAAAAAAGAAGAGGGTATGGCTCTTAAAGAAGAGGTTACCCGTCAGGCTGAACAGCTTGCCGAGCTTGAAAAGAAAGAAGAAGACCTTTCGGCAAAAGTAACCGAGATTATGATGGTTATTCCACAGATGATTGACCCATCTGTTCCGATTGGTAAAGATGACAGCCAGAATGTAGAAATTGAGCGTTTTGGCGAGCCTGTTGTACCTGATTTCGAGATTCCGTACCACACAGACATTATGGAAAAACTCAACGGCATTGACCTTGACTCTGCAAGAAAGGTAGCAGGTAACGGTTTCTATTATCTTATGGGCGACATCGCAAGACTTCACAGTGCCGTTATCGCTTACGCAAGAGATTTTATGATTGACAGAGGTTTCACATACTGCGTACCTCCTTTTATGATTAGAAGTAATGTAGTTACAGGCGTTATGAGCTTTGCTGAAATGGACGCTATGATGTACAAGATTGAGGGCGAAGACCTTTATCTTATCGGCACAAGCGAACACTCGATGATCGGTAAGTTCATTGACACAATTAATAAAGAGGAAGACCTCCCTTATACACTCACAAGTTATTCGCCATGTTTCCGTAAGGAAAAGGGCGCTCACGGTATTGAGGAGCGTGGTGTTTACAGAATCCACCAGTTTGAAAAGCAGGAAATGATTGTTGTTTGTAAGCCTGATGAAAGCAAAATGTGGTTTGATAAACTCTGGCAGAACACAGTTGACCTTTTCCGTTCAATGGATATTCCTGTTCGTACACTTGAGTGTTGTTCCGGCGACCTTGCAGACTTAAAGGTTCGTTCACTTGATGTTGAGGCATGGTCACCTCGTCAGAAGAAGTATTTTGAAGTAGGTTCTTGTTCAAACCTCGGTGACGCACAGGCTCGCCGTCTTAAGATCAGAGTTACAGGCGAAAACGGCAAATACTTTGCTCACACACTTAATAATACTGTTGTTGCACCTCCGAGAATGTTGATTGCATTCCTTGAGAACAACCTTAATGAGGACGGCTCAATTAATATTCCTGTTGCACTTAGACCATATATGGGCGGCAAAGAAAAAATTGAAGTTCCTACAAAATAATTAATTTCAAAAGGGAGGTCGTTTGACTTCCCTTTTGTGGTTTAATTCTAAATGATTGGTAGCATTAAATAAATTATGGTTTAACGCACGGTTAAGATTAAATAATTAAAAATTTAGGTCAAGCCTTTTTAA
>ENA-OPNJ01001084-OPNJ01001084.1-human-gut-metagenome-genome-assembly--contig:-NODE-1084-length-11293-cov-2.006941_pt1 | contig 11293 bp, 10 predicted proteins | sample MGYA00241535_ERZ501767 | MGnify/ENA primary metagenome ERZ501767 (study PRJEB25962, sample SAMEA2042564) | human gut metagenome | biome: human gut; feature: human-associated habitat; material: faeces...
CCCGATTCAGTTATGCACTTGAGGACTACTTTAAGATGATGGGGATGACGATGAAGGAAGGGCGTCCGGCGCGTGCATCGGACGGAATAGTCGTGAATGAGGCTTTTGCGGAACGGATGCGTTGGGGAGACAAAGCGCTGAATCATCCGTTGCGTGCCGAAGGGCGAAATTTGAAAGAATCCGTCCGGTTTGCTTGTAAGGCTTCGGCTATCTCGGTGACACGTGTAGGGGCGCAGTCGTCAGCTCCTTATCGGAACGAAGTGGATATATTCGATTAATCAAATCTTGTATAAATTCAATAACATGAAAAAAACGATTCTTTTTACCTGTTTGACCGCTTTGCTGGCGGCCTGTTCCGGAAAATCGGCTGTAACTGCTCCGGAAGAAACGACGGTGCAGCCTGTCAACCTGATATTGGATACGGATCTGGGACCGGATTATGATGATGTCGGTGCGATGGCTCTGATGCACGCGTTGGCTGATAGTGGGCAAGTGAACATTTTAGCGGTTGTTTCGTCTAATAAGGACGAGCATGTCGTACCCTGCATAGAAGTGCTGAACACCTATTTCAACCGACCGGACATTCCTGTCGGTGCTCCGAAAAGCGAGGGTGGCGTTTCGCTGACCACCTGGCATAAGACTAAATGGACGGAAGAGTTTCCGGCACGTTATCCACATAAAACGGCAAAAACCTCGGATGCTTCGGATGCGGTGAAGGTCTATCGCCGGATTTTGAGTACGCAGCCGGATAGCAGCGTTGTGGTTTGTACGATCGGTTTTTTCACCAACCTGAAGGACCTATTGCTTTCCGGTGGTGACGAATATAGTCCGCTTTCCGGCTGTGATTTAGTCGCGAAGAAGGTGAAACGGGTGGTTTCGATGGCAGGTTTGTTTCCCGAAGGGAAGGAATTTAATGTCTATTGTGATACCCCAGCATCCCGTGTGGTGGCAGAGCGATGGCCTACGGAAATCATATTTAGTGGTTTTGAGATCGGAAATATGATTTTTACCGGGAAGAAGCTGGTCCAGATGGATGTGGAAGACAGTCCTGTGAAAGATGCCTATTCGCTCTGTTTTGCCGAAGGCGATCCAAATGGCCGGATGAGTTGGGATCTTACGGCTGTGCTGGTGGCAGTCAAAGGGTATGAACCTTATTATAATGTGGAGCGCGGAACGTTCCGTGTCGTGAATGATGAAGGAGCCAATAGCTGGACACCAGATGGGAAAGGTAAGGACCTTCGTCTGATCGAGAAAGTGCCGGCGGTGGAGATGGCGGTTCTTATTGAAAATTATATGATGCATCAACCTGTTTCAAAGTAAGGAAGTTATGTTTATAGTACAAGATTATTCGTTGGCGATCCTGTTTTGTGTTGTCACAATGCTTTGTTGGGGATCGTGGGGAAATACACAGAAGCTGGCCTCGAAGACTTGGCGGTATGAGTTCTTTTATTGGGATTATGTGATTGGAGTGTTGCTCTTTTCCGTTTTTTCCGCTTTTACGTTGGGCAGCTTTGGCTCTGAGGGGCAGGGGTTTCTGCTTAATTTGGCACAAGCTGATATGAGATCGTTAGGGAGCGCTTTCCTGGGGGGCATTATTTTTAATGCAGCCAATATCCTATTATCGGCAGCTATTGCAATTTGCGGCCTGTCGGTAGCTTTTCCGGTCGGAATCGGGCTGGCGTTGGTATTAGGCGTATTAGTCAATTATTTCGGAGCGGCTAAAGGAGAACCTTTGTATATCTTTATTGGCGTAGCTCTGATCGCAGTTGCTATCCTGCTGAACGGTCTGGCCTATAAGAAAGCATTGGTCGGTTCGAAAAAAGTGTCGGGAAAAGGTCTTTTTATTTCTGTCGCAGCAGGTGTGATCATGGCTTTCTTCTACCGTTTTGTTGCGGCTTCGATGGGTCTGGATAATTTTGCAGAGCCCGCATTGGGCAAGCTGACACCTTATACCGCTGTGTTTATCTTCTCTTTAGGCGTGTTTGTTAGTAATTTCCTGTTTAATACGATCGCTATGAAACGTCCGGTGGAAGGTGAACCAGTTTCTATCTCCGGTTATTTCAAGGGGAATACCAAGACACACTTGGTGGGTATATTAGGAGGCGTTATCTGGTGTATCGGGCAGTCTTTTAGTATGATCGCTTCTGAAAAGGCTGGAGCTGCCATTTCGTACGGTTTGGGGCAGGGGGCGACACTTGTATCCGCACTTTGGGGGATTCTGATATGGCATGAATTCAGAAGAGCTCCACGTTCTTCGGATTTTCTGAATGCCGGAATGTTCGTCCTGTTTGTGATTGGCCTGGGCTTCCTTATTTATGCAGGGGCGTGAGTCGGAGTCTAAAACAAGAACGGTTCTGGGGAAGTTGCAATAATTTTGGTGCGTTTTATCTCAGCTATAAGTTATTTATCGCGAAAAAGCCTTACATTTGTCTTAGTTTCTTGTTTATTGGATATGTACAAAACTAAAAAGCAGGCTTTATGAAAGAGGATAATGATATTTTCAAGAAGTTCCGGGACTCTTTTAGTAAGATTGACGGACATTTCCATATATTAGAACAGCGTGTACCCGTAGAACGGCAGATGGAATATTTTAAATACTCGGAAAAGATCAGGAAAGATCAGGATAAGCCGGATATCTCGAAAATGGATTTTTCGGTTTTCGAGGATAGTCTGGATGATCCCGAATCGACTGTGGAACATAAGAAGTATGTATTGTCTATACTCGCTACCTCACGACAGGTAAAAGCATACAGGATATTGGAAGAATATGCCCAGGCTCCGGATCCGGATGTGGCAGACTGGGCATATATGGCTTTGATGGAAAGCCGTATCGCTCTGGAATCCGAACTGTCGGACGAGAAGCAGATTTATATCTCTACCGGTTTGGGAGGAAAAGGGGAGAAGTTGCGTTTTTATGTGCTGATCCTGGCGAATGAGCTGAAACCGTTCTTGGAGTATCAGAAGAAAGTGATTGAACGTGAATTCCCCTATTCCTTGGAAAAGGCGGGTTGCGAAATCGAGCGGTTGACAATAGGTGAAAAATATATGGAGCTGGTTTTCCTGATCCCTGTCCGGGCAGATATCAAGCAGGCGCTGGACAAGGTGATCAACGAATGTAACCAGTATGGAAACTTTCTTTCGCAGGTCTTCACGATCACGAATGTGAAGGAGTTGTCGGCCGAGGAAGTGGAAGAGATTATAAAAAAGAATGGAGGAAACAGTCAAGCAAGCCATTAAATATGGTATAGTGGGAGTGAGTAATACGGTGATAACCGCCGTTGTCATCTGGATCATGATGAAGTTGTTCGGATGTTCGGATGTTGTTTCGAATATGGTCGGTTATGTAGCAGGCGTATTGAATAGTTTTATATGGAATAAGCAATGGACATTCCGAAGTTCGGCTGGATGGATCGGCAGTGCCGTCCGTTTCGGTGTCGTGTTCGGAGTGTGTTATCTGTTGCAATTGGGGCTTTTAGTGTATGTCCTGAATTCATACCTATCGATCGACCCATATTATAACCAATTGATAGCAATGGCTTTTTACACGGTGATTAATTTTATCATGAATAAGTTTTATACGTTTAAAGCTTAAATGCAGATGAAGAAACTTGCGGTCATAGTCCCTTGTTATAACGAGGAGTTGGTCATTGCCGAATCATACCGGCGTACACGGGAGGCGTTGCATAAGCTCCCTGTTTTAACGGAAATTATCTATATCAACGACGGCAGTAGAGACCGGACGCGTCTGATGCTGGACGAGATCGCGGCTTCCGATCCGCAGGTGAAGGTGATCCATTTCTCCCGTAACTTCGGACATCAGCCGGCTGTCACGGCAGGTATCAACAATTGCGATGCCGACTTGGCTGTCATTTTGGATGCCGATATGCAGGACCCTCCCGAACTTATCCCATCCATTCTCGAATTGCAGGAAAAGGAGCAGGCGAACGTGGTTTATTGCGTCCGCAAGTCCCGCGAAGGGGAAGGGCTTTTCAAGAAAGTGACGGCGAAGGCTTTTTACCGTATGCTGAACTACATGAGTGATGTGAATTTCCCGTTAGATACAGGCGATTTCCGCTTGATAGACCGCAAGGTGATGGATCAGTTCGACCGTTTTCAGGAGCGTGGAAAATATATTCGCGGACTGATCAGCTGGGTAGGCTTCAAGCAGATTCCTTTCTATTATGAACGAGAGGCACGTATTGCCGGAGAAACGAAATACCCGTTCAGCAAAATGTGGAAGGTTGCACCGCTATGCTTTATTTCTCCAAGAAACCGTTGCGCCTGGCGACAAGCTTGGGCTTTATCGCCGTATTGGTCGGCATCGTGCTGGCCGTCTGGTTTACCTTAGGCAAGATATACGGCTTCAGCAATGCTGAAACAGGTTGGACTTCCATCATGACCTCCGTTATTTTCTTTGGCGGCGTCCAATTGCTGACAGTCGGTGTGTTAGGGCAATATATCGGCATCTTGTTTGACGAGATCAAAGCACGTCCGGAATATATTATCGACGAGAAGAAGAATTTCTAATCTGAATCTGGCTATTCGTGAATAAATACCCCATCGATCCAGATCGTAGCCTTTTGTCCTTTGAATTTGAGCAGGACATAATTCGGATCAGCCGGTCCTAACGGGAAGTGTGCGATAAACCATTCCTGCCAGAGCTCCTTTTTTATTTCAGCATCGGTAATTACCTCTACCTCTCCGGTTAATGCCACGCTATTGCCATTTTCGCTATAGCATAAGCCTGCTTTGGGATTCAGACGGAAATCTTTCGTTTTCAGAGAGTCGTTGCCGGTTGCCATCCAGACCACGGAATATCCTTCCGATTTGATTTTGCTCATGGGGACAGGGCGGGGATACCCTTCTTCGTTGACGGAAGTAATAACCACAACCTCGCAACGTTGCAATAACTGTTCTGCTTTTTCTTTCATAAGTTTCATATTTCAATGTTTTATTAGTTACGTGCAAATGTAGGGGTGGAACTGCCCTGCTCTATTGTAAAAAAACGACTTTTTCATTCCAGGTAAGTCAGCAAGACATCTTTGGGGATAGGGATCGAGAGGAAAGAAGCCGGTGTATTGCCGGATAACTGCCGGATTTCCTTATTGAAGTGGGAGAGGTCGTAATAGCCCGCTTCAACGGCAATCGTAAGCAGGTTGTCCGGTACGCAATTTTTCAGCAGGTCGATGGTGTTTCTGAATTTCATGATCCGGCTGTATTCTTTTGGAGTATAGCCGGTATATGCTTTGAATTTGCGTTCGAAATGACGTTGGCAAATGCAGATTTCATCCATCAATTGCAGGATCGGGAGACGCCCTTTCGAGCGATTGATCTGCTGCACGGCGAACGGAATCTGAGGATCAATCTCATAGTTGTCTTTCAGGCGGTGGATAAGGAACCGTTCGATCAGGCAAATCTGCTGCTGTAAAGTCTGTGCTTCACATAATGATTCGGCAAACGAGTCCGTAAAGAGAAGCGTCAAGTCGTTGCTGCTTATCCTCTGGTTCGTAAATTCAGAGAGAGGCGGTTTGCAGAAAGCGGTTAACCCGCAAGGATGGAAACGGACTCCCAGCATGTGAACGCTCGGCGTGTTCGTGACCAATTCCGAGAAAGTAGTCATCGGACCGACGAAGAAGCAACGATAGGGTTGCATGACCGGCTGGTTCGTGCCGACACATTGTGCAGTGTCTCCAATGGAAAAGATAAAGTCGCAGCAACCGTCCGGCAATATTTTGAAGTACGTGCCGAGTTCGGCTTTTCCTTTGAATACCCAATATTTATCAATGTAGGCCGACAATAGTCCGCAAGGTTGATATTCCGTGTACATATTTTTCTTGTTTTAGCGCGTGGCGAACGGGTGGATTACCGAACAAATCTGAGTCACCAGCCTGCGGATATTTTCTCTCGCAAATTCCGGTTCCATCGCTTTCTCCATTGTGACTGGACCGGGTGTGATCGAGAATATTCCCTGGAAGCCGGCCCGGTTCATTTGAGCTGCATCTTCTATGCTTCCTGCAAGTACTATGACGGGAATATTTTGTTTCCGGGCCTCTTCCAAGATACCGGAAGGCACTTTCCCCATCACTGTTTGCCGATCAGCCCGTCCTTCACCGGTAAAGATCAGGTCGGCTCCCGTTATTCTCTTACCGAAGTCCAGCACGTCGAGCATCAGGCGGATACCCGGTTTCAACTCGGCATTCAGGAACGCAAGGAAACCTCCGCCCATTCCTCCGGCTGCCCCAGCTCCGGGGATATCCGAAATGTCTTTGCCAGTAGTCGACAGGATAACCCGTGAAAGTGCCTGCATACCGGTATCCAGTTCTTTGACCATCTTGGCATCGGCTCCCTTTTGCGAAGCGAATACGTAAGCCGCCCCGTCAGACCCGCAGAAGGGATTGCGTACATCGCAGGCAATCGTGAAGCGGGCCTCCTTTAAAGCCGGATGTACGGCAGATGTATCGATGGAGGCTACCTGCGACATGATCCTGCCTCCTGTCCCCAACAGATTTCCCTGCTTGTCCAGGAAACGAAACCCTAAGGCTTGCAGCATACCTAACCCTGCATCGTTGGTGGCACTGCCGCCTATGCCCACGATAAAGTGGCGGCAACCTTGTTCGAGGGCGTCAAGAATCAGTTCTCCCGTCCCGTAAGTAGTCGTCAGCATCGGATTCCTTTTGTCTTCGGGAACCAAAGGCAAGCCGTTGACGGCTGCCATCTCGATCAGAGCTGTTTGCCCGTCGCCCGAAATACCGTACCGTCCCTGCACGAGCTCCATCAAAGGACCGTGTGCCGGCAGGGTCCGGTATTTCCCTTTTGTTGCGGAGGTGAGTATGTCTAACATTCCTTCGCCTCCGTCGGCGATCGGAAACAGCAAGGTCTCGCAATCGGGAAAGATCGTTTTGATACCTTCCATTACTGCACTTCCGGCTTCTTCCGAGGTCAGGCAGCCTTTAAAAGAGTCGATGGCTATTATTGCTTTATTCATTTTATCCGTCTTATAATGCTTCAGATGGTTTGTGAGTTCAAATGTATCTAAAGTTTATGAGAAATGACGGATTTCCAGAGAGAAAACAAAGCAATAAATAGATGCTCATTGGGAACAATTAGGTTAAAAAGAATGTTCCTTAAATAGAATTCAACATAAAAACAACTGAAATATGAAAGCAAATATAGGATTGATCGGGCTTGCCGTGATGGGCGAGAACCTGGCGCTCAATATGGAGAGCAAAGGTTTCACGGTTGCCGTATATAACCGGAGCGTACCCGGCGAAGAGGGAGTCGTAGACCGTTTTATCAATGGCCGGGGCAAAAGCAAACGTTTTATCGGAACGCATTCGATCGAACAATTGGTCGACTCGGTGAAAAGTCCTCATATCATCATGATGATGGTCAAAGCGGGGCGTCCTGTAGACGAGCTGATCTCGCAATTGCTCCCTTTCCTTTCGTCGGGCGATGTAATTGTCGACGGAGGCAATTCTGACTTCCACGACACGGAACGTCGTGTGAAGGAGTTGGAAAAGAAAGGGATCTATTTCGTCGGAACCGGAATTTCGGGAGGCGAGGAAGGAGCCTTGCACGGCCCGTCCGTGATGCCCGGAGGTTCGGTGGAAGCTTGGCCGCTGGTGAAAGACATCTTGCAGGGAATTTCCGCCAAGTTGGACGATGGTTCGCCTTGCTGCGAGTGGATCGGAGCGGGGGGAGCCGGCCATTTTGTGAAGATGGTGCACAACGGCATCGAATATGGTGATATGCAGCTTATTTCTGAAGCCTATTCGCTGTTGAAAAACCGGAAAGGATTGGACAACGATGCGATGGCCGTCGTCTTTGACGAATGGAACGGAGGGGAATTGGATAGTTTCCTGATCGAGATAACCGCCAATATTCTGCGTTTTCGTGACGAAGACGGAAAACCGTTGCTCGACAAGATATTGGATATCGCCGGACAGAAGGGAACCGGCAAATGGAGCGCGATTGCAGCGATGGACGAGAATGATCCGCTGACGTTGATCACCGAAGCGGTTTACGCCCGCTTGCTCTCGGCCTTGTATCCCGAACGAATAAAGGCGGCAAGACTTTATAGTGGAAAGTTGAAAGTTGAAAGTGGAAAGTTATCAGACAACGCTCAACTTTCAACTTTCAACTTTCAATTGAAGACGTCCGTCAGGCACTATACGCAGCCAAGCTGATTTCCTATGCACAGGGATTCTCCTTGCTTCGCCACGCTTCCGAGCATTATGGTTGGGATTTGGATTACGGGACGATTGCCCGCATCTGGCGTAAGGGGTGTATCATCCGTTCCGTCTTCCTGCAAAAGATCACGGAGGCATACCGGAAGGACCCGGACTTGGAAAACCTGCTCTTCGATGACTTTTTCCACACTAAGATACAGGAGGCTCTTCCTGCCTGGCGCCGGGTTGTCGCCGAAGGTGCGCTGAGCGGTGTCGCCCTGCCTGCCATGAGTTCAGCTCTAAACTATTTTGATGGGTTGCGCACGCTGTATTCGGCAGCGAATATGATTCAGGCTCAACGCGACTATTTCGGCGCTCATACTTATGAACGTACCGATCGCGAACGTGGTCATTTCTTCCACACCAATTGGACTGGGGAAGGAGGCAATACGGTTTCGGGCACGTATAGCGTCTGATTCTACTGTTTTGGAACTTTCCGAAAACCTCAAAAATAGTTTTTGAAGCTTTCGTAGAGTTCCGCCATCCTCAAAAATGTTTTTTGAGGCTTTCAGAAAGTTCTGCCACCCTCAAAAATGATTTTTGAGGTTTTCGGAAAGTTCTGACACCCTCGAAAATGATTTTTTGGGCTTTCGGGAGTTCCGCTGCTTTAAAAAATGATTTTTGAGGCTTTCGGAAAGTTTTGACATCATTAAATTAAAAAAGCAAATGAAAACAGCAAGCAATCAATTATTAGTCATATTCGGAGCTTCCGGCGACCTGACGGGGCGGAAGCTCTTGCCTTCGCTCTATGAACTGCACGTTCGGGGACTCTTGCCGGAGCGCTTTTGTATCTTGGGGGCGGCCCGTACGGAATATTCCGACGATGAATACCGCACTTTCGAAAAGGCGCATATCCGGGAATCCCTAAAAAACAAAGAGGTGGACGATGCCGAACTGGACAGTTTCCTCCGCCGTGTCTTTTACCTTGCGTTCGATTCGACCAATTCCGCCGGATACCATAAACTGAAAGATCGTATCCATCAGTTACGGCAAGAGCAGCAGTTGCCGGACAAGATCATCTATTATCTTGCCACGCCGCCGGTGATGTACGAGTTGATCCCGACCTGCCTGAAAGAAAACGGGATGAATGTTGCCGGAAGCGAGGATGGCTGGCGCCGCGTGATTGTGGAGAAGCCTTTCGGAACGAGCCTCGAATCGGCCGAACGGCTGAACAAGCATCTCATCCATATCTTCGATGAGAAGGAAATTTACCGTATCGACCATTATTTAGGAAAAGAGACAGTGCAGAATATCCTGGTTCTCCGTTTCTCCAACGGCATATTCGAACCATTGTGGAATCGTAATTATATCGACTCGATCGAGATCAGTGCCTCGGAAACACTTGGCGTGGAGAATCGCGGGAAATATTATGACGGGGCGGGGGGGGTGCGCGACATGATCCAGAACCACTTGATGCAACTGATGGCATTTACGGCGATGGAGTCGCCTTCGGTGTTCGACCCGGAGCCGATCCGTGACGAGATCGTGAAGGTGTTCCGTGCTTTGCGTCCGTATAAGACGCATGGTATGGATGATCTGATTGTGCGTGGCCAGTACGATGGCTATCGGGAAGAGAAGAATGTGGCGCCTGACTCCACCACGGAGACTTACGTCGCTATGAAAATGTTTATCGATAACTGGCGCTGGAGCGATGTCCCGTTCTATATCTTTACTGGGAAGAAATTACCGGAAAAGAGTTCGGAGATCGTAGTGAACTTCAAGTCCACTCCTCACCAGCTTTTCGCCGGACAATGTTCGGGAGGCTCCTGTAATAAACTGATTATCCGTATCCAACCGGACGAGAGCATCACGCTGAAGTTTGGTCTGAAAATGCCGGGAGCCGGTTTCACGGTGAAGCAGGTGGGTATGGATTTTCGCTATGATTCGCTTTCGAAGAACTATCTGCCCGATGCCTATGAACGCCTGTTGCTCGATGCCATGTTGGGCGATTCGACTTTGTATGCCCGTAGCGACGCTTTGGAGGCAAGCTGGCGGCTGATCGACCCGATCCTTCATCATTGGAAGGAGGAGGGTGCGAAGAACCTGTTCTTCTACGCCCCCGGTGAAGACGGCCCGATCGAAAAGGCCAAGTTGGGGATGACACCGAAGGATTGCCCTTGCCAAAGTTGTCAATGATAAAAAAGGATGATTATGATCATAGAGAATTTTAAAGATGATAAAGAGGCCCTCCGGGCAATGACCGGAGAGCTTGTCCGGTATATGGACCGGAAAGATGACGGACTGCCTTTCAACCTCGCTTTGTCGGGAGGAGGGACGGCACAGAAGATGTTCGCTCTTTGGGTGGATGAATATAAGGATAAGATCGACTGGGATGCGATCCGTTTCTTTTGGGTCGATGAACGATGTGTTCCGCCAACTGACCCGGACAGTAATTATGGACATGCAAACGAGCTTTTGTTCAAGCCGCTGCATATACCCGTCGGTCATGTGCACCGCATTCATGGAGAAGTGGAACCTGGTACGGAAGCGATGCGTTATTCGCGTGTCGTGAAAGAGTATCTGCCCCGGCACGGGCAATTGCCCTATTTTGATTGCATCATCTTGGGTATCGGAGGTGATGCGCATACTGCGTCCATTTTTCCATAGCCTGCTCTGTCACGGCTGGCAGCAGTTCCTTGACCATGGTTTCAAATTCATTTCTCTGCATGATGCTCTCCTTGTATTTGCTCCTTCTCAGCCTCCAGTTCTGTCACTTCCCGCAGGCTTTTCATAATGAATTCCACACACGGGATGGCAACACTGTTGCCGAGGGCGCGATATCTGGCAGAGTCTGACGCAGATGGGACATCTGTCCAACCCGGCGGGAAGCCCTGAAGAAGTTCGCATTCCCCTGGAGTAAGTCTGCGGATGAGCTGCGCATACTGTCGATCCGGTTCTACGACCAGATCCGTCGCATCCTTGGCCTGCCGTGCGCTTTGCGTGCTGGCAATATCGTCATTTTTGAACTCGTCCACGCGCTGCCGCGCATAGACCGCGTGGCGGTCTACAGTTGTAATCGTGTATGCAAGATTTTCCTGATATCCACAGCCGTTGCCGCCGTTTTC
>ENA-OPNJ01001115-OPNJ01001115.1-human-gut-metagenome-genome-assembly--contig:-NODE-1115-length-11082-cov-1.649225_pt1 | contig 11082 bp, 7 predicted proteins | sample MGYA00241535_ERZ501767 | MGnify/ENA primary metagenome ERZ501767 (study PRJEB25962, sample SAMEA2042564) | human gut metagenome | biome: human gut; feature: human-associated habitat; material: faeces...
CGGCAGTTCATCCGACGGTATCTGCCGGCCTGCATAAACCACATAGCCATAGGTATCATCAACCGGACGCTGTCCATGATTTGCCCACAGACGGAGGATTCTGGCTTCTGAGGGCAAGCCTTGTTTCTTTTCATTCACCTTGTTCCGCTTCACCCAATCTGTGGGACGAGTCTCGCAAGTAACAAATGCTTCACGGGTATACTCAGGAAGTATCCGATAGGCAAACTTACCTTTCTGCACCAGCCAGAGGGGAGTACCATCTGCCGACAAAAGCGAGTGAGTACCGGAAGCGACAAGCTCCATTTTTCCCCTTTTCATCGAGAAAACTTCATCCGTCCAAGCCGTCTGGTCGATGGTGGTACGAATCTCCCCATCCAGTTCAGGACGCTTATTGGTTACGCCCGCACCCAAAGCTACCATGTAATCTCCCAGAATGAAATAAGACTTATATGCCTTGAAGCCATAAAGAACCTCGTTCAAGCCCTCACTGTTCCCCTTGTCGTTCACACCCTCTTTCGCAGAAGCGTTCATCTTTTCGAAGATATATCCTGCAACGGCATTACTCCCGCCATCCGTAGCACCGGCAGCAAAATTACTCCTGCTGCAATAACCACGCCAATTCTCTACGGGAACCAGCTTGTCCATGCCTTCGCGTGCAGTCACACCCGGGGAAGCGGTGACATCCCAACCGCCCATAATCCGGAAATACTCATCGCCGCTGCGCTGGAACAACGTCATTCCATCCGTCGGATAGAAATTGTAGGCATCAGCAAAACTGGCGGCACTCTCCAGTCCGTCACAACGGACAGAGGCCATATTAATCGTGATATGATAGTCGGGGGTCTTCTTTATCAAGTCGTCGTTGTTGAAGAACCAACGGGTACCGGAATAGATGCCCGGAGCATACTCCTCCATCATGATGCGATTCTTCTTCACCTCTTGCTGCAATTGCAACAGTTCCCGCTGCTCTTCGGGGGTGAAAGAGTCCATCCAGTTGCCGATAAGGTTATCCAGCATTCCGGCATAAGGGATGGAAAGCTCTGTGGGATTATATACATACGAGCCACGGTCCAGGCAAGGAAGGCGATATCCCTTATAATAATACCAGGCACCACCACGCAGGAAATTAAGAAGTGCCTGCACATTATCCCGGCCCAGATTCTTGGCCCAGGGAGAGCCTTTCAGCATATTCAGCATTTTAAGTGCATTGGAAGTCCCGTCAATGGGATAACCCCAAATCAGGCATTGCTTTCCATGTCCCCAACCTGCTCCGTCGGCAGTGAATCCCTCAGTCCAGAAAGCATCGGAATACGTAGTTTGGGAGGTCATACTGATACCGCGCTGGCAAACTTCCGCCAGCAAGTCTATCATAGGAATGGAACGGTACATGGCGGCCACGGGCAATAGGGAACGATAGGACAATGCATTGCCGCCCACCCACCACACATGGTTGCGGAAACGGGAAATGGAAACTACATTCTCATCGGTTTCGTCGTGGCGGAGAGGTTGGGTCCAAGCTTGTAAGGCAATGGTTTTCAACATATCGCACGCCTCTTGCAGCAATGTGCCGCCTTTCCCACCTTCAGCATCGTCCATCTGTTTCAGATAGCAGAAATAAGTATTGACCGCTGCCGTAGGTATGGCAAAGCAAGATGCATGGAAACGGGGACCGTCATTGGGGCGTCCTGCCTCGATACCGCCGTAATGCAAGATTGCCTTCAGCACTTTACCGGACAAGGCCTGCTCTTCTGTCAGTTCACCTTTACGATAGGCATCCGCAACTTTCCAGATACGGTTGAAGGCATCCGCCACGAACAAGCCTATTTCAGCCTGCGGGTTGGAGTAAGGTTTCTGAAAGGCATTCTCTTTGCGGAATTGCTCTTCCTGCCCCCTTAAACCAGAAAAGATACCGTCGGCAGTGAGTTGTGCCAGGCACTCCTGCGCACTCAACCGGGTGTCCAGGGAATGATAACGGTAAGGATGCTGCGCAAAGGAAGCGCGGAAAGCCTCGATGGACTTCTCCTTCTCTGCATCCCCCCGCTGCCGGGCTTCGTTGTAGTAACGGTGATAATTATTGAAAGCAAACTGCGTTTCCTTCTCCTGCGGAAAAGCAGGTGCGGCCAAGCAAAGGCCGAGAATGGTCAGAATAAGGTTTCTCTGCATATTAGAATCGTATTGGTTATTGTATAATGTCCGATTATATTTTCAGCAAATATAATGAAAGGCAGAGGGAAGAAATGACGGCAATCATACAAAACAGATGCAGTTTTCGTACGGAACTGGCTGAGTGCGGCAGCAGGCATAAAAAGATTGGCTATCTTTGTTTCATCATAATAACCTTATTAACAACATTCCCCATGAAAAGACATCATCTGCTTTTTCTCTTTGCCGCTTTCATAGCTATAACGTCTTCTGCCCAGAAGCTGGACAATCTGGTAGAACTGAAACAGAAGTCGGAAAACCCACTGTTTCATCACTTGGACAAAGCTCCACGTACACCAGCTTTCGAGTGCGAAGGCTATTGGGCCTGGGGAAGTTCGGTAGTGAAAGGAGATGACGGCAAGTACCATATGTTCGTTTCCCGCTTTCCCAAGAGCTTGCCGTTCCATCCGGGATGGATGGTAGCCTCGGAGATTGTACATGCCGTGTCCGAGGTACCGCAAGGACCTTATCGGTTCAGCGAAGTGGCCCTCCCTGCCCGTGGTGCGCAATACTGGGACGGACGCTCCACACACAATCCACGCATTTTGAGGCAGAACGGGAAATACTACCTTATCTATATGGGTTCCACCCACCCCTTTGCCGACCCTACTTACGAACAACTCACCCTGGAAAGCCCCTGGTGTACCGTTGCCCGTGCCAACAAACGTGTGGGACTGGCCGGGGGCGGCCGTTGCCGACTCGCCCTACGGTCCGTGGAAACGCTTGGACGAGCCCATCTTGAAGACCAAGCCCAATACTTTCTACAGTTTTCTGACCTCAAATCCCTCGCCTATCATTCAAGAAGACGGTTCGGTGATGATGATATTCAAGGGGCGACATTACACGAACGGTTACCTGCACTCGGCCATGAGCCTCGGAATGGCTTATGCTCCTACCATAGAAGGCCCTTATCGGGTGCTGAACAATGACCGTCCCATCTTTGAAGTAGACGGTCAGGGCGAAGCGGAAGACCCTTTCCTCTGGAAAGATGCAGACGGCTATCATGCCATCTTCAAAGACCATGTAGCCAAGTTTACCGGCGAACGGGGCGGAGGCGTCATGGCACATTCCAAAGACGGCATCCAATGGACGGTGGACAAAGACCCGAAAGCCTACTCGCTCACTGTGGAGTGGGAAGACGGCAGCGTGGAGAAGCAAGGACAACTGGAACGCCCCTTCATCCTCTTCGAGGACGGAAAGCCTGCCTACATCTTCTTTGCCACGATGGACGGGCCCGGAGGATTCGAAAATGCATCCCGTTCTTGGAATATGGTGATTCCCATCAAAGATCGGAAGTAAAAATGTGTATCTTTGCAGCCATGAACGAGAACATATTACCCATCCACTTCGCCCCGCTGCAAGGCTACACCGATGCCGTCTACCGGCGGGCGCATGCACGCATATTCGGCGGCATAGAGACCTATTACTCTCCTTTCGTACGCATGGAGCACGGAGAAATCCGGCGGAAAGATGCCCGTGACATTGAGCCGGACAACAACCCGGACCTGCACCTCATCCCCCAGCTCATTGCTCCGGATGCGGACAAGCTGGAGCACATAATGTCCCTTTTCATCGAAAAAGGATACCGGGAAGCGGACATCAATCTGGGTTGTCCTTTTCCGATGCTGGCCCGGCGCCACAATGGCTCCGGCATGCTGCCCTATCCCGAAGAAGTGAAGGCGCTGCTCTCCGAAGCCATCGACCGACATCCCGACATCCGTTTCTCCGTGAAGCTGCGTCTGGGCTGGGAGCAGGCAGAGGAGTGTCTTGCCCTGCTACCGCTGTTCAACGAACTCCCCCTCGCACACATCATCCTGCACCCGCGTCTGGGCAAGCAGCAATACAAAGGAGAGGTAGACCTGGAGGGATTTGAAGCTTTCTACAAAGAGTGCACCCACCCTCTGTTCTACAACGGAGACCTGCATACCGCGAATGATATCCGTTCTATCACCACACGGTTCCCCCGATTGGCAGGTATCGTCATCGGCCGCGGGCTACTCGCCAATCCTGCCCTGGCGCTGGAATACAAGCAAGGAACCCCGATTTCTTCCGATGAAATGGCGAAAAAAGTGGGACAACTACACACCGAGGTCTTCAACGCCTATCAAGAGCTACTGCAAGGCGGTGAGGCACAGCTATTAATGAAAATGAAAAGTTTCTGGGAGTACCTATTGCCGGACGGAGACCGCAAAGCGAGAAAGACCATTCATAAGACCAGCAAACTGGCAAACTATCAGTCAGCAGTAAGCAATCTGCTCGGAACATATTAAACAACCGTTTCCAGTATCTTTCTCTATAGGAGAGAAAGGCTAAGACTCCTATACCGAATACCCACAACACCCGGATGTATTCACCCAAAACATGGGGATGTATTACCCCAAAACATCCCCATGTTTTATAGCACAACACCCGGATGTTATGGGGTAAAACATCCGGGTGTTGTGGGTATTCAGTATCAATGTCTAACCTATACTCTCCCTACCTCTTTAGCTCTACCTCTAAGCTTGCAGCATCCCGGCAAGTAAAGCGCAGCACAGTCTGATTCTTGTCTGCCGACAACACCTTGCAATAGGGCGTCTCGGCAACCTTCCACTGTCCCTTCAAAGTAACGGTTACGGGAATCTCCTGACTCTCATTGTCAGTCCACGGGCGTGAATAGATACTGCGCTCAATACGTTTTCCGTCTTTATCGAAAGCCTCGTCACTCGGACCACGATACAAGGCCAAGTCGGGCTGGGAAACAGTCAGCAGAAGCTTGTCCTTATATTCGCGTATCATGACAAGGCACGATGTATCGGCTTTCTGCAACAATCCACCGTCGGGCAGAGCCTGCGGAGTCTCAAACAAGACGTAAGAAGTAAGACCGTCTGCCGGAGAACGCACAATGTGGGCGTTGCGGTCTTGCCGGAGAATCTTGTAAGTGGGTTTCTTGGCGAATGCCTTCAAAGCGGCGGCATCCGTGTGGGGCAGCACTGCATATTCGTAGGAAGCGCCTTTCGGGGCTTTGCCATGTTGCAATGTCAAGGACACCCAGTCGCCGGAAGTAGGCTTGGTGCTACGCTCGCCTACGGTCACTTGCGGGAAGTTCTTCTCATATCGGGCAGTAGGACGGGAAGCTTTGGAAATGTAATAACCTACGCCGTTGGGGTCTATATAAGTCTGTCCATCACTCTGATAGGACTCCCAGTACCGGCGGGTTTCGGGAGTGGTGGCGGCAAGCTGGAACACGGTGGTTTCCGTTGGATATTCGGTATTTAGGTTTTCGATGTCCGTACCGAGGCATACAATGGTGCCGTCGAAGAAATGGAACGACTTGCGGGCACGGTGAGAACCGTTATACTTATCATGTTCATGCAGCACCATACCGAAGTTACCGTTCAGATGTGCTTGGGACAAACCGCCGGCAAAAGCTTCGTCGGAATAGAGCATCTCCTCCATGCCGGAGAAGGTATCGACATTCAATACCCGGGCACGCAGCTGGTCGAAAGGCAAATGAATGCTCGTGACACCCGGAATACGATTCCAGTCGAAACCGGCCTCCTGCCAGCCACTGGTGGCAAAAGTAACCATTTCATCGGGTTTTCCGGTAAGAATCTGCATGCTGCCATGTGCCAGATAACGGCCATAGAAGTTGGCGGGGAGATAGTGCTCGGCAGCCCAGAGGTAACGGGAATGTCCGCGTACTACGGCAGCCCAGTTGCTGCGACGCTGTACGGATACACAACCGTAACCCAAAGCCAGATTGCCTTGCGGGTCGGGTTCCGGACGGAAGCCTTGGGCTTCGAGCAACTTCTTCATCTCCAATTCGTGGCAGGTAGAAGCCTTCGGCAGATAGTCGGGCGCATTCTTGTCCGGAGCTTCTGTATAGGCAACCAGGCGCAGATAGGCAGCAGCCATTTCGGGGTCATACTTCTGCTTGCCATCCGGCGTACCGGCAATGGCCATCGTGGCATATTGGATAGGTATCAGGCTTCCTCCCCCGTTGGGATGGCGTCCGGACATGGAGAGAGACCATTGCTTCAGGTTGCAATAGAAACGCATGGTGAGAAGCACTTTCTTCACCGTCTCGTGTGCCTGCTCGGACAGGCGGAACTCGGTACCACTCAGCAAGTAAATCATATTAGTGGCACCGTCCAGACCGCCCACTGCATAAGCAGGATAATTGTTGCAATGATGGAAGCAGGCACCGTCCGGCTTGAAAGAACCGGCCAATCCCGGCGCAGGAAGACAGCCTTTGTCCAGCCAACGGGAGAAGGAACGCAGGTATTGCAGTTTCTCCGGTGTATCCTCCATAATCAGAATGCTGGCTATGCGGCCTTGCAACTTGGTGTTGAACGTATCTATATCAATACCGTTGACGGCAGGTTCGGGATATACCTCATTGGTGATGGCATACCAGTTGAGCGTACGTACCGCCTCTTCCAGCTTACCTGCCTCACGCAACACGTCCTTCATCAAGAAATAAGCCACAAACAGACCGCGCATACTATATCCGTAATGGTGGATATTCCCCCAGCAACTGCCGTAGGCAATACCCTGGTCGGTGGCGTTATCGTACATGGCGATGAATTTCTGCTTCAACTCGTGTTTCAGCGCCGCATCCTCCGCATTGTTGTAGGCGATGGCGACGCGTTTCATCAGGTTGAAATAGTCGCTTATCTCTATCCCCAGTCTGGAGAACATATCTTTGTCCCAATCGGGTACCATACGTTCGTATGCCTCGGAGTGACGTACGAAATAGATAGGACGTCCTGCTACCTTGCCGTTCTTGTAGGTAATCCGATAAAAATCATACTTCTCACGGATGGACTGCATCTCCTTGTCCGAAAGCGCGGAAGGTGTGTAGAGCATGCCGCGGAAACGCTTCTCCATAACCCGTATATCCTGCTTCTGCGCCTCGGTCACGTCTGTTAGAGGGATGTCCGGTTTCCACAAGGAGTGTTCGTAGATAACCAGCCAGTGGTTGGTGGTTCCCTTATTTACAAACGGTACCTGCAAGTCGGCAGTCTGCTGGCGGGCATCTACCTTGCTGGCAGTAATCAGATGGTCGAAAAAGAGTTTCCCTTTCACGTCGGGGGCTACAATGCGGATTTCGTCCATCCCTTCTTCCGGGGTGCCTTGCATATCGCGTTCATAACATACCCATGCTCCGCGCCAACCGGTGAAGTTGATGCCAAAAGGAAAAGAGGTGCATACCTTGCCATCCTTCAGGAACTCGAACCGAATCTGCTTGTCCTGGGCCTGCTCATTGTACACCCATACGATGAAAGCCGAAAGATAGGTGTCTTTCCCCGTCGGGTCTTTCTTCTCAAACTTCAAGTCTTTTTTGATAGACAGTGCGGCACCCGGCTCGAAAGTCCAGCTCAAACTGTGGTCGCCATCCCTATAATGTTCGTCGCTAATGCCCAACTGCGAACCAGCTGCCGTAGTGACAAACGCCGGAACCTGCTTCTCCTCAAAAGAAAGCAAGCGCTCATTCTTCACGATTTGTGCATGTACACTGCCCGGCAGCAACATGCAAACGAGCGCTACCGCTCCTATTTTCCATTTACTGAATTGCATCATGTCTGTTTATTTAAGGTTATCGATATTTGCTACTTGGAAATCTGCAAAACGTACGTGGTTCTGCCACAACCGTAAGGCGAAATAGCCGTCTCCTTTGCCATCGGCAACCGGTAAGCTGAAAAGCTCTTCACCATCCATGACATAAGTGGTGGCTCCATTCTCCACACGGATTTTAACTTCATACCAATGGTTGGGCTTCAAAAGGTGGGCGGCATCGGTATACTCTTTCAAGATGGGTTTAATCTTTGCATCGTCCACTCCATAATACTCTCCATGGTATTCACGGAAACGCGTAGTTCCATTATCATTACCGCCGTAGCCCACATAGTAAAGGTCCAGCGTATTGTAATTCTTGAACTCGCCGTTGCGCCATGCACTGCGGGCAAAGAAGTCATCCGGATGCCGGGGGTCATCGGCCCCCCAAAAACAATTCAAGTCGCTGAGACGGTCGTAGCTACCATTCTCAACCACCACTTGTACCCGGTAGGTAATCTCATAGTTTCCCGTCAACCGTTCCTTATACCAAAGGGACAGCCCGTCCGGAGATACAATATCCATCGTATCGCCGATACATGTAATTTCCACTTTTCCGGAAGAATCCTCCACGACCCAGGCGGTAAGCCGGCAGGAAGCGCCCATCTCCATACCGGGGAGGACACATAAGAGAAGTTGCATCAAAAGAAGTTGTAACCGCATATTTCAATGTATTAGTACGGTACAAAGAAACCCCTCTTTTTGGAAAAAGAGGGGCATAAATCGTACAGAAGAAGGATAAAATAATGATTGAGGCGGATTTCTGCCCCCACTTCATCAGGGATGAAGTTCTTCGAAAGCCTTGTTTTCCTCTTGTACCGCCTGAATAGTTTCTTCCAGTTCATTGATAGGGAGATCGAAGTTGTACCAGTCGTTATAGCAGTCGGTGACATACCACTTGCCGTCTGTCAGTTCAAAGACCACACGAAGGGAAGGTTCTGATTCATCATAGCCTGCTTCGAACTCTTTATGGGCAGGCTCATTGACAGTGAAGTGAGAAATATAGGTACCTCCCTCCTCTTCGGTAGTACGTCCTTCCTTCAGCGTTTCTTCGTCTAGCAATGCCCACTTCTCGCGGGTGAAGGGAAAAGTCTGTTCCGTCTCACCGTCATCCTTCAAGAGGGCGATGGGAGACTTCAAAGGAAACTTGATTCGGGAATACTGGAATGAAGCACTGGACGTGAATTTCTGAAGAAATGTCTTGAAATCCTCCTCTTCGGCAGCCAGACCATTGAGAGTCGTCAGCATGAGTGCCGCAAACAGACAAAAAACAAAGCGGATAGCCTTCATATACTCGGATTATTTTTCAATGCGCAAAGATAATATAAAAGTAATAAAATGCTAAGGCTATGGGGCGATAATTATTATCATCTATGTTTCAGATACTCGTAACCAAACCGGCAACGCAAGCAGTCTTTCTTGTCACAATATTCCTTTTGAAGTTGAAGCAGAGCCTGCGAATCGGCAGCGGTAGATACCGGCAAACCGGCACCATCCCAAAGTCGGGTTACGTGATTGTTTTCGGCCTTCAAGGATTCAAGGAAACGGGTGGCACGGTCACACAAAACGTCATCGGCCTTGTGCAGGCCATAAGCATAAAGAAACGGGATGACCGTATTGATGGCAATCAGATTCAAGGCACCGTCCCCTACCCGCTTTTCCCTCCGGGGTGAAACCTTTCTGAAATTGAAGTGCTCCTCCCAATACGCGGAAGTCTTGGCAGCCAGTATCTTCTTCACCGCCTCCAGCGTTTCAGCCTCCATAACACGCGAGAAGAGCGACTGCTCCTTGTGATACAGACAGGCAAGCTGGGCGAGGCGTACATGTGGAAAGTTATCGGGACGAAGACGCAGAAACCGCCACTGCTCAACAGACATGGGAGCTGGCAGCTCGAACTTGTGTTGCAGGTAGCGGAACTCTTTCTGAAGTATCAAATAATAATCATCTGCCTCTGCCGAGACCTCCTCCAGCAGGCCTGCCTGCCCCAGGAAGAAAGCCTCCACTTGAAACAGACTGTCCCGATGCTTGTCTACGGCGCGGAATGGAAGGCGGTTTGCCCATGCCTCGAAAGCATCCCCATTCAGCCCGAAGCCGAAGTTACGAGCAAGAGTAATGAAGAAAACATCTTCCCAATGATGATTGCAGCGTTCGAGCCGCTGGGATATGACGCATGCTTTCTGCTCAAAACGCTCTACCTGCAAAGCGGACAGCCAGGAGTGGACGGTCAGCTTCGGAAGGGAGGCAAGGATGGAATAGCAGGGAGGATAAATCTCTGTCTGCCGAAGCTCTTCATAACGCAAGCGGACAGTGTCGGGGCAGGTGAGCACCATCTGGGGAACCAGCTCACCGTTCGTGCGGTACACATCACAATTCGATTCGCCCACCACGTGCAGGATGACGGTATCATACGCCTTGTCACGGTCGTGCCTATGGAGCAGCCAGTCTGATGCCTGCGTATGCACTTCGACGTTGCCCACCCAGAGCGTACCGTCTATTTTCAGTTTGGCATTAAAAAAATCGGGGCCTGCATTCATGTTCGGCAAACCGGGATCTATCACTTCTACCGGCCGGCCGGAGGTTGTCTGGAGCAATGACAAAGGAAATATTTTGTGCTTCCAAACATAATGCAGTAGTTGTTCCATGTTAACAAGACGTTAATGTTGAGCACAAATGTAAGAAAAAGATTATCTTTGCGACCTATAGTTTGTTGATAAACTAAATAAAAACAGATAGAAACAATGAAAATCGCATTAATCGGCTACGGAAAAATGGGCAAGGAAATCGAGAAAATAGCCCTTGGCCGCGGACACGAAATTGTAAGCATCATCGATGTCGACAATCAGGAAGACTTTGAATCGGCAGCCTTCAAGAGCGCCGACGTTGCCATAGAGTTCACCAACCCCATGGTTGCATACAATAACTATATGAAGGCATTCCGCGCCGGGGTCAAACTGGTATCCGGCAGCACGGGCTGGATGGCGGAACATGGAGACGAAGTGAAGAGACTTTGTACCGAAGGCGGCAAGACACTGTTCTGGTCGTCCAACTTCAGCTTGGGAGTAGCCATTTTCTCTGCTGTAAACAAGTATTTGGCCAAGATAATGAATCAATTCCCCGCGTATGACGTCACCATGAGCGAAACACACCATATCCACAAACTCGACGCTCCCAGCGGAACTGCCATTACGCTGGCAGAAGGTATTCTAGAGAATATAGACCGTAAGGATAAATGGGTGGAAGGGACATTTACGGCACCGGACGGAACAATCAGCGGAACAACAG
>ENA-OPNJ01001122-OPNJ01001122.1-human-gut-metagenome-genome-assembly--contig:-NODE-1122-length-11038-cov-1.794227_pt1 | contig 11038 bp, 10 predicted proteins | sample MGYA00241535_ERZ501767 | MGnify/ENA primary metagenome ERZ501767 (study PRJEB25962, sample SAMEA2042564) | human gut metagenome | biome: human gut; feature: human-associated habitat; material: faeces...
ACCTACCGGTAATCTTGATACCAAATCCAGCTATGAAATTATGGATATCTTTAAAAAAATGAATGATAACGGCAAAACGGTAGTCATGGTCACACATGAGCCGGATATCGCCGAGCAGACCAAACGTATTTTAACTATGCGTGACGGTAAGCTGGTCAGTGACGAATGGAGGGCTGACCATGTTTAACGAATCTATCAAAATGGCCATTGACGGAATGATTTCCAATAAGCTGCGTACATTGCTGACGCTCTTGGGCATCATTATCGGTGTCGGCGCTGTTATTGCCATGGTCAGTTTGGGCTTTGGCGTTAAGGAACAGGTCAAAAACAACATTTCCAGTCTGGGCAGTAACCTGCTTATCGTTATGTCCGGCGCACGCTTGGCAGCCGGTCAGGGTGCGCGTCTGACGGCGGAAGATGCTTACGTCATCGAAAAACAGATCGAAGGCATTGCTTATATTGCCCCGGCTGTTTCTTCATCTTATCAATTAGTTGTCGGCAACCAAAACTGGACTGCCAGTGTTGAAGGAACGACACCTAATGTACTGGATATCCGCAGCTATAAATTAGCTGAAGGCCGTAATATGACTGAACGTGATCTCAGCAGCAGAGCCAGAGTTTGTGTTATCGGACAGACGATTGTCGATAATCTGTTCCCCGAAGGCGATGCTGTTGGCAAAACTCTGCGTATCAATAAAGCACCGTTTCAGGTAATCGGTGTCCTGGAAGCCAAAGGTCAATCGGCTGGCGGCCAGGATCAGGATGACGTGGTATACATACCGCTGACAACGGCGCAAAACCGCATGATGGGTATTACCCACATCAACAGGATAACGATCCAGGCCGAAAATGAAAATGTTATCGACCAGGTGCAGGGCGAAGTAGAACAGCTGCTGCGCCAGCGGCATAAAATCAAAGCAGGCGACGATGATGACTTCACCGTACGTAATCTGGCAGCTTTGATGGAAACAATGATGGAAACTGCTAATACCATTACCCTGCTGTTAGGCTGCATAGCTGCCATCAGCCTGCTTGTCGGCGGCATCGGTATTATGAATATCATGCTGGTTTCTGTTACCGAACGGACACGGGAAATAGGTATCCGTAAAGCACTTGGAGCGACTTACAACAATATTCTGCTGCAGTTTCTGATCGAAGCTATGGTGATCGGCGTTGTCGGCGGTACACTGGGTGTGATTTTAGGTATCGGTTCCTCCTATGCCATCAGCTATTTTGCCGGCTGGCAAACGGTGATCTCCATACCGACTATTATCATTGCGGTGGTATTCTCCGTTGGCATTGGTTTGTTCTTCGGCATCTATCCTGCACGTAAAGCTGCACTTTTAGATCCTATCGAGGCGTTGCGCTATGAGTAAAAATTATTGCAGTGAGCATGAAGTTAAGCAAAATATCACTAAAAAAGTAACCTGTCACGAAAAAATGCAGGCCTTCTTAGATTATCTAAGAAGGCCTAAAACTGTTTTTGATTTAAAGGACCGTACTAAAGCACTGCTGCTTTTAGTTGCCATCATTATTGGCGTTCAGTATCTGCTGAAAGTTTTTTTCTAAATTTCTAACTGAAATTGATATATGACCTATTTTTTGAATGTGATTATGAAAAATAAAATTGTAAAAGGTTTTTTATTAAAAAGCTTCTATATAGTTATTATAATTTAAAGAAAATAAAATATAAAAAATTGTGTAAATTTAGTGTATCTAATATAATGAATACATAAAATGATTTAATTCATAATTTCTTAAGTTATTTAGACATTTCAGGAGGGTAAATTTATGGAAAATCAATCATATGTGGAATCAGTTAAGCGTACAAGTATTGTACAAAGCTTTTTTGCCCAGGTTTATGGGTGGATGTTTTTTGGACTTTTATCAACGGGGATAGTCGCCTATTATACGGCACATTCTCCGGCGTTGTTAAATCTGATCTTTGGCAGTCAAATAACGTTTTATGCGTTTTTGTTTGCGCCGATCGTGTTGGTTATGATCATCAGCAGCAAAATCAATTCGCTGAGTGCGAGTATGGCCAGCTTTCTGTTTTTTGTTTATTCAGCTGTAACCGGCGTTACACTGTCGGCAATTTTTCTTATGTATACGCAGGAGTCCATTGCAACGACTTTTGGGATAACGGCAGGTACTTTTGGCGCAACAGCTCTTTTTGGATATGTCACTAAAAAGGATTTAAGCAAAATGGGCAGTATCTTGTTTATGCTTTTGATTGGTCTGATCATCGCTTCGGTCGTCAATATGTTTTTGAAAAATGACACTATGATGTGGATTCTTACTTATGTGGGGATCGTTATCTTTGTTGGCCTTACTGCTTACGATATGCAAAAGCTTAAAAAAATCGCTCACAGCATAGATGACGATGAAAGCAGTATTGCCAAGTTTGCGGTGCTGGGTGCACTGACTTTGTATCTTGATTTTATTAACCTGTTTTTACGGCTGCTGCAGATTTTTGGTAAGAAGCGTTAAAAGTTGCATGTTTTGATAACAGATAGATTGTTTATAGATATGGGAGATTTTGTTGGTGAATGTAAAAAACAGCTGATCTTTATTTTAGGGTCAGCTGTTTTTATTTGTTCAGCAGTTCTAAACGCTTAAAATAGTTAAAAGATTATAAGGCTATATGTTTGTCAATATCGGCCGAAAAATATTTAGATTATAGCATTAAAAAATTTCCTTTTTGCAAAATCTCTAATATAGTTGTGCAAGCTTGCCTGTTTTTGGTATAATATAGTGATAATAAGGAAGGTGGGTAAACGAGTGAAGAGCAAAAAGCTTGGCATTATGGGCGGCACTTTTGATCCTGTTCATTTGGGGCATCTGCAGACGGCCAAGTTTATTTACGAGCATTTGGGCTTGGAAAAAATAATTTTTGTTCCTGCGTTTATTGCGCCTCATAAGGTTGGTCTGGAGTTTGCACCTGCTGCTGACCGTTATCGGATGACGGAGCTGGCAACAGAGCCTTATCATTATTTTGAAGTTACTGATATTGAATTGCAGCGCAGCGGAGTTTCCTATACTTATGATACGGTTATGGAGCTAAAGGCCCGCTATCCAGAATATGAGCTGTATTTTATTATTGGTGCCGACGCTGTGCCGATGCTGAACACCTGGCACCGCATCAGGGAATTGCTGGCAGAAGTGACTTTTATAGCTGCTGACAGGCCCGGTTATGGGCAGACTATTGACAAGGTTTGCGAATTTTTTGGCGAGCCTGCTAAGAATAAAATTATACTTTTGGATACTCCTGAAGTAGATATTTCTTCGACTGGCATTCGTGAACGTGTCAGACGAGGACTTTCTATTAAGGGTCTGGTGCCGGAAAGTGTAGAAAAGTATATTTTAGAGGAGCATCTCTACCAGTCTTAATGGTAGTGAGAGGAGTTGTTATCATGCTGGATATCACAGAAATGAAAAAACTTCTTAAAGCATCTTTGCCTCATAAGCGTTTTAAACATTCTTTGGCTGTATACGATACTGCTCTTGAACTGGCAGCTGTTTACGGACTGGATAAGGAAAAGGTTGGCGTGGGGGCATTACTGCACGATTGCGGGCGTGAGATACCTACGCGTGATCTTTTGATGCATACAATTGCTTTGGGTTTACCAATGGATGATGTCGAAAGGAATCAGCCTATTTTACTGCATGCCAAACTGGGCGTATATTACGCCCGGGAAAAATACGGCGTTACCGATCAGGAAATTTTGGATGCTATCCGTTTTCATACTACTGGTGCGGCAGGCATGAGCAAGATGGCGATGGTTGTCTATCTGGCTGATCTGCTGGAGCCGACCCGTGATTTTGCAGGTATCGAGGAAATGCGCCGGCTGGCTAAGGTTGACCTGGAACAGGCCATGATAAAGGCTTATGCGCAGACGATACGTTATTTGCTGGAATACGACCTTTTGGTACACCCTCATTGCATAGAGGGGTATAACGAATTGGCGGCTAAGTTTAAAAGGCTTAAATTGAATTTGTAGGAGATGCCAATGTCTGTGGAAGAAAATAGAGAGAGCAGGCCTGTCCGCAAGAAACGTAAATTACGTTGGGGCAGGCTGGTATTTGTACTGTTGGTTTTGGCGGTACTGCTGACGGGAGCTTTTTGGGGAACAGTCTGGATCTATGACAATTTTATCAATCCGCCGAAGGTTGATGTTGTTGGTGCCAGCGACAAGATAACCCAAAATGAAAAATTGAACAAGCGCATCAATATTTTGCTTTTGGGTATAGATGACGGTGACAGTGATGCTGCTCCGGATGAACCAAAGCGAACTGACGCGATGATGCTGGCCAGCTTTGACCCCGGCGATAATAAGGTTGCGCTGCTTTCGCTGCCGCGTGACACCAAGGTGCAGATTCCGGGCCGGGCTGGTTGGGATAAGCTGAATGCAGCCTATGCTTACGGCGGTGTGATGATGGCCAAGCAAACTGTAGCCAATCTGCTGCAGGTACCGATCCATTATTATGTTTTAGTGGACTGGCGTGCGTTTATTGATGTTATCGATCTGATCGGCGGCGTTGATTTATATGTGGAAAAGGATATGTATTATGAAGATCCTTACGCCGATCTTGTTATTGATATTAAACATGGCTATCAGCATCTGGACGGTAAGCGGGCAGGCGAATATGTGCGTTTCCGCAAAGATGAGCTGGGTGATATTGGCCGCGTGCAAAGGCAGCAGAAGTTTATGAAAGCGGCGGCAGCACAGATTTTCAATATCGATACGGTGACTAAGATCCCGGCGCTGTTTTCGACTGTTGACAGACATGTGGAGACCGATATGAACACTTTGACGATGATCAAGGCTGCAAACAGCTTTAAGCTGTTTGGTGACGAAAAGGTCAAGTCGGGTATGCTGTATGGTAATTTTGACGATACAGAAGGTATCAGCTATTGGGCTACATCACGCGAGGAAGTTCAAAAATCTTTGGACGAAATCGGCATTCCCTATATGAAAGATGATGAAGATGAACAAGAATAAAGGAGGCGAAAAGATGGATTTTACTACTAAAGAAATTGCACACAAGATCGCGGCGGCAGCCTGCGATAAAAAAGCAAAGGATATTTTGCTGCTGAATATGGAGAACATTTCTCCTGTAACTGATTATTTTATTATTGCCAGCGCTGGAAATAATATTCTAGTTAAAGCTATTGCTGACAATATCGAAGATAAATTGGCGGAGGCAGGCATTTTTGTTACTCACAAAGAAGGCTATGCTGAAGGCCGTTGGATTTTGATGGATTATGGTAATTGTGTTGCGCATATCTTTATTGAAGAAGAACGCGAGTTCTATAATCTGGAACAACTGTGGGCTGATGCTCCGTCGGAAGAATTTGTGGAGAGCAAAAATGACTGATGAAAAAGACATGGCAAAGCAGCTTAAATATCGTGCGGGTGACGTTGTTACTTTAAAAGTGGCACGTCTGGGCGAAATGGGCGCTTTCCTTGACGCTGGTACTGGCGATACTTCTGATGATATCCTGCTGCATAAGCTGCAGCAGACGGAAGCGGTCAATGTTGGCGATGAAGTTAAAGTCTATTTGTATAAAGATCCGCAAGGCCGTTTGACGGCGAGCCAGAAATTACCGAAAATGCGCGAAGGGCAGATCGGTTACGTTAAGGTTTTAAGTGTGACCAAGGACGGCGGGTTTGTGGATATTGGCGCTGAACGCGGTGTATTTTTGCCGTACAGCGAAATGCGAGGGCATGTGTCGCCGGGTCAGCTGGTCTGGATAAAGCTGTATCGCGATAAAACAGGACGCCCTGCTGTCAGTATGCGGGTGGAAGAAGAAATGCTGAAGGCTTCCAAACCTGCTGTTGGTGTCAAGGTCGGCGACAGCGTGACAGGTACTATCTATAATATCCTGCCGGAAGGTTTCTTCATTTTTACTAATCAGCGCTTTTTGGCGTTTCTGCATCGCAGTGAAGTTCCCGGCGGGCGTTTGGATTTTGGTCAGGAGATCACGGCTCGCATCACTTATATTCGTGAGGATGGCAGGGTAAATCTGTCCTTACGCCAGCAAAAAGAAAATGCTATGATCGCCGATGCGGAAGATATTTTAAATTTTTTACATAAACGGAATGGTAAAATGCCTTACTGTGATACTACACCGATGGAAATCATTAAGGAAAAATTTGGTATCAGTAAAGCAGCTTTCAAACGTGCTTTGGGGCATTTAATGAAGGAAGGCCTGATCGTGCAGGAAGAAGGCTGGACTATGCTGACTGAAAAAGGACTGCAAAGCGAAAAATAAGTAAAGACTCTCGTTTGGGCGAGAGTCTTTTTTTTGTGCGTTATTTGTGAATGTTAAAAAACATTTCTTAAAGAACAAATATTGGAAATTGTTTAAGAGTAAGGTATAATGTAGACAATAAGAAGTTTGAAATAGAAAGAGGAACTATTATGGACTCTAGCGGCTTAAAAGAAGATATTTTTTACAGTTCCAGCTGGATGCAGGAAATATTGGAAATCAGTAATATTGGTTTATGGCTTTTGGAAATAAACAAAAATAATACTGACGTGCGTCTGTATGCCGATGATAAAATGTTAGAACTTTTAGGGCTGCAGAAGAGTTTATCGCTGGAAGATAATTATAAACATTTTGCGCAAGGCGTGCTTGCAGAAGATCTGGAAATAGTGCAGAAATATATTGAACAGATGCTGACGACCAAAAGGCTGGTAGAGGTTCAGTATCGCTGGAAGCATCCATGGTGGGGCACAATTTTTATTCGCTGCAGCGGCAAGTTATATAAAGAAGACGATAATGCTTATTATATTCGCGGTTATCATCAGAATGCCAGCGATGTTGAGGTCTTAAGACAGGCCAATATCGAAAAGAGCAGGCAGCTGATAGAAGTTGTACGTAAACGTGATTATTATGACGAGCTGTTTCAGTCCGTATTGTGCGGTATCGTTCAATACAGGCCACAGGCTGACGGAAGTATTGTTTTTCAAAATGCCAATATGGAAGCTATCAGGATTTTTGGTTATGAAAAAGAAGAATTCTGGAAGCGTAAATCCTGGCGGATAGAAGATCTGGCTGCGCCGGAAGACTGTGATAGAGTATATCAGAGCATGAACGCGATACTGCTGGGCAAGGGGAAACAGTCTTTTGAATATCGGGCGCTGAGGGCCGATGGTACTTATTGCTGGATCATTGGCAGCGGTGAATATATCAAAAATATTGACGGAGAACGTGTTATTCAAAGTGTTTTTCTGGATATTGACAACAGAAAGCAGATGGAGCTGCTTAATCAGGAATTGCTGGAGCAGGATAAGGGTACTCAGGAACTGCTGCGCCAGGTTCTGGAAGGAACAAAAATTTTCCATTTTTATTATTATCCGCAAAAACGTCTGGAAGTTATGCCGGTAAGAACCAGTAAATATTTTAACTGTAGTATGGAATACAGGAATATTCCGGAAAGCTTTGTGGAAGATTTTGTGAGCGGTGAAAGTAAGGCAGATTGCTATGCGATGTACGAAGCTATTCATAATGGGGCTAAAACTGCATCTTCCACATTCTGTGACAAGAACAAGCAGTGCTGGGTGCGGGTAACAATGACTGTTATGTCATGGGATGATCAGCAGCAGCCGACTTTTGTCATTGGTATCATTGAGGATATCAGCGAGCAAAAAGGAATGGAGCTTGAAAAAATCGAGCTGCAGTCTATTTATAATTTTACGATAGAACATGACTATGATGCTGTTTGCATCTGTGATTTAAACAGTGGTGATTATGTGATGCGTTTTGCCGGTTATTGCGCTCATTACGGCTTGCCGCTGCGTGGCAGCATTAATGAACAGCTGCCGGTATTTATAAAAGAGTTTGTTTGTGAAGAAGATTGTGAGCATTTAAAAAGCTGGAGTATTGATAGTTTGCTGAAGTGCCTGGAGCAGGAAGAGGCTGTTATGCTGTATTTCCGTTCATCCGCTAAAGACGGGTACAGATATAAAGAAGTTAAGCTTTCATATTTTGGTAAATTAAAAGAACGGCTGCTTTTGACGATGCGCGATATCCATGAACGCACGATGCAGGAGGAAGCAAATAAACAAATCATCAGTGACGCATATCAGCTGGCTTTACAGGCCAATCAGGCCAAAAGTGAATTCTTTTCAAAAATGTCGCATGATATCAGAACGCCGATGAATGCTATTATGGGGCTGGCGGCTTTAGCGGCACATTGCGACGACAAAGATCATGTAGATGATTATTTGAAAAAAATTGTCACTTCTGGCAAACATATGCTGGAGCTGTTGAATGAGGTTCTGGATATGTCGAAGATCGAAAGCGGCAAAACAGAATTGAACTCGGAAGCATTTTTATTAAAAGAAAAAGTTGAGGAAGCATTAGATATCATTAAACCTGCTGTTGAGGAGAAACGGCATCAGCTGATTGTGGAAACAGAGGCACTGAAAAATATAACTGTGCTGGGTGACGCGCTGAGACTGCAGCAGATATTACTTAATCTGTTGTCCAATGCCGTTAAATATACGCCTGATGAAGGTGTGGTAAAGCTGACGGTTACTGTTAAGCCGTTACCACATGATCTGGCTGTTTTTGATTTTATTGTAGAAGATAACGGCATTGGGATGGAACAAAGTTTTATCGAGCGTATTTTTGAGCCGTTTATAAGAGCAGAAGATTCTCGGGTCAGTAAAATACAGGGAACTGGTCTGGGCATGACGATCAGTTTGAACCTGGCAAAACTGATGAACGGGTCGATCGATGTTGAGAGCTGTGTTGGTAAGGGCAGTAAGATCACTGCTTCTGTTTGTCTGAAGGTGCAGCGTCAGAACGGAGTTGCGGTCGAGTATGAACAACCTGCCGGTGATAACGAAAATGCTGCTGATATTGATTATAGCGGTAAACGGGTACTGGTAGTTGAGGATAATGCAATCAATCTGGAAATTGCTTTAGAGTTTTTGAAGCTGTTGGGCTTGACTTGTGAATCCGCTGGTGATGGTGCAAAAGCATTGGAAAAATTCCTGGCGGCGCCTGAAGGATATTATGATTTGATTTTTATGGATATCCAGATGCCAACTATGAATGGCTATGAAGCGGCAAGAGCAATCAGAGCTGCTTCTCGCAGTGATGCGGTCCGGATTCCGATTATTGCCATTACTGCGAATGCTTTTTCGGAAGACGTGAAAATGGCGCTGGCCGCGGGGATGAATGCACACATAGCCAAGCCGTTTGAACTAAGGCTTTTGAAAAAAATAATACGTCAATGGCTGAAATAAGACGACTGGAAGAAGCTCCGTTTTGTAGGGGCTTCTTTTTTGTGTTATAATGCAGATATCTATTTCAGAAAAGAGCGGAGAGAAACCATGGATTATTTTGTCTTGACAGTTGCTTCGTTGATATTATTTGCTGCTACTTTTTTCAGTACTGTAACTGGTTTTGGCTTTGCGCTGATCGCAGCTCCTGTATTAACGATGGTCATGGGGCCGAAAGAGACAGTTGTATTTGTTATTATCGCCGGTGTTATTGTGCGGGTGATCATGATGTGGCGTACCTGGGGAGAATTTGAGTGGCAGACAGTTTTGATAACAGCTGCCGGCAGTCTGTTGGGGATTATTCCCGGAGCGTATCTGCTGAAAGTGGCTGATGCCAATCATTTAAAGATTTTATTAGGGATAGCGCTTTTGCTTGTAACGCTTTTGATGGAATTAAATTTTGTGCCTGAGGTCAAAAATAAAAAGCTGGGACGTGTTTCTGCTGGTTTTTTAAGCGGTTTTTTCAGTGCGACTACCAGTATCAGCGGGCCGCCGATCGCTTTATATTTTTTGAGTGAGAATATGGAGAAAAATTTGCTGCGCGCCAATATGATCTGGATCTTTGCTATCGGCAGTTTTTGTACTTTAGGCAGTTTTTTTGTTGCGGGTACATTTCAGGGTGGAAATTTGATTGCTTTGTCGCTGTATGTGTTGCCGGCAGTACTTTTAGGCTGGTGGCTGGGAGAAAAAATGTTTTTCCGTATCAATCAGCATTTATTTAAGCGCATTGCGCTGCTTGTAGTATTGATAGGCGGGGTAATGACTTTGGGAAGTGGCATCAACGGTGTGCTCCATTGATTTTGTTGTAACATTGTTTACAATAGACGGTGCATAAAAATTAATTTTTTTGAATTTTATGCTTTTGCTTGACACCTTTTTGATACGGGTCTAAAATAACAACAATTAAGTTTTACACAAGAAATTTAAATTAGGTGGGTTGATCGTGGAATCTGTTTTGAGAACTAATTGGGTAAATGAATATGCTTTTGACTTTAGCCGGGGCTATTTTTATTTTAGCGCTGGTTATTTTACTTGCTCAAAACTGCATAATTCTATTACCGTAAACAGATGCCGATACCGTAGCTGAGATATGCTGCTGTAAATAAGAAGATGAATTTTTAATCAGGCTCTCTTACGAGGCCTGATTTTTTTTATTATCTTGTGTAAATAAAAATGAAATTAAGGAGTGGAGATAAATGATTATAGTAATGAAACCGGGGATTCCCGCAGGAGAGGAATTGAGAGTAAAAAGCTTGATGGAAAGTAAGGGGTTTCAGATCCATGAAAGCCGCGGTGCTAATTTTACCCTGTTCGGTGTAGTAGGTGATACGGCTGCCTTCGATATGAATCAGCTGAGAGTATATGACTGCATTGACAAGGTTATGCGTGTGCAGGAGCCTTATAAACGTGCTAACAGGATGTTTCACCCGGAAGACAGTATCGTAGATGTATGCGGGGTGAAGGTGGGAGGCAAACAGATCACGGTAATGGCAGGCCCTTGTTCAGTAGAGACGCGGGAACAGATTATCGGCGTGGCGGAGGATGTGAAGCAAATGGGCGCTGCGATCCTGCGTGGCGGCGCTTTTAAGCCGCGTACTTCTCCATACTCTTTCCAGGGACTGCAGGAAACCGGACTGGATTTATTAAAGGAGGCTAAAGCTGTTACCGGGCTGCCGATCATTACAGAAATTATGGCAGCAGATAAGATCGAACGTTTTGTAGAAGATGTGGATGTGAT
>ENA-OPNJ01001133-OPNJ01001133.1-human-gut-metagenome-genome-assembly--contig:-NODE-1133-length-10969-cov-2.002932_pt1 | contig 10969 bp, 8 predicted proteins | sample MGYA00241535_ERZ501767 | MGnify/ENA primary metagenome ERZ501767 (study PRJEB25962, sample SAMEA2042564) | human gut metagenome | biome: human gut; feature: human-associated habitat; material: faeces...
TTTATCCATTTTTTTCAGTTCATCTTTCGTTCCAATGGCAATCTGCTGTCCCTTGTCCATAATGGCAATCCGGGTACAAATCTGCTCTGCCTCTTCCATATAATGAGTGGTGTAAACAATCGTTGCCCCCTCTTCATTTAATTTCTGGATGCCCTCTAAAATTTTGTTTCGGCTCTGCGGGTCAACTGCCACCGTTGGCTCATCAAAGAAAATGAGTTTTGGTTTATGGGCAATTCCACAGGCAATGTTTAACCGGCGCAAAAGACCTCCTGACAATTTCTTTGGATAAAATTTACGAAATTCATCAAGGCCGACAAAGGCAATTGCATCTTCTACATACTGCTTGCGGAGTCCCTTGTCTCTGATATACAAACCGCAAAAATAATCTCCATTTTCATAAACTGTCAGTTCATCAAACACGGCAACATCCTGCATGACAACACCAATTTCTCTTTTAATGTCATAAGAATCCGGCTTCATCTCCCTGCCAAATACTTTTACCGTTCCCTTATCGTATTTAAGCAGTGCAAGAATACAATTAATCGTTGTCGATTTTCCAGAACCGTTTGGCCCAAGCAAGCCAAAGATTTCTCCTTCTTCTACTTCCAGATTCAAATGGTCTAATGCCACTAGTTCCTTATATCGTTTTACTAAATTTTCAATTTGAATAATAACAGCCATCCTTATCCCTCCTCTTTGTGATGTTAAACACATTGTATCATTTTATGCCAGCCGCAAAAAGTGTCATCCATCATTTTTGAATTGTGACATTTGTCATTTACTTTTTTTGTTATGCGCCTTTATCATCGGATGCCTTTTCTCCTATTGGGAGGGTTCAAAAGGAGGAATTCTTTTTCTAACCACTCTCGTCTGCCTGTTAATGCTCTGTTTTCCTGCTTTCGGTTTTTATCTGCCTGTCTTTATTTACGATATCATTCAGGCTAAAGATTATTTTTTACTGATACCGGCAGGAATTGGTTTGATACGTTTTTGCCCTGCCTTTTTATCTTCTGCTTTTATTCTCGTTCTGCTTATGATGCTGTCAGCAATTTTATCGTATGCTTTTGGCAGAATTTCGGATTACAAAGAAAAACTGCACCATATTCTGGATACCAGCAAAGAGCATGCCATTATAATGCACGAACGGAATCAGGCATTGATTGAAAAGCAGAATGCAGATATACACGCCGCCACGCTCTCGGAAAGAAACCGCATTGCCAGAGAAATCCACGACAACGTCGGCCATATGCTGACGCGTTCTCTCCTCCAGGTCGGAGCACTGAAAGTCATTGCCGGTGATGATTCTTTAGATGAACCATTGACTGAGCTGCAAAATACATTAAATACCGCTATGACAAATGTTCGCACAAGCGTCCACGATTTACACGACGACGCAATTGACTTAGAAAGTACCCTTTGGGAAATTATCGATGGGGTAAACACAACAAAAATATCCTTGGAATATGATGTAGAAGGAACGCTCCAAAATCCGATTAAATATGCCTTTATTGCGATTGTAAAAGAGGCGGTAAATAATATTCAAAAACACAGTAACGCAAAAAATGCTTCCATCCGAGTCTGTATGCATCCCGGATTTTACCTGCTCTCGATTGCTGACAACGGCACCAAAATTTCCACAACGGATTCCCGCGGAATCGGACTGAGCAATATGGAAGAACGGGTTCGTGCCTTAAATGGCGTAATACGATTTGATACGGAAAATGGATTTAAAATAACAATTATCATACGGAGGTAGTTATGAACATTATAATTGTAGATGACGACAAATTAGTTTCTTTATCCTTAAAGACCATTTTGGAAGCCTCCGGCGAGGTTAATGTCTGTGCCATCGGAAACTGTGGGGAGGAGGCTCTTTCTCTTTATCCGAAATTCAAACCGGATATTCTTTTAATGGATATCCGAATGGATGGAATGAGCGGACTGACTGCCGGAAAGCAGATTTTGGAAACTTATCCGGATGCCAAAATTTTATTTCTCACTACGTTTTCGGATGATGAGTATATTGTGCGGGCACTCCGCATGGGTGCAAAAGGATATCTACTGAAACAGAATTTTGAAAGAATTCTTCCCTTCAGGCGGTTCAGAAGGGACAGACGGTATTTGGCGAGGAAATCACGGATAAAATTCCGGATTTAATTAATAAGACAACGGCACAGAGAGACTTTGCCAAGTATGGGATTACAGAAAAAGAATATGCCATTATTGAACAGGTAGCAAATGGTCTCAACAATAAAGAAATTGCTGAGACCCTCTACTTAAGTGAAGGCACGGTCCGCAATTACCTCAGTTCCATTTTGGAAAAATTGGAATTACGCGACCGCACCCAGTTAGCTATTTTTTATTACCGGTAACTTTCTGCAAGTGCCTTAAATGCCGGCAGTGCTTTTTCAATCTGCTCGGTGCTTACGCAGTAAGAAATACGGACAAAGCCCGGAGTCCCAAAGCTGTCTGCCGGAACTAACAAAAGTTCATGCTCTTTTGCACGCTCAGAAAATGCATTGGCATCCTTTTCGAGTGCTTCAACAAAAAGATAGAAGGCGCCATCCGGTTTAATGCAGCGGTATCCATATTCTGTCAGGGCACGGTACAAGATGTCTCTGTTCTTTTCGTAAATCGAGATATCCGATGTTTGTCCAATGCATCGTGCTATAATTTTCTGGAACAGACTCGGAGCACACACAAATCCAAGGGCACGGCCTGCACCGCAAACTGCCGCATAAATCTGTTTCCAGTCTTTTGCTTTATCCGAAACCGCAATATAACCGATTCTTTCACCCGGTAAGGAAAGCGATTTGCTGTACGAATAGCAGACAATTGTGTTGTCATAGTAATTCATAAGATACGGAACTTTTACATCCGAATAAACCAGTTCACGATATGGCTCGTCTGCAATCAAAAAGATTTCTTTTCCATATTCTTTCTGCTTCTTTTCCAATACGGCACAAACTTCTTTGATGCACTCCTCGGTAAGAACAACGCCGGATGGGTTGTTTGGCGAGTTCAAAATAATTCCCTTTGTATGCTCTGTAATTGCATCTTCCAATAATTTGGTATCAATCTGAAAATCTTCTTTTCTGCTTGGTACAACAACGAGTTTTGAGCCTGTCATTTCAACAAATACACGGTATTCCGGGAAAAATGGAGCAAAGGTGATAAACTCATCGTCCGGTTCTGCCAATGCTTTTAATGAAATCGTGAGCGATGCGGCTGCTCCAACGGTAACATAAAAATTGTCCGCCGTAAGATTTGTGCTATGCTGCTCATTTACGTAAGAAGCCAGTTTCTCACGAAGTGCTGCGTCTCCCTGTGCCGATGTGTAACCATGCAAGGCAACCGGGTCTCCGTTTGTGAGCAAATCAATAGCTGCTTCTTTTACACATTCCGGTGCCGGAACACTCGGATTTCCAATACTGAAATCAAATACATTTTCTGCTCCGATTTCTGCCTTTCTCTTATTTCCATACTCAAACAAATCACGGATTACCGAGCGATTTGTTCCTAATTGTACCATTTTTTCTGATAACATATCTATGTACTCCTTTCAATTTTTACTTGGGTTAAAGCGGAATGCATGGTTGAGCGGACCACTTCCCTGCCCTAAATCCATTCCATCCGCCAATGCGCCTGATATATATTCTTTGGCTTTTATAACGGCATCCGTTAATTCACAGTTCTGCACCAGATAAGAGGCAATCGCACTGGAAAGCGTACAGCCGGTTCCGTGTGTATTTGGATTGTCAATCCGCTTTCCGTGGAACCATACCGGCTCTTTTCCTTTCTGGAACAAAAGATCATTGGCATCATTTAACTGATGTCCGCCTTTTAATAAAACAGAACAGCCTAACGTATCACAGATGGTTTCTGCGGCTTTTCCATATCCTGCTCGCTCTTTATTTCCATGCCGGAAAGCACTTCTGCCTCCGGGATATTTGGCGTAATTACCGTTGCAAGAGGTAATAATTTACTCTTTAAGGTACTGATGGCATCCTCACTGATGAGTCTTGCTCCACTGGTGGCTACCATCACCGGATCTACGACAATATTTTTGGCGTGATACTCGGTCAGCTTCTGCGCGATCGTTTCGATCAGTTCACTCGAAGCGACCATTCCGGTTTTAATCGCATCCGGATGGATATCCGTAAAAATACTGTCCAACTGCTCTGCCAGGAATTTTGGAGTTACCTCCATAATATCGGTTACGCCGGTCGTATTCTGGGCAGTCAAAGCCGTGATCGCACTCATTGCGTAAACATGGTTTGCTGTCATTGTCTTAATATCTGCCTGAATGCCGGCGCCTCCACTGGAATCACTTCCAGCAATTGTTAATGCTGTGTACATAACATCCTCCTTATCGTATCCCTTTGTGCATTAATTTTATATAGCGACTGAAGGTGGTGCCCCCAATCTGCCGCTGCATGTACTATATTACACACCCTCTCCGGAAATGCAAGAGGTTTTTTCATGGATCACATGCAGGACATCCCTCAAAGCCTGTTTTCTTCCCGAACCTTTGCCGGCTTCTCTTCCTTTCTGATAAAATAAATAAAAGGAACCAGCATTTGACAGATGCTGATTCCCTGTTATAAGACTAAAAAAATTCAACCTCAGACATCAGTCTATATCTCTTACATAATTTTTTGTTTTCGTACATATAAGAGTCAGCCTTATCGAGCAATGTCTGAATTGTATATTTACCGTCGTTTGCGGATAATGCCCATCCATATGCATAGTCAATCAGCATTTTGTCTTCCCTGTTGTTTAACCGGTCTTTTTCGAGACATAAACATTTTAATATTTCCTCAACCTCTGTTTGGCTTGTATGATAAATAACTGCCATAAATTCATCTCCACCATATCTTCCAACAAAGTCTTTTTCCGGAATCACATTGCGCAAAAGCCGGGCAAAATTCAATATTAACTGGTCTCCTGCCGAATGTCCCATTGTATCATTTACCGTCTTTAAATTATTCAGGTCAAACATTATGCATGCGGTAGGCTCACTAATTATTTCTTTATTACCAAGAAGTTCCTTACAGGCACTTTTGTTTGGCAATCCGGTATGGGCATCTGTATATGCCCTGTGTTCTAACAGCTTATTTTTCACCGCCATCTTCATTGCCATCAGGGTCTGCACAATAACCAATATCACCAGACACAGCATATCAAACGCAGACAAAATCTCTATGGTGCGAATCTTTGTGGCAATCTTTTCGGAATACTTTTCTGCTGCAAATACAGTTTCATCTGCCATCTTAAAATAAATCTCACTCATATTGACAATATCTGTATTTTCATATCCCACACTTCTTACGGCTTCAATTTCTGTTTTCAATTTTTCCCAGTAATCACTCTGAATCTTTAATTTTTCCTGATATTCTTTGTCATAGAGTTTTACCAGTTCATAATGTCCATCCTGATATCTTAACCCACTCAGAATATCATCCAAATATTTAATTAATTCTTCATTCCGGTTTTCTGTAATTTCTAATTTTACTTCACGCTGTGTAGCTCCACGTACCAGACCTGCATAATTTATTACACGCGCTGTCCCTTGTAACCAGCTAATCTGTATCATCATAAAAATAATAAGAATTACCAATACCAGGATAAGGCAGCTTTGTATAATACCAATTATATTTTTACTTTTCTTATCAGACCGTCCTTTCAGATTAAGCATTTTTCCTCCCATTAACAATCAAACCTGTTCTTCTGTATACATAGCATTCACCTTATATCAGATATTTCTTTTCAAATTCTTCAATCTTCATCGGTTTTCCATAAAAAAATCCCTGAATCATACGGATTCCCATCTTTTTTACAATATCTCTCTGGCGCTTAGTCTCCACACCTTCCACGCATACGCGTACATTGATGGCATTTGCCAGTTCCGAAACCATCCGCACAAATGCATTGGAAAAATCGTCTTCTCCAAGATGTTCAATAAAACAACGGTCTATCTTGATCACATCCAACGGCATCTCACGGATATGATTGAGGGATGAATATCCTGTTCCAAAATCATCCAGTGCCACGCGTACACCAAGATTCCGGATCTCACTTAATATCTTCTTCATCCGGACCATATCATTGATCGCCAGGCTCTCCGTTACTTCCAACGTCAGATTCTGTGGTATGATACGGGTTTCTTCCAGAACCTTTGCAACCTTCTTTACAATGTCATTCTGCAACAGCTGTACAACCGACAAATTTACATTGACATGATACTCCGGATGCCCCATATCATTCCAGTATTTACACCGCAATGCCGCATTTTTCATTACATATTCACCGATTGGATTGATCAGTCCCAGATATTCCGCAAGTGGAATAAAATCTGCCGGATTCACAAATCCAAGTGCACTTGAATTCCAGCGGATCAATGCTTCCGCACCACAGCATGGCTCTCCCGGCTGACAGACATCAATGATCGGCTGATAAAACACTTCAAATTCCGTGCATGCATTCATGGCTGCAGTACGCATATTTTTCTCCAGATCCAGTCTGCGGTATGAGGAAGATGCGTCCATCCCATCATAGTATTCCACGCGGTTTTTACCCCCGCGTTTTGCCGACAACAGGGCAATATCTGCTTTACGGACAAGTTCTTCCACCGTTTCTCCATCCTTCGGGAAATATACGATCCCCATACTTATGGTGCAATAATAATCTTCTCCCTTTAAAAACCATGGTTTCTTAAATATGGATGTCACTTCCCTGACAATCCGTTCCAGCTCCGGATACACGGAATCCGGAATAATCACAACAAACTCATCCCCTCCCATGCGGTAACAGGTATTCTCAATCCCATCTATCCTGCGCAGGCTATGGGAAATCGCTTTCAACAGAATATCCCCATACTGGTGTCCCAGCCCGTCATTGATATGCTTAAAATCATCCAGTCCCATATAAAGCAACGCTCCTGTTGCATCTTTTTCCCGGGTCTTTCGTATAAACTGTCCCAGATCCTGTTCGCAGCGCATGCGATTAAACAACCCTGTCAGGAAATCATTGTTCGCCTGATTTTCAATTTCTTTCTGATAAATTTTCTTTTCGGTAATATCATAGAGTGTACACATGGCAACTTTTCTGCCATCCACCCAGTCAATCTCGGTCTTATGCACATCCAGCCAGCGTTCCTCAACCACCGAATAAATTTCCTCATAATACTGGCTGCGCTTTGTCTCCCGGTCGGAAAAAAGCATCTTTTCCAGATGATTTCCTGCGATACTGCGAGAGAAAAGTTCTTTGAATTTGTGATTCATATAAAGAATCGAATTGGTATGATAATCGACCACATATATTCCACATCCGGTATTTTCCAGAATTGCCTCTAAAGATGTATAGGAACTTGCCAGCGAATTCTTTGCAATTCTTTTGAGCATGATGCTCTGCACAACTCTTCGCACATCACTGACAAATTTGATATCTCTGTTCTCCCAGATTCTTGTTTTTTCATTATCATACACGCAAAAATACATTGCCGTGCGGTTTTGTATTTCAATCGGTTCAAAAATTCCAGCACTGATATGACAGGTTTTAAATAAATGTGCAAACGGTTCCGGCATGATGGAATCCGATGAGATCATATAAGGCTTACCATTATAAAACGGCAGTGCATCGATCGGAATATGCTGTCCCTCTGCAAGAATGGACTTGTCTGGTTCTTTTGTATACTCGCAGATCATGTCTGCCGTATTTTCCCCTACATTCTCACGCAACAGACATCCACCGGAAATTTCCAGACTTTCACATGTCTCCCGCAAAATATCCTCAGCCACTTTTTCAAAACTGTTATCCGAATCCATCATCTGCAAAATTTCGGTCATTGCCCGGCTGCGGTGCAGCTGGTATTCCATCGCCAGCTCGGAAACAGAACTCTTTTCAACCGCTTTCTGCGCAATCATCTGATTTCTGCGACTCTCAAACAACTGTCCGGAAAGCATTGATAAAAATTCTACCGATGCGTAAAACTGCTCCTCCGTCGTAATAAGCATTCCCTCCGGCAGATGAACCTCCGGTGTCAACCGCTCCTTTATAATGCCCATAACAATCCAGACAACCTGCAGCTGATCTTCTACTTTTGTGGAAACAGCACACAATTTCATGAAATCCGGGGCTGTTTCCCTCTCCACAACCGTTTCCATCCGGTCATGCTGCATCTGGTCTACCAGTTCCATGTAGGCATGTTTATCTACCTGTGTACGTAAAAACCCCACCTGTTCTTCCGTTCCAAACGGTTTGGTCACAACACCCTTATTTTTATCCACACACATCAGATACAAATGATCTGCACAGCAAAACTGATCCTGCAATTGCTGTAACATTGATATATCTATCAGATTCGTATCACCGTTCATGCCATTACCTCTTTACTCCTATAATGAACAGATAACATCCTGTCTTACTCTGCATACAATATTCTTCCAAAAGAGAGAATTCCCTGTGAAGACGCAACTGTTTCTTCACAAATCCGATTTCTCCTGTATACATCACAATCACAGCCTCCTTTTCCAGAATGATTAATGCTTTCCGGAAAAATTTCTCATACAGACGGTCCAGCTGCTCCCGCGTCATTTTTCCCCGCACCGGCATATTGGTTACAATCTCATCAAACAAATAATCGTGTCTGAAATCGAAGAAATCCCTGTGAATGAAATTGATCTGTTCTCCCGCCAGAGCCGCATTCTCCCGTGCTCCATCAATTGCCTCCCCAAAAATATCCGTACCGTATTTTTCACGTGCCGGGACGCGGATATCCCGCTCAATCAGCATGGTGCCCACGCCGCAGAACGGATCAATAATCTGTGCATTCTCTTTCAGATACGGCGCTGCCAGTTCCATAATCAATGCCGCAAGAGAAGGGTGCATGGAAGCTGCAATTGCATGTTTCCGGTACGCAAACCGGTGATCCGGAAGGGTATAAAATCTCAGTGCCGGGAAAAACTTTCCCTCACGATTTGCAATCAGTCGAAGTTCTACCTCATAATCCCCCGGAGAATTCACCAGTTTTCCATCCGACAACTGTTCAATGGCAGATCCAAGCTTTTTGACAAACCGGCTTCTCTGTTCCAGTGTCATTGCGGATCTGCACTCAATCCGGAAAAAGAATGGCTTGTCTTCCCGGTGGTATTTTGCACAGATTGCAAGCATTGGCTTCCACACCGTCTCTGCTGCTTTTTCCGGTTCCTGCTCCAGAAGTCCTTTGACCGGAATCAAAAACAGCATGTCCCGATATGTGCGGATCTGCAACAGCTGCAACAGATCATCCGTCTGTACAATCACACCGAGCGGATGCACCTTTCCACCGGTCTGATTTTCCAGTATTCCGCGATGATTGCGGTTTGTCACCAAAAGTACATGATTGTTCTTTTGTTTTATATCAAAATGATGGGTATCGATTCCTTCATACTGAATCAGGATTGCCCGCAGTGCCCGCAGTTCTGCTTCCCGGTGTTTCCGGTTTTCTTCGGTGACCGGCTCTCCTTCCAGCTCTGCAAGACGATCTTTCAGCTGCGAAAGGATTTCTTCTGCATGAAGTGCCTTCATGGCTTCCAGATATGCACTTTTTACGAACAGTGTCTGTTCCCGGGTATATGCTTTCCAGAGCGGCTGCAACGCATTCTGTACTGCCAGGTCTCCCAGAAGAAGTGCTGCATTCTTCCGCGTCTTTGCATCCTCTTCCTGTAAAAATCCAAACACCAGATCTTCATGCCCGCGTACAAATTCTATAGCCTGCGCTTTTTGCTCTTCCGTTGCTTCTTTCAGGCTGGCACGCAGAGCACTCAGATTACTCCTTACATTTTTCTTTTCCTGTAATTCCGTAAATAGTTGTATCAAAAATTTCTCCTCTGTTCCGTTAATTATTCAGAATACTTCCTATATTTAATTTATTGTAGATGATTTTTTATTCTTTGTCCACTCCATTTTTTTCGATGTAAGCCGCCAGATCATCATGAAAATCTTCCCATGCACTCTCATGTTCCACAAAATATTTCGGACAGTTTTTACCTGTCACATCATAATGCCGGATCACATCTTCAATTCCAAGATCATATCTTCCGATCAGCCAGGTTGTCAATTGGATCAATGACTGATACGTACTGTCATTGAATTTTCCGGTGTCATCCGGAATACAGCATTCGATTGCGATTGTATCACTGTTTCGGTTATTGGATGCATATGCGATTTCATTGCAGGGAATGCACTGTACAATTTCTCCATCCAGCCCGATCACGAAATGACTGCTTGCCTTGGTCTGGTGAGATTGTTCCAGCCCTGCGAAATAATTCCGGTTCTGGATGGCAGTCGTTCCCGGATTGGCCGTGTAATGAACGACAATTCCACGAACCTTTTTAAGTGCAAGCCCCGGACGGGAATATTCATTGACCGGAAGCAGTTCCACGTCTAATTCCGGTCTCTGGTCAACGTATTTTTTATCTGTAATATCCCAGCTGCTGTCAGACACCGTCTGCTGCGCCCGTTCCTGCTTCACTTTATGTACGATTCCCAGAATGGATCCCAGCAAAATTACAGCAATGATAATCATTAAAATGCGCATCTGCAGCTGTTCTTTTCTTGTTCTTCGTTTTTTATATCTCTTTCGATAGGTTGGAGCCATAAATGCATATCTCCTGTATTATTTTTGCCCCTTTGTGGGGCTTATTTCTATCTTCTCACATATTGCGTATCTGTCAATGCTTTTTTCGATACAATGGATTTGTACGAGTGTTTTAAATATAAGTTTTCTCAAAGTGACGGAAGAAGGCGTATATTCTCTTTCTACAGAAAAATTTACAAAGCAGCGCCGATATTGATTTCAGGTTGGTTTTATAAAAGTTTTTCATTTACGCTATTAGCGTTATGTGATGGAACTACGGCGCAGTTGCAAATTTATTCTTCCGAAAGAAATATACGCCTTCTTCCTGTTGGTTGGAGAAAAGATAATTTG
>ENA-OPNJ01001158-OPNJ01001158.1-human-gut-metagenome-genome-assembly--contig:-NODE-1158-length-10765-cov-2.153128_pt1 | contig 10765 bp, 9 predicted proteins | sample MGYA00241535_ERZ501767 | MGnify/ENA primary metagenome ERZ501767 (study PRJEB25962, sample SAMEA2042564) | human gut metagenome | biome: human gut; feature: human-associated habitat; material: faeces...
CCTGTTGCCAGTCCGCCTCCCCCAATCGGAACAAGAATGTACTCTACCAGCGGAAGTTCCTTAAAGATCTCCATTGCAATGGTTCCCTGACCGGTTGCCACTGCCAGATCATCGAACGGATGAATAAAGGTATATCCATTTTTTTCTGCCAGCTCCAGTGCATGTGCACATGCCTCATCATATACATCTCCGTACAACACAACTTCCGCACCGTAACTCTTGGTACGATTCACCTTGATCAGAGGCGTGGTGGTTGGCATTACAATTACCGCCTTACAGCCGTAGCACTTTGCGGCATATGCCACTCCCTGCGCATGGTTTCCGGCAGATGCTGTAATCAGTCCTCTCTGACGTTCTTCCTCTGAGAGCGTGCTGATTTTATAATAAGCACCTCTTACTTTGTATGCACCGGTAAACTGCATATTCTCCGGCTTTAAATATATTTTATTGCCTGTCTGGTCACTTAAGTAATCACTGTATACAAGTTTTGTCTCCAGAGTAACCTCTTTTACTTTTTCACTTGCTTCTTCAAATTTATCTAGCGTCAGCATCTTCATCGTTGTCCTCCTTATTTTTTACGTCAAACAATGCATTCACAAATTCATCTGGGTCAAATTTCTGGAGGTCATCAATGGTCTCTCCCACGCCGATATATTTGACCGGCACTCCAAGTTCCGCCTGAATTGCCACCGCAATTCCTCCCTTGGCTGTTCCATCCATCTTTGTCAGCACAATTCCGGAAATCTTTGCCACATCGGAAAATTCCTTTGCCTGAACCAGCGCATTCTGTCCGGTTGTCGCATCCAGCACAACCAGCGTCTCCCGATACGCCTGTGGATACTCTTTTTCGAGAATCTTGTTAATTTTTCCAAGCTCATTCATCAGATTTTTCTTGTTGTGCAGACGTCCTGCCGTATCGACCAGAAGCACATCTGCATTTCTGGCCTTTGCTGCAGCCGTTGCATCATAAACCACAGATCCCGGATCTGCGCCTTCCGTTCCGCCAATCATGTCAACTCCCGAACGGTCCGCCCACTCTTTGAGCTGATCTCCTGCTGCTGCACGGAAAGTATCCGCACCGGCAATCACAACCTTTTTTCCCTGCTCTTTCAGTTTACCTGCAAGTTTTCCGACGGTTGTGGTCTTTCCCACACCATTGACTCCGATCACAAGGACAACGGATGTCTCTTCTTCAAAGCGGTATGCCGTCTCACCGACCTGCATCTGCTGTTTGATGCTGTCGATCAGAAGCTGTTTGCATTCTGCAGGCTCTTTCACATGGTTTGCCTTTACTTTTTCACGCAGATCATCCAGAATCGACTCGGTAGCCCTAAAGCCCAGATCAACCATAAATGAATTAACTGTTCTATCGAATCTTGAATCGCATAACGCCCAGATCACCCATAATCAGAATTTCTTCCAGTTCCTCGTAAAACTCATCATCAATTTTAGAAAAACCGTGAAATACCGAATCAATTCCGGATACAATATTATTTCTTGTCTTGGTCAGTCCTTCGACAAGCCGGCTGAAAAAACCTTTCTTTTCTCCCATATCAGTTTCCTTTCTTATCGCTTCTTTCTTTTTACATAATCAATCAGTTCAAATCATGTTCAATCAGATCTACCGACACAAGTGTCGATACACCTTTTTCCTGCATGGTAATTCCATACAACCGGTCCGCTGCTGTCATTGTACCACGTCTGTGCGTAATTACAATAAACTGTGTGTTTTTTGTCAGCTTATTTAAGTAACTTGCAAACCTTGAGACGTTGGAATCATCAAGCGCTGCTTCGATCTCATCCAGAAGACAAAACGGCGAAGGTTTCAGCGCCTGAATCGCAAACAACAGTGCAATTGCTGTCAGCGCTTTCTCACCACCGGACATCTGCATCATATTCTGCAGTTTCTTTCCCGGCGGCTGCGCAATGATGCGGATGCCACATTCGAGAATATCCTCATCCTCCACCAGTTCCAAAGCTCCATGTCCGCCGCCGAACAGGTGCTTGAATGATGCATTAAATTCTTTCTGGATTTCCGCAAACTTTTCCATAAACTGTTTTCTCATGCCGCTGTCGAGATCTTCTATGATGCCGAGCAGTGTCTGCTCTGCCTCAACCAGATCATCATGCTGCCCTTTCAGGAACGTATAACGTTCCGAAACTTCTTTGTACTCTTCAATGGCATTGACGTTGACTGTTCCCAGCTTCCGGATCTCATCCTTTACTGCTGCGATCAGTTTCTTTAAAGCAAGCGGATCTTCGTATTCACTGTTTCTTAATTCTGCTGCCGCATGCGGTGTCAGTTCATATTCTTCCCACAGATAATTTGTCTGTTGTTCTGCAGATTCATTCAGCTTTTCCCGCTGGTTGTTCAGACGGAACACTTCTTTATCCAATCCGTTACACCGCTCGGAAATTTCCTCCTGTTTCCGGAAAAATCCCCGGTATTCCGCAGACATCTGTTCTTTTTGTTCTACGCTTTCACGAAGTTTCTGTTCCAGTTGCCCATGGGAATCCGAAGAAGCAAGGATCGTCTTTTGGATTTCTGCAATGTCGTGCTGTTTCTTTTCCACATCTTCTTTGGAATTTTTCGCATTCTCCAGAAGCCCGGTCTTTTCCGTCTCGAATTTTTCCAGATCTCCATTGATACGTTCCACGTTTGTCTGGGCAAATTCTACTTTCTGCCGGATATTCGCTTCCTCAAGCTGAATTCCGGAAAGTTCCGATTCCGCTTTATTTTCCAGTTCTTTCTGTTCTTCAAGCATCTTCTGAAACGCTTCATTCGCATGCTGGATTTCCGTTTCCTGTTGTCTGGAATGTTCCAGTTCCTCCTTAATGCCTGTCTGATCTGCATGGATTTCTTCCACCTGCCGATCCATCTGCTGCCGTTCCTTCATGAGACTTGAAAATACTTCTTCACTCTCATTTTTCTGCTGCATTGCACGATCCACATTGATCTTTGCAGTATTCTGACGAATAAATTCTTTCTGCAGGGTTTCTTTCACCTGTTCCAGCTCTTCCGCATTCAGCTCAATGGCCGTAAGAAGATCCTCCCTGCGGTTTTTTATCTGCGCAATCTCCTGAAGCAGACGATTCGTTTTCATTTCCAGTTCCTCCACTTCGCGGCGTCTTGCCAGCAGATTGGATGAATTTTTAAATGCTCCACCCGTCATGGAACCACCGGGGCTTAAATATTCTCCCTCGAGAGTTACAATATGTAAACTGTAATGATTCTTCTTTGCAAGTGCAATCGCATGATCAATCGAATCTGCCACAAGCACACGCCCCAGCAGATACGCCGCCACTTCCTCATACTTTTGCTCACACTTTACCAGCTGACTGGCAATTCCAATGACTCCGGGCTCCTTCAGTGCCGCTTCATTCTTCGGATTTTTTCTTGCGCTTACACTGGTCAGCGGAAGAAATGTTGCACGTCCGAAACGGTTCTGCTTCAGAAATGCAATCATTTTCTTTGCCGTTGCTTCATCTTCCGTCACAATATTCTGAATGTTTCCACCCAGAGCGGTCTCAATCGCAATCTCATATTTCTTATCCACCTGCATCAGATCTGACACAACCCCGAGTAATCCCGGATTATGTTCTTTCTGTTCCATCACTTTGCGGATACTGTTTCCGTATCCGTCATAGCGCTCCGCAATATTTTTAAGCGACTCCAGACGAGACTGCTGCCTGTGAAATTCGTTTTGCTTTTCTTCTAATGCACGGTCATTTTCCTTTGCCTTGGTTCTCCATTCTTTTTCCTTTGCACTTAATTCTTTTTCCTGCTCCGAAAGTTTTCGGATATGCGCACTGACCTCTTCGAGATCTTTTTTACAGTCTGCAAGAACCGAATCCAGATCCGTTTCCTGCGTTTTTCTGTCCAGCAGACGCTTTCCAAGCTCTGCTTTTCGTATATTGATCTGCTCCACCATGGTATCGGAACGCTGCTGTTTGGCCTGAATATCTGCTCTGCGGTTTAACAGCGCAAACAATTCTTTCTGCCCCTGTTCCATTCCCTCATTACAGGATGCAATCTGTTTCTGTATCTCTGCCAGTGTCTGTGCTGCTTCTTCCTGTCGTTTCCGTACCTGTGCAAGCTGTTCATCACCGGAATGTTTTTCTTTCTCGTAGGAAGCTTTTGCCTCCTCCTTTTCCTTCTGCTCCCGCGCAATGGCATCCAGACGGCTCTGCAGATGTTCATCTGTCATCTCTGCCGTATGGATCTGCTCTGCCAGTATCTGGATCTGGCTTTCGAGTTTTTCCTTCATCACAGACGTATTGCTGATATTTTCCCGGATTGCATTGATCTTTTCGTCCATTTCCGTGATGCTTTCGCCCAAACGGTCATATTCCTGGCGGATCTTTTCCCTTGCATCCGTGCTTTCTTTCAGCTGTTCATCTGCAATTTTGAATTTTTCCTCTACTTCACGCTGCTCGGATGCGATTCTCTCTGTTTCCATGAGAAACATGTTGACATCATAATCTTTCAGCTCATTCTTCTTTTTTAAATAGGTTTTTGCCTTTTCCGACTGCAGCTGTAACGGTTCCACCTGGCGTTCCAGTTCCGACAAAATATCGTTTACACGGACCAGATTGTCTCTCTCATTCTCTAACTTTTTTTGTGCAGTCGCTTTTCGTTTTTTGAATTTTACTATTCCTGCCGCCTCATCAAAAAGTTCGCGCCGTTCTTCCGGTTTGCCGCTTAAGATCCGGTCAATCTGTCCCTGTCCAATGATCGAATATCCTTCTTTTCCGATACCTGTATCATAAAACAATTCTGAAACTTCTTTCAGTCGGCACGGACTGCCATTGATCAGATATTCACTCTCTCCGGAACGATACAGACGTCTGGCAACGGTGACTTCCTCATAGTCGATTGCCAGTTTATGGTCGGAATTATCCAGTGTAATCGCTACATACGCATAGCTGAGCGGTTTCCGGTTCTCCGTACCCGCAAAAATAACATCCTGCATGGAAGACCCACGCAGCTGCTTGACCGACTGCTCTCCAAGTACCCAGCGCACCGCATCCGCAACGTTACTTTTTCCACTTCCGTTCGGTCCTACAATGCCCGTGATTCCCTGGTGGAATTCAAATACAATTTTGTTTGCAAATGATTTAAATCCCTGCACCTCAATACTTTTTAAATACATGTACTATCCCCTTTGCTGATTTTTAAGCATCAGAAGTGCCTGATATGCAGCCTCCTGTTCCGCTGCTTTTTTGGTATGTCCGGTTCCGCTGCCAATGACACGCTCTCCAATACATGCACGGACAGTAAAACTCTTATTATGATCCGGACCGGACTCATCAGTCAGTACATAAGTAAGCTGCTCATGTTCTCCCTGCACAACCTCCTGCAGGATAGTCTTGCTATCATAAAAGAGCTGTTTGTGTTCAATATCTGTCAGAATATATTTATGAATAAACTCTTTTGCATTAGCAAAACCACCATCCAAATAAATTGCCCCGATCACAGCTTCAAGCGCATCAGACAAAATAGATTTGCGGCCTCTTCCTCCGGTCTGGTCCTCTCCTTTTCCGAGTAAAAGATACTCTCCTAAAGCAATATCCTTGGTACAGAGTGCCAGTGTCGGTTCACAGACAATGCTTGCACGCAGTTTTGTCAGTTCTCCTTCCGGCTTGTCCGGATACTCTTTGTACAAAAATTCACTGGAGATAATCTCAAGCACGGCATCGCCCAAAAACTCCAGTCTCTCATTGTCCGAATGTTTCTTTAAGTGCTTCTCATTGGCAAATGAACTATGCGTCAGTGCCTGACGAAGCAGTTTTTCATCATGAAAGTGATATTCGATCACTTCCTGAAATTTTTTAATATCTGTCACTTCTTTCCCCTTTCTGAAACAAAGGAGTCCGCCACCGGACTCCTTTCGTATCTGTGTTTAGTTTTCGTTCATTGCAGCTTTGATCTGTTCTACCGCATCCCCTACTGTAACAATCTTTTCTGCCTGCTCGTTTGGAATCTCGATATCAAATTCTTCCTCAAGTCCCATAATGATCTGGAATACATCCAGGGAATCCGCTCCCAGATCATCAATGAATGTGGTATCCATCGTAATCTCATTTTCGTCCACGTTTAATACGTCCACAATAATCTTCTTTAATTTTTCGAATTCCATAATACTTCATTTCCTTTCTTATTCTTCTTCATTATTTTTGGAATCTACAATTCTTTCTTTGATAATTTCGTTAATATTCTCTTCACGGAATGTCACACACTGGTAAATGGAATTGGTAATTTCCTTTGCCTTGGAACTTCCATGGGTCTTTACCACAAGACCATTCAATCCCAGAAGCGGTGCTCCGCCATACTGGCTCGCATCAAATGCTTTGAGTGTCTTCTTCAGTGACGGCAATGCCAGTGCCGCACCGATCTTGCTCTTTAAATTGCTCATCAGTCCCGCCTTGATCACACCGATCAATGTTGAACTGAGACCTTCGTATAATTTTAAAATGACATTTCCGACAAATGCCTCGCACACAATGACATCTGCTCCACCGTGTGGAATCTCTCTTGCCTCAATACTTCCGACAAAATTGATATCCTCACATTCTTTCAACAGCGGAAATGTTTCTTTTACCAGGGCATTTCCCTTCTCCTCTTCCGCACCGATATTTACAATCGCCACTCTCGGATTCTTGATCCCCACAACGTTTTCCATATAAATGGAACCCATCTTTGCAAACTGTAATAAATGTTCCGGCCGTGCGTCTACATTTGCGCCACAGTCGATCAACAGTGAAATTCCGGTCTCTGTCGGAATGATCGGTGCCAGCGGTGGGCGTTTGATTCCACGGATGCGTCCGACAATCGTCTGTCCGCCAACCAGAACCGCTCCGGAACTTCCTGCGGAAACAAATGCATCCGCTTCTCTTTGTTTTACCATATTCATACCTACAACGAGGGATGACTGTTTTTTCTTTCGAATTGCCTGAACGGGTGGCTCTGCCATCTCAATTACTTCAGGCGCATCCACAACCTCAATACGCTCCTGCGGATATGGGTACTTTTGCAATTCTTCCCTTACCACGTCCTCCTGTCCAACCAGAAAAACTTTGATATCTTCACGGGAAGAGACCGCATCAACTGCTCCCTTAACAATTTCTGCCGGTGCATTATCACCGCCCATTGCATCAAGAGCTACTTTCGTGATTGTCTGCATGGTCTGTTCCTCCTTATGCATCTACTAGAAAATATACTATATATCATTCCATAAATCAACGATAAATTGGCTCTTTCAGACACAAAAAAATCAAGAGTCAGCAAAACCGCCAACTCTTGATTTTTAAAGACCTATCCTTATTAGTCCTGCGCGATAATCTCTTTTTTGTTATAAGATCCGCAGTTCTTGCATACACGGTGTGGCATCATTAATTCGCCGCACTTGCTGCACTTTACTAAGGTCGGAGCAGACATTTTCCAGTTTGCTCTTCTCTTATCTCTTCTTCCCTTAGAAGATTTATTCTTTGGACAAATTGACATTTGTTTACACCTCCTTAAACCTGTTAAATATATCTTGGATTGCTGCCATTCTTGGATCAAGTTCTGTTCTCTGGCAACTGCAGGCTCCCTTATTCAAGTTCATCCCGCAGACTTTACAAATTCCTTTGCAATCGTCCTTGCACAGAACTCTCATTGGCCAGTTCACCAAAATCTCGGCGTAGACAAGTTTATCTACATCCAGTTCAAACCCAATCAGGTAATCCGGTTCCTCCATCTCTTCATCGACAAGTCCCTCTTCCCGAACAGTGAGTTTCTTATCTATGTCAAAACGGATCGGCGTCCGAACTTCTTCAAGACACCGCGCACACGGAATCATCACATCAATATCAACCGTACCCTTAACGAATACCGCTGCATTCTCCTCATTACGGATCTGCAATGTCACCGGCGCTTTGCGAACAATAGGAAAATCTCCCAAGCGGGAACGAAAGGAAGTGAGCGAGATGTCCGCCTCCTGTGTCAATTCCTTGTTTATGGATTTTGTAATGATTGAAAGATCAATTTTCACAGTATTCTCCTATTCACACCTAAACAATTATACATAGGGTGTCCTGCTTTGTCAACTAATTTTTACAAATTATCAACAAATTTATCAACATTTATTTTACCAGTGCTACGGTCTCACGACAGATTGCAAGCTCCTCGTTGGTCGGAATGACACATACGGTAACTTTTGAATCCGGTGTGGAAATAATTTCCTCCACGCCACGCACATCGTTTGTCTTCTTATCAAGCTTGATTCCCAGATATCCCAGATAAGAAACGATCTTTTCACGAATGAAAGAAGTATTCTCTCCGATACCTGCAGTAAATGCGATCGCATCCACACCATTCATTGCTGCAACATATGCACCGATGTATTTTGCCACACGGTAAGCAAATACCTCACAGGCATCAATGGCGCGTGGATTTCCTTCATTATAAGCAGCTTCCAGATCACGGAAATCACTGGATACACCGGATAATCCTTCAACACCGGATTTTTTATTTAACACATTCATGACACCATCGATGTCGAGGTTCTCTTTCTTTGCGATAAATTCCATGATTGCCGGATCAATATCTCCGGAACGGGTTCCCATAACCAGTCCCTCCAGTGGAGTCAGACCCATGGAAGTATCCACACATTCTCCATTTAATACAGCACTGACAGATGCTCCGTTTCCAAGATGCGCTACAATAATCTTGCTGTTTTTCAGATCCAGTTTCAGATACTCTGCACATGCTTTGGATACAAAACTGTGGCTGGTTCCGTGGAATCCGTATCTTCTTACTTTATATTTCTCATAATATTCATATGGAAGTCCGTACAGGAATGCCTTTCTTGGCATTGTCTGATGGAACGCTGTATCAAATACACCAACCATCGGTACATTTGGCATAAGATCCTGACACGCACGGATACCGATCAGGTTTGCCGGGTTATGTAACGGTGCAAGTTCATTACACTCTTCTACTTTTGCCAGCACTTCCTCGTTTAAAACAACAGACTGTGCAAACTTTTCTCCGCCATGTACCACACGATGTCCAACTGCGTCGATTTCGCTCAGATCCTTTACTGCTCCACTCTTTGGATTATGCAGTGCATCAAGAACCATCTGAATGGCCTCTTTGTGGGTTGGCATAGGAGCTTCCGTGATCTCCTTATCCATTCCCTCTTTCTGGTAAACCAGTCTTCCGTCAATTCCGATTCTTTCGCATAAGCCCTTGGCAAGTACCTCTTCTGAATCAGAGTTGATCAGCTGGTACTTCAGGGAAGAGCTTCCGCAGTTGATTACTAATACGTTCATTTGAATTCTCCCTTGTCCTTATTCATTTTGTGGAAATCCACAATCTTTTTCCATTATAAACACATTTTCCTTCTTATACAAGTGGAAATCCTCGAAAAGCTGTGTTAATATTTTAACAGAAAAACAGACAGAAGAAACGACCGAACAGGAGGCAAACGTGAAAACAGCAGGAATTATCGCCGAATACAATCCGTTTCACAACGGACACCAATATCAGATTGAAACCGTACGCCACCTTACAGGAGCAGATTTTGTGATCGTTGCCATGAGCGGAGATTTCTTACAGCGCGGTGTTCCTGCCATTGCCGACAAATACACGCGCACCCGCATGGCACTTCTCGGCGGTGCCGATCTGGTACTCGAACTTCCGGCTGTATGGGCTGCCGCGGAATATTTTGCTGCCGGAGGCGTACAGCTTCTCGGAAAAACAGGCGTCGTTGACACGCTCTGCTATGGCTGTGAAACTCCGGAAAAAGAACTTATGCAGGCAATTGTCGAAGTTCTTTCCAAAAATGCTTCGGACTATCAGATGCTGGTTTCTTATAACATGAAGCAGGGAAATCCGTTTCCTGTCGCACGAAGCCACGCACTGTGTTCCCTGCTGCCTTCCTTTTCTTCTGATGCGGTTTCTTCTTTTCTGGCATCTCCGAACAATATTCTGGCCTTAGAATACGAAAAAGCAATCGCCCGCTGGAATTCCATAAACAGCGTACATGACAGAACTTTTTCCAGTATGCCGGTCCAACGTATCGGGGAAGGCTATCACAGCACAAAAACAGGCGTAACCTACGCCTCTGCAACTGCCATAAGAAACGCACTGCTTGTGCCATCTGAAAATGATGGTAACCACAACCATTCCATGTTCATAAGTACAGGCAGCTTTGATTTCGAACTTTCGCAGATGCTTCCCGATACTTCCGCCTCCCTCCTTGCCACTTTGGCACAGCAGAACCTTCTTCTGGACACGGATGCTTTTTCTCAGGCTCTCTACACCCGGTTATGGGCACTGTACGACGGAGGCTATGCTGGCTTTGCAGACTGTGGCAAGGATCTGTCCCACCGGATCACACAGCAGCTTGAACATTTTTTAAGCTTTTCGCAGTTTGCCGATCTCTTAAAAAGCAAAAATACAACATACACACGCATCTGCCGTGCACTGCTCCACATCCTGCTCAACATCCGGCAGGACGATTATGCTGCGCTCTGGCAGCCGGATGGCATTCCATATCTGCGTGTGCTTGGTTTCCGCAGGGATTCCTCTGTGCTTCTTTCTGCCATCAAAAAAGAAGCATCCGTTCCTTTGATTACCAAAGTTGCAGATGCTTCTTCTATCCTTCATGGAATTGCATACAAACGTTTTTTACACGATGTAGCCTGTGCTGATCTGTACCGCACTACATCTTCCATGCAGATACAGACCGAATTACCAAACGAATACCGACAGCCCATC
>ENA-OPNJ01001162-OPNJ01001162.1-human-gut-metagenome-genome-assembly--contig:-NODE-1162-length-10749-cov-1.923696_pt1 | contig 10749 bp, 7 predicted proteins | sample MGYA00241535_ERZ501767 | MGnify/ENA primary metagenome ERZ501767 (study PRJEB25962, sample SAMEA2042564) | human gut metagenome | biome: human gut; feature: human-associated habitat; material: faeces...
GCCCCGAGGCAGGTCGTATTTTGGTGGATGACATCGACCTGCGCGACATGGATTTGAAGAGCTACCGCAGCCAGATTGCTGTTGTACCGCAGAATACGATTTTGTTTTCGGGCACATTGCGGGATAACATTGCCTACGCCGCACCCGACGCCACGGACGAAGAGATTCTCGCGGTCATTGATGAAATCGGCCTGCGAGATATGGTTGACCGCCTGCCGAAGGGCATTTACACGAACTTAGTCGAGCACGGCGGCAACTTCTCGGGCGGGCAGCGCCAGCGCATTGCGATTGCGCGGGCCCTCATCCGCCGCCCGCGGCTCATCATCTTTGACGAGGCCACCAGCGCCCTCGACTCCGAGACGGAGCGCCTTGTCGCCGACGCCACCGCCCGCCTGATGGGCCGTTGCACGACCTTCCTTGTTGCGCACCGTCTCTCCACTATCCAAACCGCCGACCTCATCGCCGTGGTCGAACACGGCCGTATCACCGAACAAGGTGGCTACGAAGAACTTATGACAAAGAAAGGCCGGTTCTACGACCTGAAGATATTGCAGAAATAGTATGCCCGCTATATTATAAAAGCAGCATTACCAGCAGGTATTGATTTAATAAGTTGTTTGTTGTAACACGACTTTGGTTTAGACCATCAACAAGCTCGAAAGCAACGATGAGAACGGTCTAAACGGTTTCGGCCGCGACATTGCGTACTGTGTCGATCATATCATCGGCAACAACGGCATGGAAAATGGTATGAAGCCAGAGGAGACTGTACAGAAGTATGTGACCTTGGAGGAATATTCTGACAGCTATAAATAAGAGTGACAGGCTTTCCCTGTACGAACGTCGCAGACAGCTGATTGCGGTTTTATATGAACGGCAGAACGATACCATTGGTAATCTTGCTTTTGAATTTTCTGTGAGCTCACATACCATCCGAAATGATATTCGGGTGCTTGAATTAGAATATCCAATCTATACAAGGATGGGAGCAGGTGGTGGTGTGTTCATTCTGGATTCGAGTCGCTTGCAGCAGCGATGGCTGACGGTACGCCAGCGGGAACTGCTGATGGATGTGTGCAGCGTTTTGGATGATGAACAAGCCCTGCTTATGAGATCCATCATTGGCGGGTTATCGCCTTGAATTATGAATGGCGTGTAAACAATTAGCACTTGCCATTGACAGACTGCTAATTGTTGGCGTATATTAAACTTACGGATTTACTCCGTACCAGCACCTTTACAACTGAATACACAGCATAACAGGTACTTTACTCTCTCGGTGGGGCGCACAGCAAGGTCAAGGCAGACCCTAACCCACGGCAGGGAGAGAACATAATGATACTCCAGATGCCCCACAGTTTCAGATGGGGTGACCGCGCAGGGGTTGGAATCAGTAAGATCCTTGCAGAGTCAGTGTACGGTCGTCGTCAGCGGCTTGCCTGTTATGTTCCCAAGTCTGGGGGCGAGCGGCAAATTAGACATTTTTCTTCAGCATTATTTTGATGCACACGGTTTCTTTTATTATTTACATGACCGTGTGATTGACGCTACTATGCGCATTATTTGAATTTTATTGAATTTACATCAAAATTTGCGGGGAAAGTGTACCCTTACGCCCGGATAAAACAGAGAAAATATATAAAGAGCCCGGAGAACCTTACCAAATCGTTAAGGTTCTCCGGGCTCTTTTTTCTCCCCCGGGAAGTGTATTCAAGAGGGTTACACGGAATAACAACACAGCACGGAAAGGTAGCGAACTTATGATTAGACCAATTCTGAGAGATTGTGCGAAATACGCCCGCGGGCCGCCGAAGTGAATCAGTTCTGATTCACTATTTGAGCACAAAATCGAAAAAGTGAATCAAATCTGATTCACTCTCACACCACGCCCAAACGCGCCCTGTGTGGGGCAGGTGGCACACGCAGCACACGGATACGAAACAGCCAACGCACCCGCCGTTTGGCGCGTTTGTGGGGCTGTGGGGCGGCGTGAGCCGTACAACTTAATACTAGAGAATAAAACTTACTACACACAAAATTACGATAATATGAGATAATAGATGTATATCAAACAAGAAGGGATGATGCAAATGACTTTTACGAAACTTCCGAAATCTATTACCGCAGAAGAACTCCTCTCAACGCCGCTGCCGCCCGTAAAGTGGATTATCCCCGGTCTACTCCCAGCCGGATTGGCGCTGTTTGCCGGTCCCAGCAAGGCGGGAAAGAGTTGGCTGACCTTGTGGCTGTGTTTGCAGATCGCGCAGGGTAATCCTGTCTGGAATCGAGAAATAGAGCCGCGTACCGTGATTTATTTCTCGTTAGAAGATACATTCAATCGTTTGCAAAACCGTATTTTCCAGCTGATTGACGGCGGAGATGCCCCAGAGCGACTGATTCTTCAAACCGAATGTCCGAGCATCGGGCAGGGTTTAGAGGAACAGGTAGAATCTTTGATTCATACATACCGCGATGTTGGCTTGGTTGTCATCGATACGCTTCAAAAAGTGCGTGTAAGCGATGGAAACGGCGGAATGTATGCAAATGACTATAAGGAGGCCGGTGCATTGAAAAAGCTTGCTGATAAGTATGGCATCTGCATTTTGCTGATTCACCACTTGCGCAAGCAAACTGCATCCGACCCATTCGAGCAGATTTCCGGCTCCACAGGGCTTATGGGTGTGGCCGATACAAGCTGGGTCATGCAGCGTAAGCGTATGAGCCAGACCGCTGACATTTTGCTCACCGGACGCGATATGGACGACAGGACGCTGCATTTGCGGGAAAAAAATTGCGTCTGGACTTTGGAAGATGAAGAAACCGCAGAGGAACGAGAAATCAAGACTGTTCCGGACTACTTGTGGAAAGTAGCGGAGTACATCGAAAGTGTGGGAAACTGGCAGGGAACGGCCTCCGAGTTGCTTGCAGCGGCAGGTATTGAAAATGCTAAACCGAACCAGTTCACCTACAACATGGCGAAGTATTTCGATAAAGTATTTGAACCGAAAAACATCCGATATAAAACCCATCGAAAAAACAAGGTTCGCCTTTTGAGCTTCTATGGTGACGATGGTGACGGTGGTGACGATGATATTGACATAACTCAATTATCGGGGTGGGGTATCCCAGAAAGACCGTCACCATCGTCACCATCGTCACTCGGAGCGCTTGAGGGAAGCAAGCATGGGCGAAGTGTTGCCACAGGGCAACCCGCCGAAAAGCCTACGGGGACAGCCCCGAACCCCTGTGAGGCTGCGAGTGCATGAGAAACAGGACTGTCGGAATCAACGTCCGCGTCACCGTCACCGAAAAGAAAAAGGTGACGATGTTGGCTAGGAAGTGTGGTTTGTCGCTTTCAGAATATTTACGCCAGCGGGCGCTGGGATATGAGCCGGGCGGACACCCGCCCACGGAGGTATTTGATGTGTTGGATAAGATTGATGAAATGGCAGAAAGCTGTCAACCGAGTGCAGGTACTAAAATTGCAGCCTGTGCAGATGAGATAAGGGACCTGCTCATTGGCGGTAACTAAGATTTGGACGATCAAGGACAGCTTACAGCGCGTCCTTGATTACGCAGCCAACCCGGACAAAACCGAATACGATGCTCTTGCCCAAACGCTGCACTATGCAGAAAATGATGCCAAGACCAAGCTGAACGAGAGCGCCCAGCTTGTCACCGGCATCCATTGCAGGGCAGACCATGCGTGGGAAGATATGCGGGCTGTACAGGAACACTTTGGTAAAACAGACGGTGTGGTGGCGCTCCATGCCTACCAAAGCTTCCGCGAGGGGGAAGTCACCCCGGAGCAATGCCATGAAATCGGCGTGGCGCTGGCACGCAAGGTCTGGGGCAAGCGATTTCAGGTGCTGGTCGCCACACACATGAACACGGACAATCTGCACAACCACTTTGTTATCAATTCTGTGTCTTATGTGGACGGGAAGAAATCAGTGGAGATCGCAGGAATGCTAAATATCTCTCAACGTACGGTAGAGGCGCAACTCTATAAAGGATTGAAGATCATACGGAATGTGTTGGCGCTTCTGGCACTGGTTTTATTTTTTAGATGAAAATACGGTAGAATACGTAAGTAAAAAGAGGAAACCGGTCGTATATATTATAAATGAAACAGAAAATGGAATCTAATAATTCGATAGAAGAACTGATCATACGCTATTTGCAGAACGAGATTCAAGAGGATGAACTTCGAGTGTTGGATGCTTGGATTCATGAGAGTGACGCTAATAAAGCCCACTTCTTTGAGCTTAAGGGGCTTTTTGACACTCGGAAAGAAGTGGCGTTCTTGAACCATTATTCCGTGGAGCGTAGTTGGGAGCGAATGGCTGGAAAGCTGGATGCGATCTCTGGCGTATCTGTGAAATCCAAGGTCCTTGGCAAACAGTTCTGGCTTTCATTCTTGAGATATGCGGCGATTATCGTAATCGCTATGGGAATAGGTGTGGGTATGAATCAATGGATAAGCAATCGTTTATATGCCGGCGATATGGAATATAACGAGATCGTAGTGGAAAAAGGCGGACGTGCGAACACGCTATTGCTATCCGACGGCAGTAAGATCATACTCAATGCCTCCACCCGTTTTAAATACCCCACCTCTTTTAATGGAGATGAGCGTGTGGTTCATCTGGAGGGTGAGGCCTATTTCGAGGTTGCGAAGAATCATTCGAAACCTTTCATCGTAAAACTAAAGAACCAACAAATCACGGTACTCGGAACCTCATTCAATATACAGGCTTTCAACGATGATCGCTTTAGCGTCACCACCTTATTAAGTGGTAGTATCCTGTTGGAATCTTTTGACGCTCAAGGACGGAAAATGAGTAGCATGAAGCTAAAGCCGAATCAACAAGCCCGGTCGGATAACCGGACCGGCTCTATTTTCTTGTCAGAGACAGATGCCTCGATCTCGAACGCTTGGGTAGGAGGGAAATATCGTTTCAAGGATGAGACCTTAGTCTCTATCGTAAAACGTCTGGAGAATTACTATGGGGTAAATATCCGCTTGGCGCATGACAGTCTGCGGAACATCCGCTACACAGGAACCTTCTCCTTGGATCAAGGTATACAAGAGGTGCTAGATATTATTAACTCGGAGAAACAATTCACTTTCACGAAAGACGGAAAAGATATCCTGATATCGGCGAGGAGCAAATAACAAAATAATAGATGTATAACCTTAAACATTCGAATTGCCTATGACAAATACCTGATCACAAAAAAGAATCGGGACTGACACCACTCACCCCCGATTCTTAGACGTTCATTATTCGTTTAATCACCTTTATCGCTGTCCTCTAAAAAGTAGCGAGCAAGGTAAGTCATTAATAAAAAATAATTACAAACTTATGGAAAAAGTCTGGAATAGCGATGAGCTATTGCCTAAAAAAATTAAATCAATCATGAAGATCACATTGCTTTTTTTAATACTGGGTATATTGCATGTCTCGGCGGATACCTATGCGCAAAAAGCTCAAGTTACGGTAGAAGTAAAGAACGGGACGTTCTATGGTGTCGTCTCGGAGATTGAGAAACAGACCGAGTTCATGTTTTTCTATAAGAGCGAGGATATCGATAATAGTAAGCAGGTGGATATACAGGTGAAGAATCGCCAAGTCACCGACGTGTTGAATGAGTTGTTGAAAAACACGAACTTGACCTACCGCATATCAGGTAAGCACATCACGATCTTGAAGAAAGACGCCGTACAGCAACAAAAGAAAAAGATCTCCGGTATCGTTACGGATCCGGATGGCATACCGGTTATCGGGGCCAATGTCGTGATAAAGGGTACGACGGTCGGTACGGTTACGGATCTGGATGGAAAGTTTAGCTTGGATGCGGCTAATAACGATATCCTGTCATTTTCCTATATCGGCTATGCGGAGCAAGAGATCGAGGTCGGGAATCGTACACTGTTTAACGTGAAGTTGGCCGAGGATTATAAGGCGCTTGAAGAGGTCGTTGTCGTTGGATATGGTACGATGTTGAAACGAAACTTGTCAACATCAGTGGGTTCCGTAGACTCGGAGAAGTTATTGGAGCGTCCGAATGCCACGAACGTATTCCAAGGATTGGCCGGAAAGGTTGCGGGTGTTAATATCGCTTTGAATTCTGGTGCGCCGGGTGGTAGCCCTGCGATAAAGATCCGTGGTATCGGTTCTTTGAATTCTTCTAATACACCGCTATATGTGGTCGATGGTGTGGTTGGCGTGGATCCGGACCAGATTGATCCGAATATTGTCCAGTCTATCGATATCTTGAAAGACGCTACTTCCTCTTCTATTTATGGTGCGAGAGGTGCGAATGGCGTTGTGGTGATAACAACAAAGGAAGGTAAGAAAAATACAACGAATATCTCGTATAATACCGTTTTGTCTGCCGGAACGTTAGCTCGTAAAGTCGATGTCTTAAATGCGGAAGAGGCTTTGGATGTATTCAAGCGTGCTTATGAGGCTCAACCGGGACGTATCGCTCCCCATCTGGATCCGAGCAATATGTTTACGCATAAGAATGACCTGTTCAATCCGGACGGGACTCCGAAATATGATACGGATTGGCAGGATGCCGTGACTCGTACGGCTTTTTCTCATCAGCATTCACTTAGTTTCTCTGGAGGAAGCGATAAGCTGACCGCTGTGGCGAATGTAAGTTACAAAGATAATCAAGGTATAATGTTGGAGACCTATAAACGTCAGTTAAACGCATTTATCAATGTCGGATGGGATTTGAAAGAATGGTTCCATTTACAGGCCATGTTGAATGTTGGATCTAGTAATGCCCGAAACTCGGAGAATGCGATCTCTCGGTATACATTGGAAGCATTACCGTTCCTTCCGGTTCAATATGAGGATGGTACCTATTCCCGTAAAGGAGATTATCCAGGTGCGGAAGATACGGAGAATCCCGTGAGGATTTTAAAGGAACGTAAGAATATCGATAAGAATCAGTACACGTTGGCTAACGTGATTGGTACGTTTAAGATTACCTCTTGGTTAAAGTTAACGACTAGCTTCAGCCGCCAGGATGGTTCTTATATCAATTCATCTTATAACCCGAGTACCTTATTCGGCTATGGAGATACTCAAAAGGGTAAAGCGGAGAAAGCACATCGAAATACGATGTCGTGGACGAATGAGGACTACTTGACTTTTGATAAAAGCTGGAATAAGCATAACTTGAATGTCGTAGCGGGAGCCAGTTGGTATTACTCAAAAACAGAGAAAAGCGAGCTAGGGGCCGAGAATTTCTTCGATGATTATTTTGAGTACAATAATATGGGAGTCGGCACCGTACGTTCTAAGGTTGGCTCAGACTATACGGATAATAAGATGAATTCTTACTATGCCCGTATCAACTATAATTTTGACAATCGTTACTTATTGGGCGCTTCTTTCCGTGAGGATGGTTCTTCTCGTTTTGGCTTGAATAACCAATATGGTTTCTTTCCTTCATTCTCGGCCGCTTGGCGTGTATCCAATGAGAATTTCTTCGAGAACGCAAAAAAGGTGATTGATGATATGAAAGTCCGTTTGAGCTACGGTACGGTGGGTAACGCGGAAATCGGTGATTATGCGTCTATGGCACGTTATGAGAATAAACGCCTTCCTTTTGGCAAGGATATGACGACGATCGTTACGTTGAAAAGTATGGCAAATCCGGATTTACGCTGGGAGAAATCCAGACAACTTGATGCGGGTATCGATTTGAGTTTCTTTAATGGGCGTATCGAGTTTATGGCGGATTATTATCATAAGATTACGACTGATTTATTGTATGAGCTACAATTGCCTTCTAACTCGGGATATGAGAAAACTATGACAAATCTGGGTAAGATCCGTAATCAAGGTCTTGAGATGAGCTTGAATACACGCAATATCCAAAGCCGTGATTTCTTATGGACTACCTCTTGGAATTATACGATGAACCGATCGATGGTACTGGATATAAATGATAATATCATTGGTAAATGGGGAGGACGTATTGAAGAGGGACATCCTTTAAATGCCCTTTACGGCTATGTTCGCCTAGGTACATGGGGAACCGATGAGGCGGAAGAAGCCGCTAAATATAATAAGAAACCCGGCGATATCAAGTATTGGGACAAAAATGGTAATGGAATGAAGGATGGTGAAGACCAAGACTATATCGGAAATGGCGCTCCTAAATTCGAGATGAATATGACAAATACATTCTCGTGGAAAGGCTTCACGTTTATGTTTGATTTACAATGGGTGTATGGTAATAAGTTGATTAACTTCACTCGCCAGTTGATGGGTAACCGTGTGACATTCTCCAATGCTTATGCGGACATTCCGGTGAACGCTTGGACGCCGGAAAACCAAAACACGATGGTGCCTAGCTTGCGCCTTCCGGGAGATGGATATGAGAATGACGTAGATTCTTGGAGTTGTGAGCCGGGTTCGTTCTTGCGTTTACGTAATATCGGCTTGAAATATGACTTTAGTTCCCGTATGCTTTCTGCCGCTCACATCAAGAGTTTATCCTTGGGATTCAATGTGGAGAATGCGTTCTTGATTACGAACTATTCTGGTAGTGATCCGGAGGTGACGAGTTATGATGCTGTATTTGAGCAAGGAGTGGATTTTTATACCTATCCCAAACCTCGTACGTATTCATTTACTTTAGGTGTTAATTTCTAATTGTTTAATCTTTACTTCGTAAAAAACTAAGATATGAAAAATAAAGCGCATGTATGGATGTGTGGCTTGCTTTCGGCGACAATGGCTTTTACATCCTGTACGAATTTTTTAGAGGAAGACCCGAAAACCTTCTTGAGTCCTTCTGAATATTATACGACAGAGAACCAGATAAAGGCGGCTGTGGATGGCACTTATGACGGGCTTGATGATCTGTTGAGTTCCGACCTCGAGATTGCCACAGTTCACCTTTTTAACTTGGAATATCTTGTAGGTACTAGTTATCGTCCTCGTGCGGCCGGTAATGAGCAGAACCAGTTCTTGTTGCTTTCCGGTTTGGAAGAGAGTAACGGCATTATTCGTAACTTCTGGAAGGCTACTTTCTTTCCTTTGGAAAATTGTAATAGCGTGATTCAAAATGTTTCCGCTACGGATATTATTAGCGAGAGCCAGAAAGCGAAGTATCTGGGAGAGGCTTATTTCTTGCGGGCGTATTACTATTTTCAAGGGGTACAATTATTCGGGGATATCCCGTTGAAGACGGAACCTACGGTAGACTTGAATACGGTGAAGATTCCAAGGTCTCCTAAGGAAGATATTTATAACCAGATCGTGGAAGACTTGAAAAAGGCGGAGCAGTCCGGGCTGGATTGGAGTGATAAAACAGGCCATGTCTCTATGGGAGCGATCAAGACCCTTTTAGCTAAGGTTTATTTGACAATGGCAGGTTATCCGCTTCAAAAAGGAAATGAGTATTATCAATTGGCTTACGAGAAAGCCAAGGAGGTTATTGATAGTGGAGCCTTTAGCTTGTTCGCTGATTATAAGGATTTACGTGCGTTAGAGAACGAAAATAGTGGTGAGCATATTTTTATGATCCAGCGTGAGGCGCAAGATGCCGGGGCTCCTTTCCATTTTGGCCTTTTGCCTTATCCGGAACAACCGATTTCCATTACTCCGGCTTATGGGGGTGGTTTGGCTCCTCGTAAAGAGTTTTATGAAAGTTATGATGACCAAGATATTCGTAAACGGAATGAGGAGTTTTTCTATACTTCTAAACCCAAATATGGTGATCCGGAGACAACGATTACTTTGGATGTTCCTTATCTATGCAAATATTGGGATGAGAATGCGGAATCTACAGGAAAGAGCGGGGCGAATATCCCGGTTTACCGTTATGCGGATGTTCTATTAATGTGTGCGGAGGCAAAAGCTACCTTGGATGGAGGATCTACTTCTGACGCTACGGCGGTTGATGCTTATTTCCAAGTTCGTCACCGTGCGTTACCTGATGAGGCGAGACCAACTTCGATCACGGTTGATCAAGTATTGAAAGAGCGTGCGTGGGAACTCTGTTATGAGTTTACAGGATGGTATGATATGTTGCGTACTCACCGTGCGTTTGATCCGGTTTCGAAGCAAATGGTTGATTTATTCGGCTATCAGGCGGTTAATCATACGTATCCGTTTAAAGAATCGGATTTGGTTTTCCCGGTACCTTTGCGTGAGAAAGAACTGAACCCTCTGCTCGGTGAGGATGTCGTTCGCTAAAAGTAAGCGGGCGATTCTCTAGACTAGAGGTGTGTGGGAGGATATTACTATCCGTAATAATACCCTATATTTTTGCCGTTTTTATATTGTTTGAATTTATATATAAATAGCTGATATTTAGAGATTGTTAGGAAAATGATTTGGCTTTTGATTTGCTATTTTTTCCGATAATCTCTATTTTTGTATGCAAATCGTATGTACAAAATAGACATATAACAATAAACAAGGCAGCCTATGTTCAAGTATTCAAAAGATGGCATATCCGTACTGTCGGTACTGGATGCACGCAGGGCGAAGAAAAGCGGTCTGTTCCCTGTCAAGATACAAGTGATACACAACCGCAAGCAGAAATATTATTCCACCGGAAAGGAATTGTCCAAAGAGGACTGGGAAATCCTTGCCGAAAGCAAGAGCCGCAGACTGATTGAGATACGGGCAAGCGTGGAAAACAGTTTCTCCATCATAAAAAGCCAAGTGGAAGCCCTTGCGGAACGTGGGGACTTCTGTTTCGATGCGC
>ENA-OPNJ01001166-OPNJ01001166.1-human-gut-metagenome-genome-assembly--contig:-NODE-1166-length-10729-cov-1.971707_pt1 | contig 10729 bp, 10 predicted proteins | sample MGYA00241535_ERZ501767 | MGnify/ENA primary metagenome ERZ501767 (study PRJEB25962, sample SAMEA2042564) | human gut metagenome | biome: human gut; feature: human-associated habitat; material: faeces...
CTGCCTGTCTCTACATCCAGTACTTCTTCAATCAATGCCAGTTTTTCTTGTAAGTTCATTTTCTTTTCTCCTTATTATCTATAATATGTGACCATCTATACTTCCACCATCATTACCGGCTGATAGCCATATAGATTGGCCTGTAATTTTTTTGCTCATATCGCTTAATAAAAATATGATAGTATCAGCTACATCTTCTGCCTCTAACATACCAAGAGGATAGATCTTCTGCATGGCTTCTTGAGTAGTATTGTCTTTAAACCCGGCGCCCATTTCCGTATCGACGGCTTCAGGGCAAACTGCATTAAACCTGATTAACCTGTTAGACATTTCCTTTGCTGCTGCAACAGTATACGAATTTATTGCTGCTTTGGAAGCCCCATAAACGCCCTGCGATTTATCAGGTAAAAGCGCAGCTCTTGATGAAACGCTTACAAAAGAAGCCCCATTATTACTGATGCGCTTCGATGAAAAAGCTTTTGCTATCGCCATCATCGACACTATATTAGTGGCAAATATTTTATTTATTTTTTCTTCTGTGACCGCGCCCAAAGGCAGCATAGCATAAATACCAGCAGAAAATACACACCCATCCAGCTTGATATTATCCATGCTGACCGCAGTTTTAACTGCATTTTGTGCTGCTGAAAAATCGGAAACATCACAAATTAATATATTATGCCCATCACCGTCAAGCATCTCCAGAGTTTCCTGAAGTTTTTCTTCATTCCTGCCAACTAATACCAATCTTGCTCCAAGCTGGCTTAACTGAAGCGCTACCTGTTTGCCAATACCAGAAGAAGCACCAAAAATCAGATACTTTTTCCCATTAAAGTTTAAATACTCCATTTTAGTCCTCCCAGGTTTTGGCCTCATCTACGTCGATCGCTACACCTGAAATATATTGCATGGAATCGCTGAGCAGGGCCACTACAATAGAAGCTATCTTATCCGGCAGCATCAAATAATCGGGCAGCTCGTTAATAGCATCGCCTTCTATGGCTTTTATGGCCTGATTAGCCAGCATTTCTGTTTTTATACCGCAAGGGCAAATAGTATTGACCCTGATTTTCCTCGGCCGCAGCTCTTTGGCAGCGCTTTTCATAAAAGCGTCCATAGCTCCTTTAGACGCGCCATAGACAGCGTTTGCCGCCTGCCCATAAACGCCTACGCAGGAGGATATGCCAACGACAGCGCCGCCATCATTGAACAGCCTTTTCTGCGCCACGCATTTTAATAAAGCCATGAAAGAATAAGTATTGCTACTGAAGATCTGCGAGATATTAGCTAGTGACATACTTCTTAATGGTATCGGTACGGCTAAGCCTGCGCAATGAGCAATATAGTCTAATTTTTCGCCGTCTTTAGCGATTATATCTTTGACGGTCTCAACGATTCCGTCAAAATCTGTCAAGTCCAGCACTCGATAACTATGACCACTGCCTTCCATTAAGGAGAGCGTTTTCTGCAATTCGGATTCCCTTCTGGCAACAATAACTACTTTAGCACCCATGGCGCTGAGTAGGATGGCCACTTCTCGGCCTACGCCGGAGGAGGCACCCGTAACTAAAACTTTTTTACCATTAAAATCAAATTTATCCATTGCTATCCTCACTTATAGTCTTCAAAACTCAGGCCGTCGTCGTATCTTTCTTTTACTCTAAACACAGGGAAACAATTCTGCGGCTCAACTGTAATACCAACAATACCTAAAGATAAACCAATGCCAAATCCACAAGTTAAAATTTTCCCGCTATCTTGACTAGTATTTTTATTAGAATAATGCTCGCATATAGCCAAAGGTATAGAAGCACAACCAGTATTACCATAATCAACTATAGATAGTGGTATTTTAGAAAGCGGAAATTTAATTTTTCTGGCCAAGTTGCTGATAATAAGTTTATTAGCCTGATGACAGGCCAATATTTCATATTCATCATAATCACAGACAAAACGCTCTTTAAAATCATTGATCATGGTAACTACTTCTTTTAAAGAAAAACGCATTACGTCCATGCCTTCCATATGAAATAAATCTCTGTAGGCACACGCCTTTTCATAGCCAAACTTTTGCACCATAGGCCAAAAAGCATGTCTTTGACCACTAAAAGGTGAAACCAGCATCTTAAAATCACGACCAATGGATCGTAATAATCCGTATGTTGGTTCTGCATTTTCATCATATTCCAATAAAGTAGCAGACCCACCATTGCCAAAAAGCATGGGGATTTCCGAAGGTACATAGCCATCTGGCAACTGTTCGCCTGTAGACCCTGACAATAATAATACGCTGCGGCAGCCTGAATTGATGTGCATAGCAGCCAAATATAAACCATACACATAGGCCGAACACCCAAGCGGAATATCATAACACATGCAATCATCAGATAACCCTAATCTATCCTGCAGAATTGTTGCGGTGACAGGTTCCAAATAATCACGGCTGGATGATGCAAAAATCAACGCATCAACCTTATTTCTGTCATAGTTTAATTCCGTTAATATTTTTTCAGCAGTGGCACAACACAAATCTGACGCAGTAACGCCCAATCTGTGTGATGTGAAGCGCCGCTGAACACCGGTAGAGATGATAAATTTCCTGACATGTTCTTCCCCAAAAAGGTCGTTATAATCAGTGGTATACTCAACATCATCCGGGACACTGGCAGCTACTGCTTTGATTTTTGCGTTTTGCAAATTAAAATATGTCATCTAACTTCTGCCTCCTATTTAAAATATGTCTCGCTGTCGATACCGTCATCATAAACTTCACTTGTTTTAATAATTGGTAAACATACAGACATATCAATAGTAAAAGAAGCTACTGTCACATTAAGCCCAATACCAAATGCCAGCGCTAATATTTTCTTATCCCCCTCATATATATTATTATTCTCAGCATAATCACATATATTTACTGCCGTACTTGCCCCTCTTGTGTTCCCAAATCTTTCAATAGAATTTATAACCTTTTCCTGAGGTGCTTTTATTCTCTTGGCAACATTATCTATAATCATTTTATTCGCCTGATGAATAGAAACCAAATCAAAATCACTTATATCATTACCCAAATTTGCTAAAAATGTTTTTGTCGTCCGAGGAGCATCCTTAATACTAAAAGTAAATACATCAGTACCTGACATATATGTTGCATTATTATAATAAGCAGCAAATTCAAAACCTCTTGTTTGTGCAACAACGGGTAATGGGTGTCTTTCCATCCCATAAGGAGTAATCAACGACTTATATCCGGAACCTATAGTTTCAATAGCAATATTAATAGGTGAAATATCTTCGTCTGTTTTCTCCACTATTATGGCCACACCTGCATCGCCAAAAAGCAGCCCATCCTTATTACTTGTTTCACCTCTATTAGGATTGGCATCTCCCACTAAAAGCAATATTCTTTTACATCCAGCCATAATATTAGCACATGCCATTTGCAGTCCGAAGGGGAAGGCCGTACAACCGATATTGGAATCATAAACCAGGCCGCAGTTATCCAGTCCCAAACGATGCTGCACGATACAGGAAGTTGGTGGCACAAAATAATCTGGCGTCTGAGTAATCATGATCAGACCGTCTATTGTATCTTTATTAATATTTAATTTTTCAAAAAGCTTATTGGCCGCTACGACGCACAGGTCCGAAGTAGTAGTTCCTACGCCATAGGCATTATACTTTTCGTAAATGCCTGTTGCTGCGCAAAATTTTTCTACTTCTCCTTCTGCAAACAGGTAATCATAATCCGACATTTTCTGGTGACGGTCGGGAACAGCAGTTGCCATACCAGCAATTTTTATACCCTTAAATTCAAAAAAATTCATCATTTCCTCCTAATTTTCTTCTTCAAAATTCCATTTCTCGAGCAGGGTTGCCAAAAGCCCGCTTTCCAGCCTTTACTTTGCGCAAAACAACACTGCCGACACCGACATAGGCATCATCTTCAATAACCGCGTTTGGTGCGGCGGAACAATTTCCGCCCATAAATACACGGTTACCTATTTTTACATGACCCATGATGTTGCACCAGGAAGAGATAGTAGAAAAGTCTCCTACTTCAACATCGTGCCCCAGTCCACAGGCAAGTAAAGTACAAAAATCGCCTATCTTAATATTTACCGTCATGCCGAAGCCGGAATAGATAACGGCTCCTTCACCGATGGTATTGAATCGGCCCAAGGCCACATAGGGATGAATGATACTTTGAAAAACCGCCCCTTTTGCTTTCAGCATCGCAACTATTTTTTCTTTGACTTGTGGACTGGCGATCCCCAGCGCCAAAACATCATTTGCCTGCGGAAGATAATCTTTGATGGTACCAACGACCTGATAGTCACAATCGATGCTATCCAGTGCCTGCAAGTCGTCATCTAAAAATCCTACTATATTCCACTGGACACCTCGTATGGCGTGAATGTCTTTGATAATATTCAGCACTTCCCGCCCGCAGCCACTTGCACCGACGATATACAAGTTTTTCATTTACTCACCTGCCGAAATAAGATTTAAACAATATCCCCATTTGATTTATCCTGGTTTATCGTAAAGCTGCAATGCCTCGTCTACATTACCCACAAAGCGCAAATTGCTTTTGTCTATCCAGACTGCTTTTTGGCAGATCCTTTTGATATCCGCCGCAGAATGCGATACCAAAAGCACAGTAGTGCCGCTATTCATCATATCTTCCAACCTCTTATGGCACTTGTCCTGAAAAGCCTGGTCGCCTACGGCTAATATCTCGTCAACTACTAATATTTCAGGCTTGACCATGGTAGCGATAGAAAAACCCAAACGGGCAATCATGCCGCTGGAATAGTTTTTTACGGGGACATCTATAAAATCACGTAGTTCACTGAAGTCTATTATTTCATCATATTTTTCCAGCATCAGCTTTTTGCTGTAACCAAGGATCGCGCCATTTAAGAAAATATTTTCACGGCCTGTCAATTCGTAATCAAAGCCTGCCCCTAATTCGATCAACGGCGCGATAGAACCATTTACTTCAACGCTGCCTTTGGTTGGAGTCAAAATACCGCTGATGATTTTGAGCATGGTGCTTTTGCCGCTGCCATTAGCGCCAATCAAAGCACAGGATTCGCCTTTATCCACAGAAAAGCTGATGTTATTCAAGGCCCAAAATTCATCAAAGCTGCAACTTTGAAACTTTATTTTTTTTATAAGTAAATCTTTTAAACTATCCACACGTTCAGACGCCAAATTGAAACACATGGAAACATTATCTGCAACAATAATTTTTTGCACTTTTACCACCTATATATATAAAATAAAATCATTCTGTTTGCGCTTGAACACATATAAGCCTATGACGAGCATACAGAAAGTGAAGGCCAGACAGATCAAGTGCTCTGTCATGGTTGGCCACTGACCATAAACAGTTATCTTGCGGAAAAATTTTATATAATTATAAAGCGGATTAAAGACCAGCAGTTCTCTGAGCCACTCGGGCAATAAACTTTCCGGGTAAAAAATAGGCGTCAGATAGTTAAAAGCCGTTAAAAAAATACTGTACAAATACTGGACATCTCTAAAAAACACTACCAATACAGATAATAAAAGCCCCATGCCTATGCAGAAGACTAAAACCTGCACTAATATAAATGGCAGCAGTATTATAGTTATTGAAAAGGTGACATCGGTAGCAATGATCACTATAAAAAGGGCAATCATAGAAAGCAGCATGCTTGTAAAACTTGATATCACTCTGGACAGGGGAAAGATGTATTTAGGCAGATACACTTTTTTTATAAGGGCCGCGCCGCCTAAAATAGAACCCATCGCCATGCTGGTAGCTTCGGAATAAAAGCCGAAAATAAGCTGTCCTGCCAACAGATATACAGGGTACTGGGGTATATCGAAGCGAAACATATTGGAAAAAACGATCGTTAAAATAATCATCATCAGAAGCGGATTTAAAACACTCCATAAATATCCTAAGAAGCTGCGCCGATACCTGATTTTTAGATCACGCTCGACTAATACCTGTAATAACCAACTATATTTAACTAATCTTTTAGCACTGTCTACTATATGCACAATAAAAAATTCTCCTATGAGTGATATCACCTAAATACCTGCAAACTGGTTAGGTCAAATTCAAGGCTTCTGCTCAGACCAGAAATATTGTTCCTGCAGCTTCGCCAGTTTTTTGTCATAAATCGAGTACCCTTGCCTCAGCCAAGGGTAAGCTTTGGTCTTTTCCATAAATTTTTTCTCATAATCATCAAAAGAACCTATCACTTTTGCAGGAACGCCGCCCACAATGGAATTTGCAGGAACATCTTTAGTAACACAGCTACCAGCAGCGATGATAACATTATCGCCAATAGTGACATCGTACATGATCATGCTGTTACTGCCAATCAAGACATTGTTGCCGATAGTTATTTTACCTACTCGCCTGATATGCTGATCCATGTTATTTTTGTACAAGATAACATCGCCAAAAATATCGTGGGTAATAAATCTTACGCCGGAAGCTACTTTTACATTGCTGCCGAAAGAGAGCAAATGCGGTTCTACACCGAAATTGTAGATTTGAAAATAACATCCTTCGCCCTGAGCATGAAAATAACCTGTTTTTTTACAATATGCCGCACGCTTGCCCCCATCCCTCAGAAGGAACAACCTTAATAACTGTAAATATCTTCTAAACATTACTTATTCCCCTTAAATTCTTCCATAGTGACCGAGGTTGCCGATGATATGCCTTCCCTGCCGAAAACTTTCATTACCGTCTGGAAGATGATCTTGCAGTCACCATAAAAGGTGATGTTTTTTACATATTCCAAGTCGTAGTGAAATTTTTCTTCCCAGGTGATACCATTACGGCCATTGACTTGTGCCAGGCCAGTTAATCCCGGTTTTACATCATGGCGATGCTTCTGCTCCTCGTTATACCGCTCCAGATATTGCACTAATAAGGGCCTTGGCCCCACTATAGACATATCGCCATTTAAAATATTCAACAGTTCAGGAAGCTCGTCAATAGACGTAGAACGTAAGAATTGGCCGAATCTGGTCAGCCTGATCTCGTCAGGTAATAGATTTCCATTTTCATCTTTTGCATCCGTCATGGTGCGGAATTTTAAAATACCAAAGATCTTCTCATTTTTTCCCGGCCGTAGCTGTTTAAAAAATACCGGTGCCCCCAGTTTTATGCGTATCAAAAAAGCTGTTAAAATCAGCAATGGCGATAAAATGACCAAAGCCAGAAACGATAAAATGATATCTAATATTCTTTTTATAAAATTTTTATACATGGCTTCCTCTTCATTCAAAACAGCTTTTTATGATCTCAATAATCCTGTCCTGCTCCTGCGTCGTCATTTTGATATCACTGGGCAGGCACACGCCCCGCTCAAAAATATCCATGGCCACATCGGCAGAATTTCCGTTTGGAACTGCTTCGGCGCCATTAATACAGTACGTAGCTTTTGCCCTATCGCTGCCTGCCCGGGTAACAAAAGCATTCATTCGATATAGGGGTTGCATGTGCATCGGTTTCCAGATAGGACGCCCTTCAGCGTTCATCGCCGCTAAAGCTTCCAAAATTTCTGTAGGACAGGTTTTTCCTTTTTCGCTTAGATAAAATGTTTCCTTTTCACTACATACTTGTTTGCACATGGCTTCGGAGTCAATAAGCAGACAGCTTAACCAATAGTTTGGCTGGCTGTTGACAGCATCAAATGGATTCATTTTGACAGGCAAATTTTTAAAGCCCTTTTTATAACGCATGTAGATTGCCTTTTTTTGGGAAATATGTTCTTCTAAATAAGGCAGCTAACCCCGTACGACGCCTGCGATAACGTTGCTCATGCGATAGTTATAACCAAGTTCTTCATGCTGGTACCATGGTACATTTTCACGGGCTTGAGTCGACCACTTGCGCACTTTATCGGCTGCTGCTGCGTCATCTGTTAAAAACATTCCACCAGACGAACCGGTGATAATTTTGTTGCCGTTAAAAGAAATAGCGTTATAGTTACCAAAATTTCCCGTCTGCACACCTTTATAAGTCGCGCCCAGTGATTCGGCAGCGTCTTCGATGATAACTGCGCCATGTTTATCACAAACGGCTTTGAGTTCATCCATCTTTCCGGGACTACCGTAAAGATGGGCCAAAACGACAACCTTTACCTCTGGATAAAGTTCAAAAGCCTTTGACAATGCTGCAGGGTCTATATTCCAGGTAGCATATTCGGCATCTATAAAAACAGGTACTCCGCCTTCATACACGACAGGGTTAACTGTGGCGGCAAAAGTCATATCGGAGCAAAAAACCTTATCACCGTTTTGCACCCCGGCCAATTTGACTGCCATATGCAAAGCCGCAGTACCAGAGGCAAGAGCAACGGCATATTTGCAGCCAATTTTTTCGCATAGCATCTGTTCCACTGCGTTGATATTTTCACCAACAGTAGACATCCAGTTGGTTTCATAAGCTTCCTGCATATATTTAAGTTCTTCTCCGTGCATGGTAGGCGAACTGAGCCATACTTTCTTTATCAGCGGAGAAAACTTCTTTAGAACATTTTCTTTCAACAAAAAGCACCTTCTAATCTGTTTGTAATCTGCCCTTACTTTTTTAACGCATCTCTGTTAGGCGTATAAGTAGGCACTATCTCCTGCAATTTTCTTACAACTGCATCACCTTCGGTGATCTGTAAAATATCGACTATCTGCCTTTGTAATTCTGCTTTATCAACGTCTTTTATCTTGGCTATAAATATTTTACTGTGCGTGGTTTTTTCGGTACCATCTTCGGCGCTCAAAAGTTCTTCAAACAGCTTTTCACCGGGTCTTAATCCGGTTATTTTTATTTCTATATCTTTATCGGGTATAAAACCCGATAATTTTATCAAATCTTTGGCAAGATCATAAATTCTTACAGGTTTTCCCATATCAAGTACGAATACCTCTCCACCTTTCGCCATTGCTCCGGCTTGAAGTACCAATTGACTTGCTTCAGGAATAGTCATAAAATAACGTTTCATCTCTGCATCTGTAACAGTTACCGGTCCTCCTTTGGCTATTTGTTTTTTAAACAGTGGTATTACACTGCCCCTGCTGCCAAGTACATTACCAAAACGTACTGCCACAAATCTTGTACTGCTTTCTTTATTCATACTTTGCACAAACATTTCAGCAATTCTTTTGGTACAACCCATAACACTAGTTGGATTCACTGCTTTATCTGTAGATATCATTACAAAGGTTTCAACTTTATGTTTGGCAGCTGTTTCTGCTATTACTTTAGTTCCTAAAATATTGTTTCGCACTGCTTCAGATGGTTGGTATTCCATTAAAGGCACATGTTTGTGGGCTGCGGCGTGAAACACTACTTGAGGTTTAAAATAGTCCATTATAGCGTTAATTCGTTCTTCATCTCTAACATCTGCTATAATGGGCACTTTTTTTAGTTGGGGATATTCTAAATTCATATCCTGCATTATTTCATAAATACTGTTTTCTCCTTTACCAACGAGAAGCAATTTATTAGGATACATTTTAGCAACTTGACGCACAATCTCGCTGCCAATGCTGCCACCAGCACCAGTAATAAGCACTGTTTTCCCTGACAAGTACTTCGCAACAGCTACGTTATCCAGTTCCACCGGATCTCTGCCTAGTAAGTCTTCAACATCAACAGGGCGTAATTGACTTACACTCACACTGCCTTCTATAATTTCATATACCCCAGGTAAAATAGTTAATTTGCAGCTTGTTTTTTTACAAATGTTGATAATTTCTTTGATATTTTTTCCTTTTACTGAAGGCATGGCAATAATAATTTCATCAATTTCATAGTTATCGGCAAGCACTGCTATATCGTCTCTACTTCCTAATACTTTTGTACCAACCATATATTTTCCTATTTTGGTTTTATCGTCATCAATAAAACCAATAACTTGTCTTTTTCCTATATGGTACTGATTTAATTCCCTGAGAAGCAGTGCACCGGCATCACCTGCGCCAACTATCAATACTTTGTCTTTTTTACTTGATATAAATTTATGTTTGGATTTATTAATAAAACAACTGTAGATTCTAAAGAACAATCTACTGCCGCCAACAAATAAAACAAGAATAGAAGCAGTAAAAATATATAAAGAGCGTGGTAACGCCAAATCTATATAAATAGAAATCCCATACCAAGACAAAGCTGCAACAATATTTGCAGCAACGATGGCAACAAGTTCTATGCTACCAGCATAACGCCATACTCTACCATATAGTTTAAAAACAAAATATACTACCAAATGCACAGCCACTGCTATAGGTAATTGTGAGATAAGCATTTCAAGATATTTTTGGGCGATTGCAGTATCTTCAAAGCGTATATAAATACTAAAAAATGCAGCACTTATAATACAGATGGTATCTAAAACTACAACTAAAAGTGGCAATAACAAATATCGCAAATTTTCTCATCCCCATATCACTTACATTAAACTTACCAGTATATAGCAATCTTTCACACTTCTAATCAGAAATAATTTTTTCATCAAACAAATTCCATTATCTTCACCTAAAACAGAACTGCAGAAAAAAATAATTTGTATGTTTATCGTATTTAGGTATTTTAAATTTCATTTGGTTCATTTTTTACATTTTATACTTAAAATACTTTTTTGTTTCAAATAATTCAGTTAAAATTATACCACACGAGTCCCCCCCCCGCAAGACATTTACAAATAAAAGAATC
>ENA-OPNJ01001170-OPNJ01001170.1-human-gut-metagenome-genome-assembly--contig:-NODE-1170-length-10723-cov-1.498781_pt1 | contig 10723 bp, 8 predicted proteins | sample MGYA00241535_ERZ501767 | MGnify/ENA primary metagenome ERZ501767 (study PRJEB25962, sample SAMEA2042564) | human gut metagenome | biome: human gut; feature: human-associated habitat; material: faeces...
TACCTCACCTATATTAATATTACCAGTTACATTAACAGCATTGAAAATAACCGTGTCTGATACATCAACATCTGTTAATCCGCCTGTATTCTTTCCATTAATGCTGAATCTTTTAATGTCTGCATCACCATCACCGCCAAGCAGATTAATGATAACAAACTGTCCCTGTGCTTTATTTGTTATGTTGAGCTGTCCTTCTCCATAATAAGATGAAACTTCTTTTCCCTGCCAGTCAATATAATTATTAGCATACATATTTACCACTACAATCTGCTTATTCTTAAATGAAGCAAGATCAATCTTTCTATCATCATAAGCACCAATAACTATATCAGCCTCCGAATCTGGTGTATCTGAATACGCCTTGAAATTATCGTATACATTATCAAGTGCTGCAGTTACATCCATATAATCCTCTGCATAATAAACATTGATTGTATCCTTGCAGTTAGCAACATTAATAACAGCACCTGTTCTTTTTCCGTTAGCATCCTTAATATAATATTTATTCTCTCTGGGTTCATAATCATAATCAGTTCCAAGCACAAGATTATTAAATGCATTCCTATCCACATTAACCTCTGATGAACCAGAATTATCAAAACTCTTGATATATGTTGTTCCAACGCTCATATCAAGCCATGCACTCATCCACTGATCTGTTATTACAAGCTTGTTAGTCGCGAAACATGTCTGATTGTGATTACCATTCTTAAATTCTTCAGCAACTACACCGTAAGGTTTTGCTGCTCCTAATAATTCATTAAGGACATCCTGTGTTTTTGAATATGCGCCAGCTCTTAAAGACGTACCAGCAAACACAGAACCTGCAACTATTGCAACCAAAAGAACGCCAACTGCAGTTTTCTTAATCTTTACATCCAAACCACTTAATCGTTTTCTAAAAAACATTACTATCCCTCCAAAAATGTCTGAACCAATAGTTTCCCCTTAACTATATTTCCCTCTCTCAGCGTATAATAGCATTAGTACCAAAGTACTGCTTCCCCCTTTTTGGGGGGTTTTAATTCTACATTAATAAAACAACCCATATCCTGAATCAGTATCATTCTAGTATACGTTCCGGACATGGGTTATATTACACATTATTCAATTTAAATATTATGCTTCAAGGCTTCTGTTCATAGCTGACTCTAACGCATCAATAGAAGCTCTGATGATATCATGGTCAATACCAATACCAAAGTAATTCTTTCCATCCTCTCCTGTAATACCAACATATGCAATGGCACTAGAATCAGAACCCTTCTTTAATGAATGTTCTTCATAACAGAAGATATCACAAGGCTTTCCAAAATGACTGGCAAGAGCATTACTTACAGCATCAAGACGACCATTACCACCATCTTCAACATTGTACTTCTCACCATTCTCATTAATAGTTACGACTGTCTGTATTCCATTAATCTGCTTGAAATGTACTTCAGAAATCTTGAATACTGGTGTGTATTTCTTATATCTCTTCTCAAATATTTCAAGAACTTCATCTGCTGAAAGCTCCTTATGATTAACATCCGATACATCCTTAACAGCATAACCCAGATCTTCTCTCATAGCCTTAGGTACAACCATTCCATAGTTATGTTCAAGAACATAAGCAACACCACCCTTACCAGACTGGCTATTAATTCTTATAACATCTGAATCATATGTACGTCCTACATCTTCTGGATTAATTGGAAGATATGGAACTGTCCATTTATTAGGATCATTTTCAATTCTGTAATGCATTCCCTTAGATATAGCATCCTGATGTGAACCTGAGAAAGCTGCAAAAACAAGCTTACCACACCATGGATGACGGTCATCAATCTTCATCTGTGTAAGTCTTTCAAATACTTCTGCAAGATGTGGCATATCAGAAAGATTGAGTTCAGGATTAACACCCTGCATATACATATTCATCGCAAGTGTAATAATATCTACATTACCTGTTCTCTCACCATTACCAAAAAGTGTTCCCTCAATTCTGTCTGCTCCTGCAAGAAGTCCTAACTCTGCATCAGCAACACCTGTCGAACGGTCATTATGTGGATGAAGAGAAATAATAACATTTTCTCTGTTGTGCATGTACTTAGACATATATTCAATCTGGCTTGCAAATACATGTGGAAGTGACATCTCAACTGTAGCAGGAAGATTGATGATACATTTCTTATCAGGTGTTGGCTGCCAGATATCAACAACAGCGTTGCATACCTCAAGTGCATACTCTGGTTCTGTTCCTGTAAAGCTCTCTGGACTGTATTCAAAAAGGAAGTTTCCTCCATCAGCTTCAGCAAGTTCCTTTAATAACTTAGCACCTTCAATAGCAATCTGCTTAACTTCTTCCTTAGACTTCTTGAATACCTGTTCTCTCTGTGCTAATGAAGTAGAATTGTATACATGAACTATTGCTCTCGGAGCACCCTTTACGGCTTCAAATGTCTTCTTAATAATATGTGGTCTTGCCTGGGTAAGAACCTGGATTGTAACATCATCAGGAATCATATTCTTCTCAATAAGTGTACGGCAGAACTCATATTCTGTCTCAGAAGCTGCAGGGAAACCAATTTCAATTTCTTTAAATCCAACTTCAACTAACATCTGGAAGAATTCAAGCTTTTCATCAAGACTCATAGGCTCAACTAAAGCCTGATTACCATCTCTTAAATCCACTGAACACCATACTGGTGCTTTGTCAATATACTCCTTCTTTACCCAGTCGTTACACTCAACCGGTGGCATAAAATAACCTCTCTTATACTGTCTGTAATCAAACATTCCTAAAACCTCCTGAAAATATAAATATGTATTGTTAATAAGTAAAGGCTTCCTTAAAGATAAGCATAAAAAAATCTTTCGTCCATGGGCAATTCCACCCAAAGAGACGAAAGATAAATCTCACGCGTTACCACTCTTATTCGCAATTAATAATTGCGCTCTCACCGAATACGTGCATATTGCATTATATTCTGTCCACTATAACGGTTGGCTTCCGGCTACTCCTACTTCTCATAATGATTTCAGGTAGCAGCTCCAAGGCGAGTTCAATAAGTTCCTTCGACTGCCTCGCACCACCCGGCAGTTCTCTGACTCTGGTTCCTATCTAATAGTCCTCTTCACAGCATTTACTTATTATGTACGCTTATTATACTTGTCATTTTTTATAAAGTCAAGCATAAATTCAAGTTCTTCTTTGGAAATATTCTTATCAGAATATCTTGCTTTCTCATAACTTGCTGTAATTCTGTCTGCAGCATCAGCATCGTCAGTTATTCTGTTTATTGTTATATCCTGTGGTTGCATATTTTCAAGTGATTTACCATCCGAATCCCTGGCTGCCTTTGATGATTTTATTGCTGCTTTTCTGAATGCCTTCCTGTACTGCATATTAACAGGCATATTCTTAGCTTCTTCTGCTCTCTGACGTCTCTTTATCCTTGCTTCTGTTCTTCTGTCATTGCCAATGAATTCAATCTCATCACCATTATTATCCTGTGACTTTTTGAAATTCTTGGCATATCTGATAATCATATAGACAATAAATACAACAAGTGCAATTACAAGAACTATTGCAAATGCTGTAAATAATGCACTCATAACAGGATTATCAGTAAATGCAAGGTCGTTATCTCCCTTAGCCACATCATCATCAGTGACTGGATTCACGGAATCTTCGGGCATCGTAGAGACTTCTTCTTTCTCTCTTATAAGTCTTAAGAACAGCTTCAGCACTATCCTTACAACTGCTACAAAACCTGAACCAATCAATGTAAATATATTGCCATAATCCCCACTATAGAACAGAACCATGCCAAGAATCATAAGTCCTGACACAACCATGACCATTATCATGTTAATCCCTGTAATTCTCTCAGCAGGAAATTCTGATTTGCCAGCATTACTTATAAACAGAGAATTAAGCTCTTTTAACTGGTTAGCAAGAAAAGCAAGCAGAACAAACAGCACAAATAATACTGTTTCATAGTTAACAAGCAGTCTGTTACCTGCTGAACCGCCATAAAGACTTCCTGCGACCATAACCAGACAATACAGAGGTGACATTCTCTCTCCTGCCTGCAAGGCAGCTTTCTTGTCTTCCTGAGTCACATCAGCAAACTGATTCCCATAAAGCGGTTCATTCATATATTCAGTTTTTCTTGCATTAGCAACTCTTATGCTTACAGACCTTATACACACAGCAAGTACACTTACAAAATATGCTGTAGACTCTGCATCTCCATTACCAATTATAATGGCTGTTATAAGCAAAGCAGCATGAATCAGCATAAATAGAAAATTCTTATGTATATTCTTTCTTGCCGCATAAGTTATAATAACCGGAACTGCCATAAGCAGTGTTGCAATAATATAACTGTCAGATTTATTCGTAAGTCCCAATATAACAAATGCAGAAAATGCGAACGCTACAATACACTGGCTTATTATATCTGTCAATGTTCTTATTGTTCTCAGTTTATTATAATTATAAACTTGTCCAGACTCATTCATATGTTATCTCCTGATAAACTTATTTCACTTCCCAGCCCTCTGGTCTGATACCACAATAATCAAGGCTGTATTCTCCACCAGTCATATATGGAACAATCCATATAACCTGTCCATACTTTTTCTCAAACTTCTGCATAGTCTGCTGCAGCTTCTTTCTTCTGCTCGCTGATATAACAACATATACACTGTTGTCACTACTCTGGACAGAAACATTTTCTATAAATGTTCTGTTAATAAGCGCTGCAAACTCTTCTTTTTCAAGCTTTAAATCCATTCTTGCAAGTACAGTATTAATACTTCCAAGATGTCCAACTCCTGCTCCTTCTCTTATACCAACTGCTTCCTTTGTGTCAACATCACATGCATTACTAATTAGAGAGACATTAATTCCCTGTCTGATGAATTCTTCTGCCACAGAAGCTGCAAGACTTATTGCTTCTTCATTAACCGAATCATATGTAAGCATTCCATCATCCTCAAGATTAAGAAGAATACATACATTGCGGCTGACTGACTCATTATATTCATTAACACACAGATTACCTGTTCTCGCTGTTGCCTTCCAGTTCACATTCTTTAGGCTGTCGTTGCTTGTATAATCTCTTATTCCTCTGAACACAAATGGATCTTCAAGCATATATTTCTTACGTTCTGCTTCTCCTGATATTCTGCTTCTTATAAAGCTGAATCTCTTACTATCCACAGTCTTAGGATAAACTGTTATCTCACAGGTACTACCCACTTTGAGAACATTAATCTCATTCATAAATGGTCCGGCAAATGTAAGCTGTACGCCTGATATTTTGAACACACCTCTGTGATTGCATTTAACAGGAATTCTTCTTGTAATTCTCTGATTAGCCAGAAATGAGAACACATCATTGCGGTATGTAAGGTCCGACACACTTGAATTAGTATCTGTTCCAGGAAATTCAAGTTCCCTGTCCACCTGAAACTTAAGATTCACACATGGCAGCGGCAGACGTTTTTCGTTGGATATAACCTCAACAACATTAACTGTTTCGCCATTTACAACATGTTTTTTCTCAAATTCAAGAGCGACACCCAGCCCCTTATTCCAGTTATAACGAAATACAAGCTTAATTGCCAGATATACTATAAGTACACCAATAAGCATCAATAATACATTCATTATCTCTTCCAATCTTCAGTAGGAACTGCTGTGTTATTAACAACATGTTCTATAATCTGTTCTTTATTATCCATATTCATGTAACCTGTCTGTAACACAATTCTGTGTGCCCATACTACAGGTGCAAGTATCTTGATGTCCTCTGGTACAACATAATCTCTGCCTGCAACATACGCATATGCTCTCGCCGCATTGAGCATACCAAGAGTTCCTCTCGGGCTTACACCGATTGATACATTATCCTGCTGTCTTGTCATCCTTGCCAATTCAACAATATAATCAATAAGCACCGGGTGAACATATACATTTTTCGCTTCTTCCTTCATTACAGCAATATCCTCACATGTTGCAACTGTTGAAAGTCCTTTAGAAGGATCTTCTTTTAAGAATCTGTTAAGAATAAGTACCTCATCATCTTTCTTTGGATAACCCATGTTAATCTTCATAAGGAATCTGTCAAGCTGTGCCTCCGGAAGCTGATAAGTTCCTGCTGTCTCAATAGGATTCTGTGTTGCAATTACAACAAATGGTTCTTCTAACTTAGAATATTCACCATCCACAGTAACCTGATGTTCCTCCATACATTCAAGCAATGCTGACTGTGTTCTAGGTGTTGCCCTGTTAATCTCATCTGCAAGAATAACATTAGCGAATACCGGACCTCTTCTGAATACGAATTCACCCTCTTTCTGGTTAAACACATGCACACCTGTAATATCTGAAGGAAGCAGATCTGGTGTAAACTGAATTCTTGAAAATTGTCCATCAATGCTCTTTGCAAATGCTTTCGCCATCATAGTCTTACCGGTTCCTGGAACATCTTCTAGAAGAACATGTCCACCGGCAATAATACTTGTCAGAACCAGTTCTGAAACATTTCTCTTACCCACAATCACCTTACTTACATTATCTAATATATCTGAAGCCTTACTCATAATACCTCCTCGTAACACGAAATTTAAACTCAGATAATTATAACAAAAACACTGCCAGAACAGCAAGTGTCTGACAGTGTTAATAGGTTAAATAATTATGAACTTTTGATGAATTTAATTATCTGTAGGCATCTCCTGATTAACATCAATACCTCTTGGAGCAACAGGTGTTGAGAACACAATCTGTGTACTTGTTCTTCCGAACTTCTGAAGCTGGCCGATAAATGTATCAAGTTCCATGGTACTTGGGAACATAACTTTTAATAGCATTGAATAATTGCCTGTTACACAGTTACATTCAACAACATTAGGGCATGACTTGATAAATGGATAGAAATCCGGTTTCTGCACAGGAGCAACTTCAAGATTAATAAATGCTGTTATATGATATCCCAGCTTTAACTGATTAATCTTAACTTCATATCCTTCAATAATCTCTTCCTTCTCAAGTCTCTCAATTCTTGCTGAAACAGCCGGTGATGAAAGGAAAACATTCTCGGCGAGTGCCTTTAATGGCATTCTTGCATTCTGCTGTAATAATGTAATTATCTTCTTATCGATTTTATCCATGGCGTGAACCTCCAGATTATAATATTCGTTGTAAATGCTATTAATTTAACCAAAAAGGGGACAATCCTAGCGTTGTTGCTAAAATCGTCCCCTTTGACTTAAATTATTAACTTATACATAATATACACCTTACATAATAAAATAGCAAGTGTTTTTTCTTTATTTTCATTGCTTTTATACATAATATTTGTTAGAGTAGAGAAAATACTAAAGCCATTACTGGCAGAACGGAGACATTATGGAGAATAATAATCAGGAATATAACACAGTAACTCTTATGCTTGACGATAACACAGAATGTGAATGTGCAATAATACGCATATTCCCTGCTGGAGATAACGACTATATCGCACTTCTTCCACTTGAGGGTGAAGCTGCAGACAACGATGAGGTATATCTTTACAGATACAAGGTTGAAGGCGACAACGAACCTGTACTTGAGAATATTGAATCTGATGAAGAATATGAGCTTGTATCTGAAGCATTTGACGAAGAATTAGATGCTATGGAGTATGAAGATCTGTACGAAGAAGAGGATAACGAGCAGTAAGAAGCTCTTCTATAAAGCGTGAACGGGTTGTATCTTTGTTGTACCTCTGCTTGGGGTACAGAAGATACAACTTTTCTTTTGCCCTTGTCATTGCAACATAAAAAAGTCTTCTTTCCTCTTCTATCTGCTCATCAAGAACTGCCTTATTATACGGTATTATCCCCTCACATACATCCATCACCATCACAATCTTATATTCAAGCCCTTTAGAGCCATGCATTGTAAGCATATGCACACCTTCCACCGTGTTGTTCCTACGCTGAGTATCACACTGCTTAAGGTATTCTGTAATACCATCAAGCCATTGTGAGAGGCTCATATACCGTGACGCCCTGTGTGCCAGTTCATCAAGCACATTATATAATTCTTCCTTATCAGCCTTATGTTCATATATATAATTTCTTATATATTCATCGTAGCCAATACCCTTTCTTATATAATTAACAGCTGCAAATGGAGACATATTTCTTATCATGTTAATATCAGATGCCAGCTTTTCCACCTGTTCACTCATCTGTTCATTCCCCTCATAGCCTCTCTTCAATGCATTAATATCTGCCGGCTGTGTAATATTTGAACGGCTTATATATCGGAGTGGCTTATTAATAATCCGCAGAAAGTCTATTCTTTCCCTGCTGCCAAGTGCTATCCTTATATATGTAAGAATATCCTTACTTATCCAGTGCTCATATATATCCTGTACTACTGAATAATCGCAGCATGGAATTCCATCACTTTCAAGCCTTGACATATACATATTCCCAATTACATTAGTTCTTGATAACACAGCAATGTCATCAACAGCTATTCCAGTATCAATCAGTCTTCTTATCTCTGATACAAGAAATGCTTTCTCATCATTCAGACTGTTAAATTCATATACAGACACAGTATCTCCTTGTGAATTGTACGTCGTTATATCTTTATAATAACGATGCTCATTCTCCTCTGCTACAGCCCTTGAAGCAAACACAATATTGCCCGTTGACCTGTAATTAATACACATGTCAATTCTCACTGCATCACTATAATACTTATTGAAATCTAACATTATCTGTGGAGCAGAACCCCTGAATCCATATATACTCTGGTCATCATCCCCCACCACAAAAAGATTTCTGTATTCATCAGCAAGAATCCTCACGACATCAAACTGTGCCTTATTAATATCCTGAAATTCATCTATCAGAATGTACTTATACTTATTCTGCCACGCCCTCCTGTAATCTTCTCTCTGCATCAGAAGCTCGCGGCACTGTACAATCATATCATCAAAATCAATCAGATGTTTTCTTACAAGCATATCATCATATGCCCTATACATTATTCTAAAACTCTGTGGTGGAATACATCTGCTCTCATATTCATCTATATTAACATCTTCACCCTTAACACAGCTTATCTCAGATAAAACACCAGCTACAGCTTCGTTCTCATCATCATACTCCAGTTCAAGCCTGCACATCTGGTCTTTCACGAATTCATGCTGTATCTGCGGCTTAATAATACAGTGTGCAGAATAATTATATGCTGCCTTAAGTATTGTAAAAAATACTGCATGAAATGTGCCAAACGTCACTGCAGAGTTTCTGCCCTCTGACAACCCCTTAAACTTAAGCTTCATCTGTTCAGCAGCAGCCTTAGTAAATGTAATAACAAGAATATCTGATGGATTAACGCCGTACCTCTCAATCAGATATCTCACCCTGTGTGTAAGAACCGTTGTCTTTCCTGAACCCGGTCCTGCAATTACCATGCACGGTCCTGTATTATGTTGTATAGCCTGAATCTGTGCTTCATTAAACTGCAAAAGCGGCACCCCTTATAATAATCTTACACAAACAAATGTATACTAAGATTATATAAGCATGCCGCCATTATGTCAACTTAATAATATATTTTTTTATTTATTAATAACTTGTTATATTATCATCAGAATCATCAGTATTAGATATACTCTTGATAACAACATAATATTCAACCTGTGGATTTACCTGTACAAGCACCCTGTCACCCTTCTTATGCCCAAGAAGAGCCTTGCCAAGAGGCGACTCTATGCTGATCATACCGCTTAATGAATCAGCTCTGATTGTAGTAACAATCTTAATAGTCTCAGTACTTTCATCATCCTCATACAATACCTCAACCGTATTATTAACGCCAACCTCATCATCTGCTGATGAATCATCAATAACAGTCGCATTCTTAATCGTTCTCTGCAGATATCTTATTCTGCTTTCATTCTTATTCTTAAATCTTTTCGCTGCATGATACTCAAAATTCTCACTTAAATCCCCCTGAGCCCTTGTCTCCTTGACATCATCAAGTGCAGCCTTTCTTACCTCATGTATCCTGTACTCAATCTCTTCTTCCATCTTTTTGATATCATTCTTAGTAAGTTCGTGTCCCATATCTATCCTTCTTTCTTACATTTAATCAATGAAATAATACGAGTATATTTTGCCCTTTTAAGATACATTTTGCAAGTTTATTCTGTCTCGACTTTATTACTTGTCGGCTCATCAAGAAGCACGAATGGCGCGTCATGTAAAATGCTTTAGCAAGCCCGATTCTCTGCTTCTCTCCGCCTGATAACATATCTCCCAGTTCACCGACATTAGTGTCGTATCCATCAGGAAGCTTTGATATGAAATCGTGTACTGAAGCCTTTTTGCACGCCTCAATTATTTCCTCATCTGTTGCGTCAAGCTTTGCAATTGTTGATTTACCGCTTCCGCTTCTTCCTGAAATTCCAATAATGCTTGCTTTTAAAACCGGAATTGATACATCAGAAATTATAGTTTCCTCACCATATGAGAATGTAACATTTTCAGTAGCTGCACCATTAAATTCAACTTCCTCACAACCTGTGATATCCTTAGTTACCGGCTGTTCATCAAGAATATCCAACACTCTGTTTCCTGCTGCAAATGTGTTCTGTAATGTGCTTCCAAGTGCTGCAAGTGCAACAACAGGCCCAAAAGAACTCATAAGTGCAAT
>ENA-OPNJ01001175-OPNJ01001175.1-human-gut-metagenome-genome-assembly--contig:-NODE-1175-length-10701-cov-2.399868_pt1 | contig 10701 bp, 8 predicted proteins | sample MGYA00241535_ERZ501767 | MGnify/ENA primary metagenome ERZ501767 (study PRJEB25962, sample SAMEA2042564) | human gut metagenome | biome: human gut; feature: human-associated habitat; material: faeces...
TAATCCTATAATAGAATAAAGCAGGCCGATGAGAGCTATGCAAAATTTATTTCAGAGAAATTTAAACAGGCTCTAAAAGTTGAAAATTTATTTTCTTGTCATACAATAAGGAGATAGCTTGCCCGTTTTATTATCAAACAAGATAAAAAACGAGTTGCCTATGAAGAGACTTTCTACTCAATGTATGAATGAAATAGAAAATAAAACAAACAGAAACCGAAAAGAAAGGAAAACAATGCCGCGTCGGCAAACACTTGATTTCCTTACCCAATTTGCGAGGGTTTATCATTCAGAACCCGCTTTACGCACGGAACTCTGTGGTTTAGTAATGAACTGACGTCGTCTTGCAGAAAAGCAAAAAGAGTATGAAACATAAAATAGCACCTTCTCTGTTAGCTGCTGATTTTCTGAACCTGCAGCGGGAAGTGGAAATGATCAACGAGAGTGATGCTGATTGGTTGCATCTGGATATAATGGACGGTGTGTTCGTTCCTAATATATCGTTTGGTTTTCCGGTTCTGGAAGCGTTGAAGCCAATTTGCAAGAAACCGATGGATGTACATCTGATGATCGTGGAACCGCAAAAGTTCATTCCGGAAGTGGCGGCTACGGGCGCTTATATGATGAATGTGCATTATGAGGCTTGTACACATCTGCACCGTACGGTGGCGGCGATCAAAGAGGCGGGAATGAAGGCGGCTGTTACATTGAATCCGCATACGTCGATTTCCTTGTTGGAAGATATCTTGCAGGATTTGGATATGGTATTGCTCATGTCGGTAAATCCGGGTTATGGAGGGCAAAAGTTTATTGAACATTCGATAGATAAAACAGCTCGTCTGAAAGATATGATCCTGGCAAAAGGGTTGAATACCTTGATCGAAGTCGATGGCGGTGTCAATATGCAGACGGCGAAACCTTTGCTTGAGGTGGGGGCGGACGTGCTGGTTGCCGGTAGTTTTGTTTTCCGTTCCCCTGATCCGTTGAAGACGATCCGAGAATTGAAAGAATTATAATGTCGACTCGTAGGGGCGGGGTTCTACTCCTCCCAATCAGAAATCGTACCTTTATTGGATGCAATGGCCAGAGCAGAGCACTGCCCCCTACGGAATGACGTCCTTTGTGCAATACCGATCAAGCCTTAAACCAACCATTTCAAAACCTTACATTATGATAAAAGAATTACAGATCCGTCCCTTTGCCCGTCCGCTGCTTGTCTGGATTGCGGGGATTATGCTACAGACCGTTTTTTCGTGTTGTACTTATTCCTGGGTATTACTATTGCTCCCTGTTATTATCCTTACCACAGCCGGTCTTGTCTTGAGAGGGCAGGAGCATTTTTGTTATGAAACCCGTTGGCTGTGGGGAGTGGTTTTCTTGTCTCTGTTGCTTTTCCTTTCGATACAAAAGACTGCTTATTCGCAGTTTGAGGCCTTGTCGGAACATCCGGCTTCCCTTCTTTCCCGTTGGGCGCGGGAAGAACAGCAACGATTATTGGAGCCGATCGCAAAACTAAATCTGACCGATGAAGAAAAATCTGTACTGGCCACTATTACTGTCGGTTACCGGCAAGCTATGAGCCGGGAGGTGCGGAACCGTTTTTCGGCTACGGGGGTAGCACATATCCTGGCCGTAAGCGGCTTTCATGTGGCAATCGTCTGTGGCTTTTTATCTTTTCTTTTTTCTTTTCTCCCCAGGAATGGATGTTGCCGGTGGATTCGCTACATCTCGCTGCTTGTGCTATTGTGGGGATTTGCTGCGATAACGGGCTTGGCGGTCTCTTCTGTGAGGGCAGCGTTGATGCTTACAATGTATCTGACGGGCGGAGTGTTGGATAGGAGGGCGGAGCGTTATAATATATTGGCGGCTTCCGCTTTTTGCATGTTGGTTTATGAACCCTTGTACTTATTCGACATAGGTTTCCAGCTGAGTTATCTGGCCGTGCTGTCCATCCTTTATTTCCAACCTCGGTTGCAGGCGTTGATAAAAGTGCATAATCCGTTTTTGAGGACACCGTGGGGGTGGGTCACGGTTACTCTGTCGGCACAGGCGGGCACGACTTTTTTATGTCTGTATTATTTCGGGCAGTTTTCGACTGTCTTTTTGTTGACGAACTTGCCGCTTACGTTTCTTGCGACTTTGTTGATACCGGCAAGTTTGGTCTACATGTTTTTGCCTGAATGGATTCCTGGGTATGGCTGGTTGCAGGTTGGGGTGGAATGGTTGGCGCACGACCTGCTTTGGGTTGTCGATGCTTTTAGCCAGGTACCGGGGGCGGTTTTCTCCTTCCGGTTCGATTTTCCTGCGATGCTGGTGGCGTATGGAATGCTTTTGTCTATCCTGTTGTATGGTCATACCGGACGTTCGCGTTATTTGCTCGTCATTCTGTTTTTGTTGTTAATTATACTTCTTGTCCGGGTGATTGAGGATTTAAAGCAGTGTGGAATCTAAAAAAAGTAGTACCTTTGTCATTGAAAATAAGAGAATATATGATTACGAAAATCATTCACGAAGAGAAAATTCAGAAAGCCAAGAAGTACGTCGAGAAAGGCGAAAGTTTTGTAATAGTGACACATGTTACCCCTGACGGGGATGCTATAGGTTCCGCATTGGGACTGTACCATTTTCTGACAGCCTATGGAAAAGATAACGTGACGGTAGTGGTCCCTAACGATTTTCCCCAATTCTATAAATGGATGCCAGGACATAAAGAAATCGTCATTCATGAGAAATATCCTGATTTTGCCGAACAGCTGATCCGGGATGCGGATGTCTTATTCTGCCTCGATTTCAACGAACCCAAGCGTATCGAAAAATTGGCTCCGGCTGTTGTGGCGGCAGAGGGGCGTAGAGTGATGATCGACCATCATCTGAATCCGGCTGATTTTTGCCGGGTTACGATGTCATATCCTGAAATGTCGTCTACGAGCGAAATGGTTTTCCGTTTCATCTGTCGTATGGGGATGTTCGACCTGATCAATAAAGATTGTGCCGCTTGTATTTATACGGGTATGATGACGGATACCGGTTCGTTTACCTACAATTCGAATAAGCCGGAAATTTATACGATCATAAGCGAACTGATCAAGAAAGGTATCGATAAGGATTTGATCTACCGGAAAGTGAACCAGGTATATTCGGAAAGCCGTTTACGGATGATGGGATATGTTCTGTATGAAAAAATGAAAGTTTATCCGGAGCAACATGCCGCTCTGATCACGCTTTCGCTGGAAGAGATGAACCGTTTCCATTATGTGACAGGTGATACGGAGGGATTTGTCAATCTGCCGTTGAGCATCGAAAATGTGGCTTTCAGTGTCTTTATTCGCGAAGATAAGGATTATGTGAAGATTTCGCTTCGGTCTGTCGGTGATTTCCCCTGCAACCAGTTTGCAAGCCGCTATTTCAATGGCGGCGGACATAAAAATGCTTCGGGTGGAGAATTTTATGGCTCATTGGCCGATGCTGTTGCCGTATTTGAAAAAGGCCTGGAGGAATTTAATCCTAATAAAACAGAAGATTTAGATAAACATGACTGAGATGTGGCGGAGATTGTATACATTTGCCATTCATTTACAATAAATAGGTAACAGATGAAGAGAGGTTTTTATATCCTGTTGATTATGTGCACCGCCATAATGGTGGTGTCGTGTGACAAGACAAAGTCATACACTGATATGTTGAAGGCCCAGGAGAAAGCTATTGATCGTTTGCGTGCGGATAGTGGATTGGTTTTTCTGGAAGAATTTCCGACTGACAGCATTTTTAAGGAAAATGAATTTGTTGAGTTGGATAATGGTGTTTATCTGAATATCGTCAATAAAGGAAACAGTGAACGTGCGGTACTGGGACAAACGGCGATCCGTTCCCGTTTCATCGCCCGGATGTTTATGGAAAACAGTAGCATGGGAACCGGTACTGTCGACCTGCTCGGTCCTAATTCAAACGGTACACATCCGGTAGAGTTCAGATATGGTTATTATACTTCTTTGAATCCTGATTACTCTTATACATGGGATATGTTTATTTGTGAAGGTTTAGGTGCCGGACTTCCTTACGTGGGAGACAGCGCGGTTGTCAAACTGATCGTTCCGTTTAAACTGATGAGCAGTGATTTTCAAAGCTCAGGGACACCTGTGTTTTTTGAGAAAGTGAAGTATACTTTTATAAAATAAATCTAACTAAATGACACTGATTAAATCTATTTCTGGTATCCGTGGAACAATAGGCGGGAACCCGGAAGACGGGCTCAATCCGTTGGCTATTGTTAAGTTTGTGGCTGCTTATGCTACATTCATTAAGAAAAACACGAAGGTGACAACAAACAAGATCGTGGTAGGTCGTGATGCACGTATCTCTGGTCCGATGGTTAAACAAGTCGTTCTCGGTGCGCTTACGGGAATGGGCTTTGACGTGGTAGATATCGATCTGGCTACTACTCCGACTACCGAGTTAGCTGTTGCCTGGGAAGAAGCTTGTGGCGGTATTTTGACTGCCAGCCACAATCCGAAACAATGGAATGCCCTGAAGTTATTGAACGAACGGGGGGAATTCTTGAATGCTGCCGAAGGTGCCGAGGTGCTGAAGATTGCTGCTGAAGAAAGTTTCGTATTTGCTGATGTCGACAATTTAGGAAAAGTCTATGTTAATAATACTTACAATCAAAAGCACATCGAGAGTGTGTTGAAGCTGGATTTGGTGGATGTCGAGGCTATCAGAGCTGCTAATTTCCGTGTCGCTATCGACTGTGTAAACTCGGTAGGCGGTGTTGTTATTCCTGAATTGCTTTCAGCTTTGGGGGTAAAGGAAATTTTCAAGTTGCATTGTGCTCCTCACGGTAACTTTGCACATAATCCGGAACCGATCCCTGAAAACCTGACGGAGATCTCCGACCTGATGAAGCATGCCAAAGCCGATGTCGGTTTTGTTGTTGATCCGGACGTAGACCGTCTGGCTATTATCAGCGAAGACGGGGAGATGTTTGGAGAAGAATATACACTGGTGGCTGTCAGCGACTACGTTTTGAGTCATACACCGGGCAATACGGTCAGCAACCTGAGCTCAAGCCGTGCTCTGCGTGACGTTACCCGTGCTCATGGTTGCGAGTACAATGCGGCAGCAGTGGGCGAAGTGAATGTCGTAACGAAGATGAAAGCGACTAATGCTATTATCGGTGGCGAAGGCAATGGAGGTGTGATCTATCCGGCCAGCCATTACGGTCGTGATGCTTTGGTGGGTATCGCCTTGTTCCTGACTCATCTGGCAAAGAAGCAGATGAAGACAAGCGAACTGCGTGCTTCCTATCCTCCGTACTTCATTTCCAAGAAGAAAGTAGAACTGACTCCAGATATCGATGTAGATGCTATCTTGGCAAAAGTAAAAGAGAAATTTGCCCAGTATGATATCACCGATATCGATGGTGTGAAGATCGACTTCCCTGAAAAATGGGTGCATCTGCGTAAGAGCAATACGGAACCGATTATCCGTATTTATTCCGAAGCTCACACGATGCAGGAAGCGGAAGAGATTGGTGACGAGCTGATTCAGATCATTCGCGATATGTGTAAATAATCTTTCATCAAGATAAAAAAGAAAAGAGGTTATGCTTGATTGCATCTCCTCTTTTTTTGTATTTTCGAAACAGATATGTTTTTTAAATGCCAGTCGCTGTCCAAATTGGCAGATATTTTCCTTTCAAACGAAGAATTTCTTTTCAAACAGATAGATACTTTTAGGGAAAACCTTGTATTTTTATGGAACAAAAAGCCACGGTTTTTAAAGGATTGAGGTCTGGATAATACAATAAAAAGGCATTTATCTCCGTATAAATCCGTATAAAATAGTAATTTTGTAAACTAATTAGGTTATGTATATGCTAAGAACGGAAATTAGGAAACTGGGAGGATTGATTTGTTTCTTGTTTGTGATGTTGGCCATCCAGGCACAGCAATATACGGTTACAGGAGGAAATGGGGTTCCTTATTTGTTGGAGAATCCAGGAAATCGTATACGAGTTTATTTGGTGTATGGAATGGATAATGTGGAGATTAGCTATACATCTTCGTCTACTAATCATCAATGGTATCGATATAAGCAAAAGGCATTGGACCGGGAACCTGTTCCGTGTGAACAGAATGGGGAGACATCCGTTGTCCGGAATATAGAGGAGGATGCCGGGTATTATGTGGAAGATCCGGCTTCCGGTTTGAATGGTTGGTATGTATGGATCATTGATTATAGTAAATACGCTTTTAATGTCGAAAGCATTACAGTCAAAGGAAATTGTGACGGCTTTTGGCTGGAAGGTTCTCCGACTGTCCCAGTTATGTATTATTATACCCCGACGGGAAATCGGATAACGGTGAAGCGGGAGTTTAATGTCGCTTATCAGACATTGGAGTGGTCTGAAGACAACAACTATTTTTCGCCCAAGAATGTGCAAAGATCACTGACGGAAGGGCCTTATTCGACAAAGATAAACGATAACGAAACAATTCCGTTGTGCGATACGGAAGTCACACTTTCCGGTGATCAGTTTGCAAAACATTTCGGAATAGAGAAATCAATCACTTCGGATACCTATCAGGCGGTGGCCGTCGAAGTGCATGTCGATACGACGTTTATAATGGATAATGCGGAGAATATGACAGCTGGAGATGGGGAATATATTTCCGCTCCGGCAACGGTCACTTTTCGGGCGTATGCCAATGATCCGGTAGCGACACTGTATACTTGGAAAATATATAGGAGCGATCAGGAAAACGGGATCGAGAATCCGCTGGTGGAATATAGGGATGAGGAGATCGACTATACGTTTACGGAGAAAGGGGATTATACGGCGGTTGCGACTGTCAGCAACGCGACAGGAGAATGCGAGGCGGTTTCCAATTCTATTGAAATCAAGATTGCAGAATCGGAATTGCAGATCCCGAACGCTTTCTCGCCAGGTACGACGCCCGGTATTAATGATGAATTTCGTGTCGCCTACAAATCACTTGTGACCTATAAGTGTTGGATATTTAATCGATGGGGAGTACAGATGTTCCATTCTACTAATCCGGCTGAAGGGTGGGATGGCAAAAAAGGTGGGAAATATGTCGCTCCCGGCGTCTATTTTTATGTGATAGATGCAGTGGGATCGGATGGTATTAAATATAATAAAAAAGGTTCTATAAATATTCTTAGACCCAAGAAGATTGATGATGAAATTATTGAACAGTAATAGTATAGTCGGTTTTTTTGGGGGGTAGTGCTGTGTGCCTGACCGCCTGCCTCTCCATTGGTTCGAGTGATTCGGAAAAAGTGAAAGACCAACGTCCGGTCGTTTCATCGGTGACCATGTCGCCTGATATTCCTTCTTCCGTCTCTTTTTGCGGAAAAGATATCGATTTGACGCGTTATAATATGCATGAAGGTTTTGACCGGGAATTGAGTAGCTTTACCTATTTCCATTCTACTACCATGTTGCTGATCAAGCGGGCAAACCGCTATTTCCCGATAATCGAACCGATCCTGAAAGCCAATGGCATTCCGGACGACTTCAAGTATCTGGCGGTGATCGAGAGCCATCTCGATCCACGGGTCTCATCGCCTGCACGGGCAGTGGGGACTTGGCAATTGTTGGAAGGTACGGCCCGTCAGTACGGGTTGACGATAACGCCTACGGTCGATGAACGTTGCGACGTGGCAAAGGCTACCGAAGCTGCCTGCCGTTATCTGAAAGCTGCCTATGAAAAATATGGAGACTGGGCGATGGTCGCATCTTCCTATAACGCTGGTATGGGACGCATATCGGGAGAGCTTGTCAAGCAGGATGCGGATAGTTCGTTCGATCTCTGGCTGGTGGAAGAGACTACCCGCTATGTCTATCGTATCATGGCTATCAAGCAGATATTCGAAGCTCCTTATAAATATGGGTTCGTGCTGAGGGCGCAGGATTTGTATAAACCGATCGCATGCGAGAACGTTGCCGTCTCGACGGATATTCAGGAATTGTCCGGTTTCGCCAAGAAGAACGGTGTCACGTATGCCGATCTGAAACGTTTCAATCCCTGGTTGCGCGATCGTAAATTGCTGACGGCAGGAAAAACATATATGATCCGGATCCCGAAAGAATCTGATATGTATTATAAAACGCCTAACACCTATGTGCATAATCCGGCCTGGGTGGTGAAATAAGAAAACTGAAAAATGATGAAGGATAAGAATGCATTGGAAGGCGGCCGTATTTCCGTTTTAGGCGCGCGTGTCCATAATTTGAAGAATATAGATGTCGACATACCTCGTAACAAGCTCTCCGTAATTACCGGTATGAGCGGTAGTGGTAAATCGTCTTTGGCTTTTGATACGATTTTTGCGGAAGGGCAACGCCGTTATGTGGAGACGTTCTCCGCTTATGCGCGTAACTTCTTGGGAAATATGGAACGGCCGGATGTGGATAAGATCACTGGTCTGAGCCCTGTTATCTCAATCGAGCAGAAAACAACAAACAAGAATCCGAGATCCACAGTGGGGACGACTACCGAGGTTTATGACTTTTTCCGTCTGCTTTATGCAAGGGCGGGAGAGGCTTATTCGTATTTGAGTGGCGAGAAGATGGTGAAATACACCGAGGAGCAGACGCTGGAACTGATTATGAACCAGTATAAGGGGAAGAAGACCTACCTGCTCGCTCCGCTTGTCCGTAATCGTAAGGGACATTATAAGGAACTTTTCGAACAGATGCGGAAAAAAGGCTATCTGAATGTCCGGGTGGATGGTGAGATGAAGGAGATCTTTCATGGCATGAAGCTCGACCGGTATAAGATGCACAGTATCGAGGTTGTGGTCGATAAACTGATCGTTTCGGAATCGGACGAACGTCGTTTGAAAGAAAGCCTGCGTGTCGCTATGAAGCAGGGTGACGGCTTGGTACTCGTGCTGGATGCCGAGACGGACGAAGTGCGCCATTTCAGCCGTCGGCTGATGGATCCGGTGACGGGTTTGTCTTACAGTGAACCGGCTCCCCATAATTTTTCGTTCAACTCTCCGCAGGGTGCTTGCCCGAAATGTAAAGGACTGGGACAGGTCAATTTGTTGGACATGAACAAGATCGTGCCCGATGCGTCGCTCAGTATCTACAGTGGCGGTATCGTGGCGTTGGGAAAATATAAGAATTCACTGATATTCTGGCAGATCGAAGCTATTTGCGAGAAATATGGCGTAACACTGAAAACCCCGATCAAAGACATCCCGGAAGAAGCGATCGATGAGATCATGAACGGGACGGACGAACGCCTGCAAATAAAAAACGATTCGCTGGGTACTTCCAATTATTTCCTGTCGTATGAAGGAGTTGCCAAATATATCCTGATGCAGCAGGAGAGCGAGGCTTCCGCTTCCGCGCAGAAATGGGCGGGACAGTTTATACGGATGGCTACCTGTCCGGAATGTAACGGGCAGCGGTTGAACAAGGAAGCGCTGCATTATAAGATAGCCGGAAAGAATATTGCCGAACTTTCGGCAATGGATATCTCTGAATTGTATGAGTGGTTGGAGGGTGTCGAGGAGCAGTTGAATCCTAAGCAGAGGCAGATTGCTGTCGAAATCTTGAAGGAGATCCTTTCACGTCTGAAATTCCTGTTAGATGTCGGATTGGACTATCTCGCGTTGAACCGTGCTTCGGCGACGTTATCGGGGGGCGAGAGTCAACGCATCCGTTTGGCGACCCAGATCGGTAGCCAGCTGGTCAATGTACTTTATATCTTGGATGAACCGAGTATAGGGTTGCACCAGCGGGATAACGTTCGTTTGATCAACTCGTTGAAAGAGTTGCGCGATACGGGCAACTCTGTTGTCGTGGTCGAGCATGACAAAGACATGATGTTGAATGCGGACTATGTGGTCGATATGGGACCGAAGGCTGGTCGTCTAGGAGGAGAAGTTGTTTTTGCCGGAACTCCCGGAGAAATGTTGAAAGCTGACACGCTTACTTCGGCCTACCTGAACGGGAAGACGGAGATTGCCGTTCCGGAAGAGCGGCGGAAAGGAAACGGACAGTTTATCACGATAAAAGGGGCGAGCGGGAATAATCTGCGGAATGTGGATGTCACGTTCCCGTTGGGTACGCTGATCTGTGTCACGGGCGTGTCCGGTAGCGGAAAGTCTTCTTTGATCAACCGGACCTTGCAGCCGATTCTCAGCCAGCATTTCTATCGTTCCCTGGAAGATCCGTTGCCTTACAAATCAATCGAAGGGATAGACAATGTGGATAAGATAGTCAATGTGGACCAGTCACCGATCGGACGTTCGCCGAGAAGTAATCCGGCTACTTATACCGGTGTCTTTTCGGATATACGCAATCTGTTTGTGGATCTGCCTGAATCGAAAGTGCGTGGCTACAAACCCGGACGTTTCTCGTTCAATGTCTCCGGCGGACGTTGCGAGACGTGCAAAGGGAACGGTTACAAGACGATCGAGATGAATTTCCTGCCGGATGTGCTGGTTCCCTGTGAAGAATGTCATGGCAAGCGATACAACCGGGAAACGTTGGAAGTCCGCTTTCGCGGGAAATCCATTGCGGATATTCTGGATATGACGATCAATATGGCGGTGGAGTTTTTCGAGAATATTCCCTCGATCTTGTCGAAAGTGAAGGTATTGCAGGATGTAGGCCTGGGCTATATCAAGTTGGGGCAACCTTCCACGACTCTATCTGGCGGT
>ENA-OPNJ01001182-OPNJ01001182.1-human-gut-metagenome-genome-assembly--contig:-NODE-1182-length-10641-cov-4.615152_pt1 | contig 10641 bp, 8 predicted proteins | sample MGYA00241535_ERZ501767 | MGnify/ENA primary metagenome ERZ501767 (study PRJEB25962, sample SAMEA2042564) | human gut metagenome | biome: human gut; feature: human-associated habitat; material: faeces...
ACACCTTTTTGTTTCCGGCGGTTTGTCCGGAGTTTCCTCGTTTTCACGGAGCAATTAATACGGAACATGCCGGAAACTAATTCGAAAGTCATAGTAAACTAACTCAAAGCATATAATATATTATTGATATGTAGTACTACCTATCGTCCTTATATAGTACTACCAATCGACAATAGGTAGTACTACATAAGGGTAATAGATAGTAACTGCTAACGGCTACTTTACTATATGTTTTCATTTAGTTCTTCGGGTGATTTGACTTAGTTTGCGACAGGAAACGAGTTAGTTTGTCCGGTTACCTGAGATTGAAACTTTTGTTTTTGTTGTAAGTGGTTAATTATTAATGTCTTATTTGCCTGATGAATGACTGCCCATTAATTGTATGAAAAAAATGCTTTTTTGCTCCGTATTTTTCTGAAGTTGTTCGTTTAGTATAAGTAATAGGAAATAAAAATGGATTTTGATTATAGACTTTTAGCAAAATATTTGACAGGCATGCTTTCTCCTGAAGAAATGAAACAGGTGGAAGAATGGCGTGAATTATCAATTGATAATGAGGAGGTTTTCTCTGAATTGATGAAACTTCGCGTTTCGTGGAAGTTCACTCAATATAATACGCCTGAGCATATCGAAGAGGCATTGAATGCCAAGATAAATAGTAGAAGGCGATTTCAAATACTTCGCTCTGTGATGAGATATGCAGCCGTAATCTTGTTACTTGTCTCTTTTTCTTATGTGGGATGGGGCTATCTGAAACCGGACAATTGTGTAACGATCAGGGTGGAACAAGGGGAAGATGTGAAAAAAATCGTGCTTGCGGATGGATCGGCTGTTTGGTTAAAGGAGGGGTCTTCTTTGAGGATACCTGAGGTTTTTGCCGAAAATAACCGAAAGCTCTCCTTGCAAGGAGAAGCATTCTTTGACGTTGCAAAGAATGCTCAGTACCCACTATATGTTTCGACCAATTATGTGAATATTAAGGTTCTTGGAACCGCTTTCAATGTAAAAACAGACGAGAAACACCAAAACGTAGAAACCGTTTTAACAAGAGGTAAAGTTGCTTTACTCGATAAGCAGTGGAACCCCATTTTAGATATGTCACCGGGAGAAAAGGTGACATATGACAACAATAAGAACGAATATGCCACAGAGGTTGTGGATGTGAATGTATGTACGGCGTGGCGACTGAACCAGTTTGTCTTCGAAAATGTCACGTTGAGGGAAATAGTTAACCAACTCTCCGTAAAATTTAATGTAAACATAAATTTAGAATCAACGAAGCTTGCCCAGCGTAAGTTCCGATGTGTGATCAATGAAGATGAAAGCTTGCCTGACATCTTGAAACTCTTGAAATATTTAGCTCCCATCCAATATCGGATAGAGGGGAAAGAAATCTTTATATATGAATAATAAAAAATGAATGCCTATGATGAAATGACAGATTAGAAAAGTAACACACACAACAAAAGAAAACTATAAACTTAAAAACTTAGTACTAACATTATTGAATCATATGTATGATTAAAAATGCATCAATTGCTACATTAGCAATGTTTTTGTCAGCTGCATCGCCCGCTATGGCGACAAGCGATGCGCATTCTTTGTATGTGAATCTGGAACTGGCCTTGAATCAAACGACAGTCGGTACCGTCATACGAAGTATTAGTGAACAAACTGGGTATGAATTTTCTTATGATGAGACTTTATTAAATAAGAAAATCTCCAAAGTCTCTGTTAATCTTAAAAATGAACATATAGAAAATGTTCTGAAAGAGGTATTTAAGAATACAGGGATCTCTTATAAAATAGTAAATAATCGTGTATTTCTGAAGGATGATAGTGTAAAAAAAATAAAGAGGTCAGAGTTTGCACAAAATGGAGTACAGCAAGAAAAACACACAATATCAGGAAGGATTGTCGATAAAGAAGGTTTAGCGATAATCGGTGCGAATGTTACGCTTGAAGATAACAAAGGAATTGGTACAATAACAGATGTAGATGGAAAATTCGTTCTGAATGGAATATCGAATGGGGCAATTCTACTTATTTCATATATTGGTTATATAGATCAAAAAATTAAGATAGATGGAGGACAAAATTCTTATCAGATAACACTGCTTGAGGATACTCAGAAATTGGATGAAGTTATTGTAATTGGATATGGTGTTGAAAAAAAGGTTAATTTAACTGGTGCAATAACGAATGTGAAAACGGAAGAGCTCTCAACGATTTCAACAACTAATTTATCAAATACGTTAGCTGGACGTGCTCCTGGGTTGACTATTGTTGGAAGTTCTGGCTTTATGGGGGCTAGTTCTGAAATCCGTATGCGTGGTGGCTTCGGAGATCCGTTGTTTGTTATTGATGGGATTATTAGGGATAAGGCTGCATTTGATGCTCTTGAGCCAAATGAAATAGACCAACTTAGTTTTTTGAAAGATGCTGCTACAGCTTCTGTTTATGGGTCTAAAGCTGGAAATGGGGTTGTGTTGGTGACAACGAAGTCTGGTGCAGATGCAATGGGTAAACCTAAATTTGAATATCAAGGATCTTACACATTTAATAGGCCAACGCGTAAGCTTTTTTCGGATGAAATGAGTGCTTATAAAGAATTGGTGTATCAGAATTTGGTTGCTGAAGCAAACGGGTTGCCTTTACCGAATAATGAAGAAGAGATGGAATATGCAAAAACACATGATTATAATGTTAATGATTTGATTTGGCAGAATCCGTGGAATACGAAGCATTCTATTAGTGCTACAGGAGGAACAGAAAAGGTAAAATATTATGTGTTAGGCAACTTTATCAGAGAAGAAGGCTCTTATAAAAACTTGGAAAATAATAAATACTCTTTCCGTTCAAACTTAACAGTGAATTTGTCTAAATATATATCTTTGAATGCAAATATATCTGGATATCAAAAAGATGATAGACGATTTAATTGGCCAGGAAGTGGAGATGATAGTGAAGATATATTTGATTTTTATCGGACTACATTTAATTGTTTGAGAACAGTTCCTTCTTATGCTTATTTAGATGGTACTCCTGCGAATGAAAAAACAGATTATCCAATTTATCCGGATGTAAGCAACTTTAAAGGTTGGAATGTTGCTGATGTTGTGTTAGGTGACCGTTATATTAAGACACGTAGGCGTAATGTGAATGGAATTTTATCTTTAAATATTGATTTAGGTAAAATTTTGCCGGGATTGTCAACTAAAATCACGGGAAATTACATTATAAACGACTATGCTCGTAAGAAGTATATGTCTCATCAAAAAGCATATAATTTTCAGTCTGGAGATCCTGATAACAGATTTATACCGGGACCATTAGATTTGAATAAATATAATATTTATACATTTGGTTCTAACTATGAGAACTTAACGTATGGTGCTCGTCAGTTTTGGAATGAACAATTTGACTGGACATTAAACTACAAAAATTCATTCGGAAAACATGAAGTCGGTGGAATGATTACTTTTGAACAAGCAGAAAGTCAAGGTGAAGCGATCTATGCTACAGCTAATGATCCTTTGACAGATTATGATCAGTGGTTTGTATTTTCTACAGATCCAGAAAGACGGACAGTCTCTGTTAATGAATCCGAAAATTTAGGTTCGCATCTTTCTTGGATTGGACGTGCTACTTATAATTATGATTCCAAATATATGGCAGAATTTTCATTTCGTTATGATGGAAATAATAAGTTTCCGAAAGATCGTCGATGGGGTTTTTTCCCTTCAGCTTCTCTTGGATGGCGTATTAGCAGGGAAGCTTTTATGGAAAATACTTCGGAGTGGCTTGATGATTTGAAAATACGTGCTTCTTATGGTACGACTGGTAATGATTTGAATACTTCTAATAAATCGATTGGGTATTTTCAATACATAGAAAGGTATACTACCGGAAGTAGTTATATGTTTGGAAAAGGATTGGCAAATGGTATTCAAACGGGTAGTATGCCTACTACTGATTTAACTTGGGCCACATCGGCAACAATTAATGGAGGAATAGATTTTACTCTGTTGAGTAATAGATTGAGCGGAACGATCGATGGCTTTTATCGGAAAGAAACAGATATTTTGGGGTCTCGAACTACTACTTTGCCTAGTACTTATGGTGCTTCTTTAGCCCCTGAAAATTATGCAGAACGTTCATGGAGAGGAGGGGAGTTTACTTTGACTTGGAGAGATAAAGTGCAACATGGCATAAATTATTCTTTGTATATGAATATCGGATATTCTAAAGATCGTTGGGATGTATTAGACGAATCTGTTATTTACATGACGGGAAATCTAAAGGATTTATCTTTGGTCGGTATGTCGGCAGGTCGTATTACAGGATTGAAGGTAGATCATTTATTGACAGATCAAGCAGAAGTTGATGAGTTGATTGCTAAAGGTTTTAAACAATATGGACGAGATCCTTATTTGGGTGGACTTTTGTTCCAAGATACTCGTGGTGATGGTTATTCTTTAGGACCGGATGGAAAGATTGATGGAAATGACGCTTATAATTTACTAAGTGAAAATGGAACTCCTCGTATTAATTATGGTTTTGGGGGAAGTTTTAGTTGGAAAGGAATAACAATCGACATGCATTTCCAAGGAGTGGGTAGCTATGATCGTCTAGTTGGTTGTGATGCAACTAAAGGTATTCCGCAATATGGCGGAAACACTCGTCCTTATTATCCAATTTGGACTAGTGATAAATGTTGGAGTCCTGAAAATCCAAATGGTGTTTATCCCCGGGTGATCGGTAAAAATCAGTATGAGTCGGGTTATGGAAATACAGATTTTTGGATGCGTAATGGAGCTTATGTTCGCTTAAAAAATTTGAATATAGGGTATAATTTGCCAGCTTCGATCTTACGTCCGCTGGGATTACTTCATGCTCAGGTGTTTATGAATGCAACAAATTTGTTTTCTATATCGGCCATGAATGAGTTCATGGATCCGGAGCAAAAATATTATGATTCATTTCCTTTGATGAGATCATTTACATTTGGACTTAATTTTTCATTCTAAAAGTTGAAATTATGAAACTGAATAAATTAAAAGATTCATTAGTCGGTTTGGCTATCGTTCTATTTTTTAATGGATGCAATAGCTTAGATATATCGAATTTGTGGAATTATGATGCTGAATTGGTTTGGAATGATGATAATTTGGCAACTGCATATGTTACAGATCTTTATGGAGATATTTTTAAAGGTTGGGATACTGGTGCAGATAATACGGCCGAACAACAGACAGGTATTCCTTTTATGTTAAGCACGATTACGACTTCTGGTAGTGGCTATAAACGTTGGAATTATACGAATATACGTAATATAAATTTAGGAATAGAGTATCTTGCTGAAGGGACTTGTTCTGAGTCTGTAAAAAATAGCTTGACAGGACAAATGCTTTTTATGAGAGCTTATCAATATGGTGAAATGATTGTTTATCATGGGGGAATGCCTTATATTACAAAAGTACAGGATAAAGATAAGGACGATTTATTTGTGACTCGAAATTCTACAGCTGAGTGTTTTGATTTGCTTATAAAAGATCTGGATGATGCTATTAGTTTGCTTCCTGCAAAAGCGAAAGGAAATGATTATGGACGTATAGATCAGTGCTTTGCAAAGGCTTATAAGGCGAAAATGTTACTTTATAAAGCTTCTCCGCAATTTAATCCTTCAAATAGATATGATAATAAGTATTGGAATGAAGCATATGAGGCAGCAAAAGAAGCTTATGATTTTTGTATCTCTCAAGGAATTAAATTGACCGATAAATATAGTGACAATTGGCTTGTGGATGGGAACTCGGAGGTTGTATTTCCTATTATATATAGTAATCCTGATAAAACTGCAGGTTGGGAGAATACGATTCGACCGGCTTCATTGAGTCGGAGTAATGCTAATAACACGCCAACTTGGGATATGGTAAAAGCTTTTCCAATGTTAGATGGTAAAAGCTTTGATGATCCAACTGGCAAGTATTATGTAGGAAATGAGGATGTTTTTTTACAGAGATATTGGATGAATAGAGATCCTCGGTTTGAAGATTGTATTTTATATAACGCAGCTTTGTATCCCGTATCTGGTACATCGACTGGATACCGTCAATATACATCTGTTGGGATTGCTGTTCGGGAGGATTCATATGGAATTAATCCGAATGTAGGAAGTACAGCTACGCAAAATGACGTTATTAGTGGGATGTATGTCCGTAAAGGTTCTGATGTTTCTTTGAGTCAAGATTTGGTATCTACTTTTGATCATGATTATCCATTTATGAGATTAGCAGAAGTTATGTTTATTTATGCAGAAGCGGCTAATGAAGTGGGGCACCGGGATGTTGCAGTTGATATGTTGAAGCAAATCCGGAAGCGTGCAGGGATCGAAGCCGGAGAGGATGGATTGTATGGATTAAAAGTTGGTGGTCGAGAAGAAATTCGACAGGCAATTTTGGATGAACGTAATGTGGAACTTTGTTTTGAAGGGCATCGTTTTATGGATCTTAGAAGAACTCGTAATATGATGCAATTAAATGGATTACAAAAATATGGAATTGAAGCGATTGCTATTAATGAAGATGGATCTGAAATGACGATAACAGAGGCTCAGAGAAAAGCGAATTCCTATTTGTTGACTCCTGAAAATTTCAAATATGTTCTTAGAATGGTTCCTATCAGTGCTATTGCTGAAAATAAATTCTTAATTCAAGAATCCTATTATTTCTTTCCAATCCAAGAAAGTAAAATATTGGAAAATCCGAATCTCGAACAAAACAATAATTGGGGCGGAACTTTTAATCCGACAATGGAATAAATTATTACTTTTGTTTTTTCATAAATGAAGAGGGAGGCCAAAAAGACTTACAACCCTTTGGTTGTCCCTCTTTTTAATTTTCTTTATTTATAACTTAATCTATATCAGATGATGAAAACTAAATTCTCTTTATTGATTTTTGCATTGCTGTTTGTGTGTTCCGGAATGATGGCTCAGGATAAGATAACGATTGGGGTTATCCAATATGACTTGGGCGATGTAGATAAAAGCTTTAAGGATCTGCATGATCAGGGATTTGGTTCTTGTGAACTTAATTATCAGAAAAACAAGTTTACAAAAGATTTTGCTGAAAAAGTAAAGGCAGCCTCCAAGAAACATAATATAAAGGTAACAACGGTTGTCGGTGTGCCCGGAAGCCATTGTGTTTGGAATTTTCGCCAGGGACCAGCTACGATTGGTCTGGTGCCAAAAGAAGAACGGGCAGAAAAAATTAAAGTAAACGCAGCAAGAAAAAGCAAGGTTGATGATAATACAGCAAGAATGCAGTCTATTAAGCAGTTAGGTGTTTAACTCATAATACTGCATAAGCTGAAAAAGGAGATCCGCTAAAAACAGCGAAAGACTTCAGTTCCCATATCGTTACTGATATAACGGGAATAAGAAACGGCACAACGGGTTCTATTTCAGTAATTTGCACAGTTTTTCATACCTGAGGACAACTCGCTTGATATTAACTTTGTAACGATCAAAAAAGTATGAAAACGAGTATGAGCAGATCGACTTTCAAAATCCTCTTCTACGTGAAGAAGGGCAGCGAGAGAGCCAACGGCTATCTCCCCCTAATGTGCCGTCTTACGGTGGACGGTGAAATCAAGCAGTTCAGTTGTAAACTGGACGTACCTCCGAAACTTTGGGACGTGAAAACGGCACGTGCCACGGGCAAGAGCGCCGAGGCGCAGAAAATCAATGCGGAGGTTGACCGGATACGCGTGGACGTGAACCGCCGTTACCAGGAACTGATGCAGTCCGACGGCTATGTCACCGCCGCCAGGCTGAGGGACGCCTGCCTCGGGCTGGGCGTGAAACGCGAGACGCTGTTGAAACTCTTCGAGCAGCACAACGAGGAGTTCATCAAGAAAGTGGGACACAGCCGCGTGCAGGGAACATACAACCGCTACCGTACCATATACAGGCACCTTTGCGAGTTCGTCCCGAAAGTGTACCGCCGTGACGACATTCCCCTGAAGGAACTCAACCTGACGTTCATCAACAACTTCGAGTATTTCCTGCGTACGGAGAAGAAATGCCGCACCAATACCGTATGGGGTTACATGATCGGGCTCAAGCACGTCATCTCCATCGCCCGCAACAGCGGTGCGCTTCCCTTCAACCCCTTCGCCGGGTACATCAACTCCCCCGAAAGCGTTGACCGGGGCTACCTAACAGAGCGTGAGATACAGACGCTGATGGAGGCCCCGGTGAAAAGCGGGACCTGCGAACTGGTACGCGACCTCTTCATCTTCTCTGTGTTCACCGGACTGGCATACGCGGACGTGAAGGCGCTGACGACCGACCGGCTCCAGACCTTCTTCGACGGCAACCTCTGGATCATCACCCGCCGGCGCAAGACAAACACCGAGTCCAACATCCGCCTGCTGGACGTTCCCAAGCGCATCATAGAGAAGTACAAGGGGCTGTCCAAGGACGATCATGTATTTCCGGTACCGAGCAACGGCAGATGCAACACCATATTGAAGGAACTTGGCAGGCAGTGCGGTTTCAAGATAAGGCTGACCTATCATGTTGCCCGGCATACGAACGCCACCACCGTGCTGCTCTCGCACGGTGTGCCCATCGAGACCGTAAGCCGTCTTTTGGGGCATACGGATTTGAAAACCACCCAGATATATGCCCGGATAACCAACCAGAAGATCAGCAGCGACATGGAAATCCTGTCCCATAAGCTGGAAAAGATGGAGAAGGAAATATGCGATGCCATCTGAGGAAATGGTATTTATGAAACGGACGATTTTCCCCTTCCTCATCAAAGTTCGTCCGTCCCTGCGGGACTCCGCGTTTTCCCTTCGGTTTCCGGCAGAAAATTTCCGCATGGTGAAATTTTCTACCGGAAAAACGCTCCGAAAGCGCAGGGACGGACGTAAAAGGGATTCAGAAGGCGAAAACTGCGACCGACGTAGTGCATGTGCGACAAGGAAAAGAACTGTCCGGGAGCCCCTTTTCATGCCGTACCCCGGCATGAGACCGCTTTCCTCTCCGGCTGTGGTGAAGGCTCTCCTGCTCCCTCTGCATTGCATATGCGAGTTGTTCCGCCTGTATCCACGTCAGCCGGTATTGCCTGCCCTTTCCTTGGTAGAAACGGCTTGTCGCAACAGGCGGCGTGACACAAACTTTTCCGGATATGGAGGACCATTCCGGAAAATACACCGTACATTTGTACATCGAACCAATAATAACCGAATAACCGTTAAAAGAACATGGCTAAAATTAAAGTCCAAAATACAGAAGTGACAGTCATCACGTACAATGACAAGGATTATATCTCCCTGACCGACATGGTCCGCAATATGGAAAACGGTCCCGCCCTTATTGAAAAGTGGTTGCGTAACAAGAATACCGTCGAGTTTCTGGGCATATGGGAGGAGATGTACAATCCGGATTTTAATTCCCCCGAATTCGAGGGAATTAAAAACGAGGCCGGATTGAACCGTTTCATCCTTTCCGTCAAACAATGGGTGGAAAAGACCAACTCCAAAGGTATCATCGCCAAGGCCGGACGCTATGGAGGGACTTACGCACACAAGGATATCGCGTTCGAGTTCGCCACGTGGGTATCCCCTCAATTCAAGCTGTACCTGCTGAAAGAGTTCCAGCGGTTGAAAGAGGAGGAACAGGCCCAGCTCGGCTGGAGTGCGAAACGGGAACTGTCAAAGATCAACTACCGCATACATACCGATGCCATCAGGCAGAACCTGATACCGGTGGAAGTCACCCCCGCACAGGCCGGCGTCATCTATGCGGAAGAGGCGGACGTGCTCAACGTAGCCATGTTCGGGATGACCGCCAGGATGTGGCGTGAGCAGAATCCCGGTCTGAAGGGCAATATCCGTGACTATGCCTCCATCAATGAACTGATCTGCCTCTCCAATATGGAAAACCTGAACGCCGTATTCATAGACCAGGGCATACCGCAAGGCGAACGGCTCGTGAGACTGAACCGGATAGCCATCCAGCAAATGCGTGTGTTGGAAGATGATGGCGGACGAAAACTGCTTGAATGAGAATTCCGGCAGGCAACGCATCGGCATGTCCGTAAACGGGGCAAGGAGGTGAAATGCCGCCTGATCCACATTCATGCATGGGATATGGGATACTGAAGCTACGGAACGGCTTACAGCCTGATATCAAGTGTCATAACCGTTCCGTGGCGGGGTATTGTTCGGAACACATTCCCGAATGAGGTCTTCCATGATTTTAAAAGACTCCGTATTCCAGAAGGAACAAACGTACACATACAATTTCTCCGGAACGGCTAACCTTCCTGTCACTTCCCTGTAATCCTCCCCAAAATCAACACTGCCGTATAAACCGCATGAAAGCCCGGACATGCTTCCTGTTTCCAATCCCATTTCCGCTCCTTCTGCAATATCACGTATTGCCGTTCTCATTCCATATCCTTGAATATTTCTCCAAGTATGCCGAAGACAGAAAAGCTGCATGGTATTTTAGATTCTCACCGGACAGGCAATAGACAGAAGGAATCCGTCATCCTCATTTCTTGCGGCAAAAATAGTTGTTTTTCAGGCCGGTCCCGCAAGGCGGCCCTGCGGGCTGGTTGC